>Ga0075425_100001709_pt1 | contig 21549 bp, 20 predicted proteins | sample SoiMethybrSBSTD4_FD_75300 | JGI IMG/M metagenome (GOLD analysis project Ga0075425, IMG submission 75300) | Bulk soil microbial communities from a Populus tree surrounding site in Tennessee, USA - Soil MetaG P. TD hybrid SBSTD4 | ecosystem: Environmental > Terrestrial > Soil > Tree plantation... | reverse complement strand
GGAGGAGCCACGTCTTCACCGCCTCGCCTCCGAGCGCCGCCGTCGGCGTCGTCATGTTGAAGGCCTCACCGGCCAGACGCGCGGGCACCAGCGTGGCGAGCCCGACCCGGTCGTGCGCGAACGCGAAGCGCCAGCCGAGCGTGTCGAACAGCGTCACCAGCGTGATCGGAAAGACGAGCACGATCGCGAGCCGCCAGCCCATGCGAGCGATGGAGGCGGCGATCGCGGCCGGATCGTTGTCGGCGACGACCAGGCCGAGCATGGCCACGCCGAGGGCGAAGAGGACGACGCGAACGAAGCGCAGCCCGTCAGCTCTCGCGATAGAAGACGAGGAGGAGGCCGACCGCGACCAGCGCTCCGGCCCACATCCGGCCGGGCAGCCGGTCGTCGCCCGGCGACAGGCGGAGCTCGAGCCAGCGCGCCCAGCCGACGGTCAGACCGAAGATGCCGAGCGGCGCGTGAGTGACCTCGACGAGGAACTCCGACTTGAGGTTCAGCGACGCGTGCGAGTGCGTGAGCAACAAGGCGCCGCCCACCGCGCACATGAGCGGGAAGACCAGCGCGCAGGCGGGCGAGGCGAGCCGGCCGGTGCGCACCATCCACTCGAAGATGCCGAAGGCGACGACGAGCAGGATGAACACCCGGTGCTGCAGGACCTCGGGGAACAGCATGCTCTCCCAGAATCCGTAGGGGCCGAGCGGCCACGAGCCCGGATCGCTGCGGACGAAAAGAAACACCGCCAGCCCGAGGAAGATCAGCGGCCAGTGCCGCGCCCACCTGGCGTGGCCGCTGCGATGCAGCAGCGCGAGCAGCCCCATGGCGAGCACGAACACCCCCGACCAGTGATGGTTGTACTCCGACCACGCGCGGTCCGCGTCGGTGCGCGGGGCCTGCCGATCGTCGATGGGCAGCTCGGTGAGGGCCGGCGAGCGCAGCGTCGGCCAGCGCGGGGTGAAACGCCCCGCGACCTCCGCGTACGTCGCCCGGTCGGCTACGACGTCGACCGCCGGCGGCAGAGACGTCAGCGACGCGGCTGCGCCGAGCACGGTGAGACCGAGGCCCAGCTCCACCTCGACGAATCGGCGCAGCCGAAGCGGCGAGGCGTCACCGTCGCGCGTGAGGCGGCGCACGGCGAGGAAGTTGAACCCTCCGAGCAGCACCAGCGTCCCGAGGAGGACGATTTTCGTCAGGACCATGACGCCGTAGGCGGTGCCCAGCAGCGCGGGCAGACCGTCGACGTAGACGACGGTCAGTCCCGCCCCGGCGACGACGAGGACGGCAACGCTCGCCAGCGCCAGCGTCGAGAAGCGCCGGAGCAGCGCGACGGGCCAGCCGTCGGCACGCGGGCGCGCGACACCGGCGACCAGCTGCGCGAGCCCGCCAATCCAGATCCAGGCCGCGATCTGGTGGATGGCATCGAGGGCGAGGAGCGTCCCCCGCGCGTGGACCCGCGCGGCCGCGTGGCTCGTGCCGGACGCCACCACGGCGAGCACCACCGCCGCGACGACGGCGAGCGTCCGGGCGCCCCGCGACGCACGACGGCGCAACACGAGCGCCGCGCCGAGCAGCGCCAGCGCCGCTGCGACGCGCGCGGTGGCGACGCGGACGTAGACCGTCGCCAGCGCATCGACGGCGCGCCAGTCGGCGCTTCCGGCCGCGGCGAGCTGCAGCAGCGCGGAGGCCGCCTGTGCGCCGGCGAGCGCGACGGCGCCGGCGGCGACGAGCGTCCACGCGCGAGCGAAGTCGACGTCACGACCGACAGGAGGTCGCAGGACCCAGAGCGTCCACACCACGCCGCCCACGGCCACCGCCTGGGCGGCGAGGATCAGCGATCGGAGAAGGACGTCGACGAAGCCGGTCACGGCCGGCGGGCGGCTCGGCGCCCGCCGTCGCCGAGAAGGAGCAGCAGCAGGAGGAACGAGGGCGTACCCACCGCCGCGGGCACCAGGAACCAGGACGCCTTGCCGAGGGCGGCGAGGATCACGATCAGGTAGATGAAGTCGCGATGCGATAGCGCCTCCGCGAGCCGTCCCACCGCGGACTCGGCGTCGGCGGCGGCGCCGCCGATGAAGCGCCGGGCCGCCACCGTCGCCGTCGCCAGCGCGCTCACGATGGTGACGATGCCGAGCGCGAGCGGCCAGGCGCTGCCGGATGCGAGCGCCCAGCCGATGGCCATGCAGGAGAACACGGCGACGTGCACGAGGTTGTCGCCCCAGAAGTCGAACACGGCGCCGGCCCGGGACTCCTGGAACTTCAGCCGCGCCAGCTCGCCGTCGCAGCCGTCGAGGATCGAGTGCGTGAGGAAGAGCAGCGCCCCGATCAGCTGGCGCCCGCTGTCTGCGGCCAGGAAGAACGGCGCGCCCATGAGACCGATGCCCACGCTGACGACGGTCATCGCGTTGGGCGTCACCCGCGTGCCGGCCAGCCGCCGCGTGACCGCGAGCGAGATGCGTCGCTCGACGTGTCGCGACATGAATCCCTCGCTCGGCTTGATGAGGCTCTGCAGCAGCCACGTCTCGGCCGCGGGCACGTCGGCGCGGCTGCCGAGCGCGAAGCGGCCCGACGGGTCGAGCGGCTCGCGAACGACCTGGACCGAGCCGTCGAGCGCGCCGGCCAGCGCCTCGGGGCCCGCGCAGCGGCCGACGAGGTCGAGCACGCGGCCCGGATGCTCGGTCTGGATGAGGGCGACGGTGCCGCCATCGACGTAGAGGGTCTCCGGCTCGAGCGGCATCGTCACCAGCGTGCGGAGCCACGCGGGCTTGGGCACGACGTGGCCGCTGAGCGCCACGATGCGCCGCGGGCCGTTCGCGTCCCGGGCCGCGACGTCGCGCGCCGCGACCGTGGCGCCGAAGCCGGCGCGCTGGGCGGCGAGCGCGATGCGCCGGTCGAGCGAGAGGCCGGCGACGTCGACCCGACCGAGCCCGTCGGCGTCGCGTCCCGCGGTCGCCGGCAGGACCACCAGCAGCGGCGTGGTCGGCGTAGAAATCGCGGCGGAAATCAGGCGGCCACCGCCACGGGAACGAGCCGTCCCGCGTGACGGCTCGATTCGCGGGCGGCCGACTCGAGGGTGAGGCAGAGCGAGGCCTCGGCGAGATTGTCGCGGCTCGGCCGGTCGCTCGTCACCTCCGCCAGGAATTCGTCGACGACGGCGTGAAACCAGTCGGGATGATGCGAGCCGTCGGACAGCGCGGGCGGACACGGCCATTGCCGCGCCGTCGCCGGCGCTCCGCGGTGCCACACCAGCGTGTCGTCGCGCAGCTCGAGCCGTCCCTCGGTGCCGACGACCTCCGCCCAGTTCTGCCGGACGTCGGCCGCCCAGGTGAGCAGGATCTCGGCGGTCGCCGCCGGGAAGGTCAGGCGAACGCTCGCCGTGTCCTCGACGGCGAGACCGGTGTGACGACGCCGGTCGAGCTGCGCGCTGACCGCGGTGGGGACGGCGCCGATCCAGCGTTGCAGGACGTAGAACACGTGCCAGCCGTGATCGGTCAGCACCCCGCCGCCCGCGACGGCGGGATCGATGCGCCAGTTGGGGGCGCCCGCGTCCGCGACCGCCGCCGGCCGTGTCCGCTCGGTCTGCCACACGACGCGGCGCACGGAGCCGATGGCGCCCTCGCGGACGAGCTCGGTGGTGCGTCGCACGATCGGCGCGTGGTGCCAGTTGTGGACGGTGTGGAGCACGCGCCGGCTCTTCTCGGCGAGCGAGGTGACCCACGTGAGATCGTGGGCCGTGTGCACGAGCGGCTTCTCGCAGAGCACGTGCAGTCCCCGCTGGAGCGCGGCCCGGATGACGCCGGCATGGCTGGCCGGCGGCGTGCAGATGTCGACGAAGTCGAGCCGCGCCTCGTCGACGAGCGCGTCGACCGAGTCGTACCAGCGCGCCCCGGGGAGTGCGTCCGAGCACGCGGCGCGCCGATCGCCGCGCGTGTCGGTCACCGCCACGATCTCGACGTCGCGCCGCGCCCGCCACGCAGGCGCGTGCCCGTGCAGCGCGACATTGCCGACACCGACGATCCCCCCCCGCAGCATGCTAGGCGAGCCCGTGCTGTGGCAGGACGGCGCCGAGCGCCTCGTCGAGGATCTCGAGGCCCGCCAGCGCCTGCTCCTCGCGGATGACGAGCGGCGGGTTGAGGCGGATGGACGGCGCGTACGTCATCGCCACGAGCCCTCGTCGCAGACACTCCTGGTACAGCGCCTGCGCGACGGCCCGGGCGACGGGCGCCTTGGTGCGTCGATCCTGCACCAGCTCGATGCCGAGCAGCAGACCCTTGCCGCGCACCTCGCCGACGGTGCGGTACTTCTCCTTGAGCGCCTCCAAGCGCCGCAGCATCACCCGCCCCACGCGGTCGGCGTTCTTGACGAGATCCTCGCGGAGGATGATCTCCAGCGAGGCGAGCCCCGCCGCCGAGGCCAGCGGGTTGCCGCCGTAGCTCGACGAGCTGGCGCTCGGATTCGACCACGGCTTCGTCGCGGTGAGCGCGTCCGTCGACACCACCCCGCTCAGCGGAAAGCCGCCGGCCACACCCTTGCCGACGGTCATGATGTCGGGGACGACGCCGTCGTGCTCGCCGCCCCACATGAGCCCCGTCCGCCCGAAACCCGTGATCATCTCGTCCAGCAGCAGCAGCGCGCCGTGCTCGCGCGCGATGGCCTGGACGGCGCGGAGGAACCCGTCGGGCGGCACCACGTTGCCGGCGGTGCCCTGGACGGGCTCCACGATGATCGCGGCAATCTCGCCCGCCGTCTGGTGCTTGATGACGTCGCGGATGTACTCGGCGCACGCGATCCCGCAGTCGGGGTACGAGAGCTTGAACGGGCAGCGGTAGCAGTCGGCGTAGGGCGTCAGATGCTGTCCGGGGACGAACGGTCCGAGGTGATGCTTGAAATCGCTGCCGAGCAGGCCGAGCACGCCGCCCGTCTTACCGTGGAATCCCCCCCAGAACCCCATGACCTCGTGGCGCTTGGTGGCGAGCTTGGCCAGCCGGAGCGCCGCCTCGACCGCCTCGGCACCGCCCGAAAAGAGCTGGATGCGCGTGAGCCCCTCGGGCGTCACGCTGGCCACCAGCTCGAGAAACTTCGCGCGCGTCTCCGTCGTGAAGCTCCCGAAGGTCAGACGCTCCACCTGGCGCTTGAGCGCCGCGACGTAGTCGGGATGGCAGTGGCCGACGCTGCCGACCGCGATGCCGGCCATGAAGTCGATGTACTCGTTGCCGTCCTCGTCGACGAGCGTGCACCCGTTGCCGCGCGCCATCGCGAGCCCCGCATACTGCGCCAGCCCCTGATAGCCGGGCGCGATGTGACGGCCCTCGCGCGCGACGATCTCCCGCGAGCGCGGCCCGACCTCGCGTCGCTCGGTCATCGCGCCCGTCCCACCCGCAGCGCGATGTGCGCGGCGATCCTCTCGGCCGCCTCGTCGCGGAAGCGGGCGAAGCTCGGCCAGGCGTTGAGGTCGAGGAGCGTCGTCGCGCCGCCGGCGCCGACGATCGCGTCGCCGCCGTACACCGCGAGCCCGATGGCCGCCGCCGCGCGGGCGGCGAGACGGCCGAGCGCGTCGCCGTCGACGGGATGGCCGGCCAGCCGCTGATCGGCGTGATGGAACCACCGGAACCACGCGGGCTCGCCGCGCCGGCGCGCCGGCCCGATGCCGTAGAACTTCACGAGGTCGCCCTCGATATGAGGCTGCAGGACGGCCCGGCCGATGCCGCGGTCGGCCAGCGACGCGAGCGCCGCCGCGAGGGCGGCCGGCGTGGCGGCGGGCACGACGTCGCCGTCCTGCGTGTTGTGCACGTCGGCGCGCTTCACCCAGAGCGGCAGCGACACGCCCGGTGCGGGCTCGCCCGTGGCCACGATGCGGCTCGGCACGAACGGCACGCCTGCTTGCCCGAACTGCGCGATCATCCGATCGCGATACGTGTTGAGGACGGCGCCGATGCTGTTGACGAGCGGCACGCCGCGCGCCTCCCACGCGGCCAGGCGTCGCAGGGGCTCGGCGGTCTCGCACATGAGGAACACGAAGTCTGGCGGGGCGTCATCGGGCCCGCCGAGCTCGTCGACGCCCTTCAGCACGATCTGGTAACCGCGGGCCTCCAGGTGCTTGCCCGTGAGGCGGAGAATCTCCGCGTCATCGGACTCGCGGCCCGGAGAGTGCGTTCGCTCCCGGAAGATACCCCACCCGCGCCCTTCGCTCACACGTCACCTCCCGTAGGTTGGCGCGCCAACGCTTCCGCCAGCGCCACGTCGGCGGCACGGTCGACGTCGACCACACGGTCGATCGTCTCACCGTAAACCATTTCGCCCCGGGCGACGAGCCAGGCGAGGAACTCGCGCAGCCGGCCCAGCCCGGGCGGCGGCTCGAGCGCGCGAACCCGCTCGGGCACCACGTACACGCCCGCCGTGACGACGTTCCCGGTCTCTCCGCCGATCCGTCGGATACGGCCGTCGGCGTCGAGGACGGCCCACAGTGGCGCCTCGTCGGCGACCAGCGGCGTGACCGCGAGCACCGTCGCCTCGGCCGGCCGTCGGCGCGCCGCCTCGACGAAGCGTGCGAAGTCCGCGGGCCGACACCAGGCGTCGACCGTTGAGACAACGAGCGGGCCCGAGGGCGCCGCGCCGAGGACCCTGGTGAAGCTCTCGAGGGACGACGCCGTCGTCCGAACGATGAATCGCACGTCGACCGTGGGGAAGCGCGCAGCCGCCCATTCGACGCAGTCGCGCTCCGTCTCGTTTACGATCACCATCAGCGAGCGGATGCCGGCAGCGACGAAGTTCCGGATCACGCCCTCGAGCAGCGGCACGCCGGCCACGGGCACGAGGGGCTTCGGCATCGTGAAGCCGGCCTGCCGGAGACGACTGCCCTCCCCCGCCGCGATGATGCCTCCGATCACAGGCTCGGCGGTCACAGCACCTGCTCGAGGTCGGTCAGCCGCCCGATCACCGGGTCGCCGGGACAGCATGGCTTCGGCGCGCGCGCGGCGTCCTCGGTCAGCCAGACGTGACGCATGCCCACGCCACGGGCACCCGCCATGTCGCGAGACGGTGAATCGCCGACGAACGTGGCCGCGGCGAACGTGACGCCGAGCGCGTCGACGGCCTGGCGAAAGATCCGCGCATCCGGTTTCGTGCAGCCCACGCACGTGGAGTCGACCACGACGTCGAACAATCCGTCGACGCCGGTCTCCTTGCAGACGGCGTCGAGATTTCCGTAGAAGTTCGACACGACGCCGAGGCGATACGGCCCATGCAGGCGCTCGAGGAGCCCGCGGGTGCGGCCCACGTGGGCGAGGACGTCCTCGACGAACCGCTCCGCGACCCGGGACGTCACCCGAGCGTCGGCGACGCCGAGGCCGGCCGACACACCGACGGCCAGACGGCTCACGGTCTCCCGGAGCCCACATCCCGGCGGCAGCGCGCCGACCAGCGCATCGTCCGCGGCATAGAACACGGGATCGAAGGCCGACTCGGCGGGCGCCACGCGCTCGGCGCGGTACAGACGCCGGAAGCGCTCTTTCCACGGAACTCCATCGGCGTCGAGGGTACCCCCGAAGTCGAATAGCACAGCAGAGGTCACCAGGAGATTGTAGCGCCCTTTCGCGTATTTGCGGCACTTGCATAACCCACGAGCTCGACGTAGCCGACCCCCACGGCCGGGCGTCCGGCGATCCTGCCGCTCACCCGCACCGCGCCCTCCCAGTAGCGGACGGACAGCGCCAGCTCCTGATCGGCCAGCACGGGGACGATCTCGAGCTCGAGCGCCTCAAGAGGGACCACGACGCGCCAGCGGGAGGGATACCGCGTTGCGTCGCGCGGGCTCGTCCACCTGTCGAGGACGTCGATGTGGAAGTCGCCGAACGCCAGGGGCCGACGCGAGCCGTCGGCCGCGATCAGGCCGCCGCCGCTGAACCGATCGGCGCGGCCGTCGGCGTGACGGAGCTGATAGAGCATCAGCTCCTGGCCGTCATCGAGCTGCAGCGCCATCCAGTCCCAGCCCACGAGATCCGGGCCGAGCGCGGAGGTGCTCCATTCGCGATCCATCCACGCGAGACCCGTGACGTCGAACGAGAGACCGCCGATCGCCACGCGACCTGTCGTCGACATGCGCGTGAGCGAGTAGTAGAACGAGGCGTTGCCCGGCTCGGAGCCCTTGCGATCGAGGCCGCGCTCGCCCTGGGGCACGACCGGCTTCGCGCTCTCGAGCGTGAGATCGATCGCGACGTCACCGTCGGCCGCGCGCACCCGCACGGACGTCGCGTCCCCCGCGACACCTTCCGCCGACCAGTCCTCCACCCACACCTTGAACGGCTCGGCCTCGGCACCGGCCAGACCGAGCGCCTGGCGGCTCGACCTGCTGGCCGCGGTGAAGCGGCGACCGACGGTGTCGGTCAGCGCGAAGTGCGCCATGTACGCCTGCCGGCTCGCCCAGCCCGAGGCGCGCGCCGGCATCCCCGGCGCCAGCGCGAACCGGAAGAAGGTCAGCTGGAATCCGAAGTGGCGGCCCGTCCCGTCGCGCAGGTTGCCGGTGTAGTACCACCACTCCGTGCGGAAGTCCTGATGGGGGCCGTGATCGGCGGGAAAGACGAAGGCACGGGGCGACAGCGCGCGCGCGAAGCCCTCGGTCGAGCCCGCGCCGAGCGCGTCCCGCACGGCCACGGTGGCGGACGGCCCGACCGGCACGCGCGCGAGCCGCCACGCGGCGACGGCGAGGAGTAGCACCGCGGCGACGACGGCGACGGCGACGCCGACGGCCCTGCCCATCGTCACTCCTCCCGCAGCGCCGACGGCAGCTCGCTCGTGCTCATCCGCCAGGCCGGATACACCGCGGCCAGCACGGCGGCTCCGACGGCGAGCGCGAGGGCCTGCACGAAGATCGCCGGCGTGAGCTCGAGCTCGAGCGTCCAGCCGAAGGACCGGCGGTTGATGACGAAGATCAGGACGAGCGCGAGCACGCTGCCCACCGGCAACGCCAGCACGCCGGCGACGAGCCCCATGAGGCCGGTCTGCGAGGTCGTCAGCTTCCACACCTGGAGCGGTGTGAGGCCGAGCGCGCGCAGGACACCGATCTCGCGCGCGCGCTCGAGCGTTTGCGCCATCAACGCGCTCAGCACGCCGACGAAGGCGACGACCATCGACAGCAGGCGCAACACGGTCGTCACCGCGAACGTCCGGTCGAACACCTCGAGCGACGCCTCGCGGAGCGCCCGATTGGAGCGGATGAGGACCTCCTGCTCCGACCCGGCGACACCTCTCAAGGTGTCGACCAGCGCGTCGACCGCGCCGGGATCGGCGGCGTAGACGCCGAGGGCGGACAGGCTCCGATCGCTCCAGAAGCGCTCGTAGGTGCCGCGGCCCATCATCACGACGCCCTCGCTGGAGCCGTAGTCGCGGACGATGCCCACGATGGGAAAGTCGTGCTCGCCGGCGTCCGTCCGCAACCGCACGCGGTCGCCGCTCCGCAGCCGCCGGTGATAGGCGAACGGCTCGGACACGAGCACGCCCCCGCCGTCGGCGAACGTGGCCCACACGGTCTTCGTGTCGCCCTCCTTCAACGTGAGCGCGCGATACCCCCGCGGCGCGACGGCGAGCACGATGAGCTGGATCGTCACGGACGGCGATTGCACGCGCACCGTGCGCTGCGTGCCGACGGCGGCCACGCCCGGCGCCTCGCGGACACGGGCGACGAGGCCGGGATCGAGCGTCGCCTCGGCGCGGCTCGTGACCAGGCTCGGAGACGAGACATAGACGTCAGCCTGCAGCGCGGACTCGAGCCACCGCACGACGCTCGCACGAAAGCTGTCGATCATGACGCCGACGCCGACGGACGCGGCCACCGCGATCATGAGCGCGGCCATGACCACGGCCGTGCGGCTCAGCGCCGCCACCACGCCGCGCGTGGCCATCCGACCGAGGACGCCGAATGCGGCGCCCGCCAACGGCTGAAGCGCCCAGACGGCGGCCACGGTCGCGGCGGGCGTCAGCAGGGCGGCGCCGAGCAGGATCGTGAAGAGACCCCCGTAGCTCACGGCCAGGCTTCGCCCGGGCAGCGCGAGCACGAGCGCGCCGGCGATCAACAGTCCGACGCCGCACCATGCCAGGCGCGGCACCGCCGCGCGGGTCCGTGTCTCCAGGGTCGACCGTCCCAGCGCCGCCCGCGGCGTCGAGCGGGTCGACTCGAGCGCCGGGGCCAGCGCCGCCACGAGCGTGCCGCCGATGCCGAGGGCCGCGCCCGCGAGCAGCGTCGTCGGAGGCACGACGAGCTCGGTCACCGCGACGACGACGTAGAGGTCGTTGATCGTACGGGTCACGAGGCGCAGCAAGCCGCCGCCGAGGACGATGCCCGCGGGCAGCCCGACCGCCGTCGCCAGCGCGCCGAGCACGAGCGCTTCCGTCATGATCACCAGCCACATCTCCCCTCGCGTGACGCCGAGGGCACGCAGCGCCCCGATGAGGGGGCGGCGCTGGATCACCGAGAAGCTCATCGTGTTGTAGATGAGGAACACGCCGACGAAGAGCGCCAGGAGGCTGAGCGCGGTGAGGTTGACGCTGAAGCCTCGGCTCAGCTCTTCGAGCGCCCGCGCGCTGGACGACGCGGGGACGATCTCGGCCGCGGCCGGCAGCGCGGCGCGGACGCGATCGAGCAGTGCCTCGCCCTGCGCGCCTCGCGGAACGATCAGATCGACGTGGCTCAGCCGTCCCACCGCGCCGGTCAGCTCCTGCGCGGTGGCGATGTCCGTCACGAGCAGGCTCTCGATCGATCGGGCGCTCAGCGTATCCGACGGCGTCAGCACGCCCGCGAGCTCGACCCGCTGGCGGCGCGCGCCGACGAGGATCGAGAACGTGTCGCCGCGACGGAGACCGAGCCGGGCGGCCGTGGCCTCGGCGAGGAGGGCCGCGCCCGGGCGGGTGAGCAACGTGTCGAGCGGCACCGCCGTGGTCGCGTCGCTCGTGACGAGCGTGCGAAAGGGCGCCTCCGCGAACGGGTCCACGCCGAAGAGGTGAAACGTGCGGCCGCCGCGGCCGGTGAGCGAGACGTCGCGCTCCACGACGGGCGCCATGCCGCGGATCCCCGCCCGTCGCAGCCCCGCGTAGAGCTCCTCGGGGACGCCCGACGGACCGCCGACGATGCGGTGCGTGGCCCGTCCCGCCAGCGTCTCGGCGAAGCCCGTGAAGGCGCGCCGCGCGCTCTCGTTGGCCAGGTCGACGGCGACGACGACCGCAACGCCCAGCGCGATCCCGAGGATCGATAGGCCGACCTGCCAGGGGTGCGCGGCGAGGTGGCGCGCGCTGGAGCGCCACAGCATGCGGCTCACCGCGAGGGCACCAGCCGGCCGTCGGCGAGGGTGAGCACGCGATCGGCGAGCGCGGCGACCTCCTCGCTGTGGCTGGCCGCGATCACCGTCCGGCCCGCCCCGCGCGCGAGGTTCGCCAGCAGGCCCAGGACCTGGCGCGCGGACTCGGCGTCGAGGTTGCCGGTCGGCTCGTCGGCGAGCACCAGCGCGGGATCGTGAACGAGCGCGCGGGCCACCGCCACGCGCTGCTGCTCGCCCCCCGACAGGCGATCGGGAAAGCTCGCCACGCGATCGCCGAGGCCGACCGCGGTGAGGACGTCGACGGCGTGGCGACGGCCCATGGCCCCGTCGATGCCGTTCAGCTCGAGCGGCAGCCTCAAGTTCTCCTCGACGGTGAGCGTGGGGATGAGGTTGAAGAACTGAAAGATGAAGCCGATGCGCCGCCGGCGGAACCGCGTGCGCTCGGTGTCGGAGAGCGCCGCGACGTCGACGCCCTCGACGCGAACGACGCCGGAGTTCGGCAGGTCGATACCGCTGATGAGGTTCAGAAGTGTCGATTTCCCCGAGCCGCTGCGCCCCAGCAGGACGACGATCTCGCCCGGCGTCACCGTGAGGTCAACGTCACGGAGCACGACGCGCTCGCTCTCGCCTTCGCGGTACACCTTCACGACGCCGGACAGCTCGACGGCCGCCGCCGTCGACAGTGGCGGGAACGGGTCGGTTGACTTCACACCGGCGTCCGGTTAGTGGTCATGGCGTGACAGTCAATATCGCACGCGCCCCGAGCGTCGCCGATTCCGCTGCCCTCGTCGCCCGCGACGACGTGACGGCGCTCGCGCGGCGGGCCACGCTGTGGGCCATGATCGCCGCCAAGCTCGTCGGCGGCTGGGGCGTGCAATGGGACATCCAGTGGCACGTCCGGATCGGCCGCGACTCGTTCTGGATCGCGCCGCACGTCATGACGTACGCGGGCGTCGCCGGCGTGGTGCTCGTCAGCTTCGGGATGCTCGGCTGGGAGACGTGGCGACGGCGCGCGGGCGGCCCCGGACGCGATGCGATGACCGTCATGGGGCTGACGAGCACGCCGGGCTTTCACCTGGCCGCGTGGGGCATCGCCCTCACGGTCCTCGCCGCCCCGATCGACGACCTCTGGCACCGCCTCTTCGGCATCGACGTCACGCTGTGGAGCCCGCCGCACCTGCTCGGAATGCTGGGCTCGCTCATCAACACCGCCGCCTGCCTGCTGATCGCCCGCGAGGTGTACCCGCGCGGCGGCCTGGCCTGCGCGACGGCCCTGATCGTGAACGCCGCACTCCTGCTCGGCGGGTTCGCCACCACCGCACAGCCGGCGTTCCGTCTGGCGTATCTGCACGGCGGCCTCAACTTTCATCTCTATGCGATCCTCGGCGCGCTCGCCTTTCCGCTCGCCTATCTCACGGCGGCACGGCTCACCGGGCTGCGGGTCGCTCCCCTGCTCGTCCTCGTCGCCTCGCTGCTGAACAGCATGGTCGGCATGCAGATCGCGCGTGTCGGCTTCGAGATCTTGCGGCCGGAGTCCGTGATCGAGGCCGAGATCGCCAAGGACCCGGAGTCGCCCATCGCGGTGGCCCACGCGATCGCGCGGAAGAACGGCGCTCAGCCGGGGACGCAGCGGACGGTGAGCCAATGGGTGTCGCTGATTCCCGTCCTCGTCATGGTGGCCCTCGATCCCCGCCGGCGCCCGGGAATCGCCAGCGTCGGCTACGCGCTCGCGTTCTTCGCCGCCATGGGGTGGATCCTCGCCAGCTCGCGGGCGTTCGCGTCGGTGGTGCCCGGAGTCGGCGTGACCGTCGTCGCGCTTGCGTTCACCGTTGCGGCCGCCATGATCGCGGCCCGCGCCGCGCGCGCGCTCGCCGTCGTGCTCGACGTGGATCCGGCGGCCGCACGGTAGCTCTGCCGGGAGTTTCTCCCCGATGGGGGGAGTTTCTCCCTGGTGGCTCGGCGTTGTCGTTCTTCCAAGCGTAATTCGCACGCCACGTTGCTCCGCCGGCCGGTATGGCGCGGTCGTTGCCCCCGTTCGCGTCGATGTTCCGTTGGTCGTTGCCCGTCTTCGCCGTGTTCGCCGTCGTCACGTTGGTGGTCGAGATCGGGCTCGACACCCCCGCGCCGGCCGACGAGGACGCGCCTCCGCACCACGCCCACGGGCGCTTTCGCAACCTCGACCCGCGCTACTCCTATCCGCTCCTGCAGCGTGCGCGTCACGTCTTCCGTCCAGCGCCGGCGCGCGGGCCGTCGCCGGTCGTGCTGGCCAACGACGGGGGCGAGCTGCGGGCCAACGGCTACCACCCGACGATGACGTGGGTCGGACACTCGACCTTCCTGATCCAGCTCGACGGCGTCAACATTCTGACCGACCCGCACTGGGGCGACCGGTCGAGCCCCGTCGGCTTCGCGGGACCGAAGCGGCTCGTCCGTCCCGGCATCGACTTCGCCGACCTGCCGCCCATCCACGTGGTCGTCATCTCCCACGACCACTACGACCACCTGGATCGAGGGACGGTGCGCCGTCTCGCGCGCGAGCACCGGCCCACGTTCTTCGTGCCGCTCGGCGTGAAGGCGTGGCTCGCCGACAACGGCGTGCACGAGGCGGTGGAGCTCGACTGGTGGCAGACCGCACGATTCCGGGGACTGGCCATCACCTGCACGCCGGCCCAGCACTCGTCGGGCCGCGGCCTGCACGACCAGAACCGTCGCCTGTGGTCGTCGTGGATGATCGCCGGTGAGAAGCGGCGGCTGTTCTTCGCCGGCGACACCGGCTACACCTCGAGTCTCGCCGAGATCGCGCGCCGGCTCGGCGCGCCGGATATTGCCGCCCTGCCCATCGGCGGTTACAGCGACTACCGCGTCCATCATCCGAACCACCTGAACCCGGAGGAAGCGATCCGCGTGCTGGAGGATCTCGACGCCGGGCTCATGGTGCCCATGCACTGGGGTACGTTCGACCTGAACCGCGAGCCGTTCCGCGAGCCCCCCGCGCGCCTCCTCGCCGAGGCGCAGCGCCGCGGCCTCGAAGACCGCATCGCGATCCTGAGCCCGGGCCAGACGATTCCGTGGTAGGCGGCCGCTGCGGGGCGCTGGCGACCGTCGTCCTCGCGGCGCTCGTCGTCGTCGCCACCGCGTGCGGCATCGTCGTCGAGGGCGAGCTCAAGGGCCGGCCGCTGAACGTCGACCTCGATCCCCGGCGGACGATCGTGGTGATCTGGAACCACGGGTTCTCGCCGGACGCGGCGGGCACCTACCGGCCCGAGGCGCCGCCCATCATCGAGCGGATCGTGGAACGCAACCGTGACGTCGTCCTCTTCAAGCAGCTCCGCAACGGCACCTGGCTCGGCGAGCTCGACCACAGCGCCTACGTGGAAGCCGCCATCGCCTCGCTCGTCACCGCCCAGCACGTGCCGGTCGAGAACATCATCCTGGCCGGCCAGAGCTGTGGCGCGTGGGGATCGCTGCAGACGGCGGCGTTCCACTATCCGAACATCGGCGGCGTCGTGGCCTTCGCCCCGACGTGTCACGGCCGGCTGCCGCATTCGGCGCGGCTGCGCTCGCGGCGCACCGACGACATCGCGGCCATCGCGCACGGCCTGCGCGCGCCGGGCACGCTGTTCCTCTACGAGGGCGATTCGTTCTACTCCGTGCAGGACTGGGTGGGGTTCGAATCGAAGACGCCGAGCCGACCGCCGCGCATTCGCGTCGAGCGCCTCAGCCGCGACCGCGTGCTGAAAGTCTGCAGCGCCTGCGGGGCGGACAGCCACAGCGCGGTCTGGGGCGACGACTTCGCCGACGCGTTCTTCGAGACGCACCTGCAGCCGCTCATCGACGCCCTCCGCGAGCGCATCCGCGGGCAGGCGAGCCTCGACTCTCCGCGCATCTAGGTTCACTCCGCGTCCGAGCTCAGGACCCTGGACGAGCGTCGCCAGATGATCCTTGCGCATCGAAGGCCGACCGCGAGATGCGGGCGCGGTTGCTGGGACCCCCACCGAAGCGCGGGCCTGCGCCGTCCGATGCACGTGCGCGAACGTGGGCCATCGTCATGTTGTTCGCGAGCCTGCTCGTCGGCGGCGGCGTGGCCCTGACTCATGTCGTCACGTTTCACGTGCCGCTGTCCGTCGTCGACGCGGTGTGGCCGAAGCTGTGAGAGTCCGCTCGCCCCGGCCCCTCCCCGCGCAGGGGGAGGGGTGAGGGGCCCGTCGGATCAGCCGGTGAACTTGTCGGGGAACTGCTTGACGATCGCCTCGGCGAGCGGGTCCGCGATCATCGACATGTGGCCGGCGGCGGTGCGCAGCGCCATGTACGCCTTGGCCGGATCCTTCGAGGCCTGAGCGTCGATGACGTCCTTCAGCGTGACCACGTGGTGCTTGGCGAGGCCGGCCACCACATTCTTCGGCAGGTTCGGATTGGCCGACGCCAGGAAGGCGCCGAAGTCCTCGGTGTAGCCGAGGAGGTCGCCGACGGCCTTGTCGGCCTTCGTCTTGTCGCCCGACGCCACGCCGACGGTGTAGTCGACGGCGAAGCCGATGTGGCGGCGCCACAGCGGCAGGAACGCGCGCTCCGCGTCCGTCCCGTAGACCGAGCCGATGGCCTTCGAGATCGCGATGGAGTTCTGGTCGAGCGCTCCGGCGGCGGCCTTGAACTCGGCGTCGCGGCCGTCGAGGGCGGCGCCGGTGGCGGCGGCAGCCAGATACACGTGCTCCTGCAGCAGGTTGTTGAGCGCCGAGCGCAGTCCCGCGGCCTTGGTCCCCGACGTCGTCATCGACGCTCCCGCCATGGCCGATCCACCCATCGTCTGGCTGCATCCCACCCCGAGCGCGGCCACCATGGCCACGCCCAGCACACTCACGATCATCCGGTTCATGTCAGTCTCCTTTTCGCGTTCTCGAGGAGTGCCCCCATGTTCATCAATTGACCTTGATCTCGCCGCGCATGCTCTGGTGTCGATCGCAGAAGTAGCGATAGACGCCGGGCTCCGTGAACTCGTGACTCACCGTCGCGCCCTTGCCGGGAAGAGCGAGGTTGAACCGACCATCCTGCTGCCCGGGAACACCCGCGGTGACGGTGTGTTTGATGTCGTCCTGGTTCTTCCACACCACTCGCGTTCCTGCCCTGATCGCGGTCTCGCCGGGCTGGAACTGGAACAATCGAACGGTGACCTCGGCGTCGCCGGCGGCGACGTTCACCGCGGCCGCCATGACCCCCGCGCACACCAGCGTTCGCACCACCCACGACGTCATCGCAGCTCCCTTCCGCGCGCCTTCGAGTCGGCCGATCCGCTCGCGCACTGATGTCTACGGCGGCGAGGCGGCTTCGGATTGGTGTGCTGCGCGGCGGTGACCCCGCGGAGACCTTGGCCGCGCTCGGCGCGGCCGGCGTCCTGGACGATCGCGCTAGGGCGTCTGGGGGCCGCTGGCGGGTCGACGGCGGCGACGGCGGCGCGCGCGGGGGGCATCGGGCGAGCCCGGCGACGCGGGAGGCGGGGCGGAGGCGGGTGGCGCGGAACGGGGCGGTTGATCGCCGTGGCGATCGCCGGCTCGGCGAGGCGGGCGACGGCCGCCGGCACCTCCCCGGCCGCCTTCACGGCGATGTCGAGCATCCAGCCGTGCGCGTCGCTCGTCGGCGTAGCGACGACGCTCCTCGGCCGTCGGCATCACCTCGGGAACGAAGAGATCGTCCTCCGCCCACTCGACGGGGATCTTCTGCGCGATGTACTTCTCGATAGCCTCGATGCGGAGCGCGCTCGCCTCGTCGACGAGGCTGATCGCCTTGCCGCCGGCTCCGGCCCGCGCGGTGCGCCCGATCCGGTGGACGTAGTCCTCGGCGTCCTCCGGAAGGTCCCAGCAGATCACGTGGCTGACCGCCTCGATGTGCAGCCCGCGCGAGGCGACATCCGTCGCCACCAGCACCGGCAGGTTGCCGTCCTTGAAGTCGTTCAGGATGCGCAGCCGGCGCTTCTGCTCGATGTCGCCGGTCAGCGCGCGGGCGTCCCAGCCGTTGCGGGTCAGCCGATCCTCGAGCCGCCGGGCCTCTTCCCGCGTGTTCGAGAAGATCAGGATCCGATCGCCACCCTCGCGGCGCAGGAGGCCCAGGAGCAGGCGGAACTTGTCCTCGCGCCCCACGTGGTAGAGGCTCTGCTCCGCGCGCTCCGCCGTCTTCTGCTGCGGCGTAATGGAGATCTGCGCCGGGTTGTTCATGAACTCCCACGTCAGCTCCATGACGCGGAACGACAGCGTGGCCGAGAAGAGGAAGGACTGGCGCTGCTCCGGCGGCGGCAGCCGGCGCAGGATGAACCGCAGGTCGGCGATGAAGCCCATGTCGAACATGCGATCCGCCTCGTCGATCACCAGCACCTCGACGCGGCGGGGCGACCACACGTGCTGTTTGAGGTAATCGATGAGGCGACCTGGCGTGCCGATGAGCACGTCGCAGCCGTCGGCGAGCGCCTGCCGCTGGCGCTGGTAATCGATGCCGCCATAGACGGCCAGCACGGTGAGCCCGGTGAACTGGCCGAGCAGGCGCGCGTCGGCCTCGATCTGCACCACCAGCTCGCGCGTGGGCGCGATGATCAGCACGCGCGGCGCGGACGTCGCGCCCGCCGGGCGCGCGCGTCCGCGCAGGAGCCGCGTGAAGGCGGCGATGAGGAACGCCGCCGTCTTGCCCGTGCCGGTCTGGGATTGCCCCGCGACGTCCTTGCCCTTCAACGCCAGCGGCAGGGCCGCTTCCTGGATCGGCGTGGCCGAGACGAACCCGGCTTCGCGGATCCCCTGCATCACGTCCGACGGTAGATCGAGCGAATCGAAGTTCACGACGAGCTCTCCGTCGATGCCGCCACCGCTTTCGGGCGCCGTCCGAAGATGCGCGCGGACACGATGCCGATCTCGTAGAGGATGATCAGCGGGCCGGCCATGAGGGCCTGGTTGAAGGCGTCGGGCGTCGGGGTGAGGATCGCGGCGGCGATGAAGGCGCCGAGGATCGCGTACTTGCGGTTCTTGGCCAGCATCGCCGGCGTGACCACGCCCATGCGGGCGAGCAGCGTGATGGCCAGCGGCAGCTCGAACACGAGGCCGAAGGCGAGCGTGAACTTCATCAGGAAGTCGACGTAGTTGCCGATCGAGATCATCGGCTGCAGGCCGGGACGGCTGTAGGAGAGCAAGAACTGGATAGCGAACGGCGTGACGACCTTCAGCGAGAACACGCCGCCCCCGATGAAGAGCACCGAGCCGATGACGACGAACGGTGCCGCGTACTTCTTCTCGTGCTCGTGCAGGCCGGGTGCCACGAAGGCCCAGATCTGCCAGAGGATCGCCGGGGCGGCGATGAACATGCCGACGATCAGCGCGACCTTCATCTGGACCCAGAAGGCCTCGGTGAGCGCCAGGAACACGAGCTGATTGCCCGTCTGCTGCACGGGGCGGGCCAGATAGTCCATGATCTTCTGGCTGAACGGCAGCGCGATGCCGAGCCCGACGAGCAGCGCGATGAGGCTGCGCACGATCCGCACGCGCAGCTCGCCCAGGTGCTCCATGAATGGCATCTTGTCGGTCACGGATGCCATGGCGGCTTTACCAGCGCTCGACGAAGTGGCGGAGCGCGCCGACGCCGCGCCCGGCCTGGAAACCGCTACGGATCGCCGCGGTGACGTAGCGCTTGGCGTCGCCGACGGCGTCGACCAGCGAGCGCCCGTGGGCCAGCCCGGCCGCGATGGCCGCCGACAGCGTGCAGCCGGTGCCGTGCGTGTGGGGCGAGTCGAGGCGCGGCGCCTCGAAGCGGTGAAGCGTGTGACCGTCCCACAGAAGGTCCGTCGCCGCGTCCTTGAGGTGCCCGCCCTTGACCAGCACGGCGCGCGGCCCGAGCGCCAGGATCTGACGCGCGACCTCCGCCATGTCGGCCTCCGACTCGACCGACATCCCGGCCAGCGCGGCCGCCTCGTGCAGATTCGGCGTGACCACCGTGGCCAGCGGCAGCATCTCTGCGATCAGCGCCGCGCGCGCCGCCGGCTCGAGCAGCGGGTCCCCCGACTTGGCGATCATCACCGGATCGAGCACGATCGGCCGTCCCTCGTGTGCGCGCAAGCGCGCGGCCACCGCCTCGATGATGGGGGCGGTCGAGAGCATCCCGATCTTGATGGCGTGGGCGCCGATGTCCGACAGCACGGCGTCGATCTGGCGCGCCACGAACTCCGGCGCGACGTTGAGCACGCCGTGAACGCCCAGCGAATTCTGGGCGGTCAACGCGGTGATCGCCGAGGTGCCGAAGACCCGGAACGCCGAGAACGTCTTGAGGTCTGCCTGGATGCCGGCGCCGCCACCGGAATCGGAGCCGGCGATGGTCAGCGCTGTAGGCACGGTCATCTCCTGGGAGTATACGTGCCCGGCCGCGGGCGCACAAACGCCGAGCGCCGCGGATTCAGCGCGACGGGTGCTGCCGGTCACTCCGTCGGCATCGCTTCTCTCGAAGCGCGCGGCCCTTTCGCGGCAGGCGCGGGCGATCGCTTCAGCGACCGGAGGGCCGGCTCGGGATCACGAGCGTGAACTCGCCGCGGATCGGCGCCGCGGCAAGCCGCTCGAGGTGGCCGGAGGGCGTCGCCGTCACGATCTCCTCGAACTGCTTGGTCAGCTCGCGCGCGAGAACGAGATCGACCTCACCGAACACCTCGCCGATCGCCTCCAGCGTCGCCACGATCCGGTGCGGGGACTCGTAGAGCACGAGCGTCGTCTCGAGGTCGCGCAGCGCGCGCAGGCGGTTCAGCCGGCGGCCGGGCTTGAAGGGCAGGAAGCCGTCGAAGACGAAGCGGTCGGCGGGTACGCCGGCCGCGCTGAGCGCGGCGACGATGGCCGACGGCCCCGGCACCGGCACCACCGGGATGCCGGCCGCGCGCGCCTCGCGCACGAGCAGAAAGCCGGGGTCGGAGATCCCCGGCGTGCCGGCGTCGGTCACCAGCGCCACCGACTTGCCGTCCGCGAGCTGGCGGAGGAGCTGGGGGCCGCGCGCGAGCTTGTTGTGCTCGTAGTAGCTGACCGTCGGCGTGTGGATGTCGAAATGCGTCAGCAGCCCGCGCGTGCGCCGCGTGTCCTCGCACGCGACGACGTCAACTTCACGGAGCACGCGCAGGGCGCGCGCGGAGATGTCTTCGAGGTTGCCGAGCGGGGTGGCGACGACGAAGAGCGTGCCGGCTACGCGGACTGCTCCTTCGGCTCCGACACGAGCATCGGGGCCTCGTGGTTCATGATGACCTCGCGCGTGATGATGCACTCCTTCAGACCCTGGATGGAGGGCAGCTCGTACATGATCTCCAGCATGACCTCCTCGAGGATCGCGCGCAGACCGCGGGCGCCGGTGCCGCGCTTGAGCGCCTCGCGGGCGATGGCGGCCACGGCGTCGTCGGTGAACTTGAGCCGCACCTTCTCCAGATCGAAGTACTTCTGGTACTGCTTGATGATCGCGTTCTTCGGCTCCTTGAGGATGCGGACGAGCGCGCCGTCGTCGAGGTCGTGCAGGGTCGCGATGACGGGCAAGCGGCCGATGAACTCCGGAATGAGCCCGTATTTGAGCAGGTCCTCGGGCTGGATCATGGCGAGCAGATCGCCGACGCGCCGCTCGTCGCGGCTCTTGATCTCCGCCCCGAAGCCCATGCCCGAGCGCCCGACCCGCGTCTCGATGATCTTGTCGAGGCCCACGAAGGCGCCGCCGCAGATGAAGAGCACGTTGGAGGTGTCGACCTGGATGAACTCCTGGTGCGGGTGCTTGCGGCCGCCCTGGGGCGGCACGTTGGCCACCGTGCCCTCGAGGATCTTCAGGAGCGCCTGCTGCACGCCCTCGCCCGACACGTCGCGGGTGATCGACGGGTTCTCCGACTTGCGGGCGATCTTGTCGATCTCGTCGATGTAGACGATGCCCCGCTCGGCCCGTTCGACGTCGTAGTCCGCGGCCTGGAGCAGGCGGAGGATGATGTTCTCCACGTCCTCGCCGACGTACCCGGCCTCGGTGAGCGTGGTGGCGTCGGCGATGGTGAACGGCACACGCAGCATCTTGGCCAGCGTCTGGGCGAGCAGCGTCTTGCCCGACCCGGTAGGCCCGATGAGCAGGATGTTGGACTTCTGCAGCTCGACGTCGCCGGCGTCGTTACCGGACTCGATACGCTTGTAGTGGTTGTGGACGGCCACGGAGAGAATCTTCTTGGCCCGCTCCTGCCCGACCACGTACTGATCGAGGACGGTCTTGATCTCGGCCGGCTTGGGGA
>Ga0075425_100001706_pt1 | contig 21559 bp, 17 predicted proteins | sample SoiMethybrSBSTD4_FD_75300 | JGI IMG/M metagenome (GOLD analysis project Ga0075425, IMG submission 75300) | Bulk soil microbial communities from a Populus tree surrounding site in Tennessee, USA - Soil MetaG P. TD hybrid SBSTD4 | ecosystem: Environmental > Terrestrial > Soil > Tree plantation... | reverse complement strand
GATAATGTCGCCCGCATGAGAGCTCTCGTCGCGCGTTCGCAAAACGAAGTGAAGTTCGAGGAGATCAGCGAGCTGCCGGCGAACGACGTCCTCGTCGACGTCGCCTACTCCTCGCTCAACTACAAAGACGGACTGGCGGTCACGGGACGCGGCCGCATCATCCGCAAGTTTCCAGCGGTCGTCGGAATCGATCTCGCCGGCACCGTCGTGCAGTCGGCAAGCGACGAATTCAAAGTCGGCGATCGCGTCGTCGGTCACGGCAATGGACTCGGCGAAATGGACTGGGGCGGCTATGCGCCGCAGCAGCGCGTGCGCGCCGGTGCGATCCTCAAGATTCCGCACGGACTCACGATCGAAGAATCGATGCGCCTCGGCACCGCAGGCTTCACGGCGATGCTCTGCGTGCTGATGCTCGAACAGAACGAGGTCACGCCGTCCGATCGCGAGATCGTCGTCACCGGCGCAGGTGGCGGCGTCGGATCGATCGCCGTTCACCTGCTCGCGCAACTCGGATACAAAGTCGCGGCAGCAACGGGACGCGCGGAGCTGCACGACTATCTGCGCGAGCTCGGCGCGACGTCCGTGATCTCGCGCGAAGAGTTGATCGGCAAAGGACCGCTGCAATCGGAGCGCTGGGCGGGAGGCATCGACACGGTCGGCGGCGAGACGCTCGCGAACATCTACGGGCAAACCGCGTACGGCGGCGCGATCGCCTGCTGTGGCATGGCCCAGAGCCACGAGTTGAATACGACGGTCTGGCCGCTCATCCTCCGCAACGTCTCGCTCCTCGGCGCGAGCTCGATGCACACGCCGATGCCGCGACGCCTCGCGGCATGGAAGCGGCTGGCCCGCGACATCGATCACGACAAGCTGGCGATGATGAGCCGCACCGAGCCGCTGTCGAAGATCTTCGAGCTGTCCGAGGAGATTCTCGCGGGAAAGGTGCGCGGACGGATCGTGATCGACGTCAACGCGTGACGTCGAATCCGTACTCGTACTCGATCTTCGCCACGCGCACCTTGTAATCCGAATACCAGTCGCTCTTCCCCCGCGCCTGCGCGACGCGATGCTCCGCGTTCGCCTTCCACGCGCGGATCGACTCGAGATCCTGCCAGTAGCTCACGGTGATGCCGAGGCCGTCGGCGCCGCGGGCGGACTCGAAGGCGATGAAGCCGGGCTGCTGCTGCGCGAGCTCGAGCATCCGGTCCGACGTTTCGCCGTAGCCGTCGTCCGCGCGTTTGTGTGACGTGAAGATCACTGCGTATGCCATGCGGCGAGTGTATCGTGGCGTCCGAGATCATGATTCGACGGCAATCGAACGATGGCATCGTCACGCTGCAGCTCGCGCACGGAAAAGCGAGCGCGATGGACGTCGAGCTGTGCGAGGCGATCCGCGATGAACTGCGCGCCGTCGCCGATGCGCGCGCGGTGATCCTCACCGGCACCGGATCGATTTTCTCGGCCGGCGTCGATCTCTTTCGATTGACGAATGAAGGCGCGCCGTACGTCGAGCGATTCTTCCCCGCGCTGCGCGACGCATTCGTCGAGCTGTTCAACTTTTCGCGGCCGGTGATCGCTGCGGTGAACGGACACGCGATCGCCGGCGGATGCTTGCTCGCCGGCGCGTGCGACTATCGGCTCATGGCGGCCGGTGCCGCGACGATCGGCGTTCCGGAGCTGATCGTCGGCGTGCCGTTTCCGGCGATTGCGATCGACATCCTCCGCTTCGCCGCCGGCGCGTACGCGACGAAGCTCGCGTATAGCGGCCAGACGCTGACGCCAAACGCCGCGCGCGATCACGGATTGATCGACGAAGTCGTCGAGCCCGATCAGCTCCTGTCGCGCGCCGAAGAAGTGGCGCGGCGCTTCGCCGCGATTCCGCCGGAGTCGTTCCGCCTGACGAAGCTGCTCCTCCACAACACGCCCGCGGGCGACGAAGCCGCGGTGAAGGTGTGGAGCGATCCGGCGATTCACCAGCACATTCGCGACTACCTCGCGCGCACGATCAAGCGCTGAGTTTTTTCGCGACCACGATCGCGCCGTCGATGCCGCCGTGGCTCGTGGCGACGAATCGCGGCTCGCCGCAATGCGCGTCGCGAACGATGGCCATGACGCGATCGCGGTCGTAGACGTTCATCTGCATGTACGGCAGCCGCCGCTTGTCGCGCGACACGATCTGCGCGATGCGATGCACGAGCGGCGATGCCGCGCGCAGCCGCCGCGCAATTTTCTTAAGCGCTCCGCCCGGGCGCGCGAATGAAAGCTCGATCATGGCCACGCCACCGGGCCGCAGCATCGACAGCAACTTCGCGAATAACGCCTCCCCTTCGCGCACCGGAATGTGCTGAAAGACAATCAGCGAACAGACGAGATCGAACTCGCCGGCCAGCGTCGTCGTGTACTGGACGTTCGCGACTCCGGCGGCGTGCTTGCGCGCGATCTCGATCATTGTCGGCGCCGCATCGAATCCGACGACATGCGCCGCGCGCTTCGCCCATGCGAGCGTGAGGCGTCCGGCGCCGCAGCCGAAGTCGAGCACGTCGCGTGGGGGATAGGCGCCCTCGCCTGTCGGATCCGTCAGCGACAGCAGATAGTCGACATCGCGCTCGCCGCTGGCGAAGAACTCGCGCAACGCCGCGTCGTCGATCCGCTCCGACAGAAATCTCTCATCCGTCAGAATGGCGAAATACGGCTCGCGCCTTGCCAGCTCTTCCCACTCGTGCACCATTACGAACGATACATCGCCGTCGGCGACAGCATCTCCATCGACGAGTATCCGTTCCGCGAGACCGGCATCCGCGGCATCGGCGCCGCGTCGCTGCTCGCGCGCGAGCTCGCGCCGATCGAGCTCGACGATCTGGCCGCGGACGGCGCGACAACCGACGACGTCCTTCGCTATCAACTGCCGCGCGTCTCGCGATCGCGCCAGCCGACGCTCGTGACGATCACCGCCGGGGGCAACGACATGCTGATGTACCTCGGCGCGCTTTTTCCGCCGCGCGATCTCGTCGACGGCATCATCGAGCGACTGACACGCATGATCGATGAGCTGATCGCGAAGCTGCCGCAGTCGACGATCCTGCTCGGCACCGTCTACGATCCGTCCGACGGCACGAACACGCTCGACGGACAGCGCTTCGATCGCGAAGCAGGCTGGCTGGCGAGAACGAACGATGCCGTGCGAACGCTTGCGCACTCGCACGACAACGTGCGCCTCGCCGACATTCACGCGCGCTTTCTCGGACACGGAATCACCGCCCCGATGAGCGAGCGCTGGTACTGGTCCGAGTTGATCTTCGAACCGAACGCCCGCGGCGCGCGCGAAGTGGCGAAGCTTTGGATGGAGCAGGTCCCTCTCCCCGCAACGCGGGGAGAGGGTGCCGAAGGCGGGTGAGGGGCGCCCGCCGCTACCGCCGCTCCTCGCGCGCCTCCATCGCTTTCGCAATCGCCGTCGCCTTCGCGGTCTTCACCTTCGTCGGCATCATCTTGTGGGCGATTCCCTGGAGCTTCTTCACCGGACGGGTGAGCGGATTCACCCACATCGCCTGAATGAGCTCTTTGCGAGTCTGCATCAGATCGCCGATGTCGCGGAGCTGTTGATCGTCGAGCAGCTCGCGCGCGGCGACGAACATCTCCCGTTCCTCTTCCTTCACGTGGTGCTCGATCAGATCCAGCATCACTTTCGCTTTCGCCTCGAACTCGTGCGACTTCGGATTCGCCGCAACGAGCGACGGCAGCTCGATGTCGACCAGATGATGCTCCTCGGCCGCCTCATAGAAGAGATGTTCTTCTTCGCTGTCCTGCGCCGCGGCGAGGAACGCCGGATAGAAGACTTCCTCTTCGATCTGCGCGTGCGTCTTGATCTCGCGCTCGAACTCCGCGCACAACCGTTCGCGCTCCTTGGGAGCGGTCGTATTGTTCAGTTGCTTCAGCAGCCCCTTGGCCTTCGTGTGATCCTGCTTCAGCATCGTGATCGCATTCGGCATCTGTCCTTCTCCTTTCGTTCGATCGCCACTGAACGATTGCGCATCGCGTACCAGTCAACTGCGTTTAAACTGCGCGCGTGATTGATCGCTCTTCCGAGCGGCGCCAATACGGACGCGTCCACTTGAGTCCTCCGCTACGCGGGGAAATCGACGGCATCTTTGCCGCCATTTCCGAGATCTCGCTCATCGGTTTGCGTCTGATGCACGATCAACGCTTGCCGCCGACACAAGTCCATCAAATTCGTTTTCAGTGGCAGCAATACACATTGCGCCTGCGCGGCGAAGTGATCCGCACGACGATCAAGAAGCTCGCAAAGCGTCCCGGCGAGACGAGCGTCTATGAGAGCGGCATCCGCATTACAGAAGCGGTCGGCGAATCGTCCGCTCTATTGAAGGATTTAATTGCCGATTTCGTGGTGCGCGCCATCAATGAACAGCTCGCGAACGCGCGCGGCATTCCGCCGCTCGCCGCATACTCGTACCAGACGGGAAAAGGCGATCGCTATCGCCGCTGCGAATTCATCCACGGCGGGTGGCGCAAAGTCGAGACGACGGATCCGCAGCAGCCGGAGAACGGCTTCACGATCTCCGCCGAGATCGAGCCGCATGAAGTGGAAATGCTTTGTAGGACATGGGAAGCGTGCGACGCCGAAGGCCGCAGACTCACCCAAATTCTCGCCCAGCTCAGCATTAGCAAGAAAGAGGGCATTCCGACGCGGCGCTACTTCCCATAGGATTCGCGCGTGATGAAAACGCGCAAGCTCGGCTCTCTCTCAGTTTCGGCGATCGGACTCGGATGCATGGGCATGTCCGAGTTCTATGGATCGCACAATGACGATGAATCGATCGCCACGCTGCATCGCGCGCTCGATATCGGCGTCAACTTCTTCGACACCGCCGACGCATACGGTCCATTTACGAACGAGAAACTCGTTGGACGCGCCATTCGCGATCGGCGCGATCAGGTCGTGCTGGCGACGAAGTTCGCGAACGAGCGCAACGCCGACGGATCTTGGATCGGCATCAACGGCCGCCCTGATTACGTGAAAAGCGCCTGCGACGCGTCCTTACAGCGCCTCGGCGTCGATCACATCGATTTGTATTACCAACATCGCGTCGACCCCAACACGCCGATCGAAGAGACGATCGGCGCGATGGCCGATCTCGTTCGGGCCGGCAAAGTGCGGCACCTCGGTATGTCCGAAGCGGCGCCGCAAACGATTCGGCGCGCGCATGCCGTGCATCCGATCACCGCACTGCAGACCGAGTACTCGCTCTGGAGCCGCGAGCCGGAACAAGAGATTCTGCCCACCGTGCGCGAGCTCGGCATCGGCTTCGTCGCCTACTCGCCGATCGGCCGCGGATTTCTCTCCGGCCGCATCAAGTCGAAGGAGGTGCTCGAGTCGAATGACTACCGGCGCAACAATCCGCGATTCGCGGACGGCAACTTCGAGCACAACCTCGCTCTCGTCGCGCGCATCGAACAGATCGCGGCGGAGAAACGCGTGACGCCCGCGCAGCTCGCACTGGCATGGCTGCTCTCGCGCGGCGACGACGTCGTCCCCATTCCCGGCGTGCGAAAGATCAATCACCTCGAAGAGAATGCGGCCGCAGTGAACATCGAGCTGACGTCGGAGGAGCTGGCGCGCATCGACGACGCGGCGCCCCGCGGCTTCGCCGCCGGCGATCGCTATCCCGACATGTCGCGCGTGAATCTATGACCAGCATTCTCGATCCGCGCGTGCAGGAGCAAATCGACTCCCTCGGCATCGACTACGAGCCGCTCGCGTGCGACGCACATCTGGCCGACACCGCCGAGTTCTGCGCGCACTACGACGTGTCGCCCGAGGAAGCGTGCAACGCCATCCTCGTCGCGCTGAAGACGAATCCGCGATCGTATGTCGCGTGCCTCGTGCGCGCCGACACGAAGCTCGACGTGAATCACAAAGTGAGCGATCTCGTCGGCATCCGGCGCATGTCGTTCGCGTCGGCGGAAGAGACGGCGTCGCTGACCGGCCAGATGATCGGCGGCGTGACCATCTTCGCGCTGCCGTCGGACATGCCGATCTACATCGACCAGCGCGTGATGGAGCGGCCGCGCGTGATCGTCGGCGGCGGAAACCGCACGAGCAAAGTTCGCCTCGACCCGCACGCGCTCGAGCGCTTGCCGAACGCGAAGGTGGTCGACATCGCTGTGCCGCGCTAGCTGTGTCGGAGGGGCGGACGCCCTCGTCCGCCCAGCGCGGCGAAGCCGCGCTGAAGCGCGGCCGGGCGGACGAGGGCGTCCGCCCCTCCGAGTGATGTGCATCACCTTGCGATGTGCGCGGAGTCCGCCTCCGCAAAAATCGCGCGGTCTAGCCTTCCATCATGACCGTCGAAGTCCTCTATCCCGCCCATCTCGAACGCGACGTTGTGCTCCGCACCGGCCGCACGTTTCGCATTCGCCCCGTCCGACGGAGCGATGCGCGTGAGCTCCGCCGCTTCTTCGATTCGCTCTCCGCCGAAACGCTGCACTACCGCTTCTTCGACGCGCGGCGCGTCGACGAACGGATGATCGACTCGATGACCGACGTCGACTACGACCGCGACTTCGGAGTCGTCGGCGAGATCGGCGGATCGATCGTCGGCATCGCGCACTACTACGCGTCGCGCCACAAGCCGAATTGCGCCGAGGTGGCGTTCACCATCGGGGAAGAGCTGCAAGGCTGCGGCGCGGGAACGCATCTGCTACAGACTCTCGCATCGATCGCGCGAACGAACGGCATCACCACATTCGAAGCCGAAGTGCTGCCGGACAATCTGGCCATGCTCGACGTGTTTCGCTGCTCCGGATTCGAAGTGGCGACGCGATCGGACGGCGAAAGCGTTCACGTCTCCTTTCCGACGGCGCAGACCGTCGAATTCGACAACGTCGTCGCCGGCCGCATGCAGCACGCGGCGTACGCGTCGCTCAAGCCGGTGTTCGAGCCGAAGTCGATCGCCGTGATCGGCGCGGGGCGACAACCGGGACAACTCGGACGCGAGATTCTTCACAACCTCCGCACGACGGGATTCACCGGAAAGCTGTTCGCTGTGAATCCGGCTGCGAGTGAGATCGAGTCGGTGCCGTCGTTCCCATCGCTCGACGCCATCAAAGACGATATCGATCTCGCCATCATCGTCGTGCCGCAGGCGCACGTCGATCGCGTCGTCGACGACTGCGTCGAGAAAGGCGTGCACGCGATCGTCGTCATCACTGCGGGCTTCGGCGAAGTCGGCGCGGAAGGCCGCGCCGCGGAGCAGCGCCTCGTCGAGAAAATCCGCTCGACCGGCATGCGCATGGTCGGTCCGAACTGCATGGGCGTCATCAACACTGATGCGTCGATCCGCATGCATGCGACGTTCTCCGGCGTTTATCCGCCGGCCGGCAATGTGGCGATGTCATCGCAGAGCGGCGCGCTGGGACTGGCCATTCTCGATTACGCGCGCAAGATCGGCATCGGCTTCTCGACGTTCATCTCCGTCGGCAACAAAGCGGACGTGTCGGGCAACGATCTCATTCAGTACTGGGCCGAGGATCCGCACACCGATGTGATGCTGTTGTATCTCGAGAGCTTCGGCAATCCGCGGAAGTTCGGCGAGATCGCGCGGCGCGTCGGCAAGAAGAAGCCGATCATCGCAGTGAAGGCGGGACGCTCGAGAGCGGGATCGCGCGCGGCGTCGTCACACACCGGCGCGCTGGCGACGAGCGACGCGCTCGTCGGCGATCTGTTCCGCCAGGCCGGAATCATTCGCACCGACACGCTCGAAGAGTTGTTCGACGCCGCGTCGCTGCTCGCCGCACAGCCGCTGCCGCAAGGTCGGCGCGTCGCGATCGTGACGAACGCAGGCGGTCCAGGCATCCTCGCCGCCGACGCATGCGAGGCGAACAATCTCATCATCCCGCTGCTCAGCGACGCGACTGCGAATCGATTGCGCGACTTCCTTCCCCCCGCCGCGGCGGTGCGCAATCCGGTCGACATGATCGCGACCGCGAACGCGGAGCAGTACCGCAAGACCATCGACATCCTGCTGCACGACGATGACGTCGATGCAGTGATCGCGATTTACATTCCGGTGCAGGCGACGGACGCCATCGACGTGGCGAACGCGATTCGCGAGTCGGCGTTGAACGCGAACGGCAAGACGATCCTCGCGACGTTCATGAGCGCGCACGGACTGCCGTCGACGCTCTCCCCCGTTCCCGCGTTCGCGTTCCCCGAACGCGCAGTGAAGGCACTCGCGCGCGCGGCCGATTACGCCGACTGGCGCAAGAAGCCGATCGGGCATCGTCCCGAGTTCGACGACATGGACAAGACCGCGCTGCGCGGACTCGTGCAAGACCGCTCCGGTTGGCTCGAGCCGTCGGCGACGTGGGCGCTCCTCAGCGCCGCCGGCATTCAATGCGTCGACACCGCGATCGTGGCGAACGCAAATGAAGCGGTCGACGTCGCGACCTGCTACGGCTACCCCGTCGTGCTCAAAGCGAACGCGCTGCACAAAACCGACGTCGGCGGCGTGCGACTCAATCTGCAAAACGAAGCCGCCGTCCGCGAAGCCTTCGCCGACATGAAATCGCTCCTCGGCGACGCGATGAACGACGCCACCGTGCAGAAGATGATCACCGACGGAGTGGAAGTGATGGCCGGCGCGATCGAAGAGCCGACGTTCGGCCACGCCATCGCATACGGCGCGGGCGGGATTTTGGTCGACTTGCTCTCGGACGTCGCGTTCCGCATCCAACCTCTAACAGACGTCGATGCCGAGGATCTGGTGAACGAAGTGCGCTGTACGAGACTCCTGCGCGGCTATCGCGGATCAGCGCCGATTGACGAACAGCCGTTGCGCGATGTGCTGCTGCGGCTCTCCGCGATCGTCGACATCTGTCCCGAGATTCGCGAGATCGACATCAATCCGCTGAAGGTGACGAGCGAAGGCGCAATCGCCGTGGATGCGAGAGTGCGCATCGAGCCGGTCGTGCCGGCAGCGCCGTCGCGAAGGATCACGTACTGACCTCCGGCAGCCAGCACGTCACGGTCATCCCTCCCCCCTCGCGGCGCGAGATGCGCACGGCGCCGCCGTGCGCATCGATGATGTCGTTCACGAGCGCGAGGCCGAGTCCTGTGCCGCCGGGTCGCGTCGAATAGAACGGCACGAGCGCGCGGGCGAGCGTCTCGTCGTCCATTCCGTTGCCGCGATCTTCGACGATCAGCAGATGCCCCGCGACGCGCACGACGATGTCTTCAACCGCGCTGCCGGCTTCTTTCGCGTTCTTCACCAAATTGATGATCACGCGCTCGATCTGCGTGCGATCGACACACGCGTCTGCATTCGGAACGTCGCCGATCGTGAACGGCGTCATCGATCGCACCGACTCGAGCAGCGCACGCCACGATACCGATTCGCGCCGCGGCTTCGGCAGGCGCGCGAATTCGGCGTAGCCGTCGATGAAGTGTTGCAGCGACTGCAGCCGCTCCTCGATGGCGGCATTGATCTCGTCGATGCGCGCCTCGTCGTCGCCGCGGGCGCGGAGGACACGGGCCGAGTGAAACAGCGAGTGCACGGCCGCGAGCGAGTTGTTCAGCTCGTGATTCATGACGCGGATGGCGCGTTTCCAGATCTCGATCTCCTGGCGACGCAGCTCCTGCGTGAGTCGCCCGACCAGCCAGAGGACGTGCTTGCGTGTGTTGAGATAGAACGTCCGCCGCGTAACCTGGAACGTCTCCGACTCCACCGTCACCAGTCCTTCATGCAGCGCGACGATCTCCGACAGCACGCTGCCTTCGAGACGATGGCGGCGCGCGAGGAGATCGCGTGCGGCGCGATTCGCAAAGACGATGCGCTCCTGCTCGTTGGTGAGGATGATCGACAGCGGCGACGCCTGCAGCACGGTCTCGAACAGCAGCTCGCGCTGCAGCGACTCGTTGCGCTGATCGCGCAGCACGTCGCCGATGCGGTTGTAGATGCCGACGAGGTCGGCGATCTCGTCGTCGCCGGTGACATGAAGGCGCAGGCTGAAATCGCTGTCGGCGAATCCGCGCACGCCGTCGACGAGCGCGCCGAGGTTGTCGCGAATGCGCGCCAGCGGACGATGCAGCAGCGCGAGCATCAACACGATGCCGGCTGTGGCGATGGCGATCGCGAAGACGGTCTGCCGCAAGAGCGCCGCCGCGGTGGCAATGAGCAGGACGCCGATCGACGCGCGGACGGCGATGTTCTGCGCGAGCCTTCGCCGCGCGCTCATTCGCGCGGGCGCCGCTCGAGCATGATTCCGAGTCGCTGCATCTTGCGGTAGAGGGCCTGCCGCGAGACGCCCAGCACCTTTGCCGCATCGGAGACGTTGCCGGCGGCGTCGCGAAGAACACCTTCGATGTGTTCCTTCTCGCCGCGCAATGGCGCGCTGCGCGGCGCGCTCTCTCCGAGGCCGAGGTCGCCGGTGACGATGGCGCGCTGGATGCGATTCTGCAGTTCTCGCACGTTACCCGGCCAATCGTAGTGGAGAAGGGCGTCGCGATCGGCGTCGCTCAGCGTCCACGCCCGCGCGTTGCGTTTGCGCTCGGAGGCGAGGATCGATTCGGCGATCGGCAGCACGTCCTCGCGCCGTTCGCGCAGGCCGGGCACATGGATCTCGATCACGTTGAGGCGGAAGAAGAGATCTTGCCGGAATGCGCCGCTGCGCACGGCGCGAGCGAGATCGAGGTTCGTTGCGCAGAGCACGCGTACATCGGCGCGCCGCGTCTCGCTGCTGCCGAGGCGCTCGAACTCGCCGTTTTGCAGCACGCGAAGCAGCTTGGCCTGTCCGGCGGCGGAGAGATTGCCGATCTCGTCGAGAAAGAGCGTGCCGCCGTTGGCCGTCTCGAATCGTCCGATTCGCAATCGCTTCGATCCCGTGAATGCGCCAGCTTCCGCGCCGAACAACTCGCTCTCCAGCAACTCGTCCGGCAGCGCGCCGGCGTTCACCTTCACGAACGGCTGCTTGCGGCGCGGCGAGTTCGCCTGGATCAGCTCTGCGATCTTTTCTTTTCCCGATCCGTTCGGGCCGGTGATCAGCACCGGCACATCGGCCGCGGCGACCTGCAGCGCGAGCGTGACCACGCGATGCATCGCGCCGCTTTCGTAGACGATGCCGCGCAGGTCGAACGCCGATGCGAGTGTCGCACGCGACTTGCGCTGCTCGCGCTCGCCGCGGCGGTCGGCGAGCACGCTGCGGACGATGGCCAGCAGCTTCTCGTCGTTCCAAGGTTTGGCGAGATAGTCGACCGCCCCTTCCTTCACCATCTGCACGGCGCTCTCGAGCGACGTCCACGCCGTCAGCAGAATCACCGGCACGCTCGCGTCGATTTTCCGCAGCGCCCGAAAGAGCGTCATCCCCTGCTCGCCGCTCGTCGCGCCCGGAGTGAAGTTCATGTCCTGCACGACGACGTCGGCGTCGCCGGCGCGGATCACATCCTCCGCATCCGCCGGCGACGAGACGGCGATGGCGTCGATACCGTGCACGTCGAACAGCACCAGCAGCGCGCGCGCGACCGCCGGCTGATCCTCGACGATCAGGATCGTCCCGCCGGTCGCGCGATCATGTTCTCGCGAGATCATCGGCGCCGTCTGTTCTGTTCCGATCAAGCCTTCTCCGTCAGACTCCCCGCGTCGCCACCACCGGCGAAACGCGCGTCGCGCGCAGCGCGGGAACGAGCGTGGCCGCGATTCCCTGCGCCCACAACAGCGCAACGGCTCCGGCAAGGAACGGCCACTCCAGCTTGGCTCCCGACGTCTTCGTCACGAGCAGTACGTTGAGCGCGTACGCCGCGGCGAGTCCGAGAATCAATCCGGCGCTGGTCACGATCCAGTTCTCCAACAGGAAGTAACGGACAACCGCCGATTTGGTTGCACCGAGAGCGCGCCGCGTGCCGATCTGCTTGCGGCGCTCCGTCACGCTGAATGACGTGACGCCGACGATGCCGAGTCCGGTGACGAGGATGATGAGGATGATGACCGCCGTCATGCCGCCGCGCACGATGCGTGATCCGGCGAAGTAGCGGTCGCGGATGTCGCTGATCGTCTGCAGGTCGACGCTGCGGCCGTCGTTGACCTGCAGCATCCGCTTGTCGATCAACGAAACGACATTCTTCATCGCGCCGGGCTGCGTGCGCACGAGGTAGAGCGCGCCGCGCCGCGACACGTGACCCGCATAGAAAACGCAGTATTCGTGAATCGGCCAGCCGTAGGGGTTGTAGAACGGATCGAAGACGCCAACGACATTGTCAATGCCGCCGCCGTCGAGGAGCTGCCGGCCGACCGCGCTCTCTCCTTTGAACAGCAGCTTCTCGAGCGAGCGCGAGATGACCACCGTCGACGGATCGGTCGCTCCGGCGTTGTCGTTGATGTCGCTCTCCCGCAGCTCGCGTCCGGCGACGAGCTTGATGCCGAGCGTGGAGAGAATCGCCGGCGTCGTCGTGTACTCCTGCGTGCGGAACTTGCTGCCGTCGCCGCCGCTCACCGCGACTTCGCCGGAGCTGCCGCCGCCTTGCCACGGCAGGAAGTTCGTGTTGGCGACGCTCACGACGCCCGGCATCCCGGCGATCGCACGCAAGTCGCCGCCGACGACGTTCAACCGGTACGCCTGCTCCTTGAACGCCGGCGAGAACGGACGCGTGCGCACCCAGAGGAGATTGTCGTCGTCGAAGCCCGACTTCCGATCCATCTTCTTGCCTTCGGTGTGGATCATCGTGATCGCGTTCGTGACGACCGCGAGGGTGATGGCGATCTGCAGCACGATGAGCACGAAGCGGATTTGGTTGCGTCGCAGCGCGCGAATGATCGGTCCGAATTCCATCTGCGTTTCTCCTCAGATTTTCAGTTGCACTGCCGGCTGCACCGAGCAGATGCGCCATGTCGGATAGAGTCCGGCCAGGAAGCCGGCGCCGAGAGACAGGAAGACCGCGGCGAAGATCATCTCGGCGTCGAGGCCGATGACGGATGTCGTGGTGATCAGCTTGCCGATGAAGCGCATCGCGCCAACGGCGAGCAGCATCCCGATCGTGCCGCCGGCCAGGCCAACGAGCTCGCACTCGACGATGTGCTGCAGGAAGACGTGGCCGCGCGTCGCGCCGAGTGCGCGGCGCACGGAGACTTCCGGCGCGCGCGCCAGAAACTTCGACAGCAGGAGGCCGGTGAGATTGAGCGCGCAGATGCCGAGGAAGAGCACCGAGATCGCCGCCATCGCGGTGATCTCCGGACGCACCACGCCGAACTCGCGCATCAGATCCATCATCGGCGTCAGCTCGTTGTGCAGCGGACGCTCGAAGCGGCCATGCTTTTTCTCCTCCATCACGTAGCCGTCGACGAATCGCTGGTAGGCCTCGCGATCGCGTGGCGAGCGCAGCTCCACCCAGAACTGGACGAAGTCGATGTCGGACTCGATGAACGCATCGAATAGTTGCTGCGGCGTCGGAGGCGCTCCCGGCGGAAGCGGTATCGTCTTCCAGCCGTCACTGTTGCCGGTCGTCCGAAGGAGCATCGGGCGCGTCAGCGACATCGGAACGTACATCGCGTCGGGCGGCGCGACGAAGTTGCCGAATACATCGAAGTAGCGAATGAACGGACGCCACGGCTTGAGCACGCCGATGACGGTGAATTCGCGATCGTCGAGACGCACGCGCTTGCCGACGGAGTTGGCGCCGCCGAAGAGCTTCTGATTGGTGGCGTCGTCGATGACGATCACCTGCTCCGGCGTCGTGTCGGCGTGTCTTCCCCACCCGCCGCCCCACTGGAACGGCACGTCGAACATCGGGAAGAAGTCCGACGTGCAGACGCGCACGGTCTCGCTGTACGGGCGGGCCATCTTCGGATCGGGATAGACGGTGAGCGCCGATTGAAACGCCATCGATTGATGCAGCGGCAGATTGCTGCCGCGCATCAGCGCCGTGGCGTCGCGAAAACTGAGTTGCGGCGGGATCGGCTTGCCGCCGCCGTCGCCGGTCGGATACGGCGCATGCGGGTCCCAGTTGTCCATGCGGACGTAGAAGAGCCGGTCGCTTTTTCCGGGCAGCGGATCGCGCGCGAACATGTGGCGCACGGTCGTGAACGTGGTCGACGCGCAGATGCCGAGGGCGATGCCGCCGATGATGATGGCGGTGAGAACGGGATTGCGGCGCAGGCTCTTGACCGCGATGCGGATGTTGTAAGCGAGCATGGCGTCACCTCAATTCGCGTAAAGCGGCGCACCGCCGGTGCCGAGCACGGGAGGCCTGTCGACGTCGATGACGCGGCCGTCGAGGAGATGAATCTCGCGCGACGCGCGCGCGGCACACTCCGGGCTGTGCGTGACCATGACGATCGTGGTTCCTCGGCGATTGATCTCGTCGAGCAGGTCCATGATCTCGCGCGCCATCAGCGAGTCGAGGTTGCCGGTCGGCTCGTCGGCGAGGATCAGCTTCGGATCGGCGGCGAGTACGCGGGCGATGGCCACGCGCTGCTGCTGTCCGCCGGAGAGCTGCGACGGCAGGTGATGGAGTCGCGAGGAGAGCCCGACTACGCCGACAGCGCGTTCGATGCGCTCCTTGCGATCGCCCGCCGAGAGTCCGCGATAGCGCAACGGCACGTCGACGTTGTCGAAGACGTCGAGGTCGGGAATCAGGTTGAAGCTCTGGAAGATGAAGCCGATCTTCTCGTTGCGAATGCGCGACATCTCGCGGTCGCTGAGATGGCTGACGTTCTTTCCATCGAGCTCGTACTTGCCGCCGTCGAACGTGTCGAGCAGTCCGGCGACGTTGAGGAACGTCGTCTTTCCCGAGCCCGACGGCCCCATGATCGAGACGAACTCGCCGTCGTCGACGTGCAGCGAGAAGTCTTCGAGCGCGTGCGTCTCGACGAGATCCGTGCGGTAGACCTTGCGGATGTTTTCCATTCGAAGCATTCGCGTTTTCTCCTATCAGCGCAGCATCAGTGTCTTTGCGGAATTGAATGGCGAGGTGTCGGAGAGGATCACGCGATCGCCTTCGCGCAATCCGCTGACGATTTCGACTTCGGACGCGCCCGCCGATCCGATGGCGATCGGACGACGCACGGCCATGTTGTTGTTCTCGACGACGTAGGCGCTCCGTCCGCCGCCCGATTCGACGAATGCGCCGCGCGGCAGCTTGAGCACGTTCTTCTTCGATTCGAAGACGATGCGCGCGCTCACTCGCTGGTTCTGACGAAGTCCCTCCGGCCACGCGCCGTCCGGTGTCGCGCGCGCGGTGATCTGGTTGCTGACGATCTCCGGCGAGACGGCCGTGATGTGCGCCGGCTGTTCGCTCGCTCCCGAGCCGATCATCAGCGGCGTCCCGATCTTCACGTCTCCCGCATACTCCTCGGGGATCGCCAGCTCGAGCTCGAGCGACGAGAGGTTGACGATGTTGAGGATCGGCTGATTGGCGATGACGGAATCGCGTTCGTTGACGCTGACCGCGGCGATGACGCCGTCGAACGGCGCGCGAATGGTGAGATCGTCGAATCGCTTCTGCAGCTCCGCGACGACCGACTCCTGCCGGTCGGCCTGCAGCTTCTTGCTACGCACGTCGAAGTCGGCGCTCTCGTGCGTCATCGCGATCTCGCGCTGCGACTGCGCCAGCTCGAGCTCCGCGATGTGCAAGTCGTCGTGCGCGCGCTCGTAGTCGGGACCGTTCATCAGTCCTTCCGCGCGCAACTTCTCGGCGCGCTCGAGCGCGCGCTTCGAGGCGTCGACGCGAACGGCCGCAAGCGCGACCGCCTCTTTCGCGCGCGCATCGAGCTGCACGCTCGCGATCTTCTGCCGCTCGTAGTCGCTCTGCAGCGAGAGCAACTGCGCGCGCGCCTGCAACAGCGCGCTCCGCACTTCAGGACTGTCGACGACGGCGAGAACGTCGTCCTTGCGCACGACGCTCCCCGCCTTCGCGCGCACCGCGACGATGCCCTGCGCGGGACTGATGAGCGTCGGATGCAGCGACGCCACGACGCGAGCCTGCACCGAGACGTCGCGTACAAGATCGCCGCGGACGACCGTGCCGATGCTGAGCGTCGTGGCGTCGACCGCACGATCCGCACGCGACCATCGCCGCACGACGGGGAACGCGATCACGGCGCCGAGCAGCACAATCGCGAGGATCCCGCCCGCAATCAGCCGAGCCCTCGTGATCCCATTCGCCGCCGGCACCGCCCGATCCATGGAAGAGGAACTTTCGATCATTGCGGCGCTCCTTGCGCAACCGCAATGCCACAAGTGAAGTGATTGACGCGTCAGGACATACGCCAATCGCACGCTGTCCGCAAAGTGTCCAAACGGACACCTGACCGCGGACACCTGTCCGCCCGGAATATCGGTTGCGGCGCGGCGTTAAACCGGTGTATCTTCCGCGTCCCCCCACGCGTAGAACGGCGCATTCGTCTAGGGGTCCAGGACGCCGCCCTCTCACGGCGGTAACACGGGTTCGAATCCCGTATGCGCTACCAATGTTTTCAAGGGTTTGGCCGACCTTCGCGGATTTCCTCTCATTCCGCCTCTCAAAAAACGTCCCCATCGGAACGGGCTTCCACTTCGCGACCATGCGCTGCATGTGATCAACGGAGCTGTCGAAGTAATGGCGCATCGTCGTCACGAGCGACGTGTCGCCCATCATCTTCGTGACGAGGACCGGATCGCCCGAGACGCGTGCGAGCTGGCTCGCACCGCTATGCCTAAATGTGTAGAAGTGGCGGCGGATGCCGGTGATCTGCTCATCTGCCAGGAGGTGCGCATTCGCGAGCTCGATCAGGCGGAACCACTGCATGCGGATGTTCTTGTACGGCTGACCTGTCGCAGGATTCGGATGCACGAGCCCTGTTGCACCCGCGCCGGGATAAATCGAGCGGAGATACCGTACAAGCGCCGGATGCAGCGGCCCGGTCACCTCACCGAGTTTCTCGTCATTCTTATGCCGCGTGAGCGTGAACGTCCCGGCATCCTTCTTCGGATCGAGGGACAGCTGCTCCCACGTGAGCGAAAAGTTGCTCTCCGGCCGCATGACCGTCGTCAGCGCGATGAGGCAGAAGCCGCGCAGCGGCACGACCGTCGGCGGGCGCCGCTTCGTGGTCGGGTCGTAGGCGGCACGTGCGGCTCGCTGCTCTGCTTCGAACGCATCCATCGCAGGCCCGAAGAGCACCGCGAGCTGCCTTTCCGTGAACGTCACGGGCCGACCCGGCACGTCCACGCGTTCCTTCGCGAGATTCACGAGCTGGTGCCGCGCGATGTAGTCCTCCGCGACGCCGTGGTTGAGGAGCGCGATGAGCACGTTCGTGTAGCGGTTCACCGTCGCCGCTTTCACCATCCGCTCGTCCACCAGCCACTCTTTGAATCTGCGGTAGTCCTGTTTGGTGATCAGCAGCGGATCGCTCTCGCGACCGAAGAAGCCTTCGATCGTGCGGATGACGTACTCGGCACGGTCCATCCGCTTCTGCAGACGAAGCTGGTACGCGCGATATTGATCAGCGAGAAAGCCGAGGGTCTTCGTGTTCGGATGCGCGTGGCGCGCGGCGTCGCGCTCCTGCACCGCCGCGAGGAGGGATGCCTCGACCTCCGCTTGGACGCGCTGCGCGAAGCCGATCGCGTTCGGCAGATGCGCGCCATAGGGCGACTTGCGGCGAACGGTTCGGTACACCATCGGCCGGTCCCATTCGTCATCGTGGCGAACCCTCTTACAGTGCTTGCAGACGCAGTAGCTCGGATGCGTGATCGGAGGTTGCACTTCGAGCGTGCCGTCTTTGCGCCGCGTCACATAGTCAGGATTCTTCGTCCGCGCCATCGTTCTATCCTCCCACAGCTCGCCGCGTCTTTGGATGGGTGCCGCGCTCGTCTTCCATCGCGCTTCGTTCGCGCGCGAGCGCGGCGCGGGCGACATGAATCGGTGTCCACAATTGGTAGAGGTCCGCGATCGGGATGCCTGAGCGCTTGGTGCCGGCAAGGAGATCGAGCCGCAGTTCGCCGCGCCGGATGCGGCGGCGGATCGTCGGCACGCTCACGCCCAAGGCGATCGCCGCAACCTCGATGGGCACATGCGTCGGGTCAATGCCCGCCATCGAGAGGAGCAGCGGCAGGAGTTCAAGGAGCTGCTCGATGCGCCGCAGGCGGCGGTCGAGCAGCCGGGCGTCTTCGGAGGCGAGAAAGGAGACCGCGCCGGGCTGTCCCTGTGCGTCGACCTGCGCAGCGGACACGCTCTCCGGCACACCATGCCGCCTCCGACCGTCCTTGACGGCAGGCCGAAGTGTCGCTAGACCAGTAATGTTCCTCGCGGCCATCGATGCCCTTTATCAGTGGCCCGGGAGCCAGGGGCGCCGGACCTTTCCGGCTCGTCTGTCCACGCGGGGGTTGCGTCCTCGCGTGGTAAACGTGGCCGAAAACTGAAAAGCGCAACGGGCCGGCTGCTTACCTCTCATCCCGCGTATTCCGATCGTCCCGCACATGGACCTGACCTTTTGCAGGACAAATCCACGCCCGATGGAAACGAATCGCCGCGGCATGCGACACTGATGGAAGGTCCGGCGGTACGTTGCTGGAAAAGTGCTCGAAACGGCTGGAAAAAAGACGATGGCAGCACCGGGCGAAGATTCCGCGAAGGCGGCAGCCGTGCGCGCGTTCGCAGCGCGATACCTCGACTTCTATTGCAGTGGCAAAGGCGTGCACCGCGATGCGGCGTCGGCGCTGTTTGAGGAGCTGGCGCAGTGGTACGAGAGAGGCTCGCCGCAGCAATCAGTTCGCGGCCTCACACGAAGGGCGCTCGGTCGGAAGGCAGGGCTCCTCCGCCAGGATCTCAGCGGCAAAGAGCTGAAGAAGGAGTTCAGCGGCTTGGACAAGGCACTTCGGATGATCGCGCAGAATCTCCAGATTTTCGGCCATCGGCGAAAAGTGTTGAAAGTGCCGGGCTTGAAGACCACGAAGGGCGAGCTTGACACAGGCTTTCTCAAGGTCTTCTATCGGGTAGCCCCGATCGACGAGTACCGCACCGTCGACGTGGACGGTGACCCCTACGTGCTCAGCATAGGCGGCCCGACCTCGCTCCTGCGCGGCGACACGGGGCGTGGCCGTTACTTCCTGACGGCGGAATTTCAGCACATGCCGCTCGTCGCGGACGTCCTCAGCCGGGCGGTGAAGGGCTTTGAAAACCAGCAAGACATTGATCGCGTCTTGCCTCGTCTGCGCGAATTGCTAAGCGACCCGCCTCCACGCGGCGTGCGCTCGCTCGCCGACCGTTCGGCGTGCATGGATCTCCTGCGATCTCTGCCCCAGCAGCGTGACGAGGAACGCCGACACCTTACGGGTATGGATGAGATGATTAAGCGTTACAAAGCGAAAGGTGAGGCTCGACTCGTCCTTGCGCTTGAGCGGACCGCAAGTCTCGGGGGTCACGCACTTGCGATGATCGAATACCTGCTCGAAGCGAAGGTGAACCTCCCTGAGGAGTAGTGTCTGGACACTACCGAAAACCTCCAGCATAGGACCGTCGTGATACACGAGGCAGGGCGCAGCTGTGCTGCTGCCGTCGAGCACGTCAAGCAGTCTTGCTGACTTCGCTGTGAGGACGGGGCCTCGCCGTTTGTGGCTTTCGCCGCTAGAGTATCGCTGCAACATCTTCAGCCTATGTGGTCCGACAACGAGTCCGACATTGACCTGCTCCAGTACCGCTACCTCGCGTCAGCGGTGACACGCATCGTCACGAATCGCGAACTGACACCGTCGACCGTGGGACTCTTCGGCGATTGGGGCAGTGGCAAGTCCACGCTGCTCAAGATGATTGCAGAGCAGCTGGAGGGGAAGGACGGCGTTCTCTGCCTGACTTTCAACGGGTGGCTCTTCGAGGGCTATGACGATGCGAAAACGGCACTCATGGGAGCTATTCTCGACGCGATCGACGACCTGATCGGATCAAAAGCGACCGTCCCAGAGAAAGCGCAAGGGCTCCTGAAGAAACTGTCGGCTCGGGTGAACTGGTTGCACCTCGTCGCCGTAACGGGCGCGGCCGGCCTCACGGCGTACTTGGGACATCCGCACGCTGCGCCAGCAGCCGCGGCCGCCGCATCGCAGCTCACGAAGTCCTCAGCGCCGCCGAAGGAGAAGGATGAGAAGGCCGTCACCGCGGAGGATCTGGAAAAGATCGTCCAGGCGGCACCCGACGGCCCAGACAACATGCGTCGCAGCATCCGGGACTTTCGATGCGACTTTGAATCACTGCTGGCCGACGCCGGAATTGAGACCCTTGTTGTCTTCATCGATGATCTCGACCGCTGCCTGCCGGATACGATCATCGAGACGCTGGAGGCAATCAAGCTGTTCCTCTTCGTGAAAGGGAGTGCGTTTGTTCTTGCTGCCGATCCGCGCATCGTGCAGTACGCCGTGCGGACGCGCTTCCCTGAACTCCCAGGCGAAGAGGCGCAAGTCGGACGCGACTACCTAGAAAAGTTGATCCAGTTCCCCGTCTCCGTGCCTCCACTCAACGCGGCAGAGATCGAGTCGTACATGAACCTCCTGTTCGCAAAGAAACGTCTGCCTGGCGCCGACTTCAAGAACGCATGTGAGCACATCGCCTCATTCAAACCGACAGAAGTCGCTGATCATGCATTTGACGTAACCGTCTGCCGCGAAATCTTGGATGGCCGCGCGGTGCCAGCAACGCTCGAAGAGGATTTCGATCTCGTGCTCCAGATCGCGCCGGTCCTCACGCGAGGTCTAAGTGGCAGCCCGCGCCGCACTAAGCGTTTCCTGAACGCGTTGCTCTTTCGCCTTGAGCTGGCCGACGATCGAGGGCTCGCGCTCAACCGTGCGGTGCTCGCGAAGCTCATGCTCCTCGAATACTTCCGAGATGACTACTTCCGCCAGCTCGGCACCCTTCAAGCTGCACAGGGAGGCCGGCCCACGGAGCTGGCTGCGGCGGAGGATCATGTCCGCCACGAAGGTGATGTAAACACGGACGACGAAGAGAAAGAGTCGAAGGAGAAAGAGGAGCCTGTTACGCGGCAGAAGATGTCGAAGAAGGCGCAATCAAAACCTGCCGCCGCGCCCTTGCCCGCAGAGGCGGAGACGTGGCTGGGCGATTCGTGGATGGAAGAGTGGTTGCGGAACGATCCCCCACTGCACGACGTGAATCTTCAGCCGTACTTCTACATCGCGCGTGAGAAGACCAGCGACCTCGATTCGCCACTCCGACTCAGCCCTCACGCGGTCGAGGTGCTGAAGCGGCTCTTGGAAGGAGGTGTATCGCAGAATCTCGCCTTGACTGACGTGAAGAGCCTCTCCGAAGCCGACGCCACTGCGGTCTTCCAGCACCTCGCCCAGCGTGTCCGGAAGGCCCAAACGCTGGATGCGACTTCAACGCTCCTTCTGAAGTTAATGCAGTACCGGCCCGAGCTCATTCCTCAACTCATCGCACTGTATGGGCTCCTTCCCGAGACGAAGATCACGCTCGCAACGCCCTTGGCGTTTTGGCAGGCAGTGAGAGGGAGCGCGCACGAGAACGCAGCACAGACTCTGCTTCAGCGGTGGTCAACTTCGCAGCGGACCCCGCTTGCGGGTG
>Ga0075425_100001704_pt1 | contig 21565 bp, 17 predicted proteins | sample SoiMethybrSBSTD4_FD_75300 | JGI IMG/M metagenome (GOLD analysis project Ga0075425, IMG submission 75300) | Bulk soil microbial communities from a Populus tree surrounding site in Tennessee, USA - Soil MetaG P. TD hybrid SBSTD4 | ecosystem: Environmental > Terrestrial > Soil > Tree plantation... | reverse complement strand
CTATGCTCGGCTGGAAACCGGCATGTGCCGCCGGGGTTTTGACCATGATGCGGCCGAACAATTTCGTTGCGACCTGCAAATAGAACGTGGAGCCGAAGTATTTGAAATCCGTGATATGTCCGTCGAGGGAGTTCGGCAAATTGGTGGGCGCAGAGCCGACGCTGATTTTTTCGGGCCGCAGCGCCAACAGAACCGAACCATCATGATCTTTGGGGCGCGGCGACCCGGCCTGCAAGAACGAGCGATCCTGCACGGTATATCGAAAGTGATCGGATTCAACTTGGCTCACGTCGCCGCGAATGAAATTGCTCTCGCCCAGGAAATTCGCCACGAACCTGGTCGCGGGCTTGTCATAGAGGGTCGAGGGGCTACCGGACTGTTCAACTCGCCCGTCGCGTAAGATCACGATGTCATCCGACATCGATAGGGCTTCTTCTTGGTCATGGGTGACGCTGATGAACGTTGCTCCGAGGCGACGGTGGAGCGCGCTGAGTTCCCATTGCAGATCGGCACGCAAGCGCTTATCGAGCGCAGACAGGGGTTCGTCGAGTAGCATGAGGTCGGGTTGGAAGACTAGGGCACGAGCCAGCGCCACACGCTGCTGCTGCCCTCCGGACAATTCGGCCGGAAGGCGGCTTGTCAGGCCGCTCAGTTGCACGAGGTCGAGAATGGCCGCAACATCTTTGCGTGCCTTGGCAAGGGGCATGCCGCGCACGCGCAGCGGGAACCACACGTTCTCCTCGACCGTCATGTGCGGAAAGAGGGCGTAACCCTGAAACACCATACCAAAATTGCGACGCTCCGGCGCAAGGTGCGTGATGTCGCGATCATCGAGCAAAATTTGGCCGGTGGTGGGGGCAATGAAGCCCGCGACGGTCATGAGGATTGTGGTCTTGCCAGAACCGGAAGGCCCGAGCAGCGTGACGAATTTGCCGCGCCCCACATCGATGCTCACATCCTCGATCGCGCTCTGCAGACCGTAGCGTTTCGTCAGCTTCTTGAGGCTCAGCGAGTGCGAGGACGATCCAACGCCTTTGTTTCCGCCTCCCACGCTCAATGCCCCTCACCTCAAGGCCACGTGACGAACCGCAGGCGGGCCCGGGGCATGGCTGCGTAGACGCTACTTTTGTCAAAGCGAAACGGCATCGAGCCACTTCTCGCGCACAAGAGCATCGTTCGACAGCCCGCCACGGCCGCTCGGCTCGTTCCACCAATCGGGGTTGAGAACGGCCTGCACCGCCCGGTGCTCGGGCTGGGTCGGATCGAACATCTTGATGTCGTCAGGCACCATGGCGGCAGCCGCCGGATTGACCGGCCCGTTGCCGAGGATGCGCAACAGATCGACCTGCCGCTGTGGGTCCTGGGTGAACGCTATGAGCTTCATTGCCGCCTCCACGCCAGCCGGATTGTTTTTCGGAACCGACCAGACGTCTACATTCATGAGGCCTTGATTCCAGGTCCATTGATACTTGCCCTTGGACTCCTTGAATAGCGTGGCCGATCGCGAATGCCAAAGCTGTGCCATGACGACCTCGCCGTTGCGCAAGAGATCCTGGCTCTGCGAACCGGTGTTCCAGGTGATTAGGTTGGATTTCAACTCCTTCACCTTCGCAACGGCAAGATCGATGTCGATCGGGTAAACGTCCTTTGGCGCGCGGCCGGCCGCCATCATGCAGGCTTCGATACCGCCCTCCGGCGTCTTGCGCAGGGCGCGCTGGCCCGGGAACTTCTTCACGTCCCAAAAATCGACCCAGCTCATTGGTTTCTCTGCGAGCTTTGAGGTGTCGTACGTGAGGACGGAGGAATAGATGTAGAAGGCAACACCGGCGTGATAGGCCCAGCCGGGATAAACCTTGGCCTTGTCAACAATCGAGTAATCGATCGGCTGCAGCAAACCTTCCCCATCCAGAACGATTGCCTTGCTCGCGTCGAAGTCGATGAGGTCCCACACGACCTTGCCGGATTGAACCATGGCGCGAATCTTGGCCGGCAGTGGTCCGGTGCCGTCGAGTGAGACCTTGATGCCGGTCGCCGTCTCGTAAGGTTCGCCGAAGGCTTTCGCATAGGCAGGAATCGAATCGCCACCCCAGTTGACGATCACGATCTGCCGCGTGGTGGCCTGCGCCTGAGCGTGCGCAGCTAGGACCGGGAGTGCACCAAGCGCGGCTGCACCAAACAGGAAATCGCGCCGACTGATCTCTCCCCTCGCCAGTCGCTCGGCCGCGAGCGTCAGACAATCGCGCGCGTATGAGGTCTCGCCAACGTCAACGAGCTCCGGGTAAAGATCTTTCTCATAGAGCGTCTTTAAGAGGGTCATGATCGCCGTGTCCTTTGCCGGCCCGCAGCCGGGATGCTTTAGCCATAATGAAATAGGAGCCAGCCCTTGCGCAACACTCGCTCTTGCGCGAGCTTGCCAATGAGGGCGCCTGCCCCTTCAGGCATCGCTCGAAAAACTCCCTCGCATGACGGGAGGGGTGCAAGTTGCGCTTTCTGTCGACAAAGCGTGGGCGATCAAACTGCCGGTCGCCTACTCGAGGCATCGTCCGGCGCTCCGGACGCAGGGATCGCTCCCCGCCGCAGCCTCCTTCCGCTGGGGTCGAGAGCAACAGCCTTCAACCGCGACTGACGGGAGGGCGGCCATTCACCGGCTGCCTGGCTTCCACCCACTCTTGATCAGCCAGTGCCCATCAGGGCCTCCACAGTTGGCACCGCTTCTCCTTGGAAGAACGGCTCGAGCATGCCTGCCACGACGTGTGGCGCTTCGATCAGAATGGAATGCTTAAGGCCCGGAAGGATGCGCAGCGTCGAACCGTTCACGCGCCGATGCATGAGCGCGGACATGCGGGGGTTGGAGCCCAGATCGAACTCGCCCGTCGCGATCAGCGTCGGCGCTGAAATGGCCGCAAGCTCGTGGTCTAGATCTTCCAAAGCCAGAACCTTGTACGCCGCCGAATAGCAGTGAGGGTCGTTTTCGGCGTTTCGCTGAGCGTAGGCAGCGATGAGGTCTGGGTTGGCGGCGATAAAGGCGTCGGAAAACCAGCGCGATACCGAATTCCTGAAGTGCTGTCCGGCAGGTCCTGCGCCAATGAGATCGATCCGCGCCACGACCCGCTCGCGCTCCTCTTGCGTTCGACCTGCAACCGCACTCAAAAGGGCGAGGCGATCCACACATCGGGCGTGCTTGAGGCAAAACATCTGGGCGATCATGGCACCCAGGGAATGACCGGCGATGTGCGCCTTGCCAATGCCGGTATGGTCAAGGAGGGCGCGAAGGTCGCTCGCAAACAGCGAGAGCGAATATGGCCCGGGCGAGCGCGTCGATCGACCATGGCCTCTAAGATCGTAGCGCAGAACCCGAAAATGCCGGACCAGTCTTTCGCACACACCATCCCAATTTTCGAGCCGCGCACCGACGCCATGGATTAGCACCACCGTGGGTCCCTCACCCTCGATCACATAGGATGTCGCCAATTGATCCTTCGCAAAGATCGCCATCGGCTCATTTGTCCCCATGCTCGTGGGCATCTTGGAGCACCACAGCATCCTCGGGTTGAAACGTCGCAACGACAGCGTCACCGACCGCGAACGAGTTTGCCTCAACCCCGGCAACCTGGCGCGCAACGATGAGCTTTTGGCCGCCTGCAGTATCGAGCACGTATTTGCGCAGGCGCCCCATATATATCACCTCGCAAATGTGACCCTGGATGCCGTCGCCATCGCTGCGGGCAGGCTGCCCGGCCGCGAGCCGCAGCCGCTCCGGCCGTACCGAGATCAGCGCAGCACTACCGGTTGTAACGGCTTGCCGCGCGCGTCCGCGTAAGGGTCCCTCGGCAGTTTCGAGAATGCAACAGCCGTTCGCGCCGTCGCGGACCTCGCCGCGGATCACGTTGGTCTCGCCAACGAATTCTGCCACGAAGCGGGTGGTTGGTTGCTCATAGAGCTCTTCGACCGTGCCGATCTGCTCCAGGCGTCCCTGATTGAACACGCCGATGCGATCGCTCATCACCAGTGCCTCGTCCTGGTCATGGGTCACGTAGACGATTGATACCCCCAGTCGCTTGTGCAGATGCTTGATCTCCAGCTGCATCTGCTCCCGCAGTTTCTTGTCCAGTGCACCCAGCGGCTCATCCATGAGGAGGAGCTTGGGCTCGAACACGATCGCGCGCGCAAGTGCAACGCGCTGTTGTTGACCCCCGGAGAGCTGCTGGGGATATCGCCCCTCAAAGCCCGAAAGATCGACGAGCTTGAGAACCGCCGCAACGCGACGGGCAATCTCGGCGCGGCGCATGCGGCGCATCTCGAGCGGGAAGGCGATGTTGCGTGCGACCGTCAAGTGCGGAAAGAGCGCATAGTTCTGAAACACCATGCCAATGTCGCGCTTATAGGGCGGCAGCGGACCGATCGGTCGCCCCGCAAGCAGGATCTCGCCGGAACTAGGGTGTGTTAGGCCGGCAATCATCTGCAGCGTGGTCGTCTTGCCCGATCCCGATGGGCCGAGCAGGCTCAAGAACTCGCCCTCTGCAAGCGCAAAGGAGATGCGGTCGACGGCCGTGATGGTGTCAAATATCTTCGACACGCTGTTGAGTTGGAGCAGGCCCATCCTCATCGTGTCGCCTCTGGGCCTGTCGCCGCCGCTTCGGCAACCAACGGCCGCGCACGCTGGCGATTGAGCGCCGTCTCGAGCAGCAGGGCGCTAACCGAGAAGACAAGCAGAAGGGTGCCGATCGCCGCAATGGTCGGATCGACGTCGCCCCTGACATCAGACCACATCTGCACAGTCACTGGCCGGACCGTTGGCGAGCTCAGGAAGATTGAAACCACGAGCTCATCAAACGAAATCACCATCGCAAACAACAACCCCGACAGCACTGCCGGTAAAATCAAGGGGAATGTGATCCGCCAGAAGGCGCGCCACCGCGTAGCTCCGAGCGTAAGTGCCGCACTCTCAAGCCGATCGTCGACGAGCCGCATGGCCGCCAGAACAGTGAATACGACATAGGGGATTGCCAGCGTCGTGTGAGCGAGGATGAGCCCCACCCTTGTACCTTGCAGACCCCAGGCCCGAAATGCGCCCAGCATGGCCGCAGCGGTAATGATTACGGGCACGATCATCGGCGCCATGATCAGGCTGGCAATCAGCCCCGCGCCGGGGATCCGGGCGCGCGCCAGACCGACGGCTGCGGCCGTTCCGGCGGCGGTGGCCACAGCCGCGCTTGGCAACATGATGCTTGCGCTGGTGGCGATGGCATCAAGCCAGACCGAAGAGCCGGAGAGCTTTCGGTACCACTGCAAAGACAGACCGGGTGGGGGAAAGGTGAGAAACGGCGCGGAGCTCAACGACACGATGGCGACGATCACCATTGGCGCAATGAGAAACACCACGATGGCGAGGCAAAATGCGGCGCGCAGCGACGGCCAAAAGCGTTCCGAATAGGCGCCGGTCATCGCACACCCAGCAGCGAGCGGCTGACGAAGAGAAAGGTCATTGTCGTGCCGAGCAAAAGAATGACCGCCAGTGCACCAGCAAGACCCCAATTGCCGAAATCGGCGATCTGCATCTCGATGAGCTGCGCGATCATCGTATCGCCGGGCCCGCCCAGCAAGGCTGGCGTAATGTAGTATCCAAGGCCGATCACGAACACGAGCACGCCCCCAGCGACAAGTCCGGGCAAGCTCAACGGCAGATAGATGCGCAGGAAGTTTCTGTGGGGTGGCGCACCCAGGCTCGCCGCTGCTTGGGCAAGGCTCGGCTCGATGCGCGTCAATACGGAATAGAGCGGCAGCACCATGAAGGGTAGCAGGATGTGGCTCATCCCAATCAGTACACCCGTGCGATTGTAAATTAGGGTCAACGGTTGATCGATGAGGCCGAGGTAATCAATGAGCGTCTTGTTGATCAACCCTTTCTGCTGCAACAGAACCATCCAGGCGAACGTGCGCACGAGAATGCTCGACCAGAATGGGATGAGCACGACAAATATGAGGAGCCGGCGCAATCGCTCGCCCGCGTGTGCCATGGTGTAGGCAAGCGGGTAGCCGAGAAGCACGCACAACAGCGTAACCGACCCACTGACGACAATCGTGTTCCAGAGTGCTTTCAGATAGACCGGCGCCTCGATCAGCTGTTTGAAATTCTGAAGGCCGACTACGGGTTCGGTTACGCTCTTGGCTAGCAGCCAAGAAACCGGATAGGCGAACAGCACTCCGACGATGAGGACGGCGGGCAGGACGAGCCACGCACCTAGATCGCTCCTGTCGTTCATTGCGCTTAAATCGCTTCTCAATTTCCCAACCAGGATTGCGCTCCACTTACGCACCCGGCGGGCGTACCCGCCTGGGCCATTTGTGCCGATTAGCTGAGCTTCCAGGCTGTCCAGCGCTCAGCCAGCGTCTTGTAGTGATCGCGCCAGTACTCCTCATTGATCGGGAAACCCTGGGCCAGATTGGCTGGTTCGGTGGAGAGCCACGGTGCTACCTCCTTGGTGATCAGTTTGAAGGCCTCCGGGTTGGTTGGCGCCAGCGGCATGATGTTGGATACCCGCGCTTGGGCCTCGGGCAGCACCATTTCGGCGATCAGACCCATCGCTGCAGTCTTAGCCTTCGAACCCTTGGGCACGACGAGATAGTCGACCGATTGGAGATTCTGCGCCCATTCAATGCCGATCTTTGCGCCCTTCTGCACGGCGTCGTAAATGCGCCCATTGTTCAGGATGCCGAGAGTGCACTCACCGTCGATCATCAACTGCTGGGACTGGGAGTTGGTCGTCCACCAGACCGCATTCTTCTTGATGGAATCCAGTTTCTTCAGCGCGCGGTCGACGTCGAGGGGATAGAGCCGTTCGAACGGCACGCCGTCGGCAAGAAGCGCGATCTCCAGCATCGGATTGACGCGGTCGCGGAGCGCACGCCGCCCCGGGAACCTGCCGACGTCGAAGAACTCAGCCCACGTTTTTGGGTGCTGACCTCCGGGGAACGCCTGGGCGTTGAAGGCGATATTGTATGACCATACGATGTTAGCGATGCCATATTCGTGGACGTACTTCGCCGGCAGCCCCTTGGTGTCGACGATGTTGGTGTCGATCTTCTCAAACAGCCCGTCTTTGGCGGCATTGTAGAGAAAATCGATCGTGACATCGACCACATCCCATGTGGGCGAGCCATTTTGAATCATGGTGCGCAGTTTGGCGTAGTCGACTGGACCGTCCTGGATCACCGTTGCTCCGGTCTTGGTGGCAAACGAATCGCAGTATCCCTTCTTTGATGCCTCCTGGTAGATGCCACCCCAGCTTGCAAACACGACCTTCTCGCCGGCGAACTGGCCTTGCGCGCGCGCCCTGCGCGTGACGCCCGCCAGCACAAGTCCGCCAGCGATCGCACCGCAGGCCGTCCTCAAGAAGTGCCGCCGGCAAAAAACTTGACCCGAGACTGGACCCGAGACTGGACCCGAGACTTGGCCCGAGACTGGGCCCGAGACTGGGCCCCAGAGTTGACCCGAGACTTCCCCGTGCGCGGGCCTTTGCCCTTGCCTTTCTTGCTTTTGCCTTTCCTGCTTTTGCCTGTCTTGCTCTTGCCGCCCTTGCTCTTGCGAACCTGGCGGCTCCGCTTTAGACGTTTCATCCACCATTGCCGACCCTCCTTCAGACCCTTGTTGCTTCAGAATTGCGCTCCCCACTCGCGGCCTCCAAACCTCCTACAGAGCATGCGCGCTGCGGCGACGTTGGCCCCAGAAAATGCGGCATGACCTTCGTGATGAAAAGCTCGAGCGAGCGCCGCTGCACCTGAAACGGCAGGCCGAATGACGCCCCGTAGCAGTAGTTGTCTACGCCGCAAGCGCGATAGAATTCGATCTTCCTGATGACCTCCTCGGGCGTCCCGAACATCATGTTCTCGCGGATGAAGGTTGGTTCGTACTCGTTGCGATTGGCGATGACCGCGACGTCCACTGGTTCGGGAAACCCGTTGCGCACCACGCCGATGTTTTTGAACAAGTTTTCGAAGTGACGTCCGTATTCGATTGAGGCCCGCACAGGCGTCATCCACTGCTGCGGATCTTCGTACACACAGGTGCGCCGAAGCATGAGAAAGCGCGGTCGCGGTCGACCTGGATTGGCGGCGAGGGCTTCTGCGAACCGCTTGCCGAGCACCTCCACCTCGCTGTTTGGTCGTGACAGCGGGGTTGCCTGGATGTTGGCTTCCTGCTTGATCGCCCAATCGAACGTAGCCACGTCGCGAGCTGCAACCCAGATCGGTGGATGCGGTCTCTGCACCGGTTTGGGCACGGCCGTCGCCGACGGGAAGCTCCAGTGCTGGCCCCGGTGTTCGTGGTCGCCCTGCCACAACGACTTCACGATGGGAAGCATCTCGCGCATGAAGCCACCACCCTCCGTCTGCGGGATGCCGCCGGCCATGCGATCGAATTCAAATTGGTAGGCGCCGCGGCCGATGCCAAACTCCAGCCGTCCGTTGCTCAACACGTCGCACAGCGCTGCCTCGCCCGCGACCCGAATGGGATGCCAGTAGGGAGCTACCACCACGGCGGTGCCGAGCCGGATGGATTTCGTATGCGCAGCCCAGTGCGTAAGGATCGTGAATGGATTGGGTGCAATGGTGAACTCGATCGTGTGATGCTCGGGCGTCCATGCGATATCAAAGCCACCGTGTTCCGCGATCTGAACGAGCTCCAGCGCTTGCGCGGCAACCATGCGCATGTCCGCATTGGGATCGAAGCGCTCGAGACTGACCGAGATTGAAAATCGCAACGTCTCATCCTCCCGGAGAGCTTGCCGCCGACCCATAGCGCGCGCTCGGGGTGCGCCGGGGGCGCGAGCCAGGTTCGCAAGACACCGGTGCCGCCGATGGCGACCCGCCAGGACAGACCCCTTGCGCCGCGGGCGAGCTTGCAATGCTAGCCGCTGCAGACGGAGCTGTCGTCATGTGAATGTGAGGAACATCGACGCGATTTCTCCTATGAAACGTAGGACGGACCGCCCTTGAGCACAGGGACGCTGTTGGGCCCCCTGAGGCGGCAGCGCCCGCATCGGCTGGGCTCTTGTCGCAACGCAATGCACCGCAATCGTTATTTCTCGGCCTAGCTGATCGCGGATCTTGCGTTTGCTGCAGGAGCTTGGGCGAACTCATGGGTAAAGTGCGCGCTCGTACGAGAAACCCTTCCATTGAGCTGGCGCCGCTCAGGCCGCTCCGGCGCGCGGCTCGTAGGCTTCACTGATCGTCCGCAGCGCGTCGGCATCGAGTGTGATCGCAAGCGCCGCAGCGGCGGCATCGACATGCTCAAGACGCGTGGCGCCGAAGATGGGTGCCGTCATGCCAGGTCGTGACAGCGTCCAGGCAAGCGCCACCTGGGCCGGCGCCAAGCCGCGTGCCGCGGCGACCTTCTCGACGGCTTCGGCAACAATGCGATCGTTTGGTCGGCCATAAATCTTATGCGCGTAGTCATCACTGCGCAGCCGCTCGGTAGGGCGGGAACCATCACGCCGCGCGCGGCCGGCCAGAAAGCCGCGCGCCATCGGGCTATAGGAGATCACGCCGAGGCCCTCGGCCCGGCAGAACGGGAGGAGCTCGCGCTCGTCCTCGCGCCAGATCGCATTGTAGTGGTTTTGCACACTGATGAAGCGCGAGCGTCCGGTGTAGCACGCATGATAGTAGGCCTTCGCCAGCTGCCAAGCGGGCATGTCCGTGATGCCGAGGTAGAGCACTTTTCCAGCGCGCACCAACGCGTCCAGCGCATCGACCATTTCCTCGATATGCGTGGAGGGGTCCCAGATATGAGTTTGATAAAGATCGATATAGTCCGTCTGCAACCTTCGGAGCGATTGATTGACCGCCTCATTGAGATGCTTGCGCGAGAAACCTCGCGCATTGGCCCCTTGGCCCATCGGGTTGCCGACCTTGGTTGCCAGGACGATTTCCTCGCGCCTGGCCAAAGATCGCAGCAGCCGCCCAATGACCTCCTCGCTGCGCCCCAAGGAATAGTAGTCGCAGGTGTCGATAAAGTTGATGCCAAGTTCAAGAGCGCGCTTCAGGATCGGGCCGGCCGCCTCCTCGTTGAGCACCCAGCTACGCCATGACTGATCACCAATACCCATCGCCCCGAAGCCAAGGCGTGAAACCTTCAGGTTCGAGCGGCCGAGATTGACGTACTGCATTGGATCCGATCCCCTTCATCGCATCGAGCCCACCCACGATTAACCGCATCTATTTAACTTGACCTTGATTGGTCGAGCCAATGTGTTTTGAGATCTTGGAGATCCCCTCGCGCATCGGCTATCGTGATAGCCAAACAAATTGCACAGCCGAGCATGCCTAACACTTCCGAACTTGCCGTGGCGCGTGATGTGCCCACATTGCGCGAATTGACAACGGCCAAATTGCGGGACGCCATTCTGTCGCTCCACTTCAAGCCGGACCAGCATCTGGTCGAACGTGAGCTTTGTGAACAGACGGGTGTGAGCCGGACATCGGTGCGAGAGGCGCTGCGCCAGCTGGAGGCCGAGGGGCTGGTGGAGCGGCGTGGCAATCGCGGCCTTTTCGTTGCCGCGGTGAGCGCAGAGGAAGCGCGGCAGATCTACGAAGTGCGGGCGGCATTGGAGCCGGAGATGGCCCGGCTGTTCGCCGAGCGTGCGGGGGCTCGGGATCTCCAGGCGCTGCAAGATGCCTTCCGCCAACTCGAGAGGTCGGCGCAGCGGCACAACGTGCGTGCCTATGTCGGCGCGTACGATCGGTTTTACGACGTGTTGCTGCAAGGCAGCCGCAACGCTCTTGCGCGGCGCTTTTTGGGCACGTTGCGTGCCCGCATCACGTTCCTGCGCACGATTACGACCCAGGAATCGGATGCCGCCCATCGCAAAGAGACCGTTGCGCTCATGCGCCAAATTCTGGCGGCCGCGTTGGCACGCAACGGGGAGCAGCTTCAACGCCGCTGCCGCGGGTTTGTCGCGCGATCGGCGAAATTCGCCGACGCCGTGTTGCGCGGAAGGGAGCGACGCGCCTAGCACGCCTATTCGGCCGCGGCGCGAGCGCCCGCAGCCTTTGTGAGGTGGCGCTCGAAACGCGGGAGTACCTGCTGGGTGAGGAGCTCAAGGCTGCGGAGCGTGTGCTCGTGCGGCAGGCCTGGCCAGCAGGATTTGAAGATGGTCTGGCTGATGCCGGTTTCCTCGTGGAGCGCAATCAGTTTCGCCAGAACATCGTCGGGAGAACCAAACAGCAGCGCGCGTTCGTTAACGAAATCGAACGTCAACTCCTTGCCCAAGCGCGCCTCTTCATCGGCGGTGAGCCGCTCGTCGGGGTCAAGAAAGATGCGCGCTCCGCGCCAGTTGGCGAAGTTGAGCGCGTCCATCACGGCTTTGCCGGCGATGCGGCGAGCCTCGCTGGCACTCTCTGCAACGAACGTATCGCGCACCAACGCCGCACGGGGCGCCAGCATTGGATGCCCTGCTCCTGCCACCCACGCCTCCCTGTAAACAGCTAGCCGTCGGCGGGTCTCCTTTGTGGTCGGTCTCCACATAATGATGCCCATGTCGTTGCGGGCACAGAAGCGGATCGACTCATAGTCCTCCGACACAACCTGCCAAAGGGGAGGCATCGGCCGCTGCTTGGGACGCGGGTAGGTGGTGAGGCGGACAAGCTCGCCGGTGGTCGGATCGATGTAATTGCGGTCCTTCACGCTATGAGCCTTGTCCGCACGGAACCCCGGTGCGGGAAAGGCGAAGAGGTCGCCACGATGCGCGAAGCGGTCCTCGGTGAGCGCCTTGCGCACGACGTCCAGGGTTTCCAGGAAAACCTTGACGTTTGCGGCCCGGTTGTTGGGATCCGCTGCCGGATTGAGATTGCTTGCCTCAAGACCATAGTTGCCGCGGCCAACGCCGATCTCGAGCCGCCCACCGGAGAGCTGATCGAGCAGTGCTAGGTCTTCGGCCAGGCGCAACGGATGCCAGAAGGTGATGATCGCGGCAGCGAGCCCGATGCGAATGCGCCGGGTGCGTGCCGCAATATCAGCCGCCATCATCAGCGGATTGCCGATGAGTTCCCGCCCCCAGACGCTAAAGTGATGCTCGGGAAGCCAAAAGGTCGCAAATCCCGCCGTCTCACAGACCTGCGCCAACTGCCGGACTTCGGCGATCATCTGCCCGTAGTCTCGGGCCTGGGTCGGATCATGAATGTTGGCGAAGTATCCGTATTGCATGGCCTCGGCCCTTGTTTGGTATACCATAATACAAGATCTCGACCGCGGGCAAGGCGTCGTCACCGAAGGCCGCGCGGCGTTTCACCCGTGACGGCTGCCGAGGTAGGCTGGTGCATCCGCTCTTCGCAGCAACCTTCAGGTCGTGAGTGCGATCATGCTGGGCTTCATCATTCGCCGGCTTCTTCTGGCAGTTCCGACCGTTTTCGTCGTCACAGCTGTGCTATTCTTCTCGGTCACCACACTGCTCGGCAGCCCCGCAACCATGATGCTTGGCGAGAACGCCACGCCAGAAGCCGTTGCCGACCTCAATGCCCGGCAGGGGTTCGATCGGCCGGTTCACGTGCAGTACGTCGCGTGGTTGGCGCACGCCCTCAAGGGGGACTTCGGTCGCTCATTTGCCACCCAACAACCCGTCGCCAGCGCATTGCTTCCGGCTATTCCCGTCACCCTGGAGCTCGCCTTCTGGTCGATACTGATCGCAGGTACTCTGGCGGTGGTGCTAAGCAGCGTCCCGACGAAACGATGGGCAATTGAGCCGGCGATCATCAGCCTGAATATCCTCGGCGTCACCGTGCCGAACTTCATGCTCGGCATCACGCTCATCTTCCTCTTCGCCGTCACGCTGGGTTGGCTACCCTCGACTGGATGGTTGCCTTGGTCAGACGGTGCCGTTTCGCACATGAAGCACCTGATCATGCCCGTGGCGACGTTGTCGGCCTACTACTTCGGTGCATTCAGCATGGTATTTCGCGCCGAACAGCGTGACGTCTATCGCAAGCTCTACATTCAAGTTGCGCGCTCGAAGGGCTTGTCGGAATGGAAGGTGGCATTCAAGCACGCTTTGCCCAATGCGGTTCTGCCGGTAGTGACCTTCATGGGCCTCGCCATGGGACAGCTCACGGGCGGCGCGGTGGTAACCGAGACGGTTTTCTCGATGCCGGGTGTCGGCCGGCTGTTCGTGGCCTCGATCGCGGCGCACGATTTTCCCGTTATGCTTGCCATCGCCATGATGGTCGTGGTTGCGGTGGTCGTGATGAACGTCCTGGTCGACTTCATCTATACCTTGATCAATCCGCAGATCCGGCTCGAATAGATGCCCAAAAAACTCAAACACCCGTTTTCCTGAGGAGCGCACCTCCCGATGATGAAGAACTGGCGATTTCTAGCCGGCGCTTCGATCGTGGTCGCAGTCATGGCGGTGGCGGCTGTCGCACCGATCCTGGCGCCCTATGAGCCCAACAAGTCTAGCGTCTTCATGCTTGAGACGCCCTCGGCGACACATTGGCTCGGCACCGACGAGCTCGGCCGCGATATCCTCAGCCGGTTGATCTATGGGGCGCGAACATCCTTGGTGATTGGCATTGGCGCGGCGGGCGTCGCACTTCTGATCGGAGCACCGATCGGACTTGCCGGGGGCTATTTTCGCGGCCGCATCGACCTGTTGATCGTGCCCGTCATCGATCTTTTCGTGGCAATGCCCGCGCTGATCTTAGCGCTCATCATCACCGTCATGGTCGGACCGTCGCATAAGAACCTCATCCTGGTGCTCGGCTTCGTAATGTGGCCGACAATGGCTCGACTGGTCAGAGGTCAAGCGCTCGTCATCAGAGAGGCGACCTATATCGAGGCAGCCGTTGCGGCTGGGGGCACGTCGGCCTGGATCATCCGCCGTCACGTTTGGCCCAACATCATGCGCCTCGTTGCCGCACAAATCGCGATCGCCGTGTCGCTTGCGACGATAACCGCGGCGAGCCTTAGCTTCCTTGGCCTTGGAATCCCGCCGCCGACCGCGGATTGGGGTGGTATGGTTCGGTCGGGCTTTGACTACCTTGCACTCAACCCGGCCATGAGCCTTGCACCCGGCGCTGCCACGACCATTACGGTCCTGGGTTTCTACCTCGGCGGCTCGGCGGTCGAGTGAATGCAACAAGCCACGCCAGACCCACCCCTGCTCGACGTAGAGGCCCTCACGGTGTGCTACCGTGCCCGAGCAGGTCTCGTCCACGCGGTGAGCGACGTTTCCTTCCAGCTCGGTCAAGGCGAGACGCTGGCCATTGTTGGCGAATCAGGCTCGGGCAAATCCACCACGGGGCTCGCCATCATGGGCCTCTTGCCCACCGACCGGCGTACCATCGTTCACGGGGCCATCCGGCTCACCTCCAAATCCGGCAGCGTCAACGACGTGCTGCGGCTGGCGGACCGGGAGCGCCGACGGGTGCGGGGCAACGACATTGCCATGATCTTTCAAGACCCGATGTCTTCGCTCAATCCGATCTATTCGATCGGCTCGCAGATCGTCGAGGCGGTTGAACAGCACCGTCGCGTCGCCCGTCGAGAGGCCATTGCCGATGCGCTGCGCCTCTTGGGCCAACTCGGGGTTCCAAGCCCCGATCGCATTCTCGCGAGCTACCCACACCAGCTCTCCGGTGGCATGCGCCAGCGGGTGATGATTGCCATTGCCCTCTCTTGCCGCCCACGCGCCTTGATCGCCGATGAGCCGACCACCGCGCTCGATGTTACGATACAGGCGCAAATCCTCGCGCTGCTGAAACGGGTCCAGAGAGAAACGGCCATGGCGGTGGTCTTCATCACGCATAACCTCTCTGTCGTGGCCGAGGTGGCCGACCGTATCGTCGTCATGTATGCGGGGCGCATCGTCGAAGCCGGGCCTGTGCGCGAGGTTTTTAAATCACCGCGCATGCCCTACACGCGGTCGCTGCTGCGATCTTTGCCGCGGCTAGGCCACGTGCCGCGGAGCGGCGAACCGCTCGAAGCCATTCCAGGCAACGTCCCCAGTCCGCTGGCTTTGCCGTCAGGCTGCACCTTTCATCCCCGATGTCCGCATCAGGTCGCCGGCGTTTGTGACGGCCTCATGCCAGGGCTCGAGCGGTGCGCACCCAACCGCCTCGTGCGTTGCGCGCGCTGGCGCGAAATCGACTAAAGTATCATGGCGACGACGTCTCCTCTCCTTCAAGTGCGCGACCTCTCCAAGCGCTTCGAGGTCCGGCGGGGGGTCTTCCGCCACATTGCCGGCCACGTCCATGCCGTAGAGGCCGTATCGTTTACGATCGATCGCAAGGAGGTGCTCGGCCTGGCAGGAGAGTCCGGATCAGGCAAGTCGACGCTCGGCAGATTGCTGTTGCGGCTGATCGAGCCGACCTCAGGCCAAATCCGCTTTGACGGCAACGATCTTTCCCGGCTCACTGCAGCCGAGCTGCGGCAGTTCCGGCGGCGGGCCCAGATTGTCTTTCAGGATCCCTATGGTGCACTCGATCCGCGCATGACCGTTGCCGAGGCCGTGAGCGAGCCGCTCATCGTCCAGAAGCTCGTCGCCTCGCCACGCAGAGCGCGCGATCGCGTGGCGGAGCTGCTCGCGCTGGTTGCCATCGGCCCGGAATACATGGATCGTCGCCCCGCGGAGTTGTCGGGCGGCCAACGCCAGCGCGTGTGCATTGCGCGGGCTCTCTCGGTCAAGCCCGAGTTTATCGTGGCCGACGAGCCGGCCTCGGCTCTCGATGCCTCAATTCAGGCGCAGGTCATCAATTTGCTGGCGAACCTCAAGACGCGGCTTGGGCTCGCCATGCTCTTCATCTCGCACGACATTGCCGTGATGGCGCACCTGTGCGATCGCATCGCGGTCCTCTATCTCGGCCGGATCATGGAAATGGGCCCGAGTTTTGCGCTTGTCACCAGGCCAAGGCATCCCTACACGGCCGCTCTGCTCTCGGCTGTCCCCAATCCTGATCCGGAGCTGCGACGTGAGCGTCCTCTTCTAGAGGGCGAGGTGCCGAGCCCCGTCAGTCCGCCTTCCGGTTGTGTATTCCGCACGCGGTGCCGCTTTGCCATCGCGGCCTGCGCGAGCACGGTACCGCCGCTCCGGCAAATTGATGCGGGCCGATTCATGGCCTGTCTGCGCGATGATGTTCCCTGAGCGGGGTGTCTTGAGCGCAGCCTTGCCGGTGACCTCGCCTGGTATACTGTGATCGGCAGCTGCTGGGATTGTGGAGAAGCACTATGATCGGTCTGCGGCGGCGCCACGTTGGCGCGGGGGTGGGGTGCCTTGCGCTGGGCGTCTGCCTCTTCATCCCTGCGGCATTGGGCCAGGCAAACCCCACGCCAGGGGGGACGCTCAACGTCGGCCTCCCATCGGATTGCAAAACGATGGATCCCATTTACTCGGTGCAATTTACGGAGCGCCAGGTTCTCTATCTCATCTTCAATACGCTCGTTCGCTACGGGCCCGACTTCTCGATCCGTCCCGAGCTTGCTGAAAGCTGGAACATTGAGGAGGGGGGCAAACGCATCACGTTCAAGCTGCGACAGGGGGTGCAGTTTCACGACGGGACGCCGTTTGATGCGGCCGCCGTCAAGTGGAATATCGACCGGCGCCTCGACCCGGCCGCCTCTTCGCCGCAACGTGAACAGCTCGATCCCATCATTGCTGCGGTCGAGGTCGTCGATCCCCACACCGTCGCCTTCCTTCTCAAAACCCCATATGCCGGGCTGCTCAGTCTGCTTGGCGAGCGGCCGGGGTTCATGCTTTCTCCCACCGCCGGTGAGAAGCTCGGCAAGGATTTTGGCAATGCTCCTGTGGGCACGGGACCGTTCGTCTTCAAGGAATGGGTGCGTGGCAGTCACCTCACGGTCGAGCGCAATTCTAAGTACTGGGAAGCCGGCAAACCCTATCTTGATCGTGTCGTGTTCCGCGACATCTCGGGCGCCATTGTCGGCGTACAACGGCTGCTGACTCGTGAGGTCGATTTCGTCGCCGACTTGTCACCACAGGACGTGAAGCAGTTGCAGGGCCGCTCAGGCATTACCCTATCGCCGATCACCATCGGCCGGTGGTACGCGCTGCAGTGGCACGTGTTCAAGGAACCGTTCAACAACGAAAAGCTGCGTCAGGCGATTGCGCACGGCATCGACCGCAAGCGCATCAACGACATCGTTATGGACGGCAAAGGAACACTCTCGGATGGTCCGACTCCGCCGGGGCTGTGGTGGTTCGATCCGCAGATCAAGTCGTATAATTACGATCCGGAAAAGGCCAAGGCGCTGCTCCAGGACGCGGGCTACGGCAGAGACTTTGAGTTCACGCTTTCGACACCGCAAGTGACCGCGATGAGCCAGATCAACCAGCTCGTCCAGGAAGAGCTCGAGGCAATCGGCGTTAGGCTCAAACTCGAACCTGTGGCGCAAAGCGAATGGTACGCCAAGCTCGTGCGCAAGGAGACGAACTTCTCCCCCAACCGTTGGACCCAGCGTCCCGATCCCGACGGGCTCCTCTATATCCTCTTTCACAGTAAGGGCTACGCCAACACGACCGGTTACAAGAACGATCGTGTGGATGGGCTGCTCGAGGAGGCACGACGCAGCTTCGACCAAGCCGAGCGCAAGAAGCTCTACAGTGAGGTGCAGGCGATTATCGCACGCGAGATACCCATGCTGCCGTTATTTTTCTCCGTGGAGTACGCAGCTCTACAGGAGAGCGTGCAGGGGTTCGAATGGATACCTGATCAGATCCCACGCTTTCGCGACCTTTGGAAGAGGAACTGACCGGCTTGGCGGCGCATGGCTTGCTCGCACCACGGGTGCGCGCTGTGGCTCAGTCAATCGCAACGCCCTAGCGGTGGTGATTGCCCGCGCGCGGGCGACCGGGGGCCTTGGGCCCCCGGTGATCGGCTGCACATGATGGAGCAATTCTTCGGTCTTCAGTGGGGTCACCTAATGCTCAGTCGACTGCTGGGTGCCGTAAAGGCGCCGAAGCCGGAAGCGATCGGCCAGAGGGCGCGGATGGCGAAGGAGGCCTTCCTAACGCTCTATTCCAAACCGATATCCGACAAGCGCACGCGCGGCGACAGGGGGAAGGAACTCACCATGAAACTGACGGGCTCGGCGCCCCTCCACCGTCGCCTCGGCGGCCCTCCATCTGTTAAGGTGCCACAGAGGCTTGGGAACGGAGGGCCACGCGTCACCTCAAGACCGGCCCGCATCGGGAGGCCGGTCATGCGTACCTCTTCGCCGCTGTTGGTCGCCGCGATCGCGGCGAGCCTGGTTACGCCCGCCCAGGGCCAAACGCGGGGCGGCACACTGCGCATCTATAACACCAGTCAACCGCCCAGCGCCTCGATCCACGAGGAATCCACCATCGCCACGAACATGCCGTTCATGGGGATCTTCAACAATCTCGTGCTGTTCGATCCCTCAAAGCCGCGCAATTCTTTCGACACCATTGTGCCGGAACTGGCGGAGAGCTGGGTCTGGGACGAGACCGGCACGAAGCTTACCTTCAAGCTGCGCTCGGGCGTCGCCTGGCACGACGGCAAGCCCTTCACCGCCAAGGACGTTCAGTGCACCTGGCACCGGCTCAACGGCAAAGAGCCCGAGTATCTCAAACGCAATCCGCGCGCGATCTGGTACGAGAATCTAAAAGAGGTGACCGTCAACGGCGATTATGAGGCAACCTTTCATCTGAGCAAACCCCAGCCCTCGTTGCTGCCGATGCTGGCCTCGGGCCTTTCGCCCGTCTATCCCTGCCACGTCTCCGACAAGGACATGCGCACCCGGCCGATTGGGACAGGACCGTTCACGTTCGTCGAATTCAAGAGCCATGCCTCGATCACGCTGGCGCGCAATCCCAACTATTGGAAGATCGGGTTACCTTATCTCGACGGCATCGAGTGGCGCATCGTCACGAGCCGGTCCACGCGGGTGCTGGCCTTCATCGCCAAGGAGTTCGACATGACGTTTGTCGGCGACATCACGGTGCCGCTGATGAAGGATGTTGCCACTCAAGCCCCCAAGGCCATCTGCAGCCTGGTGCCGACCAACGTTCCCATCAACATCCTCGTCAACCGCAACCGGCCGCCGTTCGACAACATTGAGATTCGCCGCGCGATGGCGCTGAGCCTCGACCGGCAGGCCTACATCGACATCGTCTCAGGCGGCAGGGCGAGGATCGCCGGCAACATGATGCCGCCGCCGCAAGGTGTTTGGGGGATGCCCAATGAGATGCTCGCGAAACTGCCGGGTTATAGCCCCGAGGTGGCTCAACAGCAGTCGCAGGCCCGAAAGATAATGGAAGGCTTGGGTTACGGTCCGGCAAAGCGACTGAAGGTGAAGGTCTCCACCCGCGATTTTGCCACCTACCGCGATCCCGCCGTGATCTTTGTCGATCAGCTCAACAAGGTTCACTTCGATGCGGAGCTCGAAATCATCGAATCGTCCATTTGGCACAATCGCCTGATCAAAACGGACTACACCGTGGCGCTAAACACATCGGGCGTTGGCATCGATGATCCCGACGCCGTACTGAAGGGCGCCTATGCGTGCAACTCAGAGGCCAACTACACCCGCTACTGCAGTCCCGAGGTGGAAAACCTGCTGGACCTGCAATCGCAACAAGCCGATCTGCAAAAACGCAAAGCGATGGTTTGGGAGATCGAGCGCAAGCTCGCCGAGGACGTGGCGCGCCCGATCGTCTACCACAACACCTCGGCGACCTGTTGGCACCCGCACGTGCAGGGCTACGTGCATCAGGAGAACAGCATCTATAACAACTGGCGCTTCGACCAGGTCTGGCTGGAGAGATAGTCTGGCCAATGCGCATGAGGCGATCTGGCAAGGAACCCGTCCAAACGAAAACCCGGAAGGAAACCCCTGAAAAGGACGCCCGGAAAGGAACGCAAGACAGGAGCCTCCATCCGGTGCAAGAGTGGGGCTTCACCTCGAGCCATCCCCCCACGATGTCCGCACCATTTGGCTTGACCTGCCTCTCCCCTCTGACGCCCGTCCGCCTGGCGTGCCTCCTCGCCCTCTTCTTCGCTGCACCCCTGGCCTCCTCCGCCCAGGAGTTCCCAAGCCGGGCCATCAAGCTGGTGGTGCCGTTTCCGGCCGGTGGTCCGGCCGATACCTTCGGCCGCGTACTCGCCGACAAGATGGGCGCCCTGCTCGGCAAGAGCGTGGTGATCGAGAACCGTGCCGGCGCCGGTGGGCTCACCGGCACCGCCTCCGTCGCCAAGGCCGACCCCGATGGCCACACCATCGGCATCGCCGCCTCCAGCGCGCTCGCCATCAACGTGAACTTGCGCGACACCATGCCGTTCCGCCCGCTCACGGACTTGCGGCTGCTCACCCAGGTCGCCTCAGTGCCGGAGATCCTGGTCGTGGGCGAGGGCGTGCCGGCCCGAACGCTGGCCGAGTTTATCGCCCTCGCCAAGGCGCAGCCGGGCAGGCTGGTGTTTGCCTCGACGGGGCTTGGCGGCATGCCGCATCTGGCCACCGAATTGCTCAAAATCAGCGCCGCCATCGAGCTGGTGCACGTTCCCTACACGGGTGCAGCACCGGCCGTGAACGACCTGCTCGGCGGCCACGTGCAGATGATGTTTGCGGACATCCCAGTGCTGCTCGGCGCCGTGCAGTCAGGCCAGCTGCGGGCGCTCGCCATCGGCGCCAGGGCGCGCAGCCCGAGCCTCCCCGACGTGGCAACAACGGCAGAGCTCGGCATGCCCCAGGTTGAGGCGGACAACTGGTACGGCCTGGTGGTGGCCGCCGCCACGCCCGCGCCGATCGCCGAGAAGCTGCGGGCAGCAGCGGTGGAGGCGCTGCACGCCGCCGAGGTCAAGGACAAGTTCCTGAGCCAGGGCGCCATCGCCGTGGGCAACTCCAGCGAAGAATTCACCGCCTACGTGAAGGCCGAGACCGAGCGCTGGGGCAAAGTGATCGCCACCGCGGGCCTCAAGCTCAAGTAAAAAAGCTAGGGGTCGATCCGTCTTGGGTCGAGCCAACCCGCCCATGCGGGAATGGCTTTCCCGGGGAAACTTCGCACGGCCCTCCATAACGACAGTCACTTTCCCCCACGTCGGCATCAGCCGCCGCGGCAAGCTCTGCCCGTCGTCGCCGCAAGCTGCTGGCGTGACCGGACAGCAAGGAGCATTCCTGCTGCAATCAATCTCGAACTTTGATGCATCGGAATTGCCCCGCCGGTTAAAAGCAAGCCGCCGCCCCAGGCAGCGCTGCCAGCGGCGCCTCGATGCGGCGGCGCAGACTGTGTACGGGTTCCCGGCCGGACGGGCTCACCGAACGTGGGTCATCCCGCTCGGTGGCCCTATGCGTCTAATAGCAATAGTCCCAGTAGCCGCGTTGTCCGTAGGGATCCGCCCAATACCAGCAAAGATTGGGAGCCGGGCGAACCGGGACCGCTCCAACCGCGGCTACCGTGATCAAGGTCCCGAGGGCGACGCCCGCAATGATCGTGCCATAGTAGGGGCGCCGAACCCAGGGCCGGGCAAACCAATAGGGCCGGCCAGCCCAACCCGGGGGGCCACGCCAGGGACCGCGCCAACCCGGTCCCCCCCGCCAACCCGG
>Ga0075425_100001703_pt1 | contig 21569 bp, 20 predicted proteins | sample SoiMethybrSBSTD4_FD_75300 | JGI IMG/M metagenome (GOLD analysis project Ga0075425, IMG submission 75300) | Bulk soil microbial communities from a Populus tree surrounding site in Tennessee, USA - Soil MetaG P. TD hybrid SBSTD4 | ecosystem: Environmental > Terrestrial > Soil > Tree plantation... | reverse complement strand
GGATTCACCCCGGGCAAGAACTTGGCCACGATGAGATATCGCGCCCGATGCGCGGTAAACCGCTCCTTGGCGTGACGGATGAGTGAGTCAGGGTCCAGGGAGAATCGACCCAGGATCTCGAACACTCGAAGGCCGTGCGACCGGCCCAGCCAATACCAGAGCACGTCGGCGCCGACCGTGGCGGTCATCGCCGCAAGTATGGAGAGCGCGAGATTCATGTGACCGGAGCCGGATAGAGCGCCGGCTCCAACCAGCATCGGCACGGCTGGCGCAGGCACTCCGGCCTGCACGGCAAACGCCCACGCGAAGACGACAGCGACGCCGTACTCGGCCAGGAGATCAGGCGCCGGGGCCACTGGAAGCCGCCGCGAGAGTGGATTGGATCAACCGGGCTCGCTCCACATCCACGTTGGTCTTCAGCACCGTCCCACCCAGACCGCGAATTGCATGCAGGATCACCCCCATGTCGCCTCCGCCGTCCAGCACGAAGACGGCGGACGTTCCCGGCTTCATCAGCCCCTGCACCTCCGTGACGAACTCACCAGTGATGCCGGTCGACACTACAGTCATGACCGTGCCCGCGCCTCCGACCATCGCCCCGATCGTCGCGCCGACCATTGGCATGCCGAGCACGAGGCCCGCGAGGAAGCCCACCGCAGAACAGCCCAGAATGTTCGCAGCGCTCGGGAACCGTTCTCGGTCGAGCGTGAACGATCCGTCGTGATGCCGCACGACCACCGCCACGTCGTTGAGGACGAGATATTTCTCGTCCCACCCCAGGCGGATGATTTCGTCGCGCACCTGATGGGCGCGCACAATGTCGTCGAAGGCGACCGCCCACAAGTGCTCGCTGTTCGTCATTGTCGAATCCCCCACGGCGTGAGGTAGTCGCTCAACGGTTCACTCCGCCACGATCGCACGCGCGCGAGTTGGGCTCGAACGCCCATCGCTCTCGGCCAGCCGACTCACGGCGATGGCGAGCTCGCGGTACAGCCCGAGCGCTCCCTCACCCGTCGCGTGCTCTCCAGCCGCGTCGGCGCGTGCCGCGGCGATCGACCGCTCGAAGGCGGCGAGCGAGCCGCTGACAGCACTAGAGGATGCGACCCCGCCCGATCCGATGCGATCCGCCAGCGCCTCCAGGATTACCGCCACGTCCTGGTCGACTCGTGTCGTCGCCGCCCGTACGGCGTCCGGACGCCCGGCGGCTGACGCCGCGTCTCGTGCAATGGCCAGCAGCACGAGGAAGACGGCCTGGGCATCGGCGGTCAGTCGTTCGACCGCCTGCGCATCCGCCGCGCCCGCGCCGGGCTCGAATTTCGACGACTCGATGAACCCCTGCACATCCATCACCTGCTGCGAGATCAACCGGCGGCGCGCGTCCACGTCGCCCTGGTCGTCCAGGGGTCGTGAGGCCACGCGGGCGAGTGCCGCAAGGGAGCGAAAGACCTCGGCCAGGCGCGCATGCATTCGATCGGCCGCCCGGACCGGCCACAACAGGTGCTCCACGACGCCGAAGACGGTCAGCCCAAAGGCGACGCCGATCAGTCGGTCGCGAACGACGGTGGCACTCATCGCGGGCCCGAGATCCTGCAGGATTGCCTTGTAGAAGGCCAGCCCGCTCTGATATCCGCCATAGGAGATCCGGGGACTGCCGAAGTTGATCCACGCGGCCACCGCGGTTCCGCTAGCGAAGACCAGCCAGAATCCTCCGAGACCGTCCACGTTTGGAAACGCGTACACGAGCGCCCCCAGGCCCATCACACCGCCGACAGCGGCTCCCCCGAAGCGGAGCACACCCTTTTGATTGCTCGAGCCGATGGTCGACAGCGACACGACGAAGCAGGTGACCACGGAGGTGTAGATCCCCGGATAGTCGAACCCGACGAACAGGACGTAACAGATCAGCGCCGCCAGTGCGCCCTTGATCGCGAACTGCACGTACTCCGGATTGGTGGTGGCATCGGGTAGCAGCAGATGCCGCCCGGGCTCTTTGGTCGTCGGGTTCGTCGACTCGATGCGGGTGACACTCGACAGCTGCTCGAGCGTGCGCGCCATGTCCACCAGCGGCCGAGGCGCCGCCGCACTCAGATCAGCGGGGATCGATGGAGCCGGCGCCTCCGTCTGGGGCCCCTCGCGCTCGAGCGCTTGCCGCGTGCGGGCGCAGGCATCCGCCACACGTACGAACGTCTCGTTCACCGGTGCACTCGGAGTCGATGACACGAGGAGCCGTAGCGCGCTTGCGTCAGTCACCAGTCGATCGACGAGCGTGATAGCCGTAGCGAGCGCCTCGTGCCGCTGCCGGGCCCGGGCATTCGTGACCGAGGCGGTCTTGAGCAATGCGAGTGGCCGCGTCATGCCGGCCGTGGCGAACGCATCGAGCGACATCGCGGACGGCGCCGGAGCGACGTTGCGCGCGCCGCTCAGCTCGCGAAGAGCGTTCTCGACGAGGCGCAGCCTCGTATCGAGCTCGCGCTGCAGCAACGTCAAGGGCTCACCCTGCGCCAGCAGGAGCTGCACCCCGAGGTTGACGGCGAGCCCCAGCGTCACGCACAACCAGAGCCAGAGCAGGAATTCGACGAGACTCTCCGGCGGCAACGGCCCTACGTCCGGCAGAATCATTGCGAGGGACGCCGGGACGCCGATGGCGGACCCGAGCGCGCCGATCACCAGGACACGCTTGAGAAACAGTCCGACGAAGAGGAAGCCGACGAAGCACACGATGCGCAGCCAGGCGATGTCGAGGACGACCATCCAGACCAGCAGCGCAGCGCCCAGGCCGACGGTGACACCGAGCGCGCCGAGGACGGAGCCCATCAGAGTCGCGGCGGTGTCCTCCTGTGTCACGAGGTACATGACGATCATCACCACGAGCGCATGCGGGATGCGATGGGTCAGGATCGGGATGGTGGCGATCACACACGCCAGCGTCAGCCGGAAGGTCGCGCTCCCACGCCCGGGCGTCGGCGCGAGCTCGCGGCGGAGGAAGCCGGCGAGCGCGGCCGCCGTCATTGGCTCACGGTCCTGAGCGTGCCGTGCACCGTCGCAACCGCCGAGGCGCCGATGCGGAAGGATTCGTCCGGATTCTCGACCTTGATGCGCACCGGAAAGCGCGCCGCGAGCCGGATCCAGTCGAGCGAACGGTCGACGCGCGGCAGTCCGTTCACGCTGGTTCCGTTCTCGGGCAGCACGGCCCAGCCGAGCCCGACGACCGTGCCGCGGAAGCGCCGTCCGGGGTGGGATTGGAGATACAGATCGACGGGCGCGCCCGCGGGAATGTGACGCAGCTGCGTCTCCCGGAAGTTCGCCATCACGTACCAGGTGCCGGTGTCGACGAGCGTGAATACGTCGGTCCCGATCCTCGCGAAGGCGCCGGTCGAGATGTTGAGATTGACGACCCGTCCGCTGAACGGCGCGCGCACGCGGGTGAACTGCAGATCGAGCTCGGCCGAATGCACCGCGGCCTCCGCCGCGGCGAGGCGAGCGTTCATGTTGCCGGCCACCTGGCCCACCGCGTCCTCCGCCCGGGCTCGCTCGGTCTTGGACTGGCGCAGCGCGGCCTCGGTCGCGACGTGCTGAGCGCGCGTGGACGCCAGCGTGGCCACGGCCCCGCGCTTCTTTGCGCGGGCTTCGTCAAGGGCGGCGTCGGCGGCCAGCACCGAGGTCCGCGCCTGCTCGGCGGCCATGGCGGCCGAAACGCGCTTCGTACGCGCCTCGTCCACGCGATCCTCGGTCACGAACTTCTCAGGCAGCAGAGGCTCGAGACGCGCGAGGTGATCCTCGGCGTTCCGCAGCTCGGCTTTCGCGCGAGACAGTGCGGCTTCCGACGAGACCCGCTGCGCCTCCAGGCGCGCGATCTCGGCATCGGCGGAGATCGGATCGGTCTCACGACGCACCACGTCCGAGGCCGAGGCATTGAGCTGGGCGGACGCGCGGGCGATCGCGGCATCGGCGGTCGACACGGCATTCCGCAGACCGTCGACCTCCTTGCGCGTCAGCGCAAGGTTGGCCTGCGCGCGCGCGACGGCGATCTCATACGGTCGCGGGTCGACGACGAACAGCAGGTCGCCTTCGTGGACCTCTTGATTGTCCCGGACACGGAGCTCGACGATGTGACCGCTCACCTGAGGGGCGATGCCCACGAAATTGGCACGCACCGTTGCGTCGTCGGTCTGCGGTCGAGTCTCCCATTGCAGCAGCGTAATGATTACGGCGACGGCCGCGCCGGCGACGATCAACGTGCCGAGCACTCGCCCCACGACACGACGTGCACCCGAATCCCCAAGCTCACCGCGCTGTGCCATTGGCCTACACCCTGAACAACGTCACCCAGAGGACGAGGGTGACGAGAATCGCGAGGCTCGGATAGACGAGCGCTCGCGGACCGAGGAAAGGATCCACGCCCACCCGGAGGAAGATCGCGCGCGCGAGCAGGGCGACCCCGATGCCGATCGCGGCGCAGAGCATCCACGAGGGGAAGAACGAGCCGATCACGTTGATTTGCGGTCCCAAGGTTCCCCCCTATCGATCCGGCGTCGAGCGGGCGTCCGGGGCCTCGCCGGTCGTGAACGCGAGGGCCGCCGAAGAATCCAGCAGCTGGACCTTCGTGTCAAGCTCGACAAACCGTGCACGACTCAACTCGCGGCGGGCGGCGAGCAGGTCGGTCAGCGTGCCCAGCCCCACGCGATACGACTTGAGCGAATCCTCGTACGACTGCTGCGAGGCCTCCACCAGGGCGGCTGCGACGTCGAGGCGCCGGAACGCCAGCTTGACGTCGGTGTACGCCTTCCAGACTTCACTGACGGCGCGGTCGCGTGTCGCCGTGATCTCGTCCTGGGCGGTCCGACGCGCCGACTCGGCAAGCTCGACCTTGCGCCGCCGCGCTCCACCATCGAAGATCTCCCACTCGAGCGACAAGCCGATGCCGTAGCTGGGTTGGGTGGCCCCGAACCATCCGGTCGACTTCCCATCTGCGGTGACGCGCGCGCTGCCCAGGATCGAGCCCACATCGCCGACCAGGGACAGAGTCGGCCAGTAGGCGGCCCGCGCCCGGTTGACGTCGGCCTCGGACGCGCGCAGGGCCGCGACCCGGGCGATGAGGTCGGGCCGCTTCTCGAGCGCTCGATCGATGGTCTTCTCGACGGAATCCTGGAGCTCAGCCGGTGGCGGCAACGCCGAGAAATCGGTCACCTGGATCGGCGTCGTGGGCGTGGTGCCGATACTCTCCGCGAGAGTCACCTGCGCGTCTCGCTCCTTGTCGAGCACTTCCTCGAGCTCGAAGGTGGCCTGGGCCGTTTGCTGTCGCGCGAGCGCGAGCTCGGGACGCGTGGCAAGCCCGTTTCTCAGACGGCTCTCGGTCGCCTCCTCCACCGCGCGGGCGGCGTCGAGTGAGCTCTGAGCGACCGCGATTCGCGCGCGGACGCTAGTGAGGCCGAAAAAGGCGCGCTGCACGCCAAAAACGATCTGTTGGTGCTTCCGATTGAAGCCGAGGTTCGCGGCCAACACGCGCTCCTTGGCCGCGTCCCACGCACTCCCGCGACGACCGAAGTCGAGCAGCAGCCATCGCAAATTCAAGGCGGGAACCGCCTGGGCCAGCTCGAAGCGGAAGAAGCCGTCGGAGACGAGGTTCTGCGGAATGGGAACCCCCACGCTCTTGTAGCCGCCGAGGGCCGAGATCGCCAGCAACGGAAAGTATTCGCTCTCCACGAGCCCGACGGCGAGCGCCGCTCGACGGGCTGCCTCCCAGGCCACACGCGTCTCGGGGTTCACCCGTTGTGCGAGATCGATGAGCTGCGGCAGCTCGTAGCGCTTGTTCGGATCGATCAGCGGAGCCTCGGTCGATTTGAGGACGCGGGTGTAGTCGCGAAGCGCGGGCGCTTGCCAGTACGTGCTCGGGGCCGGTGCAACCTGACGACGATAGCGCTCCGGTATGTCCGTCGCGGACGGTGATTCCCGAGGCGGCTCCTGCCCCCACGAGGACTGGACGCCGCACAAGAGAAGGACCGCGCCCATCGTTGCGGTCGCGGATGCCGCGGCCTGTCGAAACTTGAGAAAGCCAAGACTCATGCCCATTCCCCGTGAAGACAAGAATCTGAAAACTCGACGGGTTTCATGCAGTCACCGACGGGCGACCACATCTTGCGGCTTCACCGGCGGGGCGTGATTCCGCGTGGTCGACCGAGGGCGCGGCCGTGAGGCCGGGATCGCGCATCCGGGTCCGAACCGCTGTCATGAGCCCAGAAGTCAGCAAACCCGGGGCCAACGCTAAGGTCCTCTCGCTATTGCGCTTCTCGGTATTGGGCTCGCGAATTTCTCGCGAGAACTCGCGAAATTCGACGGCGGCAAGGTCGGCGGCTCGGGTCACGCGGGCGGATCGTTCGCGAAAGAGACCGGCGGCGCTCGCGGCGCTGACCGCGGTCGTGCTCGTGCGGAGGACGGGGACCGGCGCGGAAAGCCTCGCGACGAAATCCTCAAGCCGGACAGGGATTAGCGCGAGCTAGTCCCTGCGTCCTCGACGGCTTCGGTCGCACGGGCGCGGCGTCCGACGAGCCTGGAAAGGAGACGCGTCCCGGGACGAATGAGCGTCGAGGGCAACGTGGAGTCGGAAGCGGGCCCAGTTAATGCACTAGCAGGCTGCCGGGCGCACTCGCGCATCGAGGCGGTGCGGACCCCGTGCGATGACGACCGGGGCTGGTGGCGTTCCGTTTTCAGAGCCTTTTAGAACGTATGAGGCGAGGCACATTTGCCATCGTGCTGGAGGACGCTCAAGTGGAACAAGCGCTAAGCCCTGACACCACGATGAGTTCCGTATTCCGGCATGACGGACCCGGCGGCGACGCCGACCCCGAGTGCGCGCAGGACTCGCGAGCGAAGGACTCTCTCCGCGAAAGCGACCAGCGCTTTTGCGCCATGGCCGACGCGGCCCCGGTGATGATCTGGATGTCCGGCGTCGACATGCTGTGCAATTTCTTCAACGAGCCCTGGCTCGCCTTCACCGGCCGCACGACGGAGCAGGAGCTCGGCAACGGATGGGCAGAGGGCGTGCACCCGGACGACCTCCAACGTTGCCTCGAGGTCTACACGTCCAGCTTCGAAGCGCGACGACCGTTTTCCATGGAGTACCGATTGAGACGCGCCGACGGCGAATATCGATGGATCCTCGACCGGGGGATCCCGAGATATGCGCCGGACGGCGGATTCGTCGGCTACATCGGCTCGGCCGTCGACGTCACCGATGGCAAGTTGACCGAAGAAGCGTTGCGGACGGCTCGGGCCGAGCTCGCGCACATGCTCAGCCACGCGCAGTTGCAGGGTGGACCGGAGCGGCTCAAGCTCCTGCTCGAGCTGACGAACCGCATGGTGTCGACCCTGGATCTGCGCGAGGTGCTGAGCGCAGTGATGACGACGTCGCGCCGCGTGATGCGGTCCGATTCCGCGATCGTGATGCTGCCGGACGTGAGCGGCGACCAGCTGCGCGCGTGCGCGGTGTCGTCCGGGGGAAACGGGGAGATCGTCCAGGAAGGCGCATTGGTCCCCATCGAGGGGACACTCGCCGGTTGTGTGTTCCGCACCGGCGCGCCGTGGGTCGGCCACGTCGATGATCTTCTCAGGATGGGTCTGAAGGACGATGCGAAGTGGAGCACCTCAGGGTTCAGGGTGGGATGCGTCCTGCCGCTTATCAGTCGGAATCGGGTCCTCGGGACGCTGGGACTCGGTCGCCGCGACGAGAACGCCTACGTCGACGACGAGGTTCAATTTCTGGTGCAGGTCGCCAATCAGATCTCGATCGCCGTCGAGAACGCGCTCGCCCACGGCGAGATTCGAGCGCTCAAGGACACGCTCTCGCTGGAAAAGCTCTACCTGCAAGACGAGATTCGAAGTGATCGGCAGTTCGAGGACATCATCGGCAAGAGCGGGGCACTGCGGAAGGTGTTGAGGCAAGTGGAAACCGTCGCCCCGGCGGATGCCACCGTCCTGATCTACGGTGAGACCGGCACCGGCAAAGAGCTGATCGCACGGGCCATCCACAATCTCAGTCCTCGACAGCCCCACGCGTTCGTGAAGCTGAACTGCGCGGCGATTCCCACCGGGCTTCTCGAGAGCGAGCTCTTCGGTCACGAGCGTGGGGCGTTCACCGGCGCCATCGCGCAACGCATCGGTCGCTTCGAATTGGGCAATCACGGAACGGTATTCCTCGACGAGATCGGCGACCTGCCGCTGGAGCTGCAGCCCAAGCTGCTGCGAGTGCTGCAGGACCGGGAGTTCGAACGGCTCGGCAGCGGCCGGACGCTCCGGTCCGACGCGCGCTTGATCGCGGCTACCAACGCGGATCTGGGCGCGATGGTGGAGGCGCGCCGATTCCGCGCTGACCTTTTCTACCGGCTGAACGTGTTTCCCATTCACATCCCCCCGCTTCGGGAGCGGAAGGAAGATATCCCGCTCCTCGTGCGGCATTTCGTCCAGGGCTTCGCCCGACAGCTGAACCGGACGATCGAGACGATCAGCTCCGATACCCTGGAGGGCCTGACCCGTTATCCGTGGCCCGGGAACATCCGCGAGCTGGAGAACATCATCGAGCGGGCGGTGATCCTGTCGTCGGGGCCGATCCTCAAGGTCCCGCTGGAGGATCTGCACGGCTCGATCGCTCCCGGCCAGGCCAATGGAACGCACGAGACGTTGGAAGAGGTCGAACGGGAGCACATCCTGGCCGTCATGAAGGAGACGAAGTGGGTGCTCTCCGGACCGCGCGGGGCGGCGACCCGGCTCGGGATGAACCGATCGACGTTGCAATTTCGGATGAAGAAGCTCGGAATCGTGCGGCCCGGCAAATAAGGTTGCCGCGTCTCGAGGTCCCGTCGTTAGTGCCAATGGGCTGGCACCTGCTAGTCGCTCGGCACGACGCGGTTGGCACCGGCGTAGCGCGCGGTGCGGCTGCTCGCCCGATCGCCCGCTTTCCTTGAGCTGTTTTCGTGATCCTCGAGACTTGGCATCCGGATTGCGCTTGCTGCCCACTGCCGGCCGCGTGACACGGCCACCTTCGGGTTCTCGATGGGAGGCTCATGCTCAAGATCACGGTACGACACGGCGCGAACGAGGTCAGGTTGGTGCTCGAGGGCAACCTGGCTGGAGTTTGGGTGACCGAGCTGGAGGATTGCTGGCGATCGACGCGCGCGATTCTCGATGGGCGCTCGTTCCGCGTGGATCTATCGGCGGTTGACCGAGTCGATCAGGCCGGCCGGTACCTGCTGGTCCTCTTGCGTCTCGACGGGGCGCGATTGATTGCCTCCGGAGTGGCCATGACGGACCTCGTCAGGAGCCTGTCGGGAGATTGGCCCTCAGTGAGGCGATCCGCGCGCCGTGATCTTGCCCACCCCCCGACGAACGCTTGGCCGGCCACATGCAAGGAGGACCAGGACCAGACCGTGCCGAGGTCGTCGCGCACGAGGAGGTGAGCTGACGCGATGGATGCCATCGCCGTCGTCAACGCCGGCTCGTCGAGTCTCAAATTTTCGCTGTTCGCCGTGCGTGGCAATGCGCTCGAGCTGGCCGTCCACGGGCAGGCCGAAGGGCTCTACACCGCACCGCGGTTCGTGGCGAAGGACGCGTCCGGCCGCGTCCTCGACGAGAAGTCATGGGCCGACGGCATCGCGCTCGGGCACGACGGAGCGCTCGATCACCTGCTCGCGTTCATGCGCGGCCAGCTCGCGAACCACCGACTCGTCGGCGTGGGGCATCGAGTTCTCCACGGGGGTCTCGACTACTCCTTGCCGGTGCGCGTCGACAAGTCCGTGCTCGCCAGGCTCGAGACATTCATCCCGCTCGCGCCGCTGCATCAGCCGCACAATCTCACGCCGATTCGCGACCTGCTCGTACGGTCTCCGCAGCTGCCACAGGTCGCCTGCTTCGACACCGCGTTCCATCGCGCCCAGCCGGCGGTCGCGCAGGCCTTCGCGCTCCCGAAGACCATCACCGATCGCGGCGTGCGTCGCTACGGCTTCCATGGCCTGTCGTACGAGTACATTGCCGGCGTCCTCGGCGCACACGACGGCCGCGCCGCCAGTGGTAACTCCGTCGTGCTGCATCTCGGCAATGGAGCAAGCATGTGCGCGATCGCCGACGGGCGCAGCGTCGCCACGACGATGGCCTTCACGGCGGCCGATGGTCTCCCGATGGGTACGCGCTCTGGCAGCCTCGATCCCGGCGTGATGCTCTATCTCATGAACGAGCTGCGGATGGACGCGCGGTCCATCGAGAAGCTGATCTATCAGCAGTCTGGGCTCCTCGGGGTGTCGGGTATCTCGAGCGACATGCGCACGCTACAAACCAGCGCCGACCCAGCCGCCAAGGCCGCGATCGACCTGTTCATCTACCGGATCGGGCGCGAGCTTGGATCGCTCGCCGCGGCGCTGCGGGGCCTCCACGCCATCGTGTTCACGGGGGGCATCGGTGAGCACAGCGCGAGTCTGCGCGAGCGTGTTTGCCGGGACGCCGCGTGGCTCGGCGTGGACTTCGATGAGCGCGCCAACGAGGCGAACGGGCCGCGGATCAGCACCGCGGCGAGCCGTGTGGCGGCCTGGGTCATCCCAACCGACGAGGAGCTCATGATCGCGCGCCACACGCGAGACATCCTGGCGAAGAGCTGATGGCCGGTCGCCGCCTCGTCGCGGAGGTGCGGATATGCGGGTCGCAATGTTCAGCGCGAAGCAGTACGTGCGCACACTTCTCGAGGACCTCAACGCCGGTCACCGGCACGAGCTCGTGTATTTCGACACGCTCCTGGGACCCGATACCGCATCGCTCGCGACGGGGTTCCCAGCCGTCAGTGTCTCCGTCAACGATGTCGTCGACCGGGACGTTCTGAAACAGCTGGCCGCCGGCGGCACGAGGCTCGTCGCGACGCTGTCCACCGGCTTCAATCACATCGACGTGGGGGCGGCGCACGAGCTCGGCGTGAAGGTCGTGCGCGTCGCCGACTATTCTCCACACTCGGTCGCCGAATTTGCCGTCGGTCTCCTGCTCGCGCTGAATCGGAAGATCCCGCGGGCCTACAACCGCACTCGCGAGGGGAATTTCGACCTCGATGGTCTCATGGGTTTCGATCTGGTCGGTCGCACGGTGGCCGTGATCGGCACGGGAAAGATCGGAACCGTTTTTGCTCGCATCATGGCCGGATTCGGCTGCGAGCTGCTGGGATTCGACGTGCATCACTCGCCCGAGTTCGAGAAGCTCGGCGGTCGCTACGCCGACGCCGAGAAGATTCTGGCCGAGGCGGACATCATCTCACTGCACTGTCCCTTGACGCCACAGACCCATCACATCGTCAATGCCCGGACGCTCGCCCAGGTGAAACGAGGGGCGCTGTTGATCAACACGAGCCGCGGTGGTCTGATCGATACCGAAGCGGCGATCGAAGCGCTCAAGTCCGGCCAGCTCGGCGGAGTCGCGATCGACGTGTACGAACAAGAAGCCGGCCTCTTCTTCAAGGATCTGTCGAGCACCGTGATCCCGGACGATGTGATTCAGCGCCTGATCTCGTTCCCGAACGTGATCGTGACCGGTCATCAAGCGTTCCTCACGCGCGAGGCCCTGGGAACCATCCTGGCCACGACACTCGCGAGCATCTCGGATTTCGCCGCGGGGCGCCCGCTCGTGAACGAGATCGGCGTCAAGATGAACGAGACCGCTTCGCGAGGCCAGCCGGTGGCATGAATGCCAATCGGTGGGCACGTGGTGGCCGGCTAGCAGGGCGGCGCGCGCGCTTCGTTCCGTTCAGATCACCAGTCGCCGCAAGTGATTGTCTTCGCAGCGACTGCAAAGACGATCGGCGTCGCCAGGCCTGGCACGACTGTTGCCTTGATGATGCGTTGATGTCTGATAGCCCAGGCGGACGAAAGAGCTCAGCTTCACGACGCGCGGCCGCGGTGCTGCTGATGGCTGCCCTGTTCATCGGCGTATGCGCCGCCCCGGCGATTGCGCAGGAGGAACGCGGCCCGTCTCAAAAGGCGGTGGAAATTGCCCGGCCGTTCGGCTTCCCGATCACCAATTCGATGGTCGTGAGCTGGATCGTCGCGGCGGGCCTGATCATCTTTGCACGGGTCGCGACGCGCGACATGAAGCGCGTTCCCGACGGCGCCCAGAATCTCCTGGAATGGCTCGTCGGCAGTCTGTACGATTTTCTGCAAGGCATCATCGGCCCCGAGCTGGTCAAGCGCACGTTCTGGTTCTTCGCGACCGTCTTCATCTTCATACTCTCCGCCAACTGGGTGGGTCTCATTCCCGGGGTCGACACGATTGGATGGGGACATCGGACCGCCGATGGGTTCGTGATCGATCAGCCGTTCTTCCGCGGGGCGAATGCGGATCTCAACCTGACGCTCGCCATGGCCCTCGTGTTCTTCGCCTGTTGGATCGTCTGGGCGCTGCAGGAAGTGGGGCCGGCCGGATTCTTGAAAGAGCTGTTCGCCCCCAAGGGCGAGAGCACCGGCCTCCTGAAAGTGGTAATGATCGTCGTCTTCTTCGCGGCCGGCTGCCTGGAAATCGTCTCCATCCTTTTCCGGCCGGTATCGCTGAGCTTTCGCCTCTACGGCAACATCTTCGCCGGCGAAAACATGCTGGAGACCATGTCCCGCCTGGTCCCAGGTCTCGGGTGGCTGCTGCCGATCCCGTTTTACTTCATGGAGCTACTCGTGGGCCTGGTGCAGGCGCTGGTATTCATGTTGTTGTGCGCGGTCTTCACTCTGCTGGTTTGTCAGCACGAGGGGAAAGAAGCCGCGAGCACACGCGCATGAGGTGTGTTCGGCGGCTCGACGTCGTTGACTCTAGTTGTCACTGAAGAAACGAAGGAGGAATGAGATGGCTGGGAGCCTACATGTCGGCCTGGCGGCGCTTGGCGCCGCGATTGGAGTTGGTTTGATCGGGGCGGGAGCTGCGATCGCTGTGGGGCGTAACCCCGGAGCGGCGACGCCCGTTCTCGTCCAGTCGATCCTGTCGATTGCTTTCGCCGAGGCGATCGTGTTCTACGCCCTGTTCCTGGTGAGATAGGCAGACGGCACCGCTGGCCGAGCTCCAGAGATGAACGTCCTTTCGGTCGCGCAAGCGCAGGCACAGGTCGGGGGTAGCGGCGCGGAGCGGATTGCCACGACCTTCGGCGTGGACTGGTCGCATCTGCTCGCCCAGATCGTCAGCTTCTGCATCGTGTGCTTGATCCTGTATCGGTTCGCCTATCGACCCGTCCTCAAGATGCTGGAAGTGCGCCGTCAACAAATCGCGCTGGGTGTGGCCAACGCCCAGCGGATCGAGGCCGAGCTGGCCCGGACCGAAGCCCAGCGCCAGGACGTGATGGCGCAGGCCAATGCTCAGGCGACCAAGTTCATCGAAGAGGCGCGGGTCGCCGCCGCCCGCCTGCAGGCGCAGGAGACCCAGAAAGCCATCGCGGCCGCGGAACAGATCATGAGCAAGGCACGCGAAGCCGCCGCTCGAGACCACGAGCGCATGCTCGCCGAGCTCAAGCGTGAGGTCGGCCGGTTGGTGGTGCAGGCCACTGCCGCGGTGACCGGCAAGATCCTGACGCCCGAAGATCAGCGGCGCCTGGCCGAGGAGACGGCCAAGCAGGTCGCGGCGTAGTCATGAGAACCAGCAAACGGGTGAGACGGGAAGCCAAGGAGTTGTTCCGTGATTGCATGGTGAACGGCGTGCTCGACGAGAACCGCGCCCGGCGCACGGCGCAGCTCGTCGTGGCGGCCCGGCGCCACGATGGTCCGGCCATACTTTCGCATTTCTGCCAGTTGTTGAAGCTCGACCTGGCCCGGCGCACGGCCACCATCGAGAGCGCCACGCCCTTGCCGGCGGATTTGCGGGTCGCCGTCGAGGCCGGTCTCACGCGTCTCTACGGCCCCGGACTCACCACCGCCTTCGCCTATCGCACGGCATTGATCGGCGGGTTGCGCATCCAGGTGGGCTGCGATGTCTACGACGGCAGCGTCCGGGCCAGGCTGGACACGTTGCAAGAGAGTTTTTGAGCCGAGGGATCCATGGCAAACCTGCTGCAAGAGATCGAAGCGCAAATCACGGGCGCGAAGACCGCCACCGCGAAGCAGAACGTGGGCGTCATCCGCGAGCTCGGCGATGGCGTCGCGAAGATCGAGGGGCTGACCGACGCCATGCTCAACGAGATGATCGACCTCGGCAACGGCGTGACCGGTCTGGTCTTGAACCTCGAGGAGACCGACGTCGGCGTGATCGTCCTCGGCGATTACACCCAGCTCAAGGAAGGCGCCGAAGTCCGGACAACCGGCCGGCTCTTGCAGGTGCCCGTCGGTAAGGGCCTGCTGGGACGTGTCGTGAACGTCCTCGGTGAGCCCGTCGATGGCAAAGGCCCGATCAAGAGCGACACCACGTATCCGGTCGAGAAAATCGCGCCCGGCATCATCCGTCGCCGGTCGGTCGACCAACCGGTGCAGACGGGCATCATGGCCATCGATGCGATGATCCCGATCGGCCGCGGGCAGCGCGAATTGATCATCGGCGACCGCGCGACCGGCAAGACGACCATCTGTATCGACACGATCATCAGTCAGGCCCGCCTCAACCGAGCGGCTGAAGCGGCCGGCGACACGACGCACCGACCGGTCTACTGCATCTACGTCGCGATCGGCCAGAAGCAGTCCACCGTTGCCCGGGTGATCGCAGTGCTCGAAGAAGCCGGCGCGATGCCGTACACCCTCATCGTCAACTCCCCGGCCTCGGATTCGGCCGCCAACCAGTACCTCGTGCCGTTTGCCGGGGCGGCGATGGGCGAGTGGTTCATGGACAACGGCATGGATGCGCTGATCGTGTATGACGACCTGTCCAAGCACGCGGTGGCGTACCGGCAGGTGTCGCTGGTGCTGAAGCGGCCTTCGGGCCGGGAGGCCTATCCCGGCGATGTCTTCTACCTGCACAGCCGCTTGCTCGAACGAGCCGCGCGGGTCGGCGAGAAGTATGGCAACGGGTCGCTGACCGCCCTGCCCATCATCGAAACGCAGGCCGGCGACGTCTCGGCGTACATCCCGACCAACGTCATCTCGATCACCGACGGGCAGATCTATCTCGAGACAGACTTGTTCTATCAGGGTGTGCGTCCGGCCATTTCGGTCGGCCTCTCGGTCTCGCGCGTGGGCTCGGCGGCGCAGATCAAAGCCATGAAGCAGGTCGCCGGACAGCTCAAGGGCGACCTGGCTCAGTTCCGGGAACTGGCGGTGTTCGCGCAATTCGGCTCGCACCTCGACGCGAAAACGCAGGCACAGATCGACCGCGGCAAGCGCATCATGGAAGTCTTCAAGCAGCCGCAGTACAGCCCCATCGCCGTTGAGGTGCAGGCGGCCGTCATCTGGGCCGTCCAGAACGGGTACGTGGATCAAGTGCCGGTCGAGCGAGTCAAGGAGTTTCAAACCAAGCTCACCGAATTCCTCACCACGCGGAAAGCCGAGCTACTCGCGAGGATCGCGAAGGAAAAGGCGCTCAGCGACGGCGTGAAGGCCGAGTTGAAGACCATCGCCGACGAATTCAAGCAGTTGTGGAAGTGAACACGGAAGCGACCCGGTATGCCGAGCTCTCGAGACATCCGCCGGCGCATCAAGTCAGTCACCAGCACGGCGCAGATCACACGTGCGATGCAGATGGTGGCGGCCTCGAAGATGGGTCGAGCGCAGGAAGCCGCGCTCACGGCGCGGCCCTTCGCCCAGCTTTTGTATCGCATCCAGCGCCAGGCGACCACTCACGCCGGGGACTTCACCCATCCGCTGCTCGAGGTACGCCCGGGCCGCAAAAAGGCCGTGATCCTGTTCGGCACCGACAAGGGGCTGTGCGGAGCGCTTAACAGCAACCTGTTCCGCCTGGTCGACCAGCTCGATCCCGCGACGACCCGGTTCATCGCAGTCGGGAAGCGGGCGGCCCAGTTCGTGGCCTTGACCGGCCGGCAGCTGGTGGCGGAGTTCGGCTCCAGTGACGCGCCGCAGTTCGAGGAGGCGCGTCCGATCGCCACTCTGGCCCGTGACCTCTACTTGAAGGGCGAAGTGGACCAGGTCCAGGTTGTCGCGACGCGGTTCATCAACACGTTGACCCAGCAGGCCGGTGTGTTCGAGTTCCTGCCGATCGGCGAGATCAAGGCACTGAAGATTCCAGGCGCGCAACCGCCCGAGGACCTCGACGCCGACGTGACCCAGTTCCTCTTCGAATCGAGCGCCGGGGAGGTGCTCGGTTATCTCTTCGGACACTACCTCAACATTTACGTGTACTTCGTCATGCTCGAGGGCAGCGCGAGCGAGCAAAGCGCCCGCATGGTGGCGATGAAGAACGCCACGGATAACGCCACCAGGCTGATCGGAGACCTCACGCTCGGATACAACCATCTGCGTCAGGGCAACATCACCAAGGAGCTGCTGGAGATTGCCGGTGGCCAGCTCGGCAACGACTAGCGTCCAGGAGCGAATGCTGGGGCAAACATGAATAAAGGCAAAATCGTTCAGGTGGTCGGACCGGTCGTGGATGTGGAGTTCACCGACTCACTGCCCGGCATCTACCACGCGCTGACCGTTGACTACAAAGTCCAGGGCCAGCCCGTCCACGTGACCCTCGAGGTGCAGCAACACCTCGTCGACAACTGGGTCCGGACCGTCGCCATGTCCGGCACGGAGGGCCTCAAACGCGGGTACGAGGTCGTCGACACCGGCGCGCCCATTTGCGTGCCCGTGGGCGACGGGGTGATGGGGCGCGTCTTCGACGTGTGCGGCAACCCGGTCGACGAGCGCGGACCGGTCAAGGCAGAGAAGTTCTATCCGATCCACCGCCCGGCGCCTCAGCTCGTGGACCAATCCACGTCCCCCGAGCTGCTGGCCACCGGTATCAAGGTCATCGATTTGATCTGCCCGTTCCTGAAAGGCGGCAAGGTCGGCGCGTTCGGCGGAGCCGGCGTGGGCAAGACCGTCGTCATCATGGAGCTGATTAACAACATCGCCAAGCTCCACGGCGGGGTTTCGGTGTTCGCCGGCGTCGGCGAGCGCACCCGGGAAGGCGGAGATTTCTACCAGGAAATGTCCGAGGCGGGCGTCATCAAGCAGGATGAGCTCGGCGCCTCGAAGATCGCCCTCGTCTACGGTCAGATGAATGAACCACCTGGCGCTCGCTTGCGTGTGGCCCTGGCCGGCCTTGCGATCACCGAATACTTCCGCGACGAGAAGAACCAGGATGTCCTGTTGTTCATCGACAACATCTTTCGCTTTTCTCAAGCCGGTTCCGAAGTGTCAGCATTGCTTGGCCGCACCGCCAGCGCCGTCGGATACCAGCCCACCCTCGCTTCGGAGATGGGTGCGCTTCAGGAGCGCATCACCTCGACCAAGAAGGGCTCGATCACGTCATTTCAGGCCGTGTACGTCCCGGCCGACGATCTGACCGACCCGGCTCCGGCCACGACCTTTGCGCACCTCGACGCGACCCTCGTTCTCGATCGGGCGATTGCCGAGCTGGGGATCTATCCGGCGGTGGATCCTCTTGCCTCGACCTCCCGCGCCCTGGCGCCCGAGATCGTCGGCCCAGAGCATTACGACGTCGCTCGCGGGGTGCAGAAGGTCCTGCAGCGACTCAAGGATCTGCAAGACATCATTGCGATTCTCGGCATGGACGAGCTGTCTCCCGAGGACAAGCTGACGGTCCAGCGTGCTCGCAAGATTCAACGCTTCTTGAGCCAGCCGTTCAGCGTCGCGCAGGTGTTCACCGGGCGAGAGGGCAAGCAAGTTCCCGTGGCCGACACGGTGCGCGGCTTCAAGGAGATTCTCGAAGGCAAGCACGACACCGCGGCGGAGGGCGACTTCTACATGAAAGGCGGCATCGACGAAGTCAAGGCGAGCTGAGGAGCCGGCGAGACATGACCGACATGGTGAAATTGGAGATCGTCACGCCGGCAGGCACGGTGTACTCCGACGACGTCGAGATGGTCGCCTTGCCGACTGTCGCGGGCCAGATCGGCGTGTATCCACGACACGTCCCACTGATCACGCAAATGGTGCCGGGCGAAATGATCGTGCGCAAGGACGGCCGCGATCAGTTCATCGCGACGGGCGAGGGACTCATCGAGGTGACCGCCCGGCGTGTCGCCATCTTGACGGACCTCGCCATTCCCGCCGACCGCATCGACGAAGCGAAAGCCGAGGAAGCGCGGCAGCGCGCCGAAGCCCGGCTCCGCGAAAAGCTCTCGGCCGAAGAAGTCGCGACCGTCAACGCCTCGCTGGCACGCTCGCTCGCCCAATTGCGCGTCAAGCGACGCCGCCAGGGGTGATCCGCGAGGTACAGTAGGCCATGGCGGGTCGTTACGCGCCCATTGGCGAATACGGCATCATCGGCGACCTCGACACGGTCGCTCTCGTGGGCATGGACGGCTCCATCGACTTCCTGTGCCTGCCCTACTTCGACTCGCCGTCCGTTTTTGCGGCCCTCGTCGACTCCGAGCGTGGAGGACGCTTCCAGATCGCGCCGATGCTCGGGAGCGCCGCGCGCAAGCAGCTGTATCTCCCCGATACCAACGTGCTGCTGACGCGGTTCCTCGATGCCAACGGTGTCGCCGAGGTGTCTGACTTCATGCCCGTGGAGGACGCGGGACAGGCCCACAAAGTGGTGCGGCGGGCCAAGACGGTGCGAGGCGAGGTGCGCTTCCAGATGCGCTGCGATCCGCGCTTCGACTATGCCCGCGCAACCCACACCGCCGAGCGACGGAGCGACACCGAGGTACTCTTCTTCGGACGGTCGGGTGACGGGGAGCTGGTGCTGAGGCTCCGCTCGTCGGTCGCGATGCGTCTCGAGAACGGCACGGCCCTGGCTGAGTTCACGCTGCATGCCGACACTTCAGCCTGGTTCGTCCTCGAGGCGTTGCTTCGGCACGAGCCATCGCCTTCGGAGCAGCCCGACTACGAAAGTGACGCCTTCAAGCAGACGGTAAACTTCTGGCGCCGCTGGGTCGCGCGCAGCACGTACAGAGGTCGCTGGCGCGAGATGGTGAATCGCTCGGCACTGACCTTGAAGCTGCTCACTTCGCGGCAGCACGGCTCGATCGTCGCCGCTCCGACCTTCGGTCTCCCCGAGACGATCGGCGGTGGCCGCAACTGGGACTACCGTTACACCTGGATCCGCGACTCGTCGTTCACCCTCTACGGGTTGATGCGCCTCGGTTACACAGACGAGGCGGCTGCCTTCATGCGCTGGGTGAAGGCGCGCTGCGGCGAGCTGGCGCCTGACGGCTCGCTCCAGATCATGTACGGACTGGATGGCCGTCACGCACTGCCCGAGGAGGTCCTGCCTCACCTCGAGGGCTACATGGGGTCCAGTCCGGTCCGTATCGGGAACGCCGCCTTCGACAACCTGCAGCTCGATATCTACGGGGAGCTGATGGACTCCGTCTACCTGTACGACAAGTACGGCTCTCCGATCGGGTACGACGACTGGGTGAACACGGTGCGGCTGATCGACTGGGTTTGCGCGAACTGGCATCTCCCGGACGAGGGCATCTGGGAGGTTCGCGGCGGACGGCAGGAGTTCCTCTACTCCCGGGTGATGTGCTGGGTGGCCCTCGACCGTGCCATCCGACTCGCCATCAAGCGCTCGTTCCCCGCCCCCCTGGCGCGCTGGTACGAAACACGGGACACGATCTACCAGGACGTCTTCACCCGCTTCTGGCACCCGACGCGGGGCGCGTTCATCCAGCACGTCGGCGCCACCACGCTCGACGCCGCGGCGCTGCTGATGCCGCTCGTCCGATTCGTGTCCCCCACCGACCCGCGGTGGATATCAACCCTGCGTGCGATCGAGGGCGAGCTGGTCAGCGATTCACTGGTGTATCGCTACCGCCTCGCCGACGGATTCTCCGATGGGCTCACCGGGGACGAAGGCACCTTCTCGATGTGCTCCTTCTGGTACGTCGAGTGCCTCTCGCGCATGGGGGACCTGCACAAGGCTCGGCTGTTCTTCGAGAAGATGCTCGGGTACGCCAATCACCTGGGGTTGTACGGCGAGGAGCTCGGGCCCCAGGCGCAACACCTCGGCAACTTTCCCCAGGCGTTCACCCACCTGGCTCTCATCAGCGCCGCCTTCGATCTCGACCGCCGGCTCTCGGCTGCCGGCCACGCCGGGTGACCGCAAATCTCCTTCGGCTTCAGCTCCATGATCCAGTATCACGCTCCGGATTCGATGCCCTCGGCGAAGTCGCGCAGCGCTTGGCTGTGGGCCCGGTGCGCAATCTCATGCCCCAGCATCATGAGGATCGCCAACGGCCATTCGATGACCTCAACCACCGCCATCACGGCGAGGCCGGCATACCAGCAAAGGCGGGGATGCGGACGCTGGGTCGCCCCGGGCGAACGCCGCCTGGACGTGCTGCGCCGCCGCGTCGCTGTCTGGCGTCGCTTTTTCCGGGGTTTGGTCTCGACCACCCTCTCCGCGTTCATCTCACCTACTGCTCGCCCACGGCTCCGTTGCACATCGCGGCTTCCCTTTGCCTGTCGACTCACCCATCACTGGCCGCCGTTCTCCGCGGCAATCCAACGGCGCACGTAATCGGGACAGTTGATGATCTCGGTACCCGCCATTTCGACGCTCCCGAGAAATCGCACCGCGTCACGATCGACGAGCGTGATGTCCTTCAGATCGAAAACGATGCGATCGCCCGACACGGTCGCCAGCAGCTCTTGCGGCCGCGCCGCGTGCTCGATGTCGAGCACCCCGCTCAGGACGAACACGCTCGCGCCGGCCTGTGTGGACTGGTGGATTCTATACGTCACTTGCGCGCTCCGCCCGTTCGGAGGGCAAGCGGAAGGCCACTTCCTAAGACGGACACGCGCATGATTCTCATGACGTCACTGTCGCGCGATGACGCTCTTCGCTTCGGTGGCGGAAACGGACCAGCCGTATCACGATGGTCACAATGGCCGCGGTCGACCACCCGAACGCGAGACTACCGCCGGCGGCTTCTTGTGGCCCGAGCAGGCGCCAGTGCGGAGACATGACGATGTCGCCGTAGCCCAGCGTCGTGTAATTGACCGCCGAGTGGTAGAACGCCGGCGCAAACGTCTCGAACTCTCCGACCGTCACGAAGACCGCCGCCCAGAGGGTCATTTGCGCCAGGTGTCCCATCCACAAGATCATGATGAACATCACGGTGGCGAGGCCGTTGCGCCAGACGCTGGTACCGATCGCTCGCCGCGTCAGCAAGGCGCCAACCGTCTGCAAGGCCAGCCCCGTGACCAACCCCTGCACGATCAGCGCGCTCAGCGTCACGCCGATCCCGATCAGCACCGCGGTCATAGCCTGGTCTCGAGCTAGGGTGCTTGCGCTTCGCCGACTGACACGAGATCCCAGGACACGACTCTGCCGCGATAGCTGACCGATCCGCGGATCGGCTGGACCGCGAAGAACGTCGCTCCGCCCGGAGGCAGGTCGCTCACCGCCCTGATCCTCGACTTGCCGCCTTCCGGCGATGGCGGCAAGCTGACGCGGAACCGGCGGGCGGAGAGCTCATCGTCGCTCCGTGCCGCTCCCGCCGTCGAAAGCAG
>Ga0075425_100001702_pt1 | contig 21583 bp, 10 predicted proteins | sample SoiMethybrSBSTD4_FD_75300 | JGI IMG/M metagenome (GOLD analysis project Ga0075425, IMG submission 75300) | Bulk soil microbial communities from a Populus tree surrounding site in Tennessee, USA - Soil MetaG P. TD hybrid SBSTD4 | ecosystem: Environmental > Terrestrial > Soil > Tree plantation... | reverse complement strand
TAGGAATCGCCGGGCCAACTCGACGAGCCGAATTCTCCAGGCCCGGGGATCGTCCACAGATGCCATTTGAGTTTGCCGGTTGCGGCGTCATAAGCTTCGAGAAATCCGCGAACGCCTGAATCACCGCCCGACGTGCCGACGATCACCATTCCGTTGACCACGAGTGGCGCGCTGGTTGCCCCGTAATGTTTTGTCTTGTCGGCGTACTCAACGTCCCATCGCAAGCCGCCAGAACGCGCATCCAGACAGAGCAAGTGGGCGTCGTCGGTTTCCATGTAAACAGAGTCTTGCCATACCGCTACCCCGCGACTTTTGTGCGCGGATGCATCGTCGAGCAGTCCTGAACTCACCGGCCGCTGATAATGCCACAGCGAGCGCCCGGTCCGCGCGTCGAGCGCGAAAGCATCGTTGGACGAAGTCACATACATGATTCCTCGAACCACAACAGGGGTGGCTTCCAGCATTTTTGAGTTACCGGGGTGAAAAATCCAGGCTGCGCGAAGGCGCTGGACGTTCGCTGCCGTGATTTGATTCAAACGACTGTAGCGACGTCCGCTGTAGTCTCCGTTATAGGAAGTCCAGTCTTCACCGATGGGCTGGGCCCGAAGATCTTCATTCTTTACGCCACCCGCGGCGGGCATGGAAGATCGCCCGGTCTCCGCGGCAGCCAGTTCGAGGACGCAGATTGCGGCGAGCAAGAGTAGTAAAACGGTGGCTTCCGATTTCACTCAGTGGTTCTCCGAAGTGCCAACTTGAACTTCCTGGAGTGGGCCTCGGTCGACTCCATTGCTGTCTTCAAGGTGAAGTGAAAGGCGCGCCGTTTTGGCATTGAAGGCGAGTTCTGTGTCGATTGAAACCGGTTCGGTCGGATTTACATTTACGACAGGCATGCTCCCCAAAGCGGCGCCGTGTTCGTCGTACAAGTGCGCAATCAGACGTCCTTCGAAGAAGACCCCAAATGCAGCTGAGAGCTTGATCTTGCCATTGTCTGAACGAGTAGCGCGAAGAGGATGCACCAGGATACCGGCCTCGGTTACACCGTGGAACTCGGTTCCTGCCCGCGTGGGGAACCATTCGGTTTCAAAATCACAAGTTTCACCCGCGCGCAGACGGCAGAGAGGAGAATTGAGTTCCGCTTCTAAATAATAAGGAGGCTCTCCCTCTTCTCCGCCGCTTATCGCAACTTCTCCATCGCTGTTGAGCCTCATTTCGGGCCCGTTTGTCCAGAAGATCACCGATGCTTTTCCGGGGTAAGGCTTGGTTGACTCATATTGAAAGCGCTCAATCATTGCGTATTGGGTGCTGCCGTCAACGACGGCCAGCCAGCCTTCGGTTGAGTCAAGCCACAATTCGGCTGCCATGTGCACATAATGCACGGAAAACAGGCCATCGTCTCTGACCAATACGGCAGGGTTTTCAGCAGGACCGAAGCGGACGTGGTAGCGGTTTAGATAACTGCTCGATGGATTCGCCGGAGTGAACGTCCAGAAGTTATGGTTCATCTGCGAGGGCGAGACGGGGTCGCCGGTGTTGTATTGCGAGACTGACTGCATGGACCACTCGATGGTGTGGCCGGTCGCGTTTTTCATAGTGGCACGAAAGTGAATTCGCGGCGAATCGGAGTCAATGCGAATCGTGCGTGAATACTGAATTCCGGTTTGCGGATCTGCGGGGCCGCTAAGTTCAATCGCGCACTCGTGGCCTTCCGAGGTTTTCCGAAAGGAGAACGGACTGTCATCAAGCACGTCGGAACCACCTGCCCAGTGTTGTTCATCGTCGTTGCCTTCGGGCAGAGGCCAGAGTTTGTCGCCTCCGTAGTTGAACCACTTGCCTGCGGTTGGCGGGAAATACTTGCCGGCGTATTTCGGATTAACGAACAAGTAGGAGTGGCCACCAAACGTGATTTGCATCAAGCGGCCGCCATTTTGCGGGACTACGACCAGTTGCACCCAGCGATTGGAAATTTGTTGAGCCTGCCAACCCTTGTAGATCACCGGTTCAATGCGGCATGCAGGCAGGTCCTTGATACTCTTTCCTTGAGCGTGAACTAGAGCTGTCGCTAGCGAACTGAGAATAAAAATTCTCGTCAGCTGACGGATTAAACTCGCCGGCAGAAGTTGTTGTAGCATTCTCGTGCCCCTCACCCGCGGACGCTGATGCGCCCACGCCGATTTTCACACACCAGTCAATTGGAAAAATCGAAAGAATACCAAATAAAACGAAAGATTTCGATTACGGGTGATGCTTTTTGTGATATACCAGCTTGCCTGAGCAGCAGGAGGGAATTTGACGGCAGTTCGTCGCAGAGCGGTGAGGGAGTCGGCCTTAGTCATAGTGATAGTGATTGCGGCGATGTTGATGGCTCAAGACTTGAACGTGGAACCCACGTGGTTGCATCGCTACGTTCCAAGTCTGGGGCAGGCTGCCGGTGATTTGTCGTCCGCAAATTGTCATTACACCCCAATCTTCGGCGTGGGTGATGCCGAGAGCCAATTGCCGCGAACTGTGACGAGATTTGCGGAGGTCAAGGTGGATGACCGAGGAGAATGCAAGCCTGTCTCCTATGATCGGGAAGAAGAAATCTATTTCATTTTGAAGGGCAGCGGTGTTCTTCACTACGGCGAGACGACCTATCCCATGCGAGCCAACGATTTCACGTATCTGGCTCCGGGCATCAAGCATTCAATCACAAACAGATCTCAAGACCGGTTACAAGTTCTGGTGATGGGCTTCAAAATTGCGCCTGCGATCTCGATCAGCGCACCTTCTCCAACTCTGAAGATCGCCAGCCTTGATGATCTCAAGGAACAGACCGTCGAGGGACATCCTACCTCGGTCCTGTACAAGCTTTTGGTCGGTCCGCGTACGGGGAAACGTGACGCCATTAATGAAGCATACGAAATAGTTGATTTCTTCGCGATGAACTTCGCGCCGGGAGGCACAAACGCTCCTCACCATCATGAGACGGCGGAAGAAATTTATCTTGTTCTCGACGGCGAAGGCGAGATGGTGGCGGGCAGCGGAATGGACGGCATCGAGGGCCGCTATCCTGCCAAGGCCGGGGACGCCTACTATTTCCGTCAGAACTGTACGGTCGGGTTTTACAACCGGAACAGGCCGGAAGCAAAGGCGCACATATTGGCAGTGCGAGCAAAGGTTCCGCTGCCAAAAGACGAAGATTAAACCTGTTGCCGGTCGCGTGACTGGCCGTTAAGGAGGTGTTCAGGATGCATACTTCGAATTCAAGTCGGCGATCGTTCATGAAGCTGGTGGCGGCGGCTCCACTGCTGGGGCAAATCGCGGCACGCGATATTTATGCGCAAGCCGCTACAGCTATCGGCAAAGATCCTCGACAGAATGTTTACACCCGGCTCGGCGTGAAGACGGTGATCAATTGCCGCGGAACTTGGACCTATCTGAGTGGATCGCTCGAATTTCCGGAAGTTCGCGAAGCCCAGGTTGAAGCCGCTCGACATTTTGTCAATATATTGGAGCTGCAGCGCGCTGTGGGTCGGCGTTTGTCGGAGCTTACTGGCGCGGAATCCGGGATCATTACCTCAGGAGCTGCGGGCGCTATGGCGGCAGCAACTGCCGGCTGCATGGCCGGCACCGACGACAAAAATATTTGGCAGCTTCCTGACACAACCGGCTTGAAACATGAAGTGGTGATGGTGGGCGGGCGTAGCGCTTTTGATAGTGCGATCCGTTTGACTGGCGCAAAGCTCGTGCTCGTATACTCTGCAGACGAACTCGCCAACGCGATCAACGAAAACGCCGCGATGATCTATACCACCAACCTCGGAGAGAAGCTGCAAAAAGAATTGTCGATTGCGAAGGACCGCAAGATTCCGATGTTGCTCGACGACGCTGCCGGCATTCCCCCCGCGGACAATGCCAAACTTTATGCCAAGATGGGCCTTGATCTTTACTGCTTTTCTGGAGGCAAGGGCCTTTGCGGGCCACAGTGTAGCGGGGTGCTCTTGGGCAGAAAAGATCTCATCGAGGCTGCGCTCCTGAATTGCAGTCCGAGAGAAGGCGCAGTCTGCCGCCCGATGAAAGTCGGGAAAGAAGAAATAGTCGGCTGTCTCACGGCGCTCGAGACCTGGCTGAAGCTGGACGAGAAGAAACTTTATGCCGAATGGAATGGCCGCGTGAATCGTATACGCAAGCTTGTGGATACCGTCCCCGGCGTCAAGACGGATGTTTATGTGCCCGATGATGGCAACCGCTATCCCACGCTGAAAGTTTCGTGGGACCAGGATGCCTGGAAATTCACCATCTCCGATTGCGTTCAGCAACTGCGCGCGAGCAATCCTGTGATCGAAGTGTTGGGTGCGGACAACCCAAGCCTGGTGACGGCAGTTCGTGAAGGCAATCCGAAACCCACTGCCAAGGAACGCAAGGCGCCCGACCACATTGAACTGGTTTCCATGACCATCAAGCCCGGGGAAGAAATCATCGTGGGACAAAAGCTGCGCGCAATTTTGCGAGCGGCGCAGGAAGGGAAGTCCGCAGCATAATTTTTTTGTCGAGTTTCACAGCAGGGAAGAGAGCATGCACCTGTTTGTAGTTGGACTGCTGTTTCTGATTTCGTGTGCCCAAGTGGCGAGCGCGCAAGTGCGCGCGGTAGTCCCCACGCAAGCCCAAGCAACCGAGTTTTATTCTCCCGCGGTTGACACTGGAGATTATGTTTACATCTCGGGGCAAGGACCTCGCCGGCCCGACGGCAGCAGCCCGACGACATTTTCAGAGCAATGCCGGCAAGCGCTCGACAATATCAAGTTGATCGTCCAAGCCGCGGGTTTGACCACCGAAAACGTCGTTTACACGCAGGTTTATCTCGAAGACACCAGCAAGTACCAAGAGATGGACCGGGTCTTTGGCGAATATTTTCCCAAGGCTCCTCCGGCGCGCGCCGTGCTCGGCGTTGCGCGCGTTCCCGATCCGCCCATTCAAATCAGCGCGATCGCAGTACGCAATTTAGCGGAACGGCGAGCAATCTCTCCCGTCAACTACAAGAGTGAGGGCAGCGCTTCACCGGGCGTCCTTACGCATGATCTGCTGTTCATCTCCAGCATGTCTGGCAAGGATCCCATTAGCGGCAGGGTCCCCGACGATCCCGCGGTGCAAGTCGATCTTGCGCTTGACCGCGTGCAGGCGGTCGTAAAGGCTGCTGGCCTGGAACTCAGCAACTTGGTTTTCGTCAATCCGTACCTGACTCAGGGAATTCCCATGCGGGTCATGAACGAGCGCTACGCCCGCAGATTTGAGTTCGGGAACACCCCTGCGCGAGCGACGATCCAGGTTTCGAGCCTTCCCGGAGGTGCGCATATCGAGTACACGGGCATTGCCGTCCGCGACCTAAAACAGCGGAAGGCCGTGCGACCGAAAAACATGGCGCCGAGCCCCACGGCAAGTCCCTGCGTCTTTGCAGGCGATACGTTATTTTGCTCAGCCAAGAGTGGCTTTATCCCGGGGTCTCACGGCGGCGTTTACGCTTCGACCACACAGCATCAGCTCAGGCAGACCATGCGCAATCTGCTCGATAATCTCGAAGAAGCCGACATGAACTTTGACGAGGTCGTCTCCACGAATGTGTATCTGGACAACTTGGGGGAAATTCAGGAATTTGGCGAGGTTTACGGCCAATACTTCGGTCCGGTACTACCCGCGCGAACCGTTGTCCAGCAGATTGCACCCGCGGACCGCAGTGCCGACAAGGATGGTCATTATCCCGACCTCGAGCAAATCTCGTTAATTGCCGTCAAAAAGCGTTCGAATAGGTGGGAAAATCTATCGAAACGTTTCTCTTATTAAAACGTTTGAAAAAAGGGAAAATCGCAGATTTTGCTTGATTCCGGCCATCACTTTGTGAGATCGTTGGCCAATTTTCGGGGGCACTATGAAAATCCATTCAAAGAGTGCGATCGCAGCTCTGCTCGTGATTGTTGCAATCCTGCTGAGTTCAACGTGCCTATGGGCCGACGTAACCGGGTCCATGGCAGGCGTAGTGCGCGACCGGTCGGGAGCAGTCGTTGCCGGGGCACGTGTGCAGGTCACCAATGTGCAGACGAATCTGACGCAGGAAATTACCTCGGATTCGGACGGTTCGTTCAAAATCCTGGCGTTGCCCGCTGGGACCTACAAATTGACCGCCAGCGCGTCAGGCTTCGCGCCGTACACGGCGACAGATATCGATTTGAAGGTCAATGACCAATTGCGCTTGGACATAACGCTAAAAGTCGGCAGCTTGCAGGAGCAAGTGAGCGTTGAGGCCAATCCCGTACAGGTAGAAACTGAAAGCACCCAGTTGGGCGACGTAATCGAGTCGAAGAAGATGCTTTCGCTTCCTCTGAACGGGCGCAGCTACTTGGACCTGCTCGGGCTGCAAAGCGGGGTGGTGCCAGTGACTTCCGGCTCCATGCAGCAGGACCGGCCAGTTTCCGGATACATCGATTCTCCAGGGAACCTTTCCGTCAACGGTCAGCGGGAAACCGCAAACGCATTTCTGGTGAATGGCGGAGACGTCAGTGAGGGCCGCAACCTGGGCGCCGGCTTGATCCCCAATCTGGATTCGGTCGAGGAATTCCGCCTCATCACCAACAGCTTTGACGCCGAGTACGGAAAATTCAGCGGTAGCGTGATGAATGCGATCACCAAGTCCGGCTCCAATAGCATTCATGGAGATGCGTTTGAGTTCTTGCGCAATGACAAATTTGACTCTACCAAGTATTTCGACGATAGCAAGTCTGAATTGCGCCAAAACCAGTTCGGTTACGCGGTTGGAGGTCCTCTCTGGAAGAACAAAATCTTCTGGTTCACCGATTATCAAGGGACGCGGATAGTTCGCGGTGCGAGTACGGGGTTCGTGACATTGCCGACTGCTGCTCAGCGCGGCGGTATATTCGATCCCAGCGATTTTGTGGACTCTAACGGCAATCCCACCACGGTACAGTCACTAACCACTGGAACCTCACCAAGTCCCTCCTGGGCACAAGTGCTGAGCACTCGTCTTGGCTACACCGTGACGGATAACGAGGTGTATTCAACGCCTACTTGCGCAAACACCTCTCAGTGCGTGTTCCCCGGAGGGGTGATTCCTACTACTGCATTCGCCGCACCGGCAGTGGGAATACTTCCTTACATTCCAGTTCCGAACGTAGATGCGCAAACTTTTTCCGACAACAGTCAGAGGGACACAATTCGCGACGATAAGGCGGCGCAGCGCATTGACTTGATCAACCAGAAGACCGGCAATTGGTCGTTCTACTATCACTACGACGACTCAACGGTTGTCAGTGCGTTCGGGCACAATGCCAGTGTCCCCGGATTTACAACAGTGACTCCTTCTCGCGCACAGCAGTTCGTGATCAGCAATACCAAGTCGTTTGGGCCCACAGCGGTCAACCAATTTCGCGCGAGCTTTTTCCGGGTCTCCACTGTTACAGACATCCCGAAAAGCAGCTTTGCGCAATTGTCAGACTTGGGTTTCGCAACCGGAACACCGCTTGGCATCAACCCCTCAGGCCCGGCCGGATACCCGCAGTTCGTTCCACCGCTGTTCTTCAACAACTTCAGTATCGGCGTGAACACCTTGACAACATTTCAGCCGAACAACACGTATCAGGTCTCCGATGGATTTTCGAAATCGCTGGGGCCGCATACACTCAAGTTCGGAGGCGAGTTCCGCTATCTCCAGATTAATGAACGCAATACTTGCGCTGCAAACGGGGATTTCACCTTTAACGGAGCGGAAACCGGCTCAGATTTCGCCGACTTCCTCATTGGAGCGCCTAACGAATTCAACCAATGCAGCCGGCAACTCCTGGACTCTCGGACTCGCTATGGCGGCGCATACGTGCAAGATACGTATAAGTTTCGCCCGAACATAACGCTCAATCTTGGCCTTCGCTGGGAAGTCAGCATGCCCTGGTACGATACGCAGGGAAAGATCGAAACCATCGTGCCCGGACTGCAATCCACGCAGTTTCCCACGGCACCGCTCGGCTGGGTGGTTCCCGGAGATCCCGGCATCCCAAGCACACTGGCTCCCACGCGCTACAACAACTTCGCCCCGCGCGTTGGCATCGCGTATTCACCTGGGTTCAGCGATGGACTGGCAGGCAAAGTATTCGGTGGTCCGGGTAAGACCAGTATCCGCGCTGCGTACGGCATTTATTACACGTCAATCGAGGACCTCAACTTGTTTTATGAGGTCGGTGATGCTCCTTTCGGCTTGTACTGGGTTTCGCCGCAACCGACGTTGTTTGATCAGCCGTTTGTGACTCGCGCAACCGGAACTTACCAGACGCCAGATGGCACGATCGCCACGCATCGGTTCCCATTCACCTTCCCAACCCCGGGCAGTCCCGCGAATGCAACGCTCGATTATTCCACTTACATACCCCTTTCCTATTCTCCCGGTTATGACATTTACAACCGGCTCCCGTATGCAGAGCATTACGACCTTTCGATTGAACGACAGTTGTCCAGGAATACCGTCCTGACCCTCTCGTATGTAGGCACGCAGGGTCATCGACTGATCTCGCAATACGACGCCAATCCAGGCGACAGATTCTTGTGCCAGCAGCTTAATGCATTAGGAGCTGTTGACACGAGCGGGGGCAATTGCGGGCCTTTCGGCGAGCAAGATATCTTCGCGCTGCCAGTTGGAACGCCCGCGCCGGCGAAGGCTTTCACAACCACGTGTCCATCCGGCTTCGCTGGTAGCGTATGCATAAACGGTACTCGCGACTTTCTTGGTCCGGCTTTCAGCCAGAACAATAGTTTCACGGTCAATATTGCAAACTCCAACTACAACTCTGGCCAGGTTAGTCTGGAGCACAAGACCAACAACATGACTTTTCTTGCCGCGTACACCTACTCAAAAGCCATCGACAATTCGTCGGGCTTCGGACAGTGGGTGAATTGGGAGAATCCTCGACTCACGCGCTCGCTTTCTTCGTTCGACGTCACGCACAATTTCGTATTCAGTTACGCGTGGGAGCTTCCGTTCGATAAAGCATTTGCGAACGGACCCAAACGCCTTACGCAGGGCTGGAATTTCAATGGCATAGTCCGATTCACGGGAGGTTTCCCCATCCCCATCAGCGAGAGCTCTGACGATTTCTCTTTGACGGGCAGTTCGAATACCGATGAGCCTAATCTAGTGGGGAAGGTAGTCACTCAAGACCCGCATCACACAGATGCTTCGGGCAACCACGTGTACTTTAACGCCGACGCATTCGCTCCAGGACCTTTGGGCGCCTTTGGCAATGCCAATCGGCAGTTTTTCCATGGCCCGGGGATCAATAACGTCGATATCGCTTTGACAAAGAGAACCAGCCTTACCGAATCGATGGCCTTTGAGATCCGCGCCGATTTCTTCAACGTGTTCAACCATACGCAATTCAACAACCCGGACGGAGATCTAAATGGCAACATGGGCGTAGTGAGCGGAGCGAGAGATCCCCGTATCGGGCAAGTCAGTGCCAAGTTCTACTTCTGAAGCCGGTCTGCGTAAATCGGGACGAGCGAAATGCTTGTCCCGATTTTGCTTTGAAAGGAATTCTCAGGGTTCCGCTCTGGTACCCTCGTACTGATGTTACGGCTGGCTCTGGTTCTGCTTCTCGGCGCGGCTTCCCTCCTCGGACAGACCGCTGAAGCTTTTCGCCGGCGCGCCATCGAACTGTCCCAGCACAAGTCCTGGGACGAAGCCATTGCCAGTTATCGCCAGGCGATTGCCCTCGATCCGAATGATGCGTCAACCCATTACAACCTTGCCCTCACACTGAAATATAAAGGCGATGCAACCCATGCTGCCGAAGAGTTCCAGGCTGCCCTTCGCCTGAAGCCAAACTGGGGCGACGCGCATTATGGTTTGGGCGCAACCTGGTATGACTTGCACGACTTGCCTGCGGCGCAGAAAGAGCTGCGTACTGCTATCGAATTGCAGCCTGCGAATACCGCGGCGCATCGGTTCCTGGCGCGCGTCTATTCCGAGCAAAACGATCATTCCGACGCTGAACATGAACTGCTGTGCACGATCCAGCTGAAGCCTTCCGCGGACACTTACTTTGAGTTAGGGCTGGTAAGAGGACAGCTTGGCAATTTGCCTGGTGCGGCCGCGGCATTTCGCCACTCACTAACCTTGAACTCCAAATCGGCGCCAGCGCATTTGATGCTAGGCACCACCTTGCGCCGCGCGGACGATCACAAAGGTGCGCTCGGAGAATTTCACAAAGCGGTGGAGATTGATCCGAAAGATCCCGAGGCGCAATATGACCTCGGCCTGGAACTCAAGAGCGCTGGAGACTTGACCGGTGCAGTGGCGGCGTTCCAGCGCGCAATCGAACTCAAACCTGACTTTGAGAAGGCGCATTATAACTTGGGAATCGCCTTGCGTTCTCAGGGCCAAACCGAAGCGGCGCAAAAAGAATTGCGTGACCTCAAGGGCCTGCATGATTTTCGCACACGCCTTGCCCAGGCCAAGCTTCTCACGTTGCAGGGTGTTGACGCGCTGAAACAGCAGAAGCTCGATGATGCCACGACACTGTTCCAGAAAGCGATTGAACAAGTTCCCGATCTTCCGACCGGCTACTACTACCTGGGTGTCATGTGGCAACGCAAGAACGACCCTGCGCGTGCACAAGCCGCTCTCGAGAAAGCTCTGGAGCTGAAACCTGACTATGCGCAGGCTCATACCACTCTTGGGCTTCTGTACTGGAACCAAAACGATCGCACGCGGGCGCTGGATGAGTTCCGACAGGCGGTGATGTCCGATCCTGATCTCGCTGAAGCACACTACAACCTGGGCCTCGCTCTAACGCAGTCTGGAAATCTGGAGGAAGCGGTCCGCGAATTCAACGAAGCACTGGGTCTCAATCCCGATTACACCGACGCGCGGACACAACTGGGACTACTCCTCAACCAGCGGAACGATAGTGCCGGCGCCACAAATGTGTTTCGGGAACTCATAAGGCGTGATCCGAAATCCGCGGAAGCTCACAACAATCTCGGCTTAGTCCATTTGCAAGCAGGAAATCTCTCGACAGCACAGTCCGAATTCGGTGAAGCTCTGCGCCTCAAACCGAGCTATGCGGAAGCACATTACAACCTCGCTTTGGCAATGCAAAAGGGCGGAAAAGAGGCGGAATCGCAGGTGGAGTTTGAGAAGGCCTACGCGATTTCGCCTGAGCTGAGAAACTTGCCTCGTCCGTAGAAGAAGCCAGAACTACTTCGATTCCAAGTCAATCCAAGCCACGCCGCCCTTCTGGATTGCAGGCAGTTTATAAGTCGTAGTGGTGCCTTCCCGCTGAGCAGCTAATTCCTGTGTGGTACCGAGAAATGGGAGGAAATAACCTTTGCCTGTTCCGCGCACTCTGATTGTAGCGCCAGTTTCCGGTGTCTGAACGGCGTTGACTCCTGGCCGCAGATCGTGAAAGTTTGCGAAGAATACATGCGGCGTCCCATTGACCCGGGAGATTGAGGTTGCTACCCAGGGTGAAGCGGTGACCTGTATTTCAGAGTTCTGCTCCAGTGATTGCAGGAACTCTTGCTGTGACTTGGGAGAAGCAGCAGCAAAATTCGCTTCCAGCGCTGTCAAATACTTTTTGCCCGGGCAGTCGGAAAAACGAACGACGTTGGCGCTGGCCGCTGATGCAGTTGCATCCTGTCCGGTGATGACAAGCTTGTGAGCTGCGGCGAATTGAGCTATTAGTTTTCGCTCCGCCTCATCCAGAACGCGAACATCAGGAAGCACAAGAGCGCGACCCTGAAAACTGGCGAGGGTTCGCGGTGTAACGATCTGGAAGTCCTGATGGGCTTGCATCAGTAGGATCAGCACGCCCTGGTAGGAACGTAAGAACTCGTTCGCGAAATAGTTCCGCGTACTCGGAGAAAAATAGACCCCGATCGGATTAATTGGCTGGCGCGGACTATAAAAGATCTTTTCGTTTTTCTCGATCCATTCGAAGATCTGCCTTCGCGTGGGGGGATCGTTCGAGCCCGACATGACGTGCCCGCGCGCATCCCAGAAGTTCGCTCCGACCATGATCTGCGACATGGCAAGATTCTTCATCGGCTCCGGCGGCGCGACTTTCTTGTCGCCATCCCATGAGTAGTTCAGGATCCAAGTGGCCTTTCCCTCAGCAAACGCGCGGAAGGAATGCATGCCGACTTGATATTTGAACCAGTCGAGCGGCGCTCGGCCGGAGGCCATGTGATCGCCATTGCCAAACTCGTATTCGTGAGCGATCGCGTCCACGGCTGCGTACATCTGGTAAACATCAGAGCCGACGCGCACCGCTTCCTGCTCAATGCCGGGATAGATTTCGGGAATGGTCTTGATTTTCGGATTGACCGATTTGGCATTGCGGTCAATGTCCGCGACAAAATCAGTTAAGGCTCGGATGCGAAGATCCACCCACTTGCGAAAGTTCTGGTTAGAGAAGTCCCCCAGCTTCAGATCGTGGCGCGCATCAAGTCCGGTTTCCTTTTTGAATGCTGCGACCGTGTAATCGTCGAAGCTGGCCCAGGTGTCTTCCCAGCCATCGAAGTGCGTCATCCAATAAGGAATGTCCACGTAGATGCCGTCAATCCCGGTTCCTGCAATCTGGCGCACGCGCTCCATGTAGATCTTCCGCCATTCGGGTGCGAAAGGACTGATCCAAACGTCTTCGTCACCTTTTTGGATCCAGAATGCCGTACCTCCGCCAAAGAGCGCGGGCTCGCCGGTGATCTTCTTTTGTAGCCAATCGGGATGGTCTTTCGCCATAGTGTGAGGCGTCTTATCTGCATTCGCTGTGATGCACTCCGTTCCGGCGATATACACGAAGGCATAGTTGCCAGCACGATGCGCTAGTTCGGCGACATCGTGAATTGCTTTCAGCTTTTGGGTGGGATCGAGAAAACTCTCGTACCGGCCGGGAATGTCGTTGTCAACTTCGATTCCGAACACGTGATCGGCTTCTGCGTTAGCGACGATCTTCTCGGGATTCTCGCGGTTTAGTGAATAAGCCGCGATGCGGACGTCGTTCGCCCAGTCCTGCTGGTGTTCAGAGCCACGCGGTTGAGCGCCAGCGCAACAGAGACACACCGCGAAAACAACTGCCGTCTTGGCCAGGGTTCGCGCCATCGGTTTTAGAACTGGAATCGAGCTCCAAACTGCATTCTGCGGAAGTTGTTGACGGTGGATGTAACCGTTCCTAATGCGCCGTCACCTGATCCCAGGTCTGGGAATGCGAAGCGCTGATGATTAAAGGCATTGAACATCTCAGCCCGGACCTGGAGCGTCTTGCCTTCACGGATCGTAAACTCCTTGGAGAGCGAGGCATCCACATTGCGAACCCCGTCACCTCGCAGATTAGAAAAATAGCGAGGCGCATTGCCGGCGATATTGTCTCCGGGATCGCCGAAACAGTCCTGATTCAGCACGCTTCCTCCGGTTCTCGCGGCCTCGCGGTAACTCAGCCCCGTTGTGAGTTGCGAGCAGATGACATTCGGCCGCTGATTGCCGTCAGCCAGCAGTCCGGCATCATTGAACAACGAGAGCGGCTGTCCCGACTGGATCGTCAGAAATGTGCTCAGGGACCAACCACCGATGATCGCCTCCATTACCGGGTTCATTGCGCCGCCAATCCATCGATCTTTACCAACTGGAAGATCCACGATGATTGCGGTCGTCAAGCGATGAGGCGTGTCATTGGCGCTTATGCTGTGCTCTGCTTTGAGGTCGTCGAGCAGTTGCGGATTGTCAAAACCCAGGTTGCCCACCCAGGCGTTGCGCCCGGCCGAGGAATCGTCGGTCGATTTGGAGAAGGTGTAGTTCCCTTCAAAGCTGATGTAACGACTGGCGCGCTTCTGAAAGCGAATCTGCAGCGAGTGGTACCAGGAATTTGCAATCAGTCTCGGCAGTCCCTCAAACCCGCCATCAAACTGCGGGAACGGCTCGAGCAACAGTTGTTGCGGAATCGTGGGATCGATGTACCGCGAATCAGTAACATCGGCGGCGTCGAAAATCGGGCTGGCCGGACACCACGGACCCGTGACTGCTGCACCCGTCGTGAAGAAACACTGGAACGGGTTGGGAACGTCCGTGTTGAGGTAATCGGACACGGCTGTGTTGATGTCTGAGGGATCGTGGTTTGGGTTCAATGCCGCTACGAGTGCGTTACGAATTGAAGAGGGCAAGAAGTTCCGGTTGCGGGTGGAAATGCCTCCGGCGCCCGCCCAAGGCAAATGCGTGCTGCGGTTCGCGGAGTAGTCCACGCCAATCACGATCTGCCCGGGTAACAAATGTTGAATCCCGAGGTTCCACTGGTAAATTTCGGCGTTACGCGCCGTCCCAGTGTCCAGATCGCTGGAGTTGCCGAACCCCCATTGCGCCAGAGCACCGTACTTGGTTCCAGGGGGGAGTGCCAATCCTCCCGGAAACGGGCTGGTGCAGGTGGGCTGTGTCGGCGACGGCCCGAGACATGCAAATTGATGATCGAAATTGTCTTTGGTGAAGAACATCTGTGCCGTTTTGGCAAACGCCGGGCCGGCGTACTGGAAATTCGTGGCTACGTTCATGCCATAGAAGACTCCCGCGCCGCCGCGCAGGACAGTGTTCGACGCGAGTTGGTAGGCGAAACCAAAGCGAGGAGCAAAGTTGTTGCGATCGACCGGCGAGTTGCGGCGACCGGAAGTTGGGAATATGCTTGTCCCTCGAATCTCGCCAATCTGCCCGAACTCCGGAAACAACCCAGAGGCATCCCGGTCGAAAGCCATGTTGATTCCCGTGTCTCCGGTGAAGTCGTTGAACTGGAGACGGTCTTGGCGTTCGGTGTACGGTGTGCTCCACTCATAGCGCAAACCAAAGTTGAGCGTCAGCTTGGGCGTAGCCTTCCAGTCGTCCTGCACAAAAAAAGCAGTCTCTTTCGATTTATTGGCAACCGCGGGAACTAAATGGATAGAGGCATCGTGAGGATAACCGAGCAGGATCGTCGCAAAGGGATTGCCCTGATTATTATCACCCAGGCCAGTGTTTGGTATCTGAGTAGTGACATCGCGCGAGAAATTGAAGATACCGGTAGGATTGTCCGGCTGCCAGAAGTTGTTGAAGAAGACCCGCTGCTCGCCACCGAATTTGATAGAGTGAGCTCCTTTTACCCACTGCATGGCAGATGAGTAGTTCACGAGCGTGTGGGCAAAATGGGTGTCGACGCAGCATTGAGTAAATGCCGAGAGGAAGGGATCGTCAACGCCGACCGTAATCATGCGCTCGAGTCCGTTGGCCGCAAGATCCGGGCTAAGTCCCACAGAGCTTAGCGTGGGGTAGTTGTTACTGATGCCGGGCGCGTAGGCGCGGTCCACACTAAAACGGCTGGTCAGCAGTCTTGTCGGGGTGATTGCCCAATTGTATTCCGCGCCTCCATTTTGCACGGTGGAGATGTAGATGGTGCCGTCGCCCTGATCGCTGCCGATGACGGTTGGCGTGACTGACTTGTCATGCTCGCGGCTGTAGCGTCCGCTGAGTTTATGACTGCTATTGAACTGATGGTCTAATTTGACGTCGAATTGCCAGCCGGGGTCGCTGCCCACAATGACTTGGCGCCAGTTGGGGCTCGGAAATGTCGCACCGGAAATATTCGGCATCGGATAAAGGTTCAGAATTGCCTGTCCGATGGGGTCGATCTCATTGGCTGGGATTTTGTCCTTCAGAAATCTGCTGTGCGGGCACGGCGTGGGAGATCCCTGGTTTCCGGCGCACGGGTCGTAAATTCCGTTTGAGTTGGCTGGGCTGTTGGAAAAATCACCGGTGCGCTCTTCCGGCGTGGGGACGATCCCTTCTAGATTGTTCGGATCCTGCCGACGAAGTTTCTCCATATCTACAAAAAAGAAGGTTTTGTTTCTCTTGATTGGCCCGCCGAGAGAGAATCCGTATTGATCACGCACATGGTCAGGTTTCTCGCCGGGGTTGAAATAATCACGAGCATCGAATGCGGACCGCTGCCCATACCACCACCCGCTGCCGTGGAAATTGTTTCCTCCCTGCTTGAGGACCATGTTGACTATGGTGCCGCCGTTGTTTCCGAACTCGGCCGAGAAGCTGTTGTTCTGGACTTTGAATTCCTGCATGATCTCGACCGAAGGCTCGTAATAGACGCCGGAGTTGCCGCCTTCGCCCTGTTCGGGCGAGCTTATGGGGGCTCCGTCCAGGCGAATTTCGGCAGTGGAGTTTCGCTGCCCATTGGAGACATAATTTGTTCCCGCGGGATAGTCATCGTGGATGCCAACCCCCGAGGTCTCCGTCACTCCGCCTGCCAAAAACACCAGCCCAAACACGTTTCGACTGAGGAGCGGGATGTCGCGCACATATTCGTTGGTGACGTCGGTGCCCAGGCTAGCGCTTTCAGTGTCGAGCAACGGAGGCGCCGTTGTTACCTCGACAGTGGTTATTACGCCACCAGGCGCGAGGCCGAAGTTGATCGTTGTCTGCTGATCGACCTGCAGGACGATGTCCTTCCTCTCCTGAGCACGGAATCCGGCAGCTTCGGCCTTAATTACATAAGTGTCCGGGCGCAAGCCAGGGAGAAGATATAAGCCCTTCGAATCCGTCTTTGCCACCGTGCTGATGTTCGTCGCGACGTTGGTGATGGTTACCGTCGCATTCTGAATAACCGCTCCGGTTTGGTCAGTAATCGTCCCGCGGATTTGAGCGGTAAAACTCGCCTGCCCCAGCAGACAATTGGGAAGTAGCAGGGCAACGGTGATCAGAACGGGAGAGAAAACGCGCTTCACTTGCGAGATGCTCATGGGGGAGCTCCTTAACGCGGCACCTTCACTCTACTTTCGGTTTCTTTCGTTTATATACTTTTAGTTGCGTTCAATCTGCGTTGTCAAGCAGAAACTTGCCCGATTGAAAAGCAAAAAACACCCGTGGGCCTTGCCAGGGGCAATCCCATCTTGCCCAATTCTGGACAAACCAAATCCGACCCTATAAAAAGAAATATCGAATCGTAAACGAAATCCTTTAGTTTCCCGACCATGCTCAACGAGGAACGTCGCCGCGCCATTTTGGAATCTGTCAACCGGGATGGCCGCGCGCTCGTGGGCGAACTTGCGCGGCAGTTTCATACGTCCGAGGTCACCATCCGCAAGGACCTCGAAATTCTCCACGCCAACGGTCTGCTTCACCGCACTCACGGCGGCGCGCTGCCATCGCGCGAGACGGCGCTCTCCGATCCTACGCTGCGGGAAAAAGAACGGCTGCACCGCAAAGAGAAAAATCGGATCGCGCAGGCGGCCGCAGCCATGACCCGCGAGGGCCAGGTGGTAGTGCTGGATTCTGGCTCCACCACTGCGGCGATCGCTCGGGCCTTACGCCAATTTCACAACCTGACTGTGATTACGAATTCCGTCACTATTGCCGCCGAATTGGCGGGCACGGATGTAGAAGTGATTCTTACCGGCGGCACTTTGCGTAAGAATTCCTTCTCTCTGGTGGGACCGATTGCTGAAGATACGCTGCGCCGGCTGAATGCCGATATCTTGTTCCTCGGGGTGGACGGTCTCGATGTCCGCTACGGCCTGAGCACGCCCAACCTTCTCGAGGCGAAGTTAAATCGCATAATGGTTGAGGTTTCGAAAAAAGTCGTGGCGGTTTGTGATGCCAGCAAGTTCGGGCGGCGCAGTCTTTCGCTCATCGTGCCGCCTACAGCCGTGCATCACGTGGTTACGGATCGCGCTGCGCCTAAGGCGGACTTGCGGAAACTGCAGAAGATCGGCATTGAGCTGACGCTTGTCTAGCTCAAGGGCTCTCTATGCGCACCCACTGAGGCGCGACTCTCTACTTGCTGACTTCCAACAGCAAGTGGTCTTTGAACTCTGCTGACATTTCCGGCGCCTTGGATCCATCGACAGTGATTGTCCCAAGGTCTTTCCCGTCCCCATAGTCCAGCACGTGGTAGGTGCCCGCCGAAAGTCCCCGCAACTCGACTTTTCCTTTCCAAACTTTCGAGGGATCAGCAGCGAAAAAGGCGTAGTACATGTTTCCATCCTTTTCTATCGCGTAGCCTTCTGGCGTGTCGTAACCGTATACGTAAAGGTTGCGAAACGTCCCTTTCGAGAGCATTCTCTCGTTGTAGATTCCGATCCACTTCTTCCAATGCTGGTCCTTTTCAGGAGTCAAAGCCACGCGCTTGAACTTTGGATCAGAAGTGGGCATCACAAATTTTGTTCCTACAACGCCGCCGGTCCCAATTGTGGATGCGAAGTCGCCGCCATGCTCATCCCAGGAATTCCCGACTCGCGTCATTTCCGAGAGTTCCACGTGATCACCGTAGACGGCAGATTCCGGTCCGAGTAGAGCTTTATACATTTTGATCCGTCGTCGGACTTGCACGGCACCAACTGGATCCGCCGTGACCGCCTGATCGATAAACGGCAGCCATGCCAAGGAAGGCGGCGTCCCGCAAGGGCAGGCTTGGGTCACACTCTCGGGCTTGATAGCCCGCGTAGTCTGAAAAATCGTTTTGTACACCTCCCCCATCGCGTTTACCGAGTCTTGAGGTGACTTATGATGATGGGCCGGGTTGTAGCAGGCCGGAACGGTATAGATATTGTCGAGCTTGCTGCCGTCGAAGTCCCAATCGCGAATGAATTTTTCCGTCAGTTGTTTATAGTAGGCCTGCACTTCAGCAAGCGCGGGATCGAGCGCGGCCAGATCGCGCGTCGTTCGCGCGTGTTTCCCTTCTTTGTCGAGAATCAGCCAGTCAGGATGCTTTTGCACAACCTTGGACACGATATATCTGTGCGACTCCCACCGGCCCTGGCCATCCTCGACTCCCAATGGGAGCCACCAGAGTTGGACCAGTTCGCCTTGTTTATGGAAGTCCGCGACCATCTTGTTGATTGAGTCGCCGGGAAATGTTTCCGCACGTGGGTTCCAATCGCCGTAGGTATCAAACCAGCGGTCATCCAGAGTCGCCCATTTGATTCCGAATTCCTTCAGCTTCGGGATGGTTCCCACCATCTGCGCGGGTGTGACGTTGAATTCGTATCCCCATCCGCACCAGCTGACGTTGTAGGCCTCGCTTGAAGGCTTCGGAATCGTCCATCCTTCCTTTTTCAAAATTGACGACCAGGTTTGCAGCGGTTCGTAATAGTCGCCCGCGTAAACCGCTAAAAACGTGCGCGGGGTCGAGTAGCTTTCGCTCGGCTTAAGAGTTGTCTTAGCTGGAATATCAACAGAAATGGCGACGCGGCCGTCCTTTTCTACTTTGACCGGCAGCGAAAGAGTGAGTGGCAACGTTTCCACGTGGCCGATAGCTTCGCCAACAGAAGCAGTCCAGAAAGCAACCACTGGAATGCCGCCGCCGTAGCCTCCTTTGTTAATGGCTCCCATGACATTTCCTTGCGAAAAGCCCTTGGTGAGCTTGACTACGTCGTTCTTGCCCCAGTCTTCGCTCGAGCCGTGAAATGACCACATGTCGTAAGAGGGAGTTTTGCTATCAGAGTTCGCGCTCAATTGGTGGGACTGTGCGACGATGTGACCGACTTCCGCATCCGAACTCCCGCCGTTCTTGAATTGCAGGCTGCTCAACAGCACGCCCGGGAAGTCGTCGTAGGCTTCGAGCACGAGAGTTTCCTGAAGATCACCGCCTGAAGCGCGGCCGGGGATCTCAATACGCTTGCCTCGGCCCAATTTTCCTTGCGACTCGGAAGTACTCGCCTGAGAAAAATCCAGCGTGAAGGTGATCTGCTTGCCTCCGGAGACGACGTAGTTGCCTTGGCTATCGGCCGGAGCGTCCAACGTCAATTTCGCTCCACTCGCGAGCAGCGAGCCCGAGATATGGCCGGATGGAAGCACCTGAAATTCTGCGGTTGAAGTGCGCAGGACCAACGGGCCGTTCTGGTTCACGGTGACTTGAATATCCGACGGCTGCGCTGCTGCCCGCCGCTTGTCGTTATCTCGTGAGCAGTAGGGATAAACAACCATGCCGCAGATTGTGATCGCTAAGGCTATGATTCGATGTCGCTTCATTGAGCACCGCCCTTCTGATTGTAGAAGCGCACCCGCAAGGTTGCTCAGTATATACGAAATAAAACAAAGGTATACGGAATAAAACGAAGGCTCGGTTGTTTTAGATTTTGCTTCAGCTCGGGATTGGGGAGACGCTGAATGCTTCAGGGATCGATTTCATTCGGAATTTGCTGTGCAGCGAATCCGGGTACGCGGTGCACGGACGACGTCCCAGGATCGGAATCGACAGTTGTCAATGGGCGGCGGGTTCATCTATCTGGGGAGTTCTGCCGCAGCGATTGGGGAAGCAGCGATATAGCGAATTGTCTCCATTGTTGCCCCGGGTACCCGTTAGGGGCAGATATGTGGCACGCGCAATGATCCACGCAACATTCAATTCAGCCCTGATGCTTATGTTCTAATGGCGCGATGATTCGATTTGGGTTTTTGATTTGCATTGTTCTCGCCTTGCCGCTACATTCCCAGAACGCGCAGAAGGCGCGCTCCCAAGACTGGCGAGTTTACGGCGGCAATTCTGACGCCACGCACTACTCGCCGCTGAAGCAAATCAACCTCTCCAACGTAAAACAACTGGAGCTCGCCTGGTCGTACGACACCGGAGAGACCGGCGGGCTCCAGACTAGTCCGATCGAAGTAGATGGAGTACTTTTCGGTGTTTCACCTTTTCAAAAGATATTCGCCGTCGACGCCGCGACCGGGCAGCTCAAGTGGAAGTTCGAGTCAGGCATCGTCGGCACGCAACCTGTTCGCGGTCTCGCCTACTGGGCAAGCGCCAACAATAGCGACCGGCGCATCATCGTCGGCGTGATGAACTTTGTTTATGAACTAAACGCCGCGACCGGCAAGCCGGTTCCCTCGTTCGGCACTGATGGGCGAATCGATCTGCGAGAGGGGCTAGGTCGCGACGTTTCCACCGGCTCTATTGCGCTGACTAGTCCCGCCGTCGTTTATAAAGACCTGTTTATCGTGGGCGGCCGCCTTCCCGAGACCTTGCCTGCGCTCCCGGGAGATATCCGTGCCTACGACGTCCGCAGCGGCAAACTCCGATGGAGCTTCCACACGATTCCTCATCCCGGCGAGTTTGGTTACGACACCTGGCCCAAAGATGCCTGGCAAAAGAGCGGAGCGGCGAACAACTGGACGGGCATGACGGTCGATCAGAAGACGGGCATTGTTTATGTGCCTACCGGTTCAGCGGCCTTTGATTTTTACGGCGGCGACCGCCTCGGCGACAATCTGTTCGCCAATTGCGAACTGGCATTGAATGCGGAAACTGGCGAACGCATCTGGCACTTCCAGGGCGTGCATCACGACATCTGGGACCGCGATTTTCCTTCCCCTCCTGTGCTTGTAACCGTGAAAAAGGATGGAAAGGTTATCAATGCGGTTGCGCAGACCAGCAAGCAAGGATTCGTCTATTTATTTGATCGTGCGAACGGTACTCCGCTGTATCCGCTCGAAAATAAACAATATCCACCCAGCAATCTCAAAGGCGAAGTTGCGGCGATTGAGCAATCACTTCCCGCCAAGCCCGCGCCCTACGCACGTCAGCGTCTG
>Ga0075425_100001701_pt1 | contig 21592 bp, 23 predicted proteins | sample SoiMethybrSBSTD4_FD_75300 | JGI IMG/M metagenome (GOLD analysis project Ga0075425, IMG submission 75300) | Bulk soil microbial communities from a Populus tree surrounding site in Tennessee, USA - Soil MetaG P. TD hybrid SBSTD4 | ecosystem: Environmental > Terrestrial > Soil > Tree plantation... | reverse complement strand
GCTGGACCGCGGCCTGGACGCTCTGCGGGTCGAGCAGATCGACGGCGATGAAGCGCTGCCGCGGCCCGTCCTGGAGGGACCCGCGCTTGAGGTCGAGCAGGACGAGCTCGTCGCCGCGCGCGGCAAACGCCTCGGCGAGCACGCGGCCGAGATTGCCCGCGGCGCCGGTGATCACGACGGTAGCCATCAGAAATCCTTCGGCTCGGCGGGGAACTTCGGCTCGCGCTTCTCGCGCAGCGAGGCGAGGCCCTCCTTCACTTCCGGGCCGGTGAAGCCGAGCATCTCGAGCGCGAGCGAGGCGTCGAACGACGGGCCGGCGAGGCGCAGCCAGTTGTTGAGCGAGTACTTGGTCCAGCGCAGCGCGGTCTGCGGGCCCGCCGCGAGCTTCCTCGCCACTTCGAGGGCCTTGCTTTGCAGCTCATTCTCCGGGCAGGTGAGCGATACCAGGCCCAGCCGCTCCGCCTCCTCGCCGCTGACCGTGTCGCAGGTCAGGAGGTAGTACTTCGCCTTCGCCATGCCGCACAGGAGGGGCCAGATGATCGCCGCGTGGTCTCCCGCCGCGACGCCGAGGCGCGTGTGGCCGTCGATGAGCCGCGCGTTCTTTGCCGCGATCGAGATGTCGGCCATCAGCGCCGCGGCGAGCCCCGCGCCGACGGCGGGGCCATGGATCGCGGAGATGATGATCTTGGAGCAGTTGAGCATGTTGTAGACGAGGTCGCGCGCCTCGCGCCACACGCGCGCCCGCGTCGCCGGCTCGCGCGTCATCTCCTCGACCATCGCCATGTCGCCGCCCGCCGAGAAGCCCTTGCCCGCGCCGCGCAGGATCGCGACGCGCGTCCCGGCATCGCGATCGACGTCGAGCCAGATGCGCGCCATCTCCGCGTGCGCGCGCGCGGTGGCGACCGCGAGCTTGCCCTCCTCGCCCATCACGATCTCGACGATGCCGGGCTCGATTCTTCGAACGTGGAGCTCGTGATAGCCGGAATAGTCCATCGGCGCATTCTACAATTCGCGCGTGGGCCAATTCCCGGGCTTCGACTACGCGCCGCATTACGCGGCCTGGCGCGACTGGCGCATCCACTACGTCGACGAAGGCAAGGGCGACCGGACGTTCCTGTGCCTGCACGGCGAGCCGACCTGGAGCTATCTCTACCGCAGGATGATTCCGGGCTTCCTCGCCCGCGGGGCGCGCGTGGTCGCGCCCGACCTCGTCGGCTTCGGCCGCTCGGACAAGCCCGAGGACGACGCGCTGTATACGTTCGACTTTCACCGCCGCTTCCTGCTGGATTTCATCCAGCAACGCCAACTGCGCAATGTGACGCTCGTCGTCCAGGATTGGGGCGGGCTGCTCGGCCTGACGCTGCCCATGGAAGTACCGGAAATCAGCGGCCTGTTCGTCATGAACACCACGCTCGGCACCGGCGACGTGCCGCTCGGCGAAGGCTTCATCGCCTGGCGCGCCTACGTGGCGAAGAACCCGGACCTCGCCTGCCACAAGCTGATGGCGCGCGCCTGCCCGCACCTCTCCGAGGCAGAAGCGGCGGCCTACGAATTGCCATTTCCAGATTCAAGATCAAAAGCGGGCGTGCGGCGTTTCCCCCAGCTCGTGCCGGAGCGTGCGGATGATCCGGGCGCCGCGATTTCCAGGAAAGCGAGAAATTTCCTTCAGACGGCATGGAAGGGCGAGACTTTCATGGCGGTCGGCGCCAAGGACCCCGTGCTCGGGCCTGCGGTGATGAAGCAGCTCCGTGGCTGGATCCGCGGCTGTCCCGAGCCGGTCGTGATCGAGAACGGCGGCCACTTCCTGCAGGAATGGGGCGACGAGGTGCTGGAAAAATGGAACTGACCTACAGCGACGTCGCCGCGGCCCACGAGCGCATCCGCGGCGCGGCGAAGCGCACGCCGGTCGTCACCTCGTCGACGGTCGATGTGCTCACCGGCGCGCGGGTGTTCTTCAAGTGCGAGAACCTGCAGCGGATGGGCGCCTTCAAGTTCCGGGGCGCCTACAACGCGCTCTCGCAGCTTGGCTCCGCCGAAAAGCAGCGAGGCGTCATCGCCTTCTCGTCCGGCAATCATGCGCAGGCGGTCGCCCTCGCCGGCAGGCTGCTGAAGATCAAGGCCACGATCGTCATGCCGGCGAACGCGCCCAGGGTGAAGCTCGACGCGACGCGCGGCTATGGCGCCGAGATCGTCACCTACCAGAAGGACGAGGACCGCGAAACGCTCGCGACGCGCCTCGCGAAGGAGCGAAACCTCGTCCTCATTCCGCCCTTCAACCATCCGCACATTGTCGCGGGACAAGGAACGGCGGCGAAGGAGCTGATCGAGGATACGGGGCCGCTCGACATGCTGCTCGTGCCCTGCGGCGGCGCGGGCCTGCTCTCGGGGTGCGCGATCGCCGCGCGCGAGCTCGCGCCGAAGTGCCACGTCGTCGGCGTCGAGCCGGCGAAAGGCGATGACGGGGCCCGGTCGTTCCGCGAGAAAAAACTCGTCCAAATCGAAGTGCCCGACACGATCGCGGACGGGGCGCGGACCACCTCCCTTGGCAGCGTGACCTTGCCGCTGGTGCTGCGCTACGTGAACGACATGGTCACCGTGAGCGACGAGGAGCTGCTGCGCGCGATGTTCTGGATCTGGGAGCGCATGAAGCTGGTGGTAGAGCCCACCGGAGCGCTCGCCGCGTGCGCGGTGATGGAGAAGAAGCTCCCCGTCGCCGGCAAACGAGTGGGAGTGATCCTGTCAGGTGGCAACGTCGACCTGCGCTGGGCGGCCGCGCAGATGAACAAACAGTAGCGCGAGCGCCCCGGCCGCCGTCGCCGCGATCTGCACGTCAAGCCGCGGCACGATGGTGGCGAGCGATGAGGCCGCCAGCACCAGGCGCAGCGGCCAGCCGACGTCCTTGAGGCCCAGCATGCCGTGCAGCGCGAACGATGCGTAAACGGTGCAGGCCGTGGCGAAGAAGCAATCGCTGACGATCTGTCCAAGGCTGCCGAGCGCGAGCAGGCCGGGGTTGAAGAGGAAGAAGAACGGCACGACGAAGCCGCCGATGGCGAGCTTGACCGCGTAGGGCCCGAGCGAGGTAGGGTTGACGCCGGCGATCGCGCCGGCGGCGAAGTTCGCCACGGCGACCGGCGGCGTGATCGCCGACAAGCAGGCGTAGAACAGCATGAACAGGTGCACCTGCATCTCGGGCAGGCCGAGCTTGCGCAGGATCGGCGCGAGCAGCGCCGCGCCCATGATGTAGACCGCGGGCGTCGGCATCCCCATCCCGAGCAGGATCAGGAACGCGCCCGAGAGGACCAGCGTCGGGATGAGGTAGCCGCCGGAGAGCGTGTTGATCATCAGGCTGAACTTGCCGGCGAGCGCGCTGATCTCGATCGCGCCCGTCACCGCGCCGGCGGCGGCGACCGCGCCGACCAGCGGCACCACCTGGGTGATGGTCTCGGTGCAGCACTCGACGAAGCGGCGCGGGCCGATCGCGCTCGGGCGGTGGAACCAGCTCAATGCGATGACGGCCGCGGTCGAGCCGGCCGCGACATACACCGGCGTATAGCCGTCGAGCAGCAGCCACATCATCGCGCCCACCGGCAGCAGGTGGCGCCAGCCGCGCGCCAGCGCGAGCCTGAGCGGCACGATCTGGTCGGCGGGCATCGGCGGCTCGGCGTTCCTCACCGCCTCGTTGTGCACCAGGATGTAGATCGCCACGTAGTAGAGGATCGAGGGCAACCAGGAAGCCGCGACGATCTGCGAGTACGGGATGTTGGTGATGTCGGACATGATGAACGCGACCGCGCCCATCACCGGCGGCAGCATCGCGCCGCCGGAAGACGACGTCGCCTCGATCGCCGCGGCGCGCGCGGGCGGCACGCCCTGCCGGATCATGATCGGGATCGTGAGCGGCCCCGTGGTCGCGACGTCCGCGGTCGGGCTGCCCGACACCGAGCCGTACAGGCCGCTCGCGGTCACGCAGGCCTTGGCCGCGCCGCCGCGCATGCGCCCGGTGACCGCGCTCGCCAAGTCGAAGAAGAGCTGCCCGCCTCCCGCCTTGTTGTAGAAGTTGCCGAACAGCACGAACAGGAACGCGTAGCTCGCCGCCACCTCGAGCGGCGCGCCGAAGATCCCGTCGGACTGGATCGTCATCATCTCGATGAAGTAGTCGACGCTGAAGTTGTCGTGGCGCAGCCCGCCCGGCATCCAGCGGCCGAAAACGGTGAAGGCGAGCAGGACCACGAGCAGGCTGGTCAGCCCCCAGGAGGTGCTGCGCCGGCACAGCTCCACCACCAGCAGCACGAGGGTGAGCCCGACCGCGATGTCCCAGAAGGTCGGCTGCGAGAAGCCGCGGCTCCAATTGAGGAACTTGTCGTTGAGGACGATGTAGTACATCGCCACCGCGAAGGACAGCGCCGCCAGCGCGACGTCGGTCCACGCCAGCGTTTTCCGCCGCCGGTTGGCGGTGGTGGTGAGGAACGCGATCGGGAAGGTGATCGCGATGAAGATCGCGATGTCGAGGTGGAACTGCGAAGTGAACGCTCGCGCCCATGTGCCGAAGCGCTCGAGGCCCAAATGGAGCGCGAGCGTGCCGGTGAGCGTCGCGAGCGCGCCGATCCACAGCACGTAAAGCGCGGCGGCGACCGACCCCGCGCGGATCAGGAAGCGCCAGAGGCCGCCGGGCTGGTGGCGGTTGCCCTCCCTGAGAGGCGCGAGGAACTGCGCGAGCAACTTACTTCACCAGCCCCTTTTCCTTGTAGTAGCGCAGCGCGCCGGGATGGTACGGAAGGTTCGCGGGGTTGGTCGCCATCTTCGCCGCGGCGAACGAGGTCTTGAGCGAGCCGCCGATGCCCTGCACGCGCTGCTCGTTCTCGGCCAGCGCCTTCACGTACTTGTAGACCACCTCGTCGGGCACGTGCGCTCCCGCGAGCAGCGAGACCCACATGCGGATCGTCGGGTAGTCCTTCTCCATGAAGGGATAGGTGCCCTTCGGCACCATGTCGGCCTTGAAATGGAACGAGTCGGCCGCCTTCTGCAGGCGCGCCGGGTCGCCGTCGATCCAGAGCAGCGCGCGCTTCGAGGCTACGTCCTTGACCAGCGCGTCGCCGAGGTTGCGCGCGTTCATGAACACGTCGGCCTTGCCGTCGACGATGGCGTCGAGGCCGATCGAGCTGTTGCCCAGGACGTAGCTGCCGCCCCACTTCTCGATGTCGTTGATCGTGAAGCCGTGCACCTTCATCACCTCGTACGGCCCGCCGATGGTGGTCTGCGGGTTGTCGGGCCGGTTGATGGCGAGGCGCATCTTCGGCTTTTTCGCCGCGATGTCGGCCCACGACTTGATGCCGTTCGCGTCGGCCCACTCCTTGGTCATCAGGAAGTGGATGTACTGGTTGTCGTAGAGCTCCATCACGTAGCTGAACTTGCCCTTGAGCGGCTTCGAGTACGGCGCCTGCCCGTCGTTGGCGAGCCTGATCTCGGTGCCGGTCGCCGTGGCCGTGAAGTCGGCGCGCCCCTCGGCGATGTCGAGCACGCCGCCGCCGGGCGAATTGGGCTTGAACGATACCGCCGAGCCCGGGTAGGCGTCGCGCACCACCGCGTTCATGCCCTCGACCATGGTGCGCGGATAGCCGGTCGGCGTCGCGCCGGTGACGGTCGCGTTGATCGCGTTCTTGTCGTTGAAATCGGCGAATGCCGGCGCGGCCGCGAACGCCGCGGCCAGTGCGACTGCTGCGAACCTCATCCTTGCCTCCTAGTAATGTTTTTTCTTTCGGGGCTTCGCGCGCTTCGCCGCCTTTTTCTTCGCCTTCCTCGGCTTCGACTTCCTGCCGACGACTTTCGCCGGCGGCTGTCCCGGCCGCGGGAACTGCAGGATCGCCTCCTTGAAGAGCTGCACGAGGCCGAGCACGGCGGCCGACTGGCTCGGGTAGAGCGCCTCGGTGCGCACGATCAGGTTCTGCTGGTTCTCGGGATCGTAGAGCTCGGCGAGATACTTGCCGCTCGACTGGTCGAGCACGAACTCGACGCGAAACTGCGCCATGGGGCCTCCTCCTCGTCGCGCGATAATAGCCCATGCGCGCAGTCGAAATCAGCCGCCCCGGCGGGCCGGAGGTGCTGAAGCTCGCCGAGCTCGCGCGGCCCGAACCCCAAGCGAGCGAAATCCTGGTGAAAGTGTCCGCCGCGGGCGTGAATCGGCCCGACGTGCTGCAGCGGAGCGGCAACTATCCGGTGCCGCCCGGCGCGAGCCCCCTGCCGGGGCTCGAGGTCGCGGGCGAAGTCGCCGAGCTCGGCGCCGCGGTGAAAGCGTGGAAGCGCGGCGACAAGGTGTGCGCGCTCGCGAACGGCGGTGGCTACGCGGAGTTCTGCGCGGTGCCCGAGGGCCAGGCTCTGCCCGTTCCCAAAGGCTGGAGCATGGTCGATGCCGCCTCGGTTCCGGAAACCTTCTTCACCGTCTGGGCCAACGTCTACGAGCGCGGCCGGCTCGCCGCCGGCGAGGCGCTCCTCGTGCAGGGCGGCACTTCCGGCATCGGCGTCGCGGCGATCCAGATGGCCGCCGCCACTGGCAACCGCGTCTTCGCCACCGCCGGCTCCGATGACAAGGTCGCGGCCTGCCTGAGGCTCGGCGCCGAGCGCGCCTTCAACTACAAGACCCAGGACTGGGCGCAGGAGGTTCGCGCCGCGACCGGCGGAAAAGGCGTCGACGTCATCCTCGACATGGTCGGCGGCGACTACGTGCCGCGCGAGCTGAAGTGCCTCGCCGAGGAAGGGCGCCTGGTGTTCATCGCGTTCCTGCGCGGGCCCAAGACCGAGCTCGCGATCGCCGACGTGATGATGAAGCGGCTGACCCTCACCGGCTCGACGTTGCGTCCGCGCAGCGCCGAGTTCAAGGCAATGCTCGCGACCCGGCTGCGCGAGAAAATCTGGCCCCTGATCGAAGCAGGCCGGATCAGGCCGCAGGTCTACAAGACTTTCCCGCTGGCGCAGGCCGCCGATGCGCACCGGCTGATGGAATCGTCCGAGCACATCGGCAAGATCGTCCTTACGCTGTAGCTTTCAGCGCTTCGCGGCCTCTTCCCTCAGCCAGGCGACGAAGTCGGCGGCTTCGGGCCGCCCCTGCGCCGAGGGTGCGATGATCGCGAAGTAGGCGCGCGCCGGGTCGGCGGTGGTCTTGAACGGCGCGATGAGCTCCTTCGCCGCGAGCAGGTCCTTGACGAGCGGCGTGCGCCCGAGCGCGACGCCGTGGCCGGCGACGGCCGCCGGGATGATCTGCTCGAAGCCGGAGAAAGAGAGCGTGCCTGCCGGGCGCAGCTCGGGGATGCGGGCGACCTCGAGCCAGGTCTTCCAGTGCAGCCACGGATGGCGCGCCTCGGGGTCGTCGTACTGCAGGAGCGTGTGGTTCTTCAGGTCGGAGGGCTCGCGCAGCGGGCTCTTCTTCATGAGCCGCGGGCTGCATACCGGAAACACGCGCTCGCCGAAGAGCCGCACCGCGTCGGGGCCGGCGAGCGACGCCGGGCCGTGGCGGATGGCGACATCGAGGCCGTCGCGCTCCAGATCCTGCACGCGCGCGTCGGCGGTGATGCGCACGTCGATGCCGGGATTGCGGCGGGTGAAGCCCGCGAGGCGCGGGATCAGCCACAGCGCGGCGAACGAGCTGGTGGTGGTGACCGAAAGCGGCCGCCGGCCGCTGCCGGCCTTGAGGCGGCTGGTGGCGCTGCGCATGGTGGTGATCACCTGCGCCGCGGCGGCGTAGAACTGCTGCCCGCCCTCGGTGAGCGCGAGTGCGCGGTGCCGCCGGTGGAAGAGCGATACGCCGAGCTGGTCCTCGAGCTCCTTGATCTGGCGGCTGACCGCCGACTGCGTCAGGTGCAGCTCGGCCCCCGCCTTGGTGAACGACAGGTGGCGCGCCGCGGCCTCGAAGCCGACCAGCAGGTCGAGGCTGGGCATTACATTCCTATTTCTCATGTCAGGGTTGAGAATTTACCGTTTGAGCCGGGCGCCCCATGGATGCATTCTACGCATGCCAAACGAACAGGAGAAGCCCGTGAGACTGGAGCTGAAGAAAGGCGCGGTGAAGCTCTCGCCGAACCAGACCCTGAAGGTCGTGGACGGCGCCGGCTCGACGGTCTGCGCCGTCGAGGGCACCGTGTGGATCACCGAAGAGAACCAGGCGCGCGACATCGTGCTCGAGAAGGGCGCGTGCTACCTGCTGCGCAGCCGCGGCCTGGCGATCGTCAACCCGCTCGGCGGCGAGGCCGCCGTGCTGCTCGCCTGAAAGGAACTGCCATGAGATACGACTACTCCGACATCATCGCCCTGAACGCCCGCGCCCGCCGCGAGCGCGCCGAGGCCGTTTTTGCCCTGGTGAAGAAGATCTTCGCGCTTGTTCACCGTACGCAGCGCCTTCCGGCGCGGCCGCATCGTCCGGCCGCCGCATAGGCAGGTTTAGAATGCGCGCTCCATTCCCCGGGAGTGCGCATGTTCAAGGAAGGGCTTCTCAAGGGTAAGCGCATCCTCGTCACCGGCGGCGGCACCGGCCTGGGCAGGGAAATCGCCGCGAAATACGTCGCGCTCGGCGCCGAGGTGTGGATCGCCGGCCGGCGCGGCGCGGTGCTGGAGCAGACTGCGAAAGAGCTGGGTGGCGATGTCCGCACCCACGCGATCGACATCCGCGACGCGAGCGCGGTCGATGCAATGGTCCAGCGTATCTGGGACGAGGCCGGGCCGCTCCATGGCCTGGTGAACAACGCGGCGGGCAACTTCATCAGCCCGACCAAGGACCTCTCGCCCAACGGCTTCAACGCGATCGCGAACATCGTCTTCCACGGCACGTTCTATGTGACGCACGCCGTCGGCAAGCGCTGGATCGCCGGCGGCCACAAGGGATCGGTGGTCTCGATCCTCGTCACCTGGGTGCACACCGGCTCGCCCTACGTCGTGCCCTCGGCGATGTCCAAGGCGGGGCTGCACGTGATGACCAAGTCGCTCGCGGTCGAGTGGGGCCGCTTCGGCATTCGGCTGAACGCGATCGCGCCCGGGCCGTTTCCCACCGAGGGCGCGACCAAGCGGCTGCGCCCCGGCAGCGGCGGCTTCGAGGATACGACGCACATGAACCCGATGCGGCGCGTCGGCCGGATGGAGGAGCTGCAGAACCTCGCCACCTTCCTGATGGCCGACGGCTGCGAATGGCTCAGCGGCGAAACCATCGTGCTCGACGGCGCGGGAATGCTCGCCACCGGCTCGGGCGGCTACTTCCTGCAGCTCGACAAGATGAGCGACGCCGACTGGGACAAGGCGCGCGCCATGATCAAGGCGCAGAACGACAAGGACCGAGCGGGCCGCAGCGTGTGAGCCAGCCTGCCCGTCCCGCAGCAACGCTTGCCCTGCTGCGCGACTCGCCGCGCGGCCCCGAGGTGCTGATGCTGCAGCGGGCGCCGAGCGCTGCATTCCTCGGCGGCGCGTACGTGTTTCCCGGCGGCGCGCTCGACACCGCCGACACCGATCCGCGCGTCACCAGTCGCGTGCTCGACTTGCCGCGCGAGGAGCCGCCGGTCGAGTACTGGATCGCCGCGGTGCGCGAGTGCTTCGAGGAATCCGGCATCCTGCTCGCAGCCGATGCGAACGGCCAGCTCATCCCGGCCGAGCGCGCCGCCGCGCTGCTCCAGCATCGCGAGCGGCCGTTCATCGAGCTCCTCGAAGCGGAGAATCTTTACATCCCCGCGGGCGAGCTTGCCTATATCGGCCACTGGGTCACCGCGCCCAAGCGCGCGCGGCGCTTCAATGCCCGCTTCTTCGCGGCGCTCGCGCCCGAGGGACAGCGGGGCTCGCACGATCAGGCAGAGACGGTGCACGAGCTCTGGATCACGCCGCGCGAGGCGCTCGAGCGCGGCGCGCGCGGCGAGATCGAGCTGGTCTACGCGACGCAGAACACGCTGAACGAGCTGAAGGGCTTCGGCAGCGCCGCCGAGGCGATGCGCCAGGTGAGGACCCTCACCGAAATCCCCGAGAACCGCGCCTGCCTCGCGCTCGGCAAGGACGGCGAGAAAGTATTCCGGCGCGGCGACCCGCAATACCACGAGATCCACTGGAGCGACCCCGAGGAGAGCGGCACCACGACCTACGACCTGGTCGCCGGCGAGCCCAAGCGCCTCGACCGCTGGGTGAGGCGCCTCGTCGCGCCCAATCCCGGCATGATGACCGGCCCGGGGACGAACACCTACATCGTCGGTGAAGGCGACCTCGCGGTCATCGACCCCGGGCCGGACGTCGCCTCGCACATCGAGAAGATTCTCGCCTTCGGCGCCATCAAGTGGGTGATATGCACGCACACGCACATGGACCACTCGCCGGCGGCGGCGGCATTGAAGCGCGCGAGCGGCGCGCAGGTGCTCGGGCGCCCGGCGCCGGCGGGCCAGGATGCGAGCTTCAAGCCCGACTTCGTGCTCGAGAACGGCCAGCGCATCGACCTGAAGGGCATCAGCCTGCGCGCCATCCACACGCCGGGGCACGCGTCGAACCATCTCTGCTACCTGCTCGAGCAGACGAAGATGCTCTTCACCGGCGATCACGTGATGCAGGGCTCGACGGTGGTGATCAACCCGCCCGACGGCGAGATGCGCGCCTACCTCGCCTCGCTCGAGAAGCTGCTCGACGAGGACCTCGCGATCATCGCGCCGGGCCACGGCTACCTGATCGGCGAGCCGAAGAAGGAAGTGCGCCGCCTGATCGCGCACCGCCTCGCGCGAGAGGAGAAGGTGGTGAACGCGCTGGTCAAGCTCGGCCCGGCATCGGTCGAGGAGCTGCTGCCGCTCGTCTACGACGACGTGCCGGCGCGCGTGCACCGCGTCGCAGCGCGCTCGCTCACGGCGCACCTGGACAAGCTTGCCGCCGAGGGCGCAGTCCGCGCCTCGGGGGAGCGCTATGCGCTGGTAAAATCCCGTACTGCTGGATAACATCGCCCGGGTAAGGGAGGAGCGGCAATGGCAGAGAACGACAAGACGGTCCGGATGGTGACCAACCTCGATCGCAAGGCGATCGAGGGCAAGCTGGCCGAAGTCCGCACCACCGCCCAGTCCAGCAACCTGGCCGAGCTCGCGTCGATGTTCGCCGGCGTCGAGGGCATGCCCAAGGCGCAGATCGAGACGCGCGTGAAGAACGCGCTGAAGTGGCTCGCCGACAAGCCGCAGCACCAGCGCATCGTCGTCGACCTTGAGCTCGTCGAGCTCAACCTGAAGAACCTGAAATAAGCTTCGATTACGATCTTTTCACCGTAGGCGGGGGCTCGGGCGGCGTTCGCGCCAGCCGCGTCTCGGCCGCCTACGGCGCGAAAGTCGCCATCGCCGAGCCCGGCCGCTTCGGCGGCACCTGCGTCAACGTCGGCTGCATCCCGAAGAAGCTCTTCTCCTACGCGGCGCACTTTCGCGAGGAGCTGGAAATCGCGCGCGCCTACGGCTGGTCGAGCGGCGAGCCGGAATTCGAGTGGTCCACGCTGCTCGCCAACAAGGACCGCGAGATCGCGCGGCTGAACGGCGTCTATGAAAGCGTGCTGGTCAAGGCCGGCGTCACGATCATCCGGGAGCGCGCGACAGTGCTGTCGCCCCACAGCGTGAAGGTGGGAAATCGCACCGTAACGGCAAAGCACATCCTCGTCGCCACCGGCTCCTGGCCGGTGCTGCCGCAGATCGAGGGACGGGAGCACGCGATCAGCTCGAACGAAGCCTTCCACCTGGAAAGGTTGCCGGCGCGCGCGCTGGTGGTCGGCGGCGGCTACATCGCGCTGGAGTTCGCATCGATCTTCCAGGGCCTGGGCGTGAAGACCACCCTCTCCTACCGCGGCAAGCGCCTGCTGCGCGGCTTCGACGGCGAGATCGGCGCGCGCATCGCGGAGGAGCTCGCGCACAAGGGCGTCACGGTGCATTTCGGCGGCGAGCCCGGGAAGATCATCAAGCACGCCGATGGCCTCGAGGTCTGCTATACCGACGGGCCGCACCAGAAGACGGATCTGGTGCTTTTCGCCACCGGGCGCAGGCCGAACACCGCGAACCTCGGCCTCGAGGCCGCGGGCGTGAAGCTCGGCGCCGACGGCGCGGTGCTGGTCGACCAGTACTCGCGCTCGAGCGTCGAGTCGATCCACGCCATCGGCGACGTGACGAGCCGCATCAACCTGACGCCGGTCGCCACCGCCGAGGCGATGTGGCTCGCGCGGACGCTCTTCCGCAACGAGCCGACCCGGGTCGACCACGTGAACGTGCCGACTGCGGTGTTCTGCAACCCGAACATCGGCTCGGTCGGCCTCACCGAGGAAGCGGCGCGCGCGGCCTGCGGCGAGCTCGACATCTACAAGGCCTCGTTCCGGCCGCTCAAGCTCACGCTCACGGAGCACAAGGAGCGCACCTTCATGAAGCTGGTGGTCGAGCGCTCGAGCCAGCGCGTCGTGGGTGCGCACATGATCGGCGCCGACGCGGGCGAGATCATCCAGGGCGTGGCGATCGCGGTGAAGATGGGCGCCACCAAGGCGCAGTTCGACGCCACCCTCGGCATCCATCCGACGATGGCCGAGGAGTTCGTCACCATGCGCGAGAAGGCGTCATGAGCCTGGTGCCGATCTGCGTCGCCGCGCTGATTTCGATCGCCTTCGGCGTGCGCTACCTCGCCGCGCGGCAGTTCATGCCCTATCACGCCGTGATCTCCGGCAAGGCATGGGGCGAGCTCGGGCGCGGCATGCAGGTGGCGATCCTCGGCATGCTCAAGGTATGCGGCGCCGGGTTCCTGACCTACGGCGTCGCGCTGCTCGGCTTCCTCTATCCCCTCAGCCGCGGCGAAGCCTGGGCGGCGTGGGCAATCCTCGTGTCTGCCGCGACGATGCTCGTGCCGATCCTCTTCATAACGCTGTGGCTGCGGCGCTCCGAGCCCAGGGCAAGGACGCCGGTCCTGCCGACGATTGTGGTACTCGCGCTCGTGGTGTTCGGCGCCGGCATTTCGCTCGCCTGATAAAGTAGTCCCAGGGGAGGTCGTCATGAAGCTCGCGCTCGGCGCATTCGCGCTCGTCTTTTCATCCAGCCTGCACGCACAATCGCTGGAGCTCGACGTGCAGCAGGCGCTGGTCTACGGCACGCCCGACGGCAGCAAGATCTCGGGCGACCTTTATGTGCCCAGGCCTTCGGGCAAGTACCCGGCGATCGTCGCCGTGCACGGCGGCGGCTGGCAGGCCGGCAACGCCACCTTCTACCGCTACTGGGGTCCCTACCTCGCGCGGCGCGGCTACGTGGTGTTCGCGATCGACTACCGGCTTGCGCGCGGCACCAAGATGTACCCGGAGGCGGTGCAGGACGTGCGCGCCGCGGTGCAGTTCCTGCGCCACCACGCCGCCGAGCACCGCGTCGATCCCGATCGCATCGGCATGATGGGCGACTCGGCCGGCGCGCACCTTTCCGCGCTCGCGGCCCTCGCCGGCGACAAGCCGCCGTTCAACGAAGGCTCGAAGGGCGAGCCCTACGCCGGCGCGAGCCCCAAGGTGAAGGCGGTGGTCGGCATCTACGGCGTCTACGACATGGCCGCGCAGTGGCAGCACGACCTGCGCCACCGGCCGCACGACAACATCGTGCAGAAATTCCTGGGAGCCGCGCTCACCGAGAACCGGCGCGTCTTCTGGGAGGCGTCGCCGCTGTCCTACGCGACGCGCGACAACAACCAGACCTCGTTCCTCCTGAGCTGGGGTACCGAGGACGACATCGTCGATCGCCGCAGCCAGTCCGACCGCTTCCTCCTTGCGCTGAAGCAGGCCGGGTTCTTCGTACGGCCGGTGGTCGTGCAGGGCTCGCCGCACTTCTGGGCGGTCGACCCGATCGACGAGCCCGGGAGCTTCTCCGGGTTCCTCGCGCCGCGCCTCGTCCGGTTCCTGCAAGAGCGGCTCTGATGGCGGCGCCGCTCGGCGTGCGCCAGATCGAGGCGCTGCCGGTCGTGCCCTACGGCGAGCTTCGTCCACGGCTCAAGTCGGGCGACCTGCTCTTCACCTCGGGCGATTACCTCGTCTCCGAGCTGATCCGCAAGTTCACCGACTCGCCCTGGAGCCACGTCGGCATCGTGTTCCGCGTCGACGCAATCGACCGGGTGCTGTTGCTCGAGAGCGTCGAGGACATGGGCGTGCGCTTCGCGCCGCTCTCCAAGTACCTCACCGACTACGAGGACGGCAAGCCCTATCGCGGGCGGATCGTCATCGCGCGCTGCGCTCGCATCGATAGAAAGAGCCTGGAAAAAATCGCGGCCTTCGGCACCGACCAGCTGACGCGCGCCTACGACCGCCAGGAGGTCCTGGACATCGCGGCCCGGATCGCGCTGGGCAAGCCGCGCCCCAGGCGCGACCAGGCCTACATCTGCTCGGAGCTGGTCCACGAGTGCTTCGCCCGCGCCGGGCGCGCCTTCGCCTATGACCGGCGCGGCTTCATCAGCCCGGAGAACATCTGGCGCGACGCGCGGGTCTCGCTGGTCGGCCGCATCCTCTAGGGTTGGGAATGTTTGTTGCAAGCAGCCTGGCATGCCCAAGCACGAATCCGTCTGGTCCGCGACCGCCCAGCTCCCGGAATGCGGTCCGCTCAAGGAAAACATCCACGCGGACGTCTGCGTGATCGGCGGCGGCATCGCCGGCCTCTCGAGCGCCTACCACCTGGCGAAGGCCGGCCGCTCGGTAGCGGTGCTCGACGACGGCCCGCTCGCGAGCGGCATGACCCGGATGACCACCGGGCACCTGACCAATATGCTCGACGATCGCTACTTCGAGCTGGAAAAGCTGCAAGGCGCCGAAGCGATGCGCGTCGCCGCCGAGAGTCACACCGCGGCGATCGAGCGCATCGACGAGATCGTGCGCACCGAGGGCATCGACTGCGATTTCACCCGCCTCGACGGCTATCTCTTCCTCGCCGAGGGCGACCAGCCCGGGACCCTGGACCGGGAGCTCGACGCCGCGCATCGCGCCGGGCTGAAGGACGTCGAGCGGTTGTCGCGCGCGCCCTACGCCGGCTGGGACACAGGGCCCTGCCTGCGCTTTCCGCGCCAGGGGCAGTTCCATCCGCTCAAGTACCTCGCCGGGCTCGCCGAGGCGATCCGCCGCGCCGGCGGCCGGATCTTCTGCCATAGCCACGCCGATCACGTCGAAGGCGGCGTGCCGGGGCTGGTGCATTCGGGCCGGCACGTGCTCACCGGCGACTCGATCGTGGTGGCGACCAACGTGCCGATCAACAACCTGCTCGCGATCCATACCAAGCAGGCGCCCTACATGACCTATGTGGTCGCCGCGCGCGTACCGGAGGGCTCGCTCCCGCGGTGCCTCGCCTGGGACACCGGCGATCCATACCACTACATCCGCCTGCACGACGACCTGCTCATCGTCGGCGGCGAGGACCACAAGAGCGGCCAGGCGGCCGACTCGCCGCAGCGCTACCGCAACCTCGAGGCGTGGGCGCGCAGCCGCTTCCCGATGATGCGCGAGGTCGAGTTCGCCTGGGGCGGCCAGGTGATGGAGCCGCTCGACTACCTCGGCTTCATCGGCCGCAACCCGATGGACCACGACAACATCTACATCGCCACCGGCGACTCCGGCATGGGCCTGACGCACGGCACCATCGCCGGCATGCTCCTCTGCGACCTGATCCTCGGCCGCCAGAGCCCCTGGGAGAAGGTCTATTCGCCCTCGCGTGTGCCGGTAAGGGCCGCGGGCGAGTTCGCGCGCGAGGACTTCAACATGGCGGCGCAGTACGCCGACTGGCTGACGCCGGGCGACGTCGACTCGACCGACGAGATCGGGCGCGAGAGCGGCGCCATCGTGCGCCGCGGCCTGGAGAAGCTCGCGGTCTACCGCGACGCGGGCGGCGCGCTGCACGAGTGCTCGGCGGCCTGCCCGCACCTCGGCTGCGTCGTGCAGTGGAACCCGGGCGAGCAGACCTGGGACTGCCCCTGCCACGGCTCGCGCTTCGACGCGCGCGGCCAGGTGATCAACGGCCCGGCGAACCGGGACCTAGCTCCCGTGAAGCGCGCGGAGCACAAGCGCGCCGCCTGAGGCGAGCAGCAGCACGGCGATCACGCGGCCCAGCTGTTCCCGTGAGACCCTAAGGAAGATCCTTCTTCCGATCGCAATGCCCGCCAGCGCGGCCGGCACGGCGAGCGCCGCGGCGAGCCAGACCTCCGGATCGAGCAGCAGGCCGGTGAGGAAGAACCCCGCCACCCGCAGCGAGATGCTGGTCATGGTGACCAGGCCGAGCGTGGCGCGGAACGCTTCCTTCGACAGCCCGCGCTGCGAAAGGTAGATCACGTAGGGCGGCCCACCCGCGCCGAAGAGCGAGCTGGTCACGCCGCCGATGAAGCCTGCCAGCCATGCCCAGCCCTGTGCGATCACCCGCACCGACCGGTGCGGCACGAGCGCGTAGACCGCATAGGCGATGACGAAGCCGCCGAGCAGCAGCATGCCGGCGGCGCGCGGCAGGTTGACGAGCACCGTCACCCCGGCCGCGGTGCCGACCAGGATCATCGTCGCGAGGCGCAGGTATTCGCCGCGCACCGCGTTCTTCGGCTTCTCCAGCCCGACGCTGAAGGAATTGGCGATGTCGGCGAGCGCGAACAGCGCCAGCGCGAACCTGAGCGGCACGAGCTGCGTGGCGAGGGGGATCGCCACCAGCGCCGCGCCGAATCCGGTGGCGCCGAAGACGATCGAGCCCGCGAACGCGAGCGCCGCGAGGATGAGGTAGTCAGCCGGCAATCAGCAGCTCGTCGGCGGTGCAGCGATTCATCTGGCGCAGTCTTGAAACATACCGCGTGAAGGGCAACCCGTAGCGCGTTTCGAGCCGCTCTCCTCTTTCGCGGAGCGTGCTCCAGCCCACCGACGGCGGGACGCCGCGGAACGCAAACACGAGGGTATTCGGATCGTAAAGCGCCGGCATGGCGAGCACCGCGCCGCCGAAGGCGCGCTCGAGGCGCTGCAGGACTTCGTCGAACTTCGGGTCGTCGTTCATGAAGTTGACCACCAGCGCTCCCGGCTCCCTCAGGGCGAGGAAAGCGCCGTCGTAGAACTCGCGGGACGCGAGCTTCGGCACGTGCAGCTCGTCGTGGTAGGCGTCGACCACCAGCACGTCGCAGCACTCGGGCGCGAGCGCCTCGGCGCCGTCGCCGATCTCGATCGACAGGCGCGGCCCGTCGGGCGGCAGCGCGAAGTGCGCGCGCGCGGCGGCGACGACGGCAGGGTCGAGCTCCACTACCCTGATCAGGGTCTTGCGCAAATTCCTGAGAAAGAACTTGGCGAGCGATCCTCCGCCCAGCCCGATCATCAGCGCCTCGCGCGGCTCGGGATGGAACAGCAGGAACGCCATCATGCAGCGCGTGTAGTCGAGCGCGAGCGCGTGCGGGTCGTCGAGGCGCATGGCGCTCTGGATCGCCTCGCCGCCGACGTGCAGCGTGCGCACGCCGCGCGCGTCACTGACCGCGATGGACGATTTCGGCTTTTTGTCCGGCAAGCGGAGCGACGCCCAACGCCTTGGTCCTAATTGACCGCGCCGCGAGCGCCGATCGGCCAGAGCGCCTCGACGCGCCCGCCGCGCACGCACACGTACCAGTCGTAGAGGTTCACGGTCGGATCGCAGTGCCCGGGCACGAGCCAGAGCTGCTCGCCGAGCGCGGGCAGCGGGCTGCCCTCGATCCTGCCGTGCTCGTCCGAGGCCGCCACGTAGGCGAGTCCCGGCCGCTTCCAGACGCCCGGCATGCCCGAGTCGACGCTCGACGCCTTGAGGCCGGCGTCGACGATGGCGCGGTCGGCGGCTCGGCTCATCACCGTCGCCAGCACGAAGAGCGCGTGCTCGAAGCGCGGCAGCGGCGCCGCCCACTCGTTCTTCGCGTAGTCGGCGTCCATGAAGATGTACGAGCCCGGCTGGATCTCGTCCCAGGCACCGCTCTCGACCTCGAGCATGTAGGTGCCGCTGCCAGCGCCGGTGACCACCGGGCAGGCGATGCCGGCTTTCTCCAGCAGCCTTTTCGTATGCATCACGTGCTGCGCCGAGCCCTCGATCGCGCCGTGGCGCTCTTCCATGCTGCGGATGTGCTGCGCGCGGCCGTGGTAGGCCTGCAGGCCGGCAAATCTAAGCCCCCTGGAAATAATTTCCCTTGCAAGGTTCACGGCCGGCTCGCCGGGCGCAATGCCGCAACGGCGCATCCCGACCTCGATCTCGACGTAGACGTCGAGCCTCGCGCCGCTCGCGGCGAGCGCGGCGACATTGTCCGGATGGTCGACGCACACGCCGAGCTTTGCGCGCTTGGCGAGCGCGGCAAGCCGCGCCAGCTTCGCGGCGCCCACCACCTCGTTCGTGACCAGCACGTCGCCGATGCCGCTGTCGACCAGCGCCTCGGCTTCCGACACCTTCTGGCAGCACACCCCGACCGCGCCGGCGGCGAGCTGGCGCTTGGCGATCTCCGCGCACTTGTGGGTCTTGGCGTGCGGGCGGATTCTGATTTTCCGGCTGCGCAGCCCTTCGAACATGATTGCCTGATTGCGCTCGAACGCATCGAGGTCGACGACCAGCGCCGGCGTGTCGATCTCCTCAACGCGCTGCCCGACGCGCGCCGGCGCGGCCTGCGTCACGCGGCGGCCTTCTGGGCGCGCACGCGCAGCGCGTACCAGACGAGAGCGCCTCCGACCACGGCGACCATCGGCGCGGCGAAGAGATTGACGCGCGTCCAGCCGGCGGTGGTGACCGTCAGCCCGGAGGTGAACGAGGAGATGAGCATCATGAGGAAGATCATCTGGTCGTTCAGGCCCTGCGCCTTGGCGCGCTCCTCGGGCCGGTAGGTCTCGGTCAGCAGCGTGGTGCCGCCGGTATAGAGGAAGTTCCAGCCGACGCCGAGCATCACCAGCGCCCACCAGAAATGCGCGATGGTGATGCCGGCAAGCGCAATGCCGATGGTGACCAGGTTGAGCAGCGCGCCGACGAGCATCACGTTCAGCACGCCAAAGCGCCGGATGAGCGTGCCGGTGAAGAGCGACGGCCCGAACATGCCGATGATGTGCGACGAGATGACGAACGCGGCCGCGCCATAGGGATGGCCGCAGACCTGCATCGCGATCGGCGTCGAGGTCATGAGGAAGTTCATGACGCCGTAGCCGATCGCCGCCGACAGCACGGCGATGATGAACTTGGGCTGCGCCGCGATCTGGGCGAGCGGCCGCCCGGACGCGGCGCGCTCTTCCGCGCTCGGCGTCGGGATGCGTACGAAGCGCAGCAGCAGCATGGTGACGATCGCGAAGCCGATGAGCACCAGATAGGCGCCCATGAACTTCTGCGTCAGCAGGCCAATCGTCCAGCGGCTCAGCGTCGGGCCGAGGACACCCCCGACGAGACCGCCCGCCAGCACCAGCGAGATCGCGGTCGGGCGGAAATCGGGTGTCGACGCGTCCGCGGCGGCGAAGCGGTAGTACTGGCCGTAGGCGTTGTAGACGCCCCACACGAGGGTGCCGAAACACAACAGCCAGAAGCTCTGCAGGTAGATCGCGCTGGTGCAGATCAGCGCGCCGATGATGCCCCAGAGGGTGCCGCTGCTGAGGCCGGCCTGGCGCCCTACCCGCTTCATATGGAGCGACGCGGGCATGGTGGCGAGCGTTCCGCCGAGCACCCAGCAGGTCACCGGCAGCGTCGCGAGCGCCACGTAGGGCGCGAGCGCCAGCCCGGCCAGGCCGTTGATCGCGATCAGGGTCGAGTTGTTCGTAAACAACATCGCCTGGCAAGCCGCCAGAAGGCCGACGTTTCGCTTGGTACTGTTCATTTATACAGTATCCGGGGTAGACTCCATTCTAGGTGCGCATGGCGATCCCGAAAGACAGCAAGAGCGAAACCACTTTCATGCGCGGCGCGCGCTCGTTCCTCGCCGGGCGCTTCGAAACGCTCGCGCGCGAGCCGCTCGACGACGGCTGGACGCCCGAGGAGAGGGAAGAGCGCCCGCTGCAAACCCAGGTCACGATCGAGCGCGCGCGCACGATCCTGTCGCACAACGACTCGCCCGACGTCGGCTTTGACACCTCGATCAACCCCTACCGCGGCTGCGAGCACGGCTGCATCTACTGCTATGCGCGGCCGAGCCACGCCTACCTCGAGCTCTCGCCGGGCCTCGACTTCGAGTCGAAGCTCTTCGCCAAGACCAACGCCCCGGAGCTGCTGCGCGAGGCACTGGCGAAGCCGGGGTACAAGCCGAGCCCGATAGCGCTCGGCGCCAATACCGACTGCTACCAGCCGATCGAGCGCAAGTACCGCATCACGCGCTCGATCCTCGAGGTGCTGGCCGAGTGCGCGCATCCGGTCACCATCGTCACCAAGTCCGCGCTGATCGAGCGCGACCTGGACCTCCTCGGACCAATGGCGGCGCAGAACCTGGTGCGGGTGTTCGTCTCGATCGGCACGCTCGACCGCGAGCTCGCGAGGAAGCTCGAGCCCCGGGCAGCGAGCCCGCAGCGCAGGCTGGATATTCTGAAAAAACTCAAAGAAAACCATGTGCCGTGCGGCGTCATGGTTGCCGCGCTCATCCCGGCGCTGAACGACAAGACGATGGAGCACGTGCTCGAGGCGGCCGCCGAGGCCGGCGCCGAGGAGGCGGCCTACGTGATCATGCGGCTGCCGAACGAGCTCAAGGACCTGTTCAAGGAATGGCTCGCCGCGCACTATCCCGACCGCGCACAGCACGTCATCAGCATCGTCCACCAGATGCGCGGCGGCCGCGACAACGACCCGCGCTTCGGCACGCGCATGACCGGCACCGGCAACTTCGCCGAGCTCATCGACAAGCGCTTCGCCATCGCCTGCCGCAGGCTCGGGCTCAACCGTCAGACCTGGGGCGAGCTCGACTGCGCAAGGTTCCGCCCGCCGGCAGCCGGGCCCCAGCTCGACCTCTTCTAGAATAGGTCGATGGATGAAGGTTCCGTGCAGCGGCGGCTGGCCGCGATTCTCGCCGCCGACGTGGTCGGCTTCAGCCGCCTCATGGGAGCGGACGAAGCCGGCACGCTCGCGCGCCTGAAGCGCCTGCGCGCCGAGCTGGTCGACCCGGCGGTCACCGGCTTCCGCGGCCGCATCTTCAAGACCACCGGCGACGGCCTGCTGGTGGAGTTCCCCAGCGTGGTCGATGCCGTCGAATGCGCCGCTCGCGTGCAGGCGGCGATGGCCGAGCGCTCCGCCGCGGAGCCGCAGGAGCGCAAGCTCGTGCTGCGCGTGGGCGTCAATCTCGGCGACGTGATCGTCGAAGGCGACGACCTCTACGGCGACGGCGTCAACGTCGCCGCACGCCTGGAAGGCATCTGCGACGTCGGCGGGGTGTTCCTGTCTGGCAGCGCCTACGACCAGGTCGCGGGCAAATGCGGCCTCACCTTCGACGACCTGGGCGAGCGCTCGGTGAAGAACATCGCGCGGCCGGTGCGCGTCTATCGCGTGAGGCTCGACGGCTCGCCCGCGCCGGAACCGTGCGTGCCGGAACCGACGGCGGCGGCCCCGGCAGCGTCGGAGAAGCCCTCGATCGCCGTGCTGCCGTTCCAGAACATGAGCGGCGACCCGGAGCAGGAATACTTCAGCGACGGGATCACCGAGGACATCATCAC
>Ga0075425_100001700_pt1 | contig 21595 bp, 18 predicted proteins | sample SoiMethybrSBSTD4_FD_75300 | JGI IMG/M metagenome (GOLD analysis project Ga0075425, IMG submission 75300) | Bulk soil microbial communities from a Populus tree surrounding site in Tennessee, USA - Soil MetaG P. TD hybrid SBSTD4 | ecosystem: Environmental > Terrestrial > Soil > Tree plantation... | reverse complement strand
CGTCGAAGAGGCCCTTCGCTGCGCTCAGGGTGACGAGTGGATGTATTCGGCTTCACGAACGCTCACTCCTCTGTTCAGGTCTGGATCTGACCCGCGATCTGCTGGATCTTCAGGACCACGAACTCCGCGGGCTTGAGCGGCGCGAAGCCGACGATGATGTTCACGACGCCGAGGTTGATGTCGTTCTGGGTGGTCGTGGTCTTGTCGCAGTGAACGAAGTACGCATCGCGCGGCGACGCCCCCTGAAACGCGCCCTGGATGAAGAGCGAGTGCATGAACGCGCCGGCGTTGAGGCGGATCTGCGACCAGAGCGGCTCGTCGTTCGGCTCGAACACGACCCACTGCAATCCGCGGAAGAGACTCTCCTCGAGGAACAGCGCGAGGCGGCGAACGGGAACGTATTTGTATTCGTCGGCGAGCAGATTCGCGCCGCGCATCGTGCGCGCGCCCCAGATCACGTTGCCGATGATCGGGAACGTGCGGAGGCAGTTCACGCCGAGCGGATTGAGCTGGCCGTTCTCGCCGTCGTTGAGCGGAACCGAAAGACCGGCGGCGCCCATCAGCGCGGCATCCACGCCGGCCGGCGCTTTCCAGACGCCGCGCTGCGTATCGGTTCGCGCCATCACGCCGGCGACCATGCCGCACGGCGGGAACGAATCGATCATGCCGCCGTGCGCGCGATCGGCCTGCAGCACGCGCGGGAAGTAGATCGCCGCGTTGCGCGCGGCGGTGCCGGTGAGATCGAGCGCGTCGAGATCGACGTCCTCGACCGCGTTCCAGTCGTGACGCGGATCGACGAGCAGCATCGCGCGCCGTTTGACGCAGTACGACAGCGCATCGGCCCATCGCGCATCGGGAACGCTGTCGCCGCGCTTCTCCGGCAACAGACAGAGGATGTTGAAAAGATCGACGCGATCGAGGAGATAGATGCCGCTCTTCGGCGCGGACGCGCTTCCGGCGCCGGTCGTCCAGAAGGCATCGCTGTCCTTCAGGTTCGCGATGTTGTCGACCTTCGACGAGAGCGTGTCGTCGGTCCACGTCTTGTCGGGATCGGTGATCGCGGCGTGCGAGGTCGGGATCTTGTCCGCCGCGCTCTTGAGCTTCACCAGCCGCGAGCCGGCGAGCACGCGATCGGCGCGGCGCGGCGTGTCCTCGCTCGTGACGAGATTAAACGTCTCCGTCTCGCCCGTCGCAGTGTCGCGGAAGGTCAGGTTGTAGAGATGGGCCTTGTCGGAGACGCCGACGTCGGTCGCGGTCTGATCGGTGATGCCCGCGGTCGCGCCCGACTCGACGCGCATGCGCAGGTTCTTCGCCCACGTGCCCGGCGATGCCGCCTCGACCTGAAAGTCATCCTTCTTGATCGTCGCGGTCTGGCCGCCGTTCGGCGCCGCGTACGTGCGGATGATGATCGCCGTCGCGCCGCCGTTCTCGAAGAAGTCGCGCACGGCGTAGCCGAGCGGATATTCGTAGACGAGGCCGCCGAAGATGCGCTCGAAGTCCGCCCAGCTCGTGATGGTCACGGCTCTGTCGATCGGACCGCGCGTGGCGAATCCCGCGAACGCCGCGACCGAGGTCGCAACGCCGGCGATCGTGCGAACGCCGCTGGGAATCTCCTCGACGTAAACCCCGGGATAGGTGAGCGTGGAAGGCATACCTGCTCCTTTCGGATCGATGGGATCCGATTCATTGGGATGACCTGGAGACAGCTCCGCCGAGTACGCCGGCGGTGGTGGAGTGGCTCCGGGTCACGGGCCTTACGGGTGACGGCGATCTTGCCTGACGGATAGACGTCCGGCAATCAAAAATGCCTGGCCTTTTCTGCTTTCATTTGGTGTCTTCTGCTATCCGCACCGCGTCCACTTCGGCTCGGTATTCGCGCGGAGAAACACCGAAACGCTTCTTGAACGCGTGATTGAAATTCGCGGGATGGTGGAACCCGACGCGGTAACTGATCTCGGAGACCCGCTCGACGGAATGCGCGAGCAGCGCCGCCGCGGCGGTCAGGCGCCGCTCGCGGATGTAGTCGCGAATCGAGATCCGCGCTTCCTGTTTGAAGAGATGTTCGAGGCGCGAGGCGCCAAGGCCGACGTGGTTCGCGAGGTCCGCGACGCGCACCGCCGAATGCCACCGGTCCTCGAGAAACCGGACGATGATCCCGATCCGTGTATCCACGTCCAACTCCACACACAGAGATCAGGAGCGAAGCGGAACCTGCTTCCGGGCCGCTCCCCGAATACAGGGGTAGTGCATTCTCAGCGAAAATCGTTTCAGGCGGAAGAGTGCTTTTCCGGAAGGAATGACTTGACGAGCTCAGCCGGATTGGTAGTCCGTCGTTGGTAGCGTCTCCTCGGCATCAGGCGCGGGAATCGAGACGCCGCCGCGGACCGCGCGAAGCAGCCGGCGCAGCGCGAGCGCGATCCCGGTCCAGACCATGACCATGGCCGCCGCGGAGGCGAGCATCGCGATGAACTGTCCCGCGACGCCGCCCGCCTCGCCCGTGTGAATCCAGCGCAGCCACGAGCGCGCCTGCTGTCCCGCTTCCTGCGCGGCAAACGTTTTGCGCTCGACGACGCGCGCCGTGCCCGCATCGATCACGAGCTGCGAGCGCAGGTCGGGCCGTCCGCCGTTCCCCTCGTCGATCGAGAACGACGCCTTCGACGACAGCGGCAAACGAATGGACATCGTCCGCCAGCGCGGCGCCACGCGATTCGCTTCATCGCGCGCGACGTTCCACGCGCGATCGAGCGCCGCGAGGTCGATCTTTCCACCGCCGCCGTTCGTGTTCTGTTGTTGCTGCTGCGCGGGAGGCATCGAGCCGAAAGCGCGGTACACGAGGTTCGTCGCCCACTCGTACGACATCACGGTCGCCGAGACGACGATCGCGAGGAGTGGCAGGAAGGCCCAGATCCCGAGCGTCTGGTGCCAGTTGAGATCGCGCGCACGGCCGCGCAGTTTCCGTCGGAACCACGTCGCGTTGCGGAACGCCGCGCGCGTGAAGCGGCGAGGAATCCAGATCACGAGACCGGAGAGAACGAGGAACAGGAAGGCGAGGTTCGCCGCGCCGGTGATGGCCCTGCCTCGATCGCGACTCTCCCCTTCCATCGCCAGCCAGCGATGCAGGTTGCGGTTGACTTCGAAGAAATGGCGCACGCCGCGCGATCCACTGCCGAGGATCGCCGCGTTGTACGGATTGACGAAGAGCGTCTTCTCGCGGCCGAACGCGACCGCGACCGGCGCGGATCGATCGGAGCGCAGCGTGACGCTCGTCGGCTTCGCATCGGTGACGTTCGTCGCAGCGGCGACGATCGCGGACAACGGCAGCGGCGCGCGCGCGGCATCGGCGGCGCCGGCGCGCAGGTCGCGCTCGGCGAAGGCGATGATCTGCCGTTCGAACGCGAGCAGCACCCCGGTGACGGACATCGTGAGGATCACCAGTCCTGCGGTGACCCCGGCGGTGAGGTGGAGCCAGAAGAGTGTTTTTCTAAGCATGCGTTTGGTCAGCGACTCCGTATCGCGTCTTCTTCATGAGGACGGAGAAGAAGATCACACATCCCGCGCCGTAGATCGTCAGAAAGACTCCGTCGATCGAGTACCAGAGGTCGCCTGTGCGCGACGCACCGCCGTAGTAGAAGCCCGGCTTCTGCATGAAGTTCAGCAGCTCATAGCCGATCGTGCCGTTCACGCAGACGCCGATGATCCCGATCACCGCGAGCCAGAAGTGCGCGCGAATCAAGCCGAGCGGCGGCGCCGCGCCGTTCATCCACTGCGGCATCGCGCGGTAGACGAGTCCGAACATGGTCATGCCGAGGAAGCTCAGCAGGATCGTGTGGCCGTGCACCGGCGCTGCCGGGCACGACGGGATGGCGCCCATCATCAGATAGTGGCCGAGCGGGAAGTATCCGGTGATGAGGCCGACGATCGCGAGGCCCATGCCCCAGCGGATGAAGCGGAGCGCCCAGTCGTTGATGTTCATCGGAAAATATTGCGCTCCGCACGCGCGCTTGTCGATTTCGCGTCTCCCCGTTCGACGACATGTCAAAGGAGACGAACATGCGCAACTCGAAGAAGACCCACATCCTGCTCTGGACGATTCAGTTCCTTCTGGCCGCTCTCTTCCTCTTCGCCGGTGTGACGAAGTTCATGATCCCCGACGCGCAGCTCACGGCGAACTCGCCGCTTTCCGCCGGCTTCATCCACTTCATCGGCGTCGCCGAGATCGCCGGCGCCCTCGGCCTGATCCTGCCCGGCCTGACGCACATCGGGAGCGTCCTGACGCCGCTCGCCGCCACGGGCCTCGTCATCATCATGATCGGCGCGACCACGCTCACCTTCAGCACCGGCCTCGGCGCACTCGTGCCGTTCATCGTCGGCGTCCTCTGCGCGTTCATCGCCTGGGGGCGGTCGCGCGATACAGTCGCCGCGTGAGCAATGTCCCTCAGCCCGATCGCAGCGGTTCTCTGCAACTCGACGAGCACACCATCTTCTGGGAGCTCTTCGGCAACGGTGATCGCGAGGTCGTTTGTCTTCTGAACGGCCTCGCGATGCACACCGGCGCGTGGTACGGATTCCTGCCGCGCCTTCGCGATGAATTCGACGTGCTGCTGTGGGACTACCCCGGTCAGGGGCGATCGAGCACGGCGGACGTGCCGTATCACCTCGACCGCATCGCGTCGTATCTCGATCGCATTCTCGACGAGATCGGCGTCGCGCGCGTCCATCTCGTGGGCATCTCGTACGGCGGATTCGTTGCCCTCGAATTCGCGCGACAGTTTTCGTCGCGGCTTCACACACTCGTCCTCTCCGGCATCATCCTCAGCCACGAAACGCTCTTCGAAATGTACGAAGACCTCTCGCTGCGCTTCTACCGCGGCGGGCCGGACGCGTTCGATCTCTACACGCGCTACATGTACGAAAAGATCTTCGGCGAGGCGTTTGTGACCGCCGTCGGTGCGGAGCGGCTCGAAACGATGCGCACCAATTTCCACGAGCGCTATCGCGATCGCACGAACGCGCTGATCCGACTGACCGAGGCGCAGGATCCGTTCTTCGCCGCACTCGACGCGCGAATGCCGCAGTACCGCGCCGTCGCCACACCGACGCTCGTCATCGCCGGCGACGAGGACCGAGTCATGGCGCCGAAGTTTCAGAAAAAGATCGTGGGCGTTCTTCCGAACAGCCGTTTCGAGCTGATCGAGGACTCGGGCCACGTCGTTTATCTCGAGAAGGCCGATCGTTTCTTCGAGCTCGTGCTGGGGTTGATGCGCGCGAAAGCGATTTAACCCGCCGCGCCGATCGCAAACGAAACGAGCAGCAGCGCCAGCACGACGCACGTGATCGCGACGTAGAGGCGATCGCGCTCGATGGCGAAGGCGACGATCGAGAACGCGACGCGTGCGACCGGCGTCGCGATGAGCATCAGAAGGCCGATCATGACGATGCCCTGGCCGCGACCGGTGCGGATCTGGGCGATGACGCCGGCCAGTCGATGCGGATAGATCGTCGCCGCGTCGGTGAGCTCGCGCAACGCAGTCGTCGATCGCACGTACTGCGGGTGATGGAAGAACGTGAGCGTGACGCCGGCGATGACGACGGCCATGCTCGCCACGACGCCGATCCGCAGCAGACGCGAGAGCGCGTCGTTCATCCGCGAATCCCTCGCACGAGCATCTGCAGCGAGACCACGACGAGCACGACGACGAACGTGCGCCGAATGGCGCGGCTGCTGACGCGCGACAGCAGTTTCGATCCTGCGAAAGCACCGAGAAGCACGCCGATCGCGACCGGCGCCGCGACGAACGGCGCGATCTGGCCGCGCGCGAAGTAGAGACCGGCGCTCGCCGCGGCGGTGACGCCGATCATGAAGTTGCTCGTCGCCGTCGAGACTTTGATCGGCAGCTCCATCGCGAGATCCATGGCCGGCACTTTCAGCGCGCCCGAGCCGATGCCGAGAAGACCGCTGACGATGCCGGCGATGTACATCAGCGCGAGGCCGAACATCGGACGGGTGGGGTCGTAGACGACTTCCTCGCCGCGCGCGTCATCGAAGTACGAGCTCTGCAGACGCAGGCGATGCGCGAGCCGCGTTTCGCCGTGATGGCGCACGACGTCGCGCGGACGCGGCTTGAGCATCGCCAGCGCCGAGTAGCCGAGGATCAGGCCGAAGAGGACGAAGAGCCAGCGCGGATGCAGGATGCCCGCGACCCACGCGCCGGTGATCGCCCCCGCGGTCGTGCCGAGCTCGAGGAACATCGCGACGCGCAGGTTCGCGAGGCGATCGCGAACGTACGCCGCCGCGGCGCCGCTCGACGTCGCGATGACGGAGATGATCGACGCGCCGATCGCGAGGCGGATGTCGATGCCGAGGAGCAGCGTGAGCGCGGGAACGACGATCATCCCGCCGCCCAGCCCGAGCAGCGATCCGAGCACGCCCGCGACGAACGCCATCGCGATGACGACCAGCACGAACGTCAGCGGTGTCACGAGGCGCAGTCTACCTTTGGAGTGCGGCGACCGCAGTCGCCGCTTTGCCTTGCGGCAGCCGCAGCTGCCGCGACTGCGGTCGCGGCAAGGCAAAGCGGCAGCTGCGGCTGCCGCACTCCAAATCGCTATCCCTTCCGATCGCGGCCGAACGGATCGCCGGTGATCGTCTCCGTGTGCAGCGCGCAGAGCCAGCGGCCGTCGCGGCGCACCCAGGTCGATGCATCGGCCGCGTCGAGCTTCACCGGCTTGCCGTCGACGGTCAGCTCCTCGTGGACCTTGTAGGCGAGCACGGCGACGTCGTCGCGCAACTGCCGCACCTCGGCGTCCTTCAGCTCGAAGCGGTTCAGCGTGTACGGCGCCTGATTCAGCATCGCGCCGAGCGTTTTCCTGTCGACGCGTCCGATGCCCTGGGCGCCGGTGACGATGCACTCGTCATCGGTGAGACGCATCGCCGCGTCGACGTCCTTCTCTTTGATGGCCGTCCAGTACTGATTCTCGAGATCGAGCAGTTCGTTCTCCAGCGTCGTGTTCGCCATGTTCGAACCTCCCTCGCAAAAACGAGCATGAGGCGTGCCTTATGCACGCTCGTCACAGATGACGTTCGTCGTCTTCTCGATCACCGTCATCGCATGGTCGCTGGTCATGCTTCGCGGCGTGATCGTGCGAAGCGCAGCGATCCTGCTGTCGTCGTGCGCGGTCCTGCTCGCCGGAGTTGGTTCGATCGCGCTCGACGTGCAGCGACTCGTCATCGCGCAGCGCGCACAGCCGTCGCCGCTCGAGGTCCGCGTGATTCATCGCGGCACGTGGTGGCCGCTCGTGTACTCGCGAGGCGGCGTGAACTTCACGACGGCGAATGAGCTCCGCGTTCCGGCGCACGCGCGACTCACGGTGCGGCGTATCTCGCGACGCTGCGATGATCACTTCCGATATTTGCCGACGAGCTCACCCTCCGCGACGACGTGTCCCTTCATCGCCTTCTCGACGTCGGCGCGCGATGCGCCGGCGGGAACGTTGAGCATCGTGTCGACCGCGCTGACGTGGAACACGTAGCGATGCGATCCGCTCGGCGGACAGGGCGCACCGTATCCGTTCGCGCCGAAGTCGTTCTTCCCCTGCGATCCCGCTGGCTCCTGTCCCGCGGCGATCGACGTCGTGCTCGGCGGAATGTTCCACACGACCCAGTGCGTGAACGTCCCGCGCGGCGCGTCGGGATCGGTCACGATCAGCGCGAGACTCTTCGCGCTCGCCGGCACGCCCGCGATCGCGAGCGGCGGCGACTGCGATGCACCCGCGCAGCCGTACTGCTTCGGCATCTCGGCGTTGTTGTCGAACGCCGAGCTCGTGACCTTCAGCATGAATTCCTCCTGTCGCGCCGTGCAGCACGCGAGGAGCAGAGACGCGACGATCACCGCTCGTTTCATCACGAGAAAAAACGAGCAGAAGGCGTGCCGTCAGCGGCCGAATTTCACGACGATCTCATCGAAGAGCGGGCTCGTTTTGTTTTTCCCGCAGTTCTCCGTCGTGTGGAAGTTGCTGTGCGCGTCGAGCTCGTCGCGCAGCGTGGTCCGCGGCACTTCCGTGTGCGACGTCGTGCTGCCGTGCTTGCCCGGCCGCGTCGACAGCAGCGTGACGATCTTCGGTTTCTTTTTGAACATCTCCCACAGCGGCTTCGGCGTCGCGTTGAGACTGCCGTGATGTCCGACTTTGTAGAGGTCGGTCGCGCGCAGCAGCTTGCGCATCGCGGTCTTGTTCTTCGCATGCTCGAGTGCGTACGCCCAGTTCTCGATCTGCGCGTCGCCGGGAAAGAGCAGCAGCTTGCCGCCGATCTCGAACATCAGAATCAGGCTGGTGTTGTTCAGCGTGCTGTCGACGATGCGCACGAGCTCCATGAGCTGCTGTGCCTGCGCCGTGCGCACCTTCCGCACGAACCAGCGCACCGACTTCGGCAGATCCTCGGCCTGCACCGACGGCGCATCGGGGAAAAGCTTCTCGACGGTCAGCTCCGCGCTGACCTTCGTCGCCGCGGCCTGCAGCTTCCAGTACTGATCCGAATCCTTCGCGTACGCCTTGACCTGCGGATACTCCTCGATCGTCGGCGGTCCGAGGACGTGGACCTTGACGCCGGGGAGCACGGTGCCGGAGAGCGCGGTCTTCATGCCGTACGACAGCCACTCGTGCGCGCGGCCCATCGACTGCAGGTTCTTCACGGCGGGCAAATTCTTCAGATTCGTTTCGCCGAGAAATCCGAGCTTGCCGGTGAGGCCCTTGCCGATGCCGAGGCGTCCGACGAGCGGACGATTCGCGCGCGCTTCCGCCGCGGCTTCGCCGTTCTCCTCGCTGTTGTCTTCGACATCGGCGTCGTCGAACTCATGGCGCTGCACGCGCGACACGATCGCCTTCGCAACGCTGTGCATCGACTCGAGCGAGCGCGCGTGCAATGCGGAGAACGCTTTCTTTCCTGACGGCGCACCGCCGCGTCCCTTCACCGCCTCCTTCGGCAGGTCGGGATCCTCGGTCCATGGCTGCACGATCACCGCGTCCTTCGCGATGCTCGCGATGACGTCGCCAGGACCCTTCCCGTTCGCGCGCGGCGTGAATCCGCTGATGTGATCCGCATGGCGATGCGTGACGACGACCGCGTCGAGACGCCCGCCCGTGATCCTGCGAATGTCCTCGGCGGTCTCGCCCATCTGCGACTCGCGCCGCATCGGCGCGGCGGTCGATCCGAAGTCGACGAGCACGTGACGCTCGGTTTTCTTTTTGTCCTTGTAGCGAAACGTCAGCAGAAAACAGTCGCCGAAGCCGACGTTGTACATGCGGATGCGGACATCGCTCGGTTTGGCTGCCATTTACCACTCCTGTTCGGCGCGTTTGATCGATTGCGTGGCGCGGCGAAGGTGCATGCGCGAGATCGAGAGCCGCGCCGGCGAATCGCCGCGCAGCGCTCCCGACTCCCACAGAAAATCGAGCCGCTGCTGCTGGCGCTCGACGCTGCGCAGCGGGTTGTACACGTGGTACTTGAGATGCCCGTACTCGTCGAAGATCAGCGCGCCGCCGCCGAAGAGGCGCAGCTTCTTCGCATCGGGCATGTCCTTCGGCTTGCTCATCCCGAGTGCCTTCAGCTCCGACGCGAGCGGTTCGAGGATCTGGACGTATTCGCAAACGGTCTCGTTCAGCACGAAGCCGTCCGCCCCGACGCGCATGCACGGCCGCACCGTCTCGACGCGCGTGAACGCCTCGGGGTGCAATCCGAGCTTCGCGCGGTTCTCCCAGATGAAGTGAAAGACCTCGTCGCGATCGCGGCGCATCGCATCGAAGTGCGTGCGCGAGTAATCGAGATCTTCCGGCGCCGGCTTCCAGTAACCGTCCTCCGTTCCCGATGCGGGCTCGATCCCGAATTCGCGGAAGGCATCGAGCACGCTCGATCGCAACTGATAGCGCGTGTCGGACGGACGGATCTCGCGATCGGCGGTGAGAAGCGCAGAGAGGTAATCGCCGAACGTGACGTCGACCGGAGGGGAGTAATCGAGCGCGCGAATCGCGGACGTGAGCAGACATTCCGCGATGTCGGCGCCTTCCTCGATCACGCGCGAGCGATCGACGCGCTGGCGATCGCGAACCAGTGCGACGAGTCGCCGGCTCCACATGTCGACGAACGCGGTGAGCATCGCCGCGACGAGGAGCTCGCCGCGCCGGTGCGCCTCGACGAATTCCTCCTCCGTCTGATAGTGCTCGGGACTCGGATCGATGTCGCGCAACGACTGGCGCAGCGGCGAGCCGCGCACGACGTCGAGATCGTCGCTCAGCTCCGTGCCGACCTGCTCCGCGAGTCCGAAGATCATCGACTGGCGCAACGCGTCGCGCGTGAGGAGCTTCGTGCTCAGCGGCGCATCGCCGCGCGACCGATCGATCGTCCGCTCGATGACCGCCGGAAGCGAGAAGACGGAGAGCAGCGCAACGACATCCGCGAAACCCTCGTGGAACGCCGCCTGATCGGACGACGACGGCTCGCGATAGCGCTCGCGCAGTCCGTCGATCAACGCGTGCGTCGTTTCGTGCACGACGACATCGTGCGAGAGACAGGTGAAGACCGGCTTGCCGTTTCCGCCGGGGAAGTAACCGAACAGCAGCGCATTCAACTGATCGGAGTAGAACGCGTTCGCTTCCGAGAACGCGTGCGGCGCGACCTTGAGCTGATGGCAGTCGAAGCCCCAGTTGATGCGGCGGCCGAGGGCGAACTCGAAGCGGCTGAGGGTCTTCATGACGAGGGCGTAGACGTTGTGGCGATGGAACTCGGGATCGCTCACGAGCGCGTCGCCGCCGAGCTTCGACCACTTGTCGGGATTCACGCGCGGCGCGGGCGTGTAAAGCGTGTCGGTGGTGGCATCGAAGTCGATCACCTCGACGCGATAGCCGACCGGACCGGGGCCGAGCGTTTCTGCCGGAATGTTGATCTTCGCGAGCAGGATCTCGCCGTCGACGCGGATCGTCGGATCCTGCGCAACGATCGTGACGCTCCGCTCGCGCGGCGGTGGAACCGAAGGCGCGTGAGGCATTCGTCCTCCTTCAATGATGGGAGAGGATCGAGAGAGTGTAATGCAAGGTCCGAACTGTCATCCCGAGCGGAGTCGAGGGATCTGGCGAGGTGGGTCGCGCGTCCTTCACCACCCGCCCGGATCCCTCGACTCCGCTCGGGATGACAGAGAGAGAGAGAGCAATCCCTACTCGGGAGCGGGCTGGAAGAGTCTTGCAAAGCGCTCGCGGATGTCGTGATCCGGAATCTCTTCGATCAATCGATCGATCTCCGATCGGATCAGCGCCTCATCGAGCCGCGCTCTCTGCGTCTCGATCACGCTGCGCGCGTCTTCGAGATCGCGCTCGCGTGTCGCGAGCACCTTCAGGATCACGAAATCCTCGGGTGACGTCGCGCGGATCTCACGGCCGCGCAGCGAACCGATCATCGCGCGGCGAAAGATGTTTCCCGCATAGCGCGGCGAACGCGGAGTGACGAGGTCGACCGTGTTGACCTGACTGCCGCCGACGAGTGATAGCCGGGAGACGTCGCATCCACCGAATCGCATGTTCGAGAATGCAACCACGACGTCCACCTCGAGCTCGGAAAGCGCACGACGCGCTCGTTCGACGTCGACGCCCGTCACGGCAAAATCCGCGTCCCGCGTTTCGCGCGGCTCGCCATACATTCCGAGTGCGAGCCCTCCGTAAGCGGCCCACTCGGCACCGGTGCGCTCGAGCGCGTCGGCGGCAGCGAGCATCAGCGCGATCGGATCATCGAGATCGATCGCCATCGGACTGATGCTCGGTTCGGCGCGTCTCGCGCGCGGCCATCACCTGCTCCCCGAACTGCTGCAGCTCGCGCGTCGCGCGGCGCAGTTTCGTGCGGAGCTCGTCCGCACGGCGGAGCATTTCGTCGACTTCGGCGCGGGTCAGCTCCATCGAGTCAGTGTAACCGGGTTCCCGACGCCGTCAGTTCGGTGACGCGCGCGAGCTCGGCCTCTGCCTGTTCAACGGCGAATTTCAGCCGGGCCATGTCGGTGAGAATGCGGAGCTCGTGGTCGCGGTCGCCGATCCGGCGAGTCATGGTCAGAGCGCGCTCGAGCAATGCCGCCGACTCGTCGAGCGCGCCGGTTTCGCAGCGCGCGCGGCCGAGGAGCCACAGGCATTGCGCTTCGCAATGCGCGTCGCCGGCCGGCTTCAATTGACCCAGCGCGCGGACCAGATAGGAGATCGCCTGTCTGTACTGTCCCTGGGCGAGGTGGGCCTGTCCGATTCCCATGTTCGCCTTCGCCTCGCCGTTCGCGTCACCGACGGTCGCCGAGTCGATACGCGATCGGACGGCGAGCTCGATCGCGGTCTCGTATTCGCCGCGCTCGAGATACGTCCAGTGCAAACGGCGCAGCAGCAGCGCGCGGTCGCGGATCTCTCCCGCGCGATCGTGATGCTCGAGTGCGCGTCCGAGCAGCGCCGCCCCTTCCGAGTATTCGCCGCGCAGAGCGAGCGACCAGCCCGTGATCCCGTCGGCGAGCGCCGCGATCTCCGCGGTGAGCGGTCTGGCGCGCAGCTCATCGAGCAGCAGCGTCGCACGCTCGTGATTGCCGGCCGCCGATTCGACGCCGGCGAGATGCACGAGCGTGCGCGAGACCGCGGGACCGTCGTCGCGTTCGCCGAAGAGATCGAGCGCCTGGCCGAGCGAAGCCCGCGCGGCGGCGTAATCACTCAGTGCGATCTCGCTCAGACCGCGCAGGCAGAGCGCGCGCGCGAGCTGCGGATCACCCGCCGCGACGGCGATCGCGACCGCGCGATCGAGCACCGTCGCCGACTCGCGGATCCGTCCCGCGCCGTGCCACGATTCGCCGAGGGCGAGCAGCAGCTCGATGCGATCGCCGGTGGCGAGCGTGAGGCGGCGCGACGCCTCCTCCACGCGCTCGATGAGGGCAACCGCCTTGCGCCATTCCGAACGGCTGCTCGCCGCGCGCCACGCGCGCAAGCCCGCGTCGAACGCGCGGCGCACATCGCCGGCCGCCGAGTAGTGCGCCGCCAGCGCCTCCGCCACGCGCTCGCTTTCCGCGCCGTACACCGACTCGAGCGCGGCCGCGGCGCGCGCGTGGAGCTCGCGACGACGGCTCGGAGGAATCGCGTCGTACACCACCCGCCGCAGGATCGAATGCTGAAAGCGGCAGTCCTCGCCGGGTGTCAGACCCTGAATCGAAAGCACGCCGCCGCGCATGGCTTCGCTCAGCACCTCCTCGACATCCGCGACCGTCGCTCCGGTGATGGCGCAGAGCGTCGCGACGTGGAACTCCTCGCCGATGACCGACGCGTGCTCGAGCACGCAGCGCACGCGATCCGGCAGGCGAGCGACTTTCGCGCGCGCGGCGGTCACGATCGTCTCCGGCAGCGCCAGGTCCCTGACGCCGATCCATCTCCAGCATGGCGGTTCGCCGCCCGGAGCGATGGCGCCGGCGGCAACGAGATGGCGCAGCGTCTCGATCAGAAAGTACGGATTGCCGCCAGTGAGGCGATACAGCGTCTCGACGTCGTTGCGCGGGACTTCACCGCTGCGCCGGATGCCGAAGATCCTGCCGATGACCTCGCGGCAGTCGCGCTCGGCGAGACGCTGCAGGCGGACGGTCGTGTACATGCGCCGCCCCGCCTGTTCGGCGAGCCATGCCTCCACGCGACGGTCGGCGCTCTCCGCCTCGTCGGTGCGAATGACGGCGATGATCATCAGCGGCTGACCGTCGATCATTCGCATGAGGCAGCCGAGAACGTCGAGGCTCGCCGGATCGGCCCACTGCAGATCGTCGAGCGCGATGACCAGCGGCTGGCGCTCGCTCAGCGCGAGCCACGCGCGGCAGATCGGAACGATGAAGCGATAGTGATCGCCGGCATTGCCGCTCGCGAGCGTGGAGCGGCTCGAGTCTTCGAAGAGCTCCGCGGGGAGGCGGATCCCGCACGCCGTTTCGATCACGTCGCGCAGCGGCGTGCCGTCGGACGGCCTGCCGTTGACGGCGGCGGTACGCAGGAGATCGAGGAAGAGCTCGTACGGCGCGAGACGGGCGCCGCGATAGTCGAAGAAGCGGCCGTAGAGCGAGATCGCTCCCTGCTCGACCGCCCACCTCCTGAAGTGCCGCACGAGCTGCGTCTTGCCGATGCCGCGCTCGCCGATGATCGCGACCGGACGGGGCGCGCCCTCGAGCGCGCCGCGAAACTCGGCGCGCAGCGTGAGCATCTCCGGGTCGCGCGCCGCGAGCTGGTCGTAGTTCGGAACGAGCTCGCCCGGCGGCTCCGCGATGATGCCTTTCGATGGCGTGATGCTGACCAGCTTCAGCGGCGCGATGAATCGATAGCCGCGGCCGTGATACGTGGCGATGAAACGCGACTGCCCGGCGTCGTCGCCAAGCGTGCGGCGGATCTGCGAGACAGCCTTCTTCAGGACGCCGTCCGTGGTGAAAACGTCCGACCACACTTCCTCGAGCAGTTCCTCCTTCGAGAGCACGCGATCGTGATGCTCGATGAAATAGCGGAGCACGCGTACGGCACGCGGCTCGAGCGGCACGACCTCCTCACCGCGGTAGAGCAGATCGACGCACTGGGCGAGGTGAAAGGCGCCGAATTGCCAGACGATTCCGTCGATTCGATTCATGGGACGAGTTCGGGAGCGATGGAAATATATGCCGCGTCACCTGTGCAATCCGTGACCGTCCGCACGTCGTCTCGCGGAACGAAACCGTCACCCGACCGTCAGGCTTGTCACGAAGCGCCGCCGCATCGTTTGCCGATCAACAGGAGGCAAAGTGATGCGTTCCCCAACTCGAATCGGCGTTGTCTTTCTCTTTCTCTTCGTGTTCACGGCCACCGCCCGCGCCCAGATCGACCCCGGATTGCTGCCGGCGAAACTGCGCGAGGCGATGGCCCACGTCGACGCTCAGCGATACGACGTCGTGCCGCACCCGACGGCCGGCGAAGCCCGTCTGACCGGCTTCGACCGGCTGCAGCGGAACTATCCCGGAGCGCGGAGCGTGCAGACCGATGCCCGCGCGGCGATCCCTCTGATCATTCAGGGCGCCGGGATCCCGTGGATCCCCGGATCGGGCAATCAACTACCGCCGCGAGGGGATGTCCGTCCGGACGATCTCGCCGCGATCGCGGCCGGTTTCACGGCGCAGTACAGCGATCTCCTCGGCGTCACGAACGATGATCTGCTTCTCGATCGCCACACGCTCGTGCACTTCGGCAAGGGCAATCGCTACTGGTCGCTGCGCCTGCACCAGGTCGCGCGCAGCCCGGAATCGGGCGTCGTCGTGCCTGTTCGCGATGCGCACGTCTTCTTCCGCGTCAATCACGGCAATCTGATCCAGTTCGGCAACTACCTCGCGGTCCGGCCGCGCGATCTGTCGTTCAGCGGCGTGATCAGCCGCGCCGACGCGGTGCAGAAGGCGCTCGCATTGACCGACGATCTCGCAAACGCGAAGGTCACCGACGCCGCGATCGACCTCGGACAAACGGATCACAGCCTGGAGGTCGTGCTCGTCAACACCGCGGACGGCAAGCTCGGACATCAACTCGTCCGCGCGCTCCTCGTCGGCGGGAAAAACTACGCGGCCGAGGTCTGGTTCGATGCGCACACCGGGAACCTCGTGAACGTGATCAATCAGATGGACAGCATCGACGGCACCGTGCGCGGCGGCATCTATCCGAACACGAACGCCGCGGGAACCGAAGACCTGCGCGCGCTGCCGTTCATCGACGTGACGAACAACGGCGTGACCAAGACCGCCGATGCCTCGGGCGTGTACGACTACGCGCCTCCGGGCTCGCTGGCCACGACATCGCTGTCCGGCAAGTACATCTTCATCAGCGACTCGTGCGGCGACAGCTCGCTTTCGACGTCGTTGCCGCCCGGCGACATGACGTTCGGCGGAGGAGGAGGAACCGATTGCACGAACCCGGGCGTCGGCGGTGCGGGGAACACGCACGCGGGGCGCACGGCGTTCTACCACCTCAATCTCATCAAGGAGAAGGCGCGGAAGTATCTCGACGCCGACCCGCAGACCACCACGCCGTGGCTGAGCCAGCAGCTCACCACGCTGGTCAACCTGCCCAACGACTGCAACGCGTACTGGGACCCGAATGCCGGGGTCCTCAAGTTCTTCACGTTCTTCCCGGGCAGCCAGGGCGGCTATGACTGCGGGAACACCGGCGAGATCGCCGCGGTGTTTCTGCACGAGTTTGGACACGGTCTCGATGCGAAGACCAACGGCGCTCCGAACGAAGGTGCGAGCCGCGAAGCGTACGGCGACACGATGGCGTTTCTGCAGACTCACGACTCGTGCATCGGTCCGGGGTTCACGCCGAACCATCCCTGCCAGGACGGCTGCACCGCATCGTGCACCGGCGTGCGCGACGTGAATCCGGCGATCAAGGTGAAGCCTTCGAACATCACGTCGTCGCCGATCAACTGCCTGAGCAAGTACACCTTCCCTGACGGCACGCAGTTCCAGCGCACCTGCCCCGCGTTCGGCGGAGGCGGCGTGATGGGCTTCGAAGTGCATTGCGAATCCGCGATCGCGACGGGCGCGACGTGGGACATGGCTCAGGGTCTCATCGCGAAATACGGCAGCGGCGCGGGATGGGCGCTCGCCGACCGCCTCTGGTACGAGTCGGTCTACGACACCGGCAGTGCGTATGAGATCGCCGCCGGCCAGAAGTGCGACATCGCGGCGACCATCGACGGCTGCGGCAGCGCCAACTGGTACACGGTGCTGCTGGCCATCGACGACGACAACGGCAATCTCGCCGACGGCACGCCCAACGCCGACGCGATCTGGAACGCGTTCAACGGTCACGGCATCGCCTGCGGCGCCATGGCACCTCCGGTCTTCTCGACGTGCGTCCCGCCCGCGATCCCGACGCTCACCGCGACGCCCGGCGACAGCAAGGTCGATCTGAGCTGGACGCCGGTCGCGAATGCAACGAGCTACAGGGTCTATCGCAACGAGATCGACTGCAACTCGGGCTACACACCGGTCTTCGAGACGAACGGCACGACGTGGACCGACGACACGGTCGCAAATGCGGTGCAGTACTTCTACCGCGTCCAGGCCGTCGGCTCGAGCGACACGTGCGTGTCGGGTTTCTCATCGTGTCAGACCGCCACACCGGTGGCACCGCTGATTCCGTCGAACATCTACATGGTGCTCGATCAGTCGGGAAGCATGTCGGGAACGACGACGAACGGGATGGAGAAAAAAATCGACGCGTTGCACGACGCCGGAAAGATGGTCATCGATCTCGTCGACGACTACGCGACCGACGGCTTCCGCCTCGGCGCCGTCAGTTTCTCGACGGACGTCACCGGCACGACCACTCTGAAGGATCTCTCCAACGCCATCGAGAAAGACGCGCTGGACACATTCATCAAGAATCTGCAGCCGACGAACCTCACGGCGATCGGCAAGGGGATCAACGCCGCGATCGCCGCGTTCCCTCCGGCTTCCACGAATCAGAAGGTCGTCATGCTTCTCTCCGACGGCATTCAAAACGTGGATCCGATGCTCGGCGTCAAGTCGCCGCCTCCCGGAGCCGTGGTCGGCGTGACGCCAATGCCGTCCGACACGCAGTTCTACACCGTCGCACTCGGCGAAACGATTCAGCAGGATCTCTTCGACGATCTCGCGGCAAACGGCGGCATCCCGGGCTTCTACTACAGCGGAGGCACGCCCGAGATTCAGAGCAATTTCGCGTTCTGGATCGCCGGCGTCCTCGGTCTCGATCCGGCGGGACCGTTCTCGCCTGGCGGCATCGGAATGATGTCGCTGCAGAGCGACGCGCACTACCATGTCAACAAGACCGCGCGCCGCATCACGTTCCTCGTCAACTGGCCGGCCAAGGGGACCGATCTTCATTTCGAGCTCCAGACGCCATTCGGCACGATCCAGCCTCCGCCGTCGGCGTTCCATCCCGCGCAGGGATACGCGGAGTACACCGTGCGATTCCCGCTGCGCGGACATGGTCCGTACGATCAGGTCGGCGAATGGGTCATGAAGGTCACGAACAATCCGCAGCAGGTGCCGTTCAACACGTACGCGCTGTTCGACGATCCCGTCCTCAACCTGCAGTACAGGACCGGCGGTGATGATCCGGTCGCGGGTCAGCCGCTGCCGCTCGAAGCGCGCGTGTTCGAGAACGGAACGCCGATCACCGGCCTGACCGTTCAGGCGACGCTCGACGGCCCGGGTCAGGGCGTCGGCGAGGCGTTGTCTGCCTCGAACGCGTCGCCGGCGTCGCCGGGTGGCGGCGATCCGGGAAGTGCAGCCGATCGCAAGCTCGCGACGCTGCTGCGCCTCGATCCGAACGCGCTCGGACACGCTTCGAACAACATCACGCTCATCGAGAGCGAGCCGGGCGTCTATCGCGCCGTGCTTCCCCCGTCGCAGACGCTTGCGGCAGGCACGTACGTCGTCAACTTCAGCGTCGCCGGCCACGGCATCGTGAACGGCAAGTTCGAACGGACGCAACGCTTCTCGCGCTACCTTCGCCTGAAGCCCGATGCCGGCAACAGCAGTTTGATCGTCGACGCGAAAGGAGGCGTCGTTCGCCTCACCTTCACGCCGCGCGATCGGAACAACTTCCGCCTCGGCCCGGGATGGGAGGACTACATCAAAGTCACCTCGAGCTCGGGCAGGGTCGGAAGGCTCGTCGACAATCTCGACGGCTCGTATACGGCGATGATCGAAGGCACACCGAAGACGGAGCCGAGGATCACGATCACGGTGCGCGGCGAGACCATCGTCGCGCGGTAGTTTGCGTGCAGCACAGGCGCCCTCGCCCAGGCGAGGGCGCCTGATCGCGACAACCTGCGTCCCATATGAGATTCGTCATGGACCGCGCGCACCAACGGGCATAGGCTCCGGTTGGAGGATGCGGAATGGCCGGACTCGGCCGTGTGGGACGCGAACGGTGGGTGGCGGCAGCGTGGGGCGCGCTGTTCACGGCGATTCTCGCCGTCCTGATCGTCGCCGGCTCGCGCACGCTGCAGCACTTTGACGCGGCTCTCGTCGGCTACACGTTCGCGGTCCTGTTCGCGACGTTCGCGATCACGTACCGCTATTCGATGTGGCTCCAGCGGCCGCCGACGCGCCGCTACTGGAACCGCGGATGGCAGCTCTTCTTCAGCCGCCGGTACCTCGCGTCGAACGTGCGGCACTGGTTCGCGCGCGTGACCGCGGACTTCGCGGCGAACCGCTTCATCTTCCGGCGCGATCCGTCGCGCGGCCTCACGCACGCGCTGATCATGTGGGGCTGCATCCTCGCCTTCGCGATCACCTTCCCGCTGGTCTTCGGCTGGATTCACTTCGAGACCGTGCCGGGCGACATCGAGTCGTATCGCACGTTCGTTTTCGGCTTCGCCACCGGCTCTTTCAAGGTCCACTCCGTGATCGCGTTTCTCATCTTTCACGGACTGGTGTGGTCGTCGTTCCTCGTCATCGCCGGCGTGATGCTGGCGATGCGGCGGCGCATGCGCGATCACGGCGCCGCCGCGATTCAGCGATTCGCGGAGGACTTCCTTCCGCTGATTCTCCTCTTCGCGATCAGCATGACCGGACTGCTGCTGACGGCGAGCTACACGTGGATGCAGGGATACGGCTACGACTTCCTCGCGCTGCTGCACGCGATCGCCGTCATCTTCACGCTGCTCTATCTGCCGTTCGGAAAGTTCTTTCACATCTTCCAGCGGCCGGCGCAGCTCGGCGTGAGCTTCTACAAGGACGTCGCGGCGAAGGAAGGGATGGCCCGCTGCCGCCGCTGCGATCAGGAGTACGCGCCGCTGCTGCAGATCAACGATCTGATCGAAGTCGAGCGCGAGCTCGGATATCAGTACCAGATCGCGGATGGCGGAGGGCAGAGGGCGGGAGAAACGCCAACCACTTCTGCCATCCGCAATCCGCAATCCATCCACCTTGATCACTACCAGCGCATCTGCCCCGCGTGCCGCCGATCGATGCTCGCGATCGCGCAGGGCCAATTGTGGGGAATGCGATAGATGGCCACGCTGCCGAAAGAACAGGACGTCCTCGAGAACGTGTGGGGACCGCATCTCAACCGGATGTCGGGAGACCGCGTCGACACCGGCACGGAGCCCGACAAAATCGTGCCCACGCACTGCTGCTTCTGCGGCCAGCAGTGCGGCATCAATCTGAAAGTCAAAGACAACCTCGTCATCGGCTTCGAGCCGCGCTACGACTTCCCGTTCAACAAAGGGATGCTCTGTCCGAAGGGTGTGAAGCGCTATCTGCAGGGCGGCCATCCGGACAGGCTGACGACGGCGCTGCAGCGCGATCCCTCTGCTGACGGCGGGTTCGCGGCGATGCCGTACGACGCCGCGATCGCGCGCGTCGCGTCGGAGATCGAGCGCATCCAGTCGCAGTACGGACCGAATGCGTTCGGCGTGCTCTCGGGCGCGAGCCTCACGACCGAGAAGGCCTACCTCATGGGCAAGTTCGCCCGGGTCTGCCTGAAGACGAAGTACATCGACTACAACGGCCGGCTCTGCATGGTCAGCGCGGGAGCGGCGAACAAGAAGGCGTTCGGCATCGATCGCAGTGCGAATCCGTGGGACGACATCCTCAACGCCGAAGTCGTGCTCATCGCCGGCTCGAACACGGCCGAATGCTCGCCGATCACGACGAACTACGTCTGGCAGGCGCGCGAGAACGGCGGCAAGGTCATCGTCGTCGATCCGCGCATCACGCCGATCGCGCGCACGGCGGACATCTTCCTTCCCGTCAAGCCCGGCCGCGACGTCGCCCTCTTCAACGGCATCCTCCATCTCATGATCGAGAACGACTGGATCGATCACGACTTCATCGAAAAGAACACCGTCGGATTCGAGGCCGTCGCGGAGCACGTGAAGCAGTGGACGCCGCGACAAACGGCGGACGTCACCGGCATCGCGGAGAAGTCGATCCGCGCCGCGGCGGAGCTGTGGGGTCAGGCGAAGACGAGCTTCCTCATGCACGCGCGCGGCATCGAGCATCACTCGCACGGCGTCGAGAACTGCCTCTCCACGATCAACATCGTTCTCGCGTCGGGGCGCATCGGCAAACCGAATTGCGCGTACGGCACCGTCGTCGGCCAGGGCAACGGTCAGGGCGGACGCGAGCACGGACAGAAGTGCGATCAGCTGCCGGGATGGCGCGACATTTCGAATCCCGCACATCGCGAGTACATCGCCGGCGTGTGGGGCGTGAGACCGGACGAGATCCCCGAGGCGGGCGTGGACTGCTACGAGATGATGCGGAAGATTGATGCGGGCGAGATCAAAGGACTGCTCTCGATCTGCTTCAATCCGAAAGTCTCGCTTCCCGACAACGCCTTCGTCACGCGCGCGCTCGACAAGCTCGAGTTCTTCACGGTCATCGACTTCTTCCTCAGCGAAACCGCGCAGCACGCGGACGTCGTTCTTCCCGGCTCGCTGCACGAGGAAGACGAAGGCGTGGTCTGCCAGGTCGAGGGACGGGTCATCAAGATCAACAAGGCCGTCGATCCTCCCGGCGACGCGAAGCAGGACTGGCGCGTCATTCAGGACATTGCC
>Ga0075425_100001699_pt1 | contig 21601 bp, 14 predicted proteins | sample SoiMethybrSBSTD4_FD_75300 | JGI IMG/M metagenome (GOLD analysis project Ga0075425, IMG submission 75300) | Bulk soil microbial communities from a Populus tree surrounding site in Tennessee, USA - Soil MetaG P. TD hybrid SBSTD4 | ecosystem: Environmental > Terrestrial > Soil > Tree plantation... | reverse complement strand
GAGTCCGGGACAGTTATGGGAACCCTGTCATACATGTCACCGGAACAGCTTCGTGGAGAGCAACTCGATGAGCGCACCGACATCTTTTCGTTCGGGATTGTGTTGTACGAATTGATCACCGGCGACCTTCCATTCGTGGGTTCAAATTCGTTTGAGGTGGCTGCCTCGATTTTGAAGGATCCCGCTTTCCAGATCGGCACCGTTCCACGGGGGTTGCCTCGATCCATCAAGTCGGTAGTTGCAAGGCTTCTCGAGAAACGGCGCCAAGATCGACATAGATCATTCGTCGAAGTAAAGAATTCGATCGATTCGCTAAAACACGAGGCCAGGGCTTTGTCTGAATGGGTGGGAGAGGCACAGACAACCGTCGAGCTGCCGCCACAAATGCCGCAGCAGAGATCGGCGAGTCTCGCGGCTGCTCTTCGGTCTACGTCGAAGATCGGCTCTGTGCCGCCTACGATATTGGTGCTTCCGCTTCAGACGGTTGGGACGGACGAGAGCAGTTCATTTATCGGTATAGGGCTGGCGCATGCGATGACCACCGATCTTGCTAAGGTGAAGGGGCTGTCCGTTCTTTCAAAGTCTGCCGGCGCGGGCCGAGTCGACGAAGGCGGTCGTGGCGCCCGGGAGCTGGCGAGGGAACTCGGTGCCACGATTCTGCTCGAAGGCGAGGTTATGCGAGCCGGTCAGATGATCGGCGTGATGGCCAGGCTCACCGATGCCGATACTGGGCATGTCATTTGGGGATCGCAGTATCGAGGAGACGCCGCCGATCTGTTCAGCATTCAGGACGCGGTTTGTGAGAGCGTGGTCGAGGCACTGAAGCTCAGCATCTCGAATGATCTTCGAGATGAAATCGCGCGGCCGGCCACAACCAACCTCGATGCGTTCGAGTTCTATTCGAAGGGACGCGCATTTCTCGAACGCTACGAAGTCGTCGAGAATGTAGACTTTGCGATACAGATGTTCGACGAAGCTTTGAAACTCGATCCGGCGTTCGCGCTTGCATACGCAGGGTTGGGTGAGGCGTACTGGCGCAAGTATCACGACACGAGCGACAACACCTGGGTCGATCGCGCGATTTCGGCGAGCGATCGCGCGCTCGCGCTCGATCCAAATCAGGCGCAGGTTCATATCGCGCTGGGGATTATCTATCACGGAACTGGCAAGACTGAGAGCGCGATCGAGGAGTTCGAGCGAGCCACTCAGTTGAGACCGGGCAGCGACGACGGATTCAGGTGGCTGGGGCTTTGTTACACCCGCAAAGGTGAGATGGAGCGGGCCATCAAATGTTTTGAGAGAGCGATCGAAATACGGCCGGGCTACTGGGACAACTACAACAATCTCGGGAATGCATATTACACATTTGGACACTACCGCGAGGCCTCCGAGCAATTTCGGCGTGTGATAACGATTCAACCGGACAACTTTCGCGGCTACAGCAATCTGGGTTCGATGTACTATTTGCTCGGTCTCTATGAAGACGCCGTTGCGATGTATCAGAGAGCTATCGAGGTTTATCCGAACGAGGACTCGTATGCAAATCTCGGTACGGCTTACTTCTATCTTGGTCGATACGATGATGCGCTCGAGGCGTACAGATCGGCGTTAAAGCTGGATTCTCGCAATGATGTTCTTTATCGAAATCTCGGGGATGCATACCTGAGGGTGGAGCGTGTTGAAGAGGCGCAAGAGCAGTTCAAAACCGCAGTCTCGCTTTTGAGTGAACACCTGAAGATCAATCCTGATGACGCTCCGCGTCTTGCCGATCTGGCGATATGTCAGGCGAAGCTTGGCAACGCGGTCGTCGCAGCTGCGAGTATTGAGCGGGCGATCACTCTCGAGCCGCACAATACAAACCTGATGTATGCCAAAGCTGTGGTGTATGCGCTCGGTGGACAGCGCGAAAAAGCTATCGAGGATCTGCGACGCGCTTTAGTTCACGGCTATAGCAGCTCGGAGGCGCGGCGCGATCCCGATCTTGAAACGTTGCGCGAGATGAAGGAATACGAGGAGCTGTTCAGTACCGCTAATTAGAATCATCCGTCGTGCAACCGCTTCATTTACCCGAACTATCGAAGCCTGCCGATACAATTATTCTTGGGTCCAGAATCTTCTTATCTCCGGTTGCGGAAACTGCCGTTATTCGATACTTGAAGCCCCCGGCATCGCTTACCCTGCCGGCGGTGCCGGACATCGCCGATTGACCGGAGGTCGCCCCACCAATTCTATATGTGCTGCCGTCGCCGAAGACGTCCACGTTCTTGCCGCTGGTGTCCTGGAAGCCGTCTACGGTGACGTCCAACGGATTGGTAGCCGGCACCACCGTCACCGACCACGTAACCTTGTCGCCTTTTGCGATTCTCGCGGGGTCGGGTACTGGCGGATTGATAGTGATATTCGGCGGATCGTAGTGAATTACCACCTTGATGTTGAGCGGAGTACCCGATGGACTGAGTTCCTTTTTTTGGCAACCCGGCAACGACACCAGCATCGCAACGATTAGAAAAATGAACAGAGTCTTCTTCATTCTTTGTTCCTCCCGCTCAGAATTGTGTAGAAACCGTAGGCTTGGTTCACAGGTCGGATTGCTCACTGCTTTTGATTAAGAGCAGGCCCGCTACGATGACGCGGTTCGTCGCCACGGTGCAGAGCCGAGCTTGATGCGCGGCTTTATGATCGGCGATACATCCGCGAATGATGCGTCGGGATTCTACGTGAATGGCAAAACGATGTCTACGTTTATTTTATGACATCACTTGCCGTGATCCAGTGAGCCGATGAAATCAGACAACACCCTATTGAACTCCTCAGGTTGTTCGAGGTTCGAAAGATGACCTGCGCGATTGATAACGTTGAAACGCGCACCTTTGATTCCTCGGTGAAGGTTTTCCGCTTCGGACAGTGGTGTCAGGACGTCTTCTGATCCGACGATAACCTGGCAAGGCAGTTCGAGCTGGGTGAGAAGTGTAGTTGAATCGACGCGCTCCGACATGCCTCGCTGAGCGGCGGCGATGCCCTGAGACGCATTGCCTTCGATCATCTTCCTGACTCGAAGAACTACATCGGGGCGACTGTCGAGAGAGGTGCGTCCGAGCAGCATCGGAACCATATCATCGGCGATTGCACGAGCGCCTTCGCGCTCGGCCTTGTCCGCGGAGATCAACCGGCGTTCGCGGGCTTCGGGAGTATCTGCGGTCGCGCGAGTATCTGCCAGCACGAGAGCGCGAACAATTCGCGGATACTTTCTTAGAAACGCGAGCGAGATGTAGCCGCCCATCGACAATCCGACAATCGTCGCGCGATGAATGTCCAGATGATAGAGCAATGCGCGAACATCGTCAGCGATCTGAGTCATGGAATATGGCCCGGGAGGAGCATCTGATCTTCCAAATCCGCGAAGATCGATAGTGATGACCCTGAAAGAGTTTTGTAATGTAGATAACTGAATATCCCACATCGTCTGATTGAGTGGGAAGGCGTGGATAAAGACTACGGGGACTCCTGAGCCCTGATCGCGGTAATCGATGCTAATTCCATTTATGTTTATCAACATTTAGAGAAAGTGCGGGAAACGCAAGAAAATTGCAAGATTCGCGTTAAATCTTTGCCCTCCTGCAACTAGTCGGTATGTGGAGTCGGAACATCGGATCATGCGCAGCTGGGACTCTCTTGACGGGTCGGTTTGCGTGTTATACTCCCGATTTCACGAAGCGCGCTGGATTGGCTTCTACTAGTCCCGACGAGGTGAGATTCCTCGTTTAGGTGATCAGTTCAGTGCACGTTCTTACCCACAAGCAGGAGATGTAATGACTCGGTGCCCAGGCAGGAAAGCCCAGCGGAAAAGTCTGCTCTCGAAGTTGTCTATCTTTGGAAGTTTTTTATTAGTAGTTTCAATAGTTGATTCACGTAAAGCGGTATTCGCCGCTGAAGAACCTACCACTCAAGCTTCACAATCCTCCTCTCTGGAAATACCTGGTTCGTTCAAGGAATTACCTGAAGCCCGCGACGCCGTCACCGCCAAGCAACTCGCCAGTACTCTCACAAACGGTTCGAGTTCGACAGCTAAACTCGATATCGACGTGGAAAAACTGGCTGGCGCCAACGTATCGGTAGAAACCGACCGTGGTCTCGTAGACTTTCACGCCACCGCTTACTGCTTGAAAGGACGCACCGCGTCGGGAGCAAACACCCGCCCAGGGATGATCGCTGCAGATCCCAGCGTTCTTCCGCTCGGCACAGTCGTGCACCTGCGAGCGGGTCGCTACACCGGAACCTACACCGTGATGGACACCGGCGGTCGCATTAAGGGACGACGAGTTGATGTATACGTCCCGACACATCGCGAAGCACTCGAATTTGGCAGACGCCAGGTGAAGATTAAGGTCATCGGTGGTAAGAATGCCGCTGCCGTGAACAAAGGCCTTCTGGCGGCAGAATAATTACCGCATAGTCTATCGACAAAGAGAACCCGCTGCTGAAATATTTAGCAGCGGGTTTTCGACTTTTCAGGGCCTCCGATGCTGATATAGATGAGATATCGTTTGAGTAAGGCTGATTACTCGGCGAGTGATGCGTTCATAGAAGCGCGTCCTTCGGTCGCCTGCGAAAAATATCTCACAAGAGCATCTCGATACCTTGCGATCTTTTCGAGCGTTGATGTCGAAGGCGTCTCGCCCTGTTCGGTAAGAAGAATGAATCCAACGCGAACTTCCTTTGGTGAGTTTTCGGAGTCGGGGAGGCGCTCACCCTCGTGCGAAATAATCTGCGAGAGCGATATGGTCATACGGACCGCGGTCATCGAAAAACCGGAGAAGGGTGACTTCTCGCGCAGATATTCAGTGAGCTGAGAATCGGTTGCAAGGTAAGAAATATCACCAACCTGATCGGGTGGGCGTAGTCCCATCAGATACTGGTCGAGCGGGTTGAAGTAATTGACTGCTGATTCGGTGGTAGTAAACGTTCCGCCTCCTGAGCTCGTCCACGCGTTGCCTTCCATAAGCGATGAGAAGCTGCCTTGTGAGTTCGTTCGGCTATCGACGAGGAAGCTCCAATGAGCATTCTCTCGTCCGAGGAGATCGCTCCTGGTCTGGTGACCCGCGTCAAAGCGGACGTATGCAAGCCATCGATGGCCCTGTTCGTGACACACGATGCTGACAGCGGAATTCAACCCGGCGGCGTGAGCTTGCGGATCCGAAGGCCAGTCGTTCACGTTTCCCATCGTGATAATCGTCGACAATCGGGAAGGACTGCCGTATGCCTTGCCACGGTCAAAATCTCTCAGACCGATTCCACTGATATGGTTGCGAACGTTGAACGAATGCGCGATCCCCAGGCCGTTGTCGTAAGGGAAGTCGGTCCATATGAACGCGGTATCGAACAGGTCTGAGTGAGCGTCATAAAAGGATTGCATCACTGCCGGGAGATCAAGCCGCTTCTGTTTGCCGAATACCTGAAAGAACGTGCCGTTCACCGCATCGGAGGGCGGGTTTGAAAAATCGACCGCGAGCGGATCAACGCTCTCTCCGCCGGGAGAAATTCCTACCATCGCCGCTTGTGCCTTTACCTTGCGATAGACGAACGCGATACGACCGTCGTCATACAGGACGGCCTGGAAGGTACTGTTGCCTTCGTATGCCGGCTGCGCGGCTCCTTCCCAGGTTATGAGATGCCGGCCCTCGAGACGATTGTAATGTAGATCACCAGACGTAATCAGCTCGAGATCTGCCCAGAGAGGCGCAATGCGCGGAAGCGTGGCTGCCAAAGCGGTAGGTGATAGCCTTGCGGTCGTGTCTCCCTGTGTGAATGTGATATAGCCGTTCGTGCCGACGTAGATGGTGTCGTAAGAGACCCCGAAGAAGGTGAACGGAGCGTCAGATATTCGAATGTCCCGATATCCGTTGTCAGCATCTCCGAGTGTGTTGTCTGCGCCGAGGAAGAAGCCAAGGCGATCTCCGAAGTCCTTGTTGAACGCGACATCGCCCGCCGATATCCGGTAACCGCCGCCTTCGGGTGTAAAAACAATCGAGCTGTTCTTGAGACTGAACCTGGTTGGCTGGATTACCATCGTGCCGTCGTCCTCGAGCGGCGCGATATCCGAATCATCGCTCAAAACACCTTTCGTTCGCGGTTGCTTTATTTGGTTGGGATTGCCTCGAGTGCTCAGTTCAAACTTGTGGGCTAGGTGATTGTTCAATTCATCAGTCGCGCCCAGCGGGTCGTTTCCGCAGACGAATTGTTTCGCTTTCTTATCAGCGGTGTTCGATCTTTTTTGTCCGATACGGTGGACCGATCTCGCGGTTACGAAGGCGGGGATGAGATTTGTGAAGATAACGGTCAGAGCCACGATGAGGACAAGCCTGACGGGGTTTGAAACAGCGATATGTTCGATAGATGGCTTAACTTTTCGCGGAAACATACTGACTCCGGGGGGGCTTCGAATGTCGCGCGATATTATAGTGAAGCGTTGACGAGCTAACAACTACTGTTTCGGGGTAGAGTTGGAGGTAAATTCTTTGCTTGACAAACAAACAGGCTTTGGAATAAAAGGGGGCTAAGAGTTGGCCCCGTTTTCGCGAAAAATGGTTTTTTGGGCGTGGCACGCGGCGCGTGGTTAGAGCTATATTTTAATCGAGAATCTTCTCCAACTTCCGAAGCATCCAAGCCAAGGAAAGGTTGTTTGCATTACAGAAGGCTCTGCCATAGCCGAAGACGCTCATCGTCCCCGTCTATTGTTTTTGCCTCTGTTGTAGTTTTGGAGTGAGCAAAGTGGACGAAAATAGAGACCAATCGCACAATAGGGTTTTCCTCAACCCGGACATGAAAAGCCCGCGCGCTCAGGAGTTTGAGAGCAAGCTCGGCGCGCTGATCGTTGGGCAGGAACGGGCTGTCCGGAGGATATCGGGACTCTATCAAATTTATCTTGCCGGTATGCAAAACCCCGGCAGGCCAGTGGGTACAATGCTGTTTTTGGGCCCAACAGGCTCTGGAAAAACCCGAGTCGTCGAGGCTGCGGCCGAAGTACTGTTCGCGGAGAGCAACGCCGTCGTCAAAATCGACTGCGCTGAGTTTCAGCACTCGCACGAGATCGCCAAGCTCATTGGCTCGCCGCCTGGCTATCTCGGACATCGCGAAACAGCTCCAATGCTTACCCAGGAAAATCTGGATAAGTATCATACGGAGCAGGACAAACTCACCTTTGTGCTGTTCGACGAGATCGAAAAGGCGTCCGACGCCCTGTGGCAGCTACTGCTCGGGATTCTGGACAAGGCCACGCTGACGCTCGGCGATAATCGCAAGGTCGATTTCTCGCACTGCATGATTTTCCTGACGTCTAATCTCGGGGCGAAGGAGATGAGCGAACTGATCACCGGTTCGATCGGCTTCGCGCCTGCCCGCGGCAAACGAATGCTGGAGGACGACGTCGACCAGAAAATCTATCGAACCGCATCAGAAGCCGCGAAACGAAAGTTTTCGCCTGAGTTCATGAACCGAATCGACAAGGTGGTTGTGTTCCGGAGTCTCAAAGAGTACCACCTGAAACAGATTCTCGAACTTGAGCTCGGTCAGGTTCAGAATCGAATCATGCGCGGCACCGGCGAAAAATTTGTCTTCACCTGTACCGACGACGCAAAGAAGTTCCTGCTGGACGAAGGCATTGATTTCAAGTATGGAGCTCGCCACTTGAAACGCGCAATCGAGCGATTTCTGGTTTATCCGATTTCAAATCTGGTGGCCACTCAGCAGGTGTCGACCGGCGATCTCGTGATAATCGATTACGATTCCGACACCGGAAAATTGACGTTTACGAAGTCGGAGGGAGGCGCATTGATCGATCCGTATCGCGAAGCTTACAGCGACATGTTTGACGATGCGCAACAAGAGCACGCGGCGGCTGCCGAAGCAAGCGATGGAGGATTGGCAACCGCTCCGCTTAAGGCAATCGAGAAGTAGCAGAAGGTTTAGATAATCGACTTTTCACGGTAGCCCGGCAAAGACCATCTTGGCCGGGCTTGTTTGTCTCATCGTCATGCATCTGATTGCCGCCATCTTTTTGCCGTTTCTTGCGACGTGTTCTTTCAACCAACGCTCCGATCTTGTTCGAATCGGCTTGTTCAGCTTGTTCAAACCTGAAACGATTCAGGTGCGAGCAAGCTCGACCGCGACGCTGAGCCTCGACGGCATCTCAAGCAATAGTTCACTAACCGGCGGAGAGTTGATTCGGATTCGCCTGTCGGGTGAAAGGCTCAACGTTGTAGTAATCGGATCACACGGAGCCGCTAAGCAATCTATTGAAACGGGTCAGGTGGTTATTGCTCCCGATGCTGAAGGGACTCTGGAACTCGTGATACCGGGGCGAATGCGACGGACCGTCAGGGGCTCGGTCTCAGTTGACGCTGGTTTGGCAGGACGAGGCCCACTGAGAGTGGTTCTTTCTACAGGCCGGGAGGCAGCTATTGCCTCAGTGGTCGCTGCTGAAACGAGCCGGCGGGAGCCCGAGGCTTTGATGGCGTTAGCCGTGGTGGTGCGGACATTTACGCTCTCGCACCCGGGCCGACATTCGAACGAAGGATTCGATTTTTGCGATACGACTCACTGTCAGCTGTACCGCGGTGAACAGGATCTCGCTGACCGAGCGGCTGCAGCAGCGGTCTTGCATTCGGTTGCGCGCACGGCGGGGCAGGTTCTCACCTTCCACGGGCACATGATCGAGGGTTACTACACCGCCACTTGTGGAGGTTTGTCGGCGACGCCTTCGATGGTTTGGGGAGGTAGCGAAGATTACCCTTATCGTCGAATCGAGTGTCAATGGTGCAAGGCGTCTCGGTTTCGTAGATGGCAGCGCGCCGCGGATGCGAGGCGGGTGATCGATTCAGTCGCCGGGTTTCTGAGTGCGAAACTCTCCCACGAAACCGAGTTGAGCACAACCAATGATCCCAGGAGCGGTTTTGTGGAGTCGGTGTTGGTTGTCGACGAGTCAAAGCGATATGTGTTAAGCGCTGATGCTTTTCGGCGAGCCGTTGGGCTATCTCTGGGATGGAATACGGTGCTGAGTCCGACCTTTGTTATCGAGCGGAAGGGATTGAGAATAGTCTTTCGAGGCCGCGGCTTTGGAAGTCAAATCGGATTGTGCGAAGAAGGAGCGATAGCGCAGGCAGTCTCAGGACGCAGCTATCGAGAAATCCTGGGCTTTTATTTTCCAGGCGCCGTCGTCAGCAGCCCGCAAGAGTGAAATAGTGTTGATACTGCTTGGAATAGGAAATATTCTTCAGCGGCTGCTGGAATGGCTCAAAGCGTTTGGCGCGCTGGGGTTGTTCGGAATATCACTCGTAGACTCGATGGGGATTCCGTTGCCGGGAGGGCCGGATGCGGCGATGATTTGGCTGAGCGCCGGCAATCCCTCATTGATGCCTGCTTATGCCCTTGCGGCGACTTGCGGCTCGGCGATCGGTTGCACAGTGCTGTATCTTATCGCGAGACGCGCCGGCGTGGCGGGGCTCAAGCGAGTGTCTGAAAAACGGCGCAACCGAATTGAAAACCTTCTTGGTCGATACGACCTGGTCGCAGTGATGGTGCCTGCGATACTGCCTCCCCCTTTTCCGTTCAAACCGTTCGTCTTGTGCGCTGGAGTGTTCAAGCTTAAGACGGTCCGGTTTATTTCGGCAGTGTTTGTCGGACGCGCGATACGATTTGGTGTCGAGGGCTGGCTGGCGATCGAGTTCGGGAACGACGCGAGTCGAATCATAACTCAGCACGGATGGAAGGTACTGGTAGTGGTGGTCATCAATGTCTTAATCTATTTTGCTTTCATTTTGTGGCGAGTGCGCGCGCGATCGTCGAACCGCGAATCGATCGAAGAATCACAGCCGGCGCGTTGACCGATCGTCCGTGGTTCACTTGACTAAAAGAGTGCCTGTCGGCGAATAACAAAAAAGGACCGAGAGGCGACGCCGATCAGCCGGCCAGGCATCAAACCATTTGGCCCCAAGTCCTATGGAGACACTGGAATTGGAACTTTTGTGTGCTACGCGGCGTGTGGTAGCATTAACAGCTTTCGGAGGAGTGGATCGTCCTGCATGAGAAAGGTTGTCCTGCTAACCGCGTTGCCCCTGTTCGTTCTGTCGAGTTTCGCACAGTCGCGTAATTGTCTGCGCGTGATGACCGTTGATGAAATCACGCGACAAGCTATCCTGATCGCGCGCGTAAAAGTGCATAAAGTCGACAAGGCAAAGTACAAGGGCGAGTATGGCCAGCTGGCCGTGCTTTATCCGGTGGACGTCATCGAAGGCGACTTCACCCTGAAAGAGTTAAATGTTCTCGCTCGATCGAATGTGAGATGCGCCGAAGACAACTATACAAAAGAAGACGAGATGCTGGTGTTCCTTGAGCCCGAGGACAGTTTGTTTCACACCGTCGGCTATCAGTATGGACAGTTTCCGATCGTAGGCGATGTTGTGAAAGGATGGCGCGACAAAGGGAACAAACCGATCGATAAGCCTTATGCTGAAGTGCGACGCGAGATTCAAGCGTGCGTCGCGGCCGCGCATACCCCCAAGCCGGAAAACGAGAACCCGTCTCAACCTGCCAAGCCTGTCAAGCCTCCTCAACCCGACGCTCGATAGCATTCAAACATCTCCGGGAGTGCATGCGCCTGGCACTGCGAGATTAGTAATACGCATTACAGTTAAAAGTAAAGGTAGGATCGAGCAGCGATGAGTTTGGATGGTTCAACTCGTTAAGCCTGCGAGTGCCGCCGTCAGAAGCAGCAGACGCTTGATCCCGAGCTCGCGACCCAACGGCTCGTACCATTCGGTCAGGCTGTGACAATTGCCGGAAATACCGCCGACTCCGATCGTGATCGCCGGCATACCTAGCGAGATCGGTATGTTTGAATCGGTGGATGAACAGTCAAGCCGAGGTTCGATGCCAAGCGCTCTGGAGCATTCGACAGCGGCCCTGACTATCGGAGAGCCGACCGGCGTCTCGCCCGATGGCCGATTCCCAACCTGTTCGAACTCGCATCTCAGGCTTGTTCCGCTCATAGAACGCAGCGAGTTTTCTTCGCGAACAGCGATTTCCACCACCCTCCGAAGATACGCTTCGAGTTTGTCGATTTCATCGCTGGACACTGAGCGCATGTCTACTACCATCTGTGCCCGCTCAGGGATCGCATTAACCGAGCTGCCGCCTTCGATGATTCCAACGTTGTAGGATGTCCGAGGCGCGAGCGGGGCAGGGTACGATGCAAATCGTGCGATCGCGCGGCCCAGTGCGTGCACTGGATTCACTATCCCGAAGTCTCCCCACGAATGACCGCCTGGTCCGGAGATCGTCACTCTATACCTGCGTGACCCAAGCGCACGCTGAGTGATCCGTTCGAGTCCTGGGCCATCCAGCGATATGAAAGCCTCGACTCCGGTTTTAAAGTCGCCGTTGGTAAATAGATGACGCACGCCGCGGAGGTTGCCTTCACCTTCTTCGCCGACGGTTGCGACAAAAGTTACAGAGCGCTCGGTCTTCATGTCCGAAGAGCGCATTGCTCGAGCCAGCGCAATGAGACTCACGACTCCACAGGTGTTGTCGCTGATGCCCGGTGCGTGGAATCGCGAACCATCGCGTCTCACTCGAACATCGGTGCCTTCCGGAAAAACGGTGTCGAGATGAGCCGAGACTGCAACTGGTGGCCCGGCCAGGGAGCCGGGAAGTTCGGCGAGAATGTTGCCCTCCTGATCGAATCGAACATTTGAAAGCCCGATCTCAGTAAACCTGCGCGAGACTTCGACCGCTCGAGCCTCTTCTTTGAACGGGGGCGATGGGATTTCGCAGATTCTCACCAGCTCCTGGTCCAGCTGCTCGCCGATTTCGTTTACAAACTGAAACGCGCGCTGCATCTGAGGCGCACCAAGCAGGCCGGCGATCGATAATCGTTCGTCTGTCCGAGGTGCGTAGTTGTGCATTTGTAAGCTCGTGTGTATGTCGGATGAGATCAGGATGGCGGCGCACTATGTAAGCTGCATCACCTCTTCGTCGGTGAGGACCGAATCGCTTTGCTTGGCGCGGTTGAATATTCGTTCTACGCGTTCTTTTGTTGGTTCCAGACCGTTGCGTTCGAGCCAGAAAATTACGTTCGATTTTCCGCTCATTGGTCCGATGTCGATGCGTTGTTCGCGGTTGAGCATTCGGGCCGGCACTCCCGAATAGACCATATCGGCAAGCCAGTCATCGCCCTTGTTAAACGCTTTGATGAGCGCAGCGGCGTGCACTCCTGTCGCGGTGCGGAACGCGTCGCGGCCTACAATTGGATAAGAGATCGAAATAGGAACCCCCGTTGACGAGCTCACTGCCTCGCAATAACGAGTCAAGTTCGTAAGATCGCGATCGAGGTAGCCCATCAATTGAAGATTGACCAGCAGCTGATCCATTGGCGCGTTGCCGACTCGCTCTCCGATTCCCAGCGCTGTACCGTGGAGTCGATCGGCGCCGGCTTCATAAGCAACGATGGAGTTGATGACTCCAAGACCGCGGTCCTGATGGCCGTGCCAATCGATCTTGATTTCACCGTTGAGCCCCATCTCGTCGACAACACCTTTTATGAATGTGATCAGAGCGTGCACGCCGTCCGGGGTGGCGTGACCGACGGTATCACAAACGCAAATTCGTTTGGCGCCGGCTTCGATCGCGGTCCGATACAGCGACTTCACTGTAGCCGGATTTGCGCGGGTTGTGTCTTCGGTAACGTACATCACCGGCAGCCCGTGAGACACTGCGAATTTGATGGCGTCTTCGGTTGCGGTGAGCATCATTTCGAGCGACCAGCCTTCGGCGTACTGTCGAATGGGGCTGGAGCCTATGAACGTGCAAGCCTCGATCGGGATCCCTATTTTCTCGGAGATGTCGATGATGGGCTCGATATCGGCGATCACGGTACGGGCCGCGCAGTTCGGAGTGATGTCGAGCTTGCAGTCGGCAATTTCCTTTGCCAGCCGAGTGACGTCCGAGACCGCTCTTGGGCCGGCACCTGGCAAGCCAATGTCGGCGGCGTCGATTCCCAACGAGTCCATCAGATGAAGGATCTCGAGTTTTTTATCGATTGGAGGATCAATTACTGAAGGGGATTGTAGCCCGTCGCGCAGAGTTTCATCGTTCAGCTCGAGTGGACGGGGCGCATTCTCGGCAGCGCCAACCTTGTTCCAATCGTAAATTAATTCGTTCTTGTCCATCGAATTCGTACCGATTCGATTAGAGCAAACGCTCGCAGCGAGCGTCAAGAAGGGAAAAAAGAGTGCTGAGTGGCTCGGAAGTGAAGAGTAATGAGTGCTGAGTGCTGAGCAGTGGTCTAATGTCTCCGGTGCCACGTTGTCTTTCGCATAAACGCTCTACAAGTCGCTCAGAGTCTTTACCTGCTGATAAGCACTTTCGCCTAGGCAAAGTACCTGGTATTTCTGACGTACTCAGCACTCATTAGTTATCTCTTCTTCGTGTTACCATTCAACTCCGAGCTAGCCGATTTTGCACAATCAAGAATGAGGTCCGATAACTCAAAAGAAAGTTTACCTGCCAATCTGGTCAGCACTCAGCACTCAGCACTCAGCACTCACTTGTTCCTGGCTTTCGCAGGATTGTTTTTACTCAATCTGCTGCTTCGCGTTTTTTATGTCCGCTACGATTTTGTTAATGGTGACGAAGGCGTCCGAGCGCTGACCGCGACTCGTTTGCTGGATGGCGCTCGATTGTATGCCGACGTAGTCACCGACAAACCACCAGGAGCAACTCTGTTCTATGCCTTGGTATTCGCGGTCTTTGGCCGGAGCATGAAAGCAGTTCATCTCACCGCGACGGTCTGGAACTTCGGCACCGCCCTGGTTGTGTATCTCATCGGCGCTCGTTTTCACAACCGACGAATAGGCTTGTTAGCCGCGCTGTTGTTTGTGTACTTCAGCACCAATTACTTCACACAGGACATGATGGCGGCGAACACCGAACTGCTGATGGCGCTGCCCTACACTGCGTCTTTCTGTTTTTATATTGTTGCTGCTCGAGAAAAGAGTACCAGCCTCGGGTCGCGACCCGTGATACTTCCTTTGATTGTCGCAGGGATGTTGACCGCAACGGCGACCCTGTTTAAGCAGATCGGAGTTCTCAACCTTGGTTTCTTTGCGACCTACGAAATACTCCGAGTCTGGCGAGATCATCGTGAACGAAGCGGCATCGCCTGGTTCTCATCAATCAGGAGGTCGATCGCGCGACTCAGCTTGATAGCGGTCGGATTTCTTTTAGTCCTGGCTGGGATAGCTATTTGGCTCGCATCGATGGGAGCGCTCGCTGACTTCTGGCGGAATGCAGTCGTGCTCAACATGTTTTACATTGACTCGGAGCCCGCCGGACTGTGGCTGCGCTTTATGATCGGTCGCGGAATCGGCTACGTTCTGTTCAACGCGTCGCTGTGGTTGCTCGCAGGTTGGGGTTTGTGGCGGTCATTACACAGGGCAAATGCAGAGGAGCGGTCGAATACTGAATTCGACATCGCGGTCGCGTTATGGTGCGGCGTTACCTTGTTAGCTGTATTGATCAGCGGGAGATTCTACGGTCACTATTTTTTCCCCGCGCTGCCCGCTTTGTCGCTGCTCGGTGCCAATGGACTCGCTGCGTTGATCGAAGGTTTGCGGAATCCTCAGCGTAAGCGACGCACGATATTGGTGACGTCGATTTTGTCGGTCGCATTTCTGATCGGGTTCGTGAGATGTCACCACCGGACATTTGTGCTGGCTTATGAGACGCTGGCTCAAACACGCACTCGCTGGAGCTCTGACTGGGGAATGACCACACGCGAGGAGGAAGCCGACGTGGTTTCGACGTTCGTGCGCGAGCGCGTGCCTCCAGGAGCTCCGCTTTACATCTGGGGATACGCGCACGATGTCTTTTGGCGGACCCGATGTTCCCCGGCATCAAGGTACCTCACGCCTTATTACATCGACGGCCGGTTCGCCGACGCCGAGGCTACGGTGCCGGCATCGGGTGATGCATTCCGGCGAGTCGCCGCCGAGAATTTGATCGAGGATTTGGTCCGCAACAAACCGCGGCTGATTCTGGATGTCGAGGGTAACTTCAAAGCGCTACCCTTTCCGGAGCTGGTCGGTTTTGTTGAAAAACACTATCGCGAATCGGGCGATGCAGGCCCGCTCACTGGACGCCCGTTTCGTATGTTTGAACTGAAGGACGCGCCGGAAGGTTCAAACTGAAAATTCGAACTGTGACAATTCAAACTCGGAGGGGTTTAGTTCTCTTGCTTCTGATTAGCAGGCAGGCGCGCAGTGATCCACTGATTGATGATTGGGAGAGCCTCACGAGGGAAGACATGGCCCACCGGGAAGCTCATGTATTCAACCGAGGGCGAACGCCGGGACATCGTATCCTTAAAGGTTCGCGTTCGTTCAACAGGATAGAATTCGTCCGTTTCTCCGGCGACAATCAGCAGATCGGTTTCACTGTTTTTGTACTTGTTCTCACTCCAATCTCCTGGAATCCCGCCGCAGACTCCGATGGCGCCTCGAATCAGATTCGGATGAGTAAAGACAAAACGATAGTTGAGAGAGACTGATTGCGAGAACGCGAGCAGGAAGATTGCCCGTCGATCGATCGAGTATTCGGCCGCTGTATTTTCGATGACCGAGAGCAACGTGCGATGGTGGAGCCGAAGGGTCTCTTCGACTTTGTACTGCATCATCCAGCCGAATCCGATCTTCCTTTTGTTTGACTCGCTGTCGACGGGAACAAAGAAGCTGTTCGGACCCTGAACGGATGCGATGATGAAATCCTCGCGATTGATTTTCTGTGTCAACGCCATCATCGATTCTTTATTGCCTTCGTAACCGTGAAGTGTGATCAACATCGGCCACGGTTGCGGATGATCCAACTCTGGCACGTACAGATCGTAATAGAGGTTTATCTCTTGCTGCGTACTTTTTTCTTTGATCATTTCAATTTTGTCTCGATCGATTTGTGACCGTTCAAAGGCAATGCGATATTATCTGAGCATATGAGCGATGGAAAGTCAGCGGGCTATCGATATGTGATCTTTGGTGCTGGTGCCGTCGGAAGTGCCGTTGCCGCGCTTCTGACACGCATCGGCAGGCGAGCCGTTTGCGTGGCACGGCCTGTTTACGCAAAGGCGTTGAACAACGGCATAACGATCAGAGAAGACGAAGGCGATCTGACGGTGAAGGTCGAAGCAGTGACCAGTGTCAGCGACCTGACGCCGGAATCTAATGATGTAGCGTTAATTACAACCAAGTCACAGGCTACTGAGACAGCGATCAACGAGCTCCTGGACCGCTATGATAAGACGTTGCCGGTTGTCTGCTTGCAGAACGGCGTACGAAACGAGGAGATCGCGGCTCGAAAGTTTGATTCAGTTTATGCGGGACTGGTTTTTTTGAGTGCGGTTCAACTCGAGCCTTCGGTAATCACAATGCCGCAGGGACGCATTGTCGCGATCGGCTGCTATCCGACCGGTGTCGACGAACTCGCTCGCTTCTTGTGTTCCGAGTTAGCGGAAGCCGGGTTTGAAACGATGGCCTCGGCGTACGTGATGTCGATGAAGTGGGGAAAGCTGGTTGCGAATCTCAACAACGCGACGACGACGATCACCGGATATTGGCTGGAAAAAGCGATGGCGGATCCCGATATGCGCAGGTTGATGTTAGCGGTTCGAGAGGAGGGATTGCGCGTATTGGATGCGGCGGGTATCGCCGTGGAACCTCCGGCTGATGAACCCTCGCCAATCCGGATTCTCGAAATGACGAGGAAGCTTAGGGAGCCGGCAAAGCATCGGTATGATCCCGAAGCATTGGCGGATGAGCCAAAGACTTATTCATCGATGTGGCAGGATCTGCATCTTGGGCGGAAGGCTCACGAAGCCGAGTTTCTTAACGGGGATATCATCGCACTTGGCAGGAAACTTGGAATCGCAACGCCGTACAGCTCAATGCTGCTGAGGATAATCAACGAGATGTTTTCGAAGGGGGTTATGCCGGGGCTTTACACGCCTCGAGAGCTGGAAAATATGGTTTCCGATTCGTAATTGTACCGTTTCCAGTTCTTTACTTTGGTTAGCTGAATAGTCGTGGCGGAGCGTTGATTTTGGGGCGCAATGGCGAGGCAAATGGGACAGAGGTCAACAAAAACTGCCTGCAACAAATTCACAATATTGACATCAATCAATTTACTGCTATAGTAGACGCCAGCAGCTGAAAAGAATAGTCGGCCCCTAAACAAATAATCCGACAACTTTGGTTGTTTTTATTTGGACGCGGAGTTGACGTTGTCCTCTGGGCGTCCGTTCAAGGTGGGAGTATGTTTCTAGCTCGGAAGTCGCTGGCAAGCGTATTCGTCTTGATGCTTGCCCTGTTAATTCCTTCTTCAAACGGTTTAGCGCAGCAAAAGGATGTTAAGCAGGTAGAGTCATTCGATCCCGTTGAATTCATCAAGAGTTTCAAGATCGGAATGAGCTACAACGACGTCCAGGCGTTATTGCCGAAACAGGCACAACAAGATCCTTTGGCTTATGTTCCCAGCGAGGAAGCCTTCCTGCTGAGCGTCGACATAGCGGGTCAGACGACCTGGAGCGCCTCATTCAAATTCGACACGATCGACCTTCCCGCACGCAGACCGGAACAACTCATCGAGATCAGCTGCAGCGCCGGGCTTTCGACCCGCAGCGAGTCGTTTGAGACAATCGTACGGAAAGTGACCGCGACGTTTGGGGACCCGGTTGAATTGGATCGCTCTGAGGAGCAGTTCCAGCAGGCGGGCTGGCGAGTGTCGGGTGGTTCGGTACTCACGCTCGAGTACTCGAAGAACGCGGGCACGGCGAGCAACGTGAACATCGAGTTCGTGATTAAGAAGAAACGCCGAGCTAACACACCTGATTCAAAAGTAGTGGCGTAAATCGGGCTGTCGAGCGAACGCGAAGTCGCGCGCTACAGTCTTCCTCGTCGCTTATCACATTTTAAGATTAGATTTCCTAAGGGTCCGCATTGACGGACCCTTTTTGCGGTTGGGCCTTGCTCGCCGCCTTACCAACACTGTCCGCAACATTTTGCTCATCAACCGCAAAGCTGGAGAACCCGATAAGATAGTTAGAAGTGGTAAATGCGTACACTCACTTGCGCAACGCCTCGGTTTACCAACCCTCTCGTGACCGTACCGTTTTGAAGTTTGCTCGTCTTCGAGCTCATCGGCGATTAACCGAGAATGTTTGTCTGTGCCGCAGCATGATTAGGCACGCTTCGGCAAGTTCCTCCGAGAAGTGTTGTTTGGGGAAATTTTTTAACCTTCGTTCAGGTGCGCTGGGGTTCCCCCGAAACGGCGCAAAAAATCTCAGCTGACGAGATATCCGCTCCATGGAGAATGTCGTGACGGATCGGCGTTCCAAAGCGACCTCCCTCGCAAAACCCACGTCTCTCCAATGACTTGCAAGGAGTCTTTCCGACAGGTACAACGCGCCGACTTTTTGGGCAAAGCCGTTCGTTCGCTATCCCCTTAAACCACAATATATTGTACTTTTCGATTGACACCTGCCTATCTATAGAGTAGACTCCGAAACCGCTACGAGGGAGAAATCAGTTTCAAGACAGGCACACGGTCATCATTGTTCTCGGGTACTCCCGGACGCTATTATTGAATCTTGAATAGGCCGGGAAAGCGCAGGGTACGGTCTCAACTGGACGCTTTTTGGCACTCTCACCCTCGGCGCAGCCCGGCCCGGCAGGAAGTCGGCAAGGCTGAGCTGTAACAACCAAATCAAATAACTCGCAGTTCAAAGCCCCGACCAGGCCCCGGTGCATTTTGCCGTGACGGACTTGCTCTCTCTGATCGCAGGATTGTCTGTTTGAAAATCGAGAACGGAATACTAAGGAGACATAAGAATGTCCACCCGATCTGTCGGTGACATAAAGTCGAACGGCAAGACCCCGGTCGATGACTCGATCTCGCCGCTGGTTCCTCACGCTGATGTGCGCAAAACCGCCCTGGCCGAAAACAACGAACTTTCCGAACTGGGACAAAAGATTTTTCTCGACCGTTACGCGCTCAAAGACATGAGCAAACGGACTCTCGCCGTCGGCGATATGGTGATCGTTTGCACCGATCCCAAATCCGGCCAGCGCGAGATCGGAACCGTAACTCACATGGATGAGAACGGTGTCGCCGGAGCAGACCGCGTCACTGTTGAGCTGCGAGACGGTACCAAGTTCGACTGCTTGTCAGAGCACGTTTCAAAACCGATTGAGACCGATCCGGAACAGATGATGGAGCGGGTGGCGCGCGGAGTCGCCGCGGTTGAAGGCGAACGCGCCGACGAATGGTATCGCAATTTTCGATGGCTGCTGAACGGATGGAAATTTGTGCCGGCCGGACGAATCCTCACCGCGGCCGGAACCGATCAGCAGCTTACTTTCTATAACTGCTACGTCGTCCCGTCTCCGAAAGACTCCCGAAAAGGGATCGTCGAAACCCTCTCTCAGATGATGGAGATAATGTCGCGAGGCGGCGGCGTAGGCATCAATGTCAGCAGTCTCAGGCCGCGACACTCCTACGTTAAAGGAGTGAACGGTCGGTCATCGGGCTCGGTCTCCTGGGGTGCGCTTTACTCCTTTGTCACCGGTCTGATCGAGCAGGGAGGTTCGCGCCGAGGGGCTCTGATGCTGATCTTGAACTGCTGGCATCCCGACGTGATCGAATTCATCACCTCGAAACGCGAGATGGGAAAGATCACCAACGCGAACATCTCGGTCGGGATCAGCGACAAGTTTATGGACGCGGTTCACGCGAATGCGGATTGGGACCTGGTGTTCCCGGACAATTCGGATCCTGACTACGCCCAGTCCTGGGACGGCAATCTCGAGAAATGGCAGGCAGCCGGCAAGCGAGTCATCGTCCACAAGACCGTTAAAGCGCGAGCGATTTGGGATTCGATCATCGAATCGGCCTGGGCTTCAGCCGAACCCGGCGTTTTCTTTATTGAGCGCGCAAACAAGATGTCCAACTCCTGGTACTACGACGCGGGTTATCTCGGCTGTACAAATCCGTGTGGAGAGCAGCCGCTGCCCGGTTTTGGAGTTTGCAATCTTGGTGCGATCAATCTTTCGAGGTTTGTCTGCGACGGCGATGTAGCCTGGGACGACTTGGGCAAGGCAGTCCGATACTCGGTTCGCTTCCTCGACAACGTGATCGATGCCACGCCTTACTTTTTTGATGAGAACTATGCTCAGCAGAAGGCCGAGCGCCGAGTGGGACTGAACACGATGGGCCTGGCCGAGATGCTTATCCGGCTAGGGATCCGATACGGGTCGGAAGAGTCGGTGCAGTTTATCGATCGGCTTTATCGGTTTGTCGCCAGCGAGGCCTATCACGCCTCGGCCGACATAGCTGGGGAAAAAGGCCCGTTCCCGATGTTTGACGCGGATAAGTTTCTGCAGTCGGGTTATATGCAAAAAATGCCGCAGGACCTCCGGGAGGAGGTTCGAGAGAAGGGCGTTCGCAATGTAACCTTGTTGACCCAGGCGCCAAATGGAACCATCGGCACGATGGTGGGGACCTCGACTGGAATAGAGCCTTTCTACTTTTGGAACTACTTCCGTAAGTCGCGTCTCGGGAAACACGAAGAGCGCGTAAAGGTTCTGGATGAATGGCAGCAGGCGCATCCGGGTGAGCCGATGCCCGGTTATTTCGTCACCGCGATGGATCTTGCTCCCGAGGAGCACGTCAAGGTCCAAGCCGCGATTCAAGGCTGGGTTGATTCGTCGATATCAAAGACCTGCAATCTGCCCGCCTCGTACACCACCGAGCAGACCCGTGAAATCTACGAACTCTTGTATCGGTCGGGTTGTAAGGGCGGGACGATTTATCGCGATGGGTCTCGTGACGTACAGGTTCTCAATCTTAAGGAAGAGGAATCGGGCGAATCCGCGACTGCTGCTGCGACAAAAGCTGCGGTAGCCCCGATCGAACAGCGAGCTGCGGAGGCCGCTTCGGTGGCCGTAGTCGAGGCCGAGACAAGTGCCTCGTCGAGCGAGCTCGTTCAGAGCGATGCTGGCTGGCAGCCAAAGGTACGGCCGCGACCGTACAAGCGACGCGGCTACACTGTCAGCAAGGCGACTCCTTCCGGCACGGCTCACATCACTATGAATGAGGACGAGGACGGACATCCGTTCGAGGTCTTCCTGGAGATTGGAAAAGCGGGATCTGACATCAAGGCGATGGCGGAGGCGATGGGACGATTGATGTCGTTGATCCTGCGAATGGCCTCACCGGTTTCGCCGCTCGAGCGGGTCAAGGAAATCGTCAAACAGATCTCAGGTATCGGCGGAGCGAGGTCCTACGGTTTTGGCAAACGCAGAGTGCTATCGCTTCCTGACGCCGTGGGTCAAGCGCTAGCGGAGAACTATCTGAATATCAGCCAAGGCAACGAGGATGGCGGACAAGGCGCGGAAATGGGTATTGAATCACCGACGCTGAACCTCGAAGCCAGCCAGAAACATGCGAGCGTAGCGGCTGGATCCTCGGTGGATCTGTGTCCAAGTTGCGGAGATTCGGCTTTTGT
>Ga0075425_100001696_pt1 | contig 21629 bp, 14 predicted proteins | sample SoiMethybrSBSTD4_FD_75300 | JGI IMG/M metagenome (GOLD analysis project Ga0075425, IMG submission 75300) | Bulk soil microbial communities from a Populus tree surrounding site in Tennessee, USA - Soil MetaG P. TD hybrid SBSTD4 | ecosystem: Environmental > Terrestrial > Soil > Tree plantation... | reverse complement strand
ACATCCCGTATGCGACGCTGGCGCAGGCGTTTCAGAGCCTCGTTCGGTATCTTCTCGGCAAGAGCGACGCCGAGCTGAGTGGTTGGCGCGACGCTCTGGGGGATGCGCTGGGCCCGAATGGGCCGCTCATGATCGACCTGGTTCCGGAACTCAAGCTCATCATCGGAGACCAGCCGCAGGTTCCTGAGCTCTCTCCGCAGGACGCGCTAAGGCGTTTCCAGGTGGTGTTCCGGCGGTTCATCGGCGTGTTCGCCCAGCGGGAGCATCCGTTGGCACTGTTCCTCGACGACCTGCAATGGCTCGACGCGGCGACGCTCGATCTCCTCGAAGTTCTGCTGACGCCACCCGGCGTGCCCCACCTGCTGCTGATCGGCGCGTACCGGGACAACGAAGTCACGGCGGCGCACCCCCTGACGCGCAAGCTCGAAGCAATCCGGAACGCGGGAGCGAACGTGCACGAGATCGCGCTTGCACCGCTCGCGTGCGAAGACGTGCGGCAGCTCGTTGCGGATGCGCTTCACTGCAACCTGACGCGCGCCACCCCGCTCGCTCAGCTGGTGCACGGGAAGACGGCCGGTAATCCGTTCTTCCTCGTGCAGTTTCTGCAGACGCTCGCCGAAGAAGGATGGCTCGCGTTCAATCATGAGCGCGCGCAATGGTATTGGGACCTCGATCGCATCCACGCGAAGCGGTACCGGGACAACGTCGTCGATCTGATGGTGGGCAAGTTGAACCGCCTGCCGCTCGATACACGAATGGCGTTGCAGCAGCTCGCGTGCCTCGGCAACATCGCCCCGGTCCGGACGCTTTCGCTAATCCTCGAGAAATCAGCCGAGGACGTCGGTGCGGATCTCTGGGAGGCCGTTCGTCTGGAGCTGGTCGAGCACCTGGAAGGCTCTTATAAGTTCGTCCACGATCGCGTTCAGGAAGCCGCTTACTCGTTGATCCCGGAGGCGCAGCGCGACGAGGTGCACCTTCGAATCGGAAGACGGCTCGCGGCCCAGACACCTCCCGAGCGGCGGGAGGAGGCGATCTTCGACATCGTCAATCAGTTCAACCGCAGCGCCGCTCTGATCGATTCGCCCGAGGAGCGAGAGCAGGTCGCCGAGCTGAACCTCATGGCGGGCAAGCGCGCCAAGGCTGCTGCGGCCTACGCGTCGGCGCTGAAGTATCTGGAGGCGGGCGCAGCGCTGCAGCCCGGAGACTCCTGGGAGCGCCAGCACGCGATGTCCTTCGAACTGGAGCTGCACCGCGCAGAATGCGAGTTCCTGACCGGCGCGCTTGCGGTGTCCGAGGAGCGGCTGAAGCAGCTTGCGGCCCGCGCGGCAAACACAGTCGAACGAGCTCGAGTGGCGAGCCTTCGCGTGAATGTCTACACGACGCTCGATCAAAGCGAGCGGGCCGTCGAAGTGTGCCTCGAATATCTGGCGCATCTGGGAGTCGAATGGCCGCCGCATCCGGCACCCGAGCAGGCATTTGGCGAATATCAGCGCATCTGGTCTCGTTTCGGCGCACGCAGCGTCGAGGAGCTGATCGACCTGCCGTTGATGAGCGACCCGGCAATACTAGCAACGTTGGATGTCCTAACCGACGTTGTTCCACCGGCCCTATTCACCGACCGCAATTTGCTTTCCCTAGTGATCTGCCGGATGGTCAATCTCAGTCTCGAGTACGGGAACAGCGACGCATCTTGCTTCGCGTATGTGTTCTTCGGCATGATCGCCGGACCGCACTTCGACAACTACGCGGGTGGGTTCCAGTTCGGCCGGCTCGGGTATGAGCTTACCGAAAAACGCGGACTGCAGCGCTACCAGGCCCGAACCTACATGGCGTTCGGCAATTTCGTCATGCCATGGACAAGGCACGTTCGCACCGGTCGTGACCTGGTGCGCCGCGCGTTCGATATCGCGAATAAGGCCGGCGACCTCACATTTGCCGCGTACAGCTGCAACAATCTGAATACGAACCTTCTCGCAGCTGGCGATTCGCTGGCGGGCGCACAACGTGAGGCCGAACGGGGCCTCGAGTTTGCGCAGAAGGCGCGGTTTGGCCTCGTCATCGAGATCATCACCGCGCAGCTCCAGTTGATCCGGACGCTTCGTGGCCTGACACCCACATTCGGATTGTTCGACTGTGAGCAGCAGTTCAATGAACGCCGCTTCGAAGACCATCTTGCAAGTCAGCGGAATCTCGCTCTGCCTGAGTGCTGGTACTGGATTCGGAAGCTGCAGGCGCGCGTGCTGGCCGGGGACTATCGCTCGGCCATCGATGCGGCGTCGAAGGCTCAACCGCTGCTCTGGACGTCGCCATCCTTTTTCGAGACGGCGGAGTATGAATTCTACGGCGGGCTCGCTCGGGCCGGATTCTGTAATTCCGCCCCCTCCGAAGAGCAACCGCAGCATCAGACCGCATTGTGTGTCCATCATAAACGGCTCGAAATCTGGGCGACGCATTGTCCGGAGAATTTCGAGAGCCGTGCGGCACTGGTCGGTGCGGAGATCGCACGCATCGACAGCCGCGTCGTCGATGCCGAGCAGCTTTACGAGCAAGCGATCCGGTCGGCACATGAACACGGCTTCGTCCAGAACGAAGGACTGGCGTACGAGTTGGCCGCGCAATTCTACGCGGCGCGCGGCTTCGACGACATCGCGCATCTTTATCTGCGCCGTGCCCGACACTGTTACGCGCGGTGGGGCGCCGATGGCAAGGTGCGGCAGCTGGACGAACGGCACCCGCACCTGAGGGAGGAAGAACCGGCCCACGACTCGCGCACCACGATCGGCGAGCCGGTCGAGCGCCTGGAACTCGCGACCGTGTTGAAGGTCTCGCAAGCCGTCTCGGGCGAGATCGTGCTCGAAAAACTCGTCGACACTGTGTTGCGTACGGCGATCGAATACGCCGGTGCAGAACGTGGGCTGCTCATACTTCTCCGAGGGACTGGGCCGCGGATCGCTGCGGAAGCTACGACCGGCAAAACGATCATTGTGCACTTGCGCGATGAGCCCATGACCGCAGCCTCACTGCCGCAATCCGTCATCCACTATGTCCTGCGCGTCCGTGAAAGCGTCATTCTCGACGACGCCATGGCCCAGCCCTCATTTGCCGCGGATCCCTACATCAATCGGCACCAATCCCGTTCCATTCTCTGTCTGCCATTGCTCAACCAGGGCCGACTGTTAGGAGTACTCTACCTCGAGAACAACCTGCTCCCACGCGTCTTCGCGCCAGCTCCTGTCGCTGTGCTGAAGCTGCTCGCCGCGCAAGCTGCGACCTCGCTGGAGAATACTCGCCTGTACCGCGATCTCGCAGAACGCGAAGCGAAGATTCGCCGTCTGGTCGAAGCCAACATCATTGGCATCTTCATTTGGGATTTTGACGGCCGGATCCTGGAGGCAAATGAAGCCTTTCTCGACATCGTGGGATACGATCATGAGGACCTCGTCGCAGGTCGTATACGGTGGACGGACCTCACACCGCCAGAGTGGCGCGATCGCGACACGCGATTAATCCAAGAGCACAAGGTGACCGGGACTCTTCAGCCGTTTGAGAAGGAGTACTCCCGGAAAGACGGCAGCCGTGTTCCCGTGCTGATGGGCGTGGCAACCTTCGAGGAAAGTGGGAATCAAGGCGTCGCTTTTGTGCTCGACTTGACGGAACGCAAGCTGGCCGAGCAGGCGCTGCGGAGGAATGAAGCCGAGTTGATCGAGGCCAAGCGCGAGCTGCAGCAGACGATCGATATTATCCCGATGCAGGTGGCGCGATATTCATCCGACTTCAGGCGCGACTTCGTCAACGCTGCCTGGAAGCAATTCACGGGCGTTACCGACGAGGCTGCGCGCGACACAAAATGGTTGACGACGGTGCACCCCGACGACCTCGCGATCGCTGAGAAAGGGTGGAGTGACGCCGCCCTAGCCAACGGCGAACCGGCTCATGTGGAGCTGCGGCTGCGCCGTGCCGACGGACAATATCGCTGGTTCGTTGTCTATCGTGTCGCGTTGCGCGACGAGAATGGCAAGGTCACCAAATGGTACTCAACGGGTCATGACATAGAGGAGCGCAAGCGCGCGGAGGATGCGCTGCGCGAGAGCGAGGCGAAGTTTCGAGACTACGCCGAAACCGCCTCCGATTGGTTTTGGGAAATCGGTCCGGACTACAAATTCACGCTGCTGACTGAGAATGCATTTGACTCAGACTCGGTGGGTCGAATCGGTACAGCCTGCTGGGATCACGCCCTCGATCTTGAAACGGAACCGGAGAAGTGGCGGGCAGTTCAGGCAACTCTCGATGCCCATAGGCCGTTCCGTGACTTCGTATACCGCTCCGTGCGCGGTGACGGCACTCCTATGTACGTGAAGGCAAGCGGAAAGCCAGTGTTTGATGCCAGTGGAGAATTCCGTGGCTATCGCGGTACCGGTTCAGACGTGACAGCAATCATGCGCTCGCAGGAGGCGCTGCGTGAAAGCGAACGCAGGTCACGTTCAGTAATTGACGGGATAGCCGGTCTCGTTGCGATCACGGCCCCGAACGGTGAACTCGAAACCGCCAATCGCCAAGTCTTCGAGTACTTTGGCCGATCGCTGGAATGGCTAAAGAACTGGCAAAGAAACGATGCGATGCACCCTGAAGATCTTCCCCGCGTACTTGAATTCTTCAAGAGAGCGATGGCCTCCGGGATCGCCTTCAACCACGAAGTACGCCTGCGGCGGTTCGACGGCGAATATCGGTGGTTTGACAACCGCGGTGTCCCCATTCGCGATGACTCCGGACGCATTACGCGCTGGTACGTTCTACTGACGGACATTGAGGATCGCACACGAGCGCTGGCGCAATTGGAGCAGATGCAATCGAATTTCGCCCACATGAACCGCGTGAGCATGATGGGAGAATTAGCTGCCTCTCTGTCTCACGAAATCACACAACCGATCGCCAGCGCCCGCAACAACGCCCGTGCGGCCCAGAATTTTCTGAACATGCAGCCGCCGGACTTGGGCGAGGTCAGGGAGGCTCTCAGCTGCGTTGTGGGCGATACCGATCGCGCCGGAGACATCGTCGACCGTATCCGTGATCATATCAAGAAGGCGCCGCCGCGACAGGATCAGTTTGATCTTAACGCGGCGATCAATGAGGTTCTTGTATTGGCGCGAAACACAATCACCAAGAATGGTGTCTTGGTCTGGACTCGGCTTGCTGATGGATTGTTTCCGGTTCGCGGTGATCGTGTTCAATTGCAACAGGTGGTGCTGAACCTGATCCTGAACGCGGTCGAAGCAATGGGCTCGAGAGAGACAGAGGCGCGAGAGCTGTTGATCAGCTCCGAGCAAGACCACACAGGCGTCCTTGTGGCAGTGCGCGATTCCGGTCCGGGCATTGATCCGGACCATCTCGAGCGCGTTTTCCAGGCTTTCTACACCACCAAGCTCAGCGGAACAGGGATGGGGCTGTCAATTTGTCGGTCAATCATCGACGCGCACGGAGGCCGGCTGTGGGCGGAGGCGAATGAACCTCGCGGCGCCGTGTTTCAGTTCACCTTGCCCGGCGTGAACGCGGACAGGAGCTCATGAATTCTCTCCAGGAGGCTCGTCAGACGTGAGAGCGGCGCGAAGACACCGTATCAAATGCTGTTCATCGACTGGCTTACGAAGATAACACACGACCCCATCGTCGAGGGCGCGCGTCCGGTCAACGTCATTTGGGTAGGCAGTCACTAGGATCGTTGGAATCGCGTACCCCGCATCGACGAGTTGTCTGTAGAGCTCGACTCCGGTCATTCCCGGCATATGGACGTCAGCGATCACGCAGGCGGTTTCGACGAGGCGAGGAGATGCAAGGAAATCGGCTGCAGACGGGAAAGCCTCGACAGGGTAACCCAGCGACCTCATGAGCCTTCTCATGGACTCGCGAAAGTGCTGATCATCCTCAACGACCGAGACCAACGATGGTTTCGGCATATGGCCTCCGGCAGTTCGCACGAACTCGCCCTACAGGTGCACCCAACTAGGCCAGCACGCCCGCATGCGAATTTTATCACTTGCGCCAAGAGTGCCGCTGGAGCAATGCCAGGACCCCGTAAACTTTGGTTTATGGGCGATCGCGAATTCCGTGACCTGAGTGCCAAGATGGCCGCCGAACCAACGTCGGCGGCATAAACCTTGGTCTATACCGTGCGTGCCCTCTGGCGAAGAGTGAGGCTGTTCAGGTCCGCAGATTGGGAATAGGTTGTGAGCCGTAATACGGCTACAGCAAGCTTACGAATCGAGATAATTCGGTGGTCCTTCGTGAGTAGCAGCAATGCCTGACGCAAAGCCCACTGTCTTGGTCATCGACGACGATCCGGCGCTTCGAGACTCGGTTGCGCGTTTGTTGCGGTCGCTTGGTCTGGATGCTCGGCTATTCGCGTCCATTTCCGAGTTTCTCGGGTCCGATCCGCCGGATGGTCCTACTTGCCTGGTGCTCGACGTCAGATTGCCAGGCAAGAGCGGTCTTGATCTTCAGCGCGAGCTCGCCACAGCCAACAGGGAACTCCCCATCATCTTCATCACAGGCCATGGCGACATTCCGATGTCGGTGCAAGCGATGAAGGGTGGTGCCATTGAGTTTCTTACGAAGCCATTCCGTGATCAGGAGCTCCTCGACGCCATTCAGCTCGGTCTCTCCCGCGATCGTGCCCGACGGGCGAATGAGGAGGCTTTGGCCGCTCTCAGGAATCGCTTCGGGTCGCTAAGTCCGAGGGAGCGCGAGATCATGGTTCAGGTCGCGCGCGGTCGCCTTAGCAAACAGATTGCTGGCGATATCGGCATCTCCGAAGCCACCGTGAAGGTCCACCGCAGCCGGGCCATGCGCAAGATGAACGTTCGTTCCCTTCCCGAGCTCGGGCGAATGGTCGACCAGCTCAAGCTGGTACCTGAAAAGCCACAACACTCGTAAACCGCGGGTACATTCCTCCCAAGCCTGCGTGTTCGCTCACTGTGCAAATGAGCAGAGGAGCGCTGTTATGCTGCCTGCCAATCCCTCCAAGTCTGCTCCCTGGTCGAACGACGAAAAGTGGGCGCACCCATTCTCATCACGGTTTCTAAACTAAACTAAGGTTCAAGCAGCGCAAACCACATCAGTATCTGGCGCTACCCACGTTCAATAGATTGCCCACTCAAAAATCATTGAAGCTGTGTCCGCAGGCGTAACTCTGCACAGAACTCCGTGTTGAGCATATCAAGCATCAGAACTGTCTCGTCGGCTACGGAAGGTTTCGTAATGTCCCGCGTGGCGTCAAATCGCTTCGCACTGTCGGCCGGACTCGTAATCTCGGTCGATACTCGAACGATCTTTCCAACTGCCGCAAAAGCGTGGTGCCAGCTGCACAAGGCGTTGTTCGATACCTATCGGCCTGAGCTGCATTACATGCGGGGGCCGGGGCCTAAATGGCGCGAAAAGCATGGCGCACTGGAAACGACTCGATCCGGTGCGATCGTCAACCGGCCTACGCGAGCTTGCTGCACTGTTTGCACGACCAGATCGTAGACGATCCGCCGATTGCCGACAGTTAGCATGCGCAAGTTGATGTGATCAGGCAAAGGCGACAACAGCGGCAAGCGCACCAACAGCAAGGAAGCCATCTGGGCAGACCAAACAATTGCTCGCACCGAGAAGTGACTTCTACCAATTCGCGGACGTCTCTTGACCGCCCGACGAAAAGGCGATCGCCAAGAAGGTGCGACTCTTGAGCTCGTTACGGGCTTGGCACGAAGGAAGGATGAAAGGAGCAGCCATGACCGAAGCTGCAACGGGATGGCCTTCATCGAACGAAATCGTCGATGTCTCTACGCTAGTTGCTGAGCTGCTCGCGATCGCGACGGAGGCCCTCGATCGTGATCGCGAAACGGCTCGACGATGCATCGCGCACGCGGCTGCAGTGGTGGAGCGGATCGGTCGGCGTCCTCAGCCGGGGGAATGCGCTACCAGTCAGGGCGGGCTCGCCCCGTGGCAGGTCCGCCGCGTCAGGACCTACATCGACGCCAACCTGTCGGCTCGCATCACCCTCAACGAGCTCAGCGAGGTCGCGCGCCTGAGCACAAGCCATTTCTCGCGGGCCTTCAAGCGCAGCTTCGGGATGGCACCCTATGCCTTTGTGCTGCGGCGTCGCATGGAATACGCGCAGCGGTTGATGCTGACGAGCGAGTCTCCTCTCTGCCAGATAGCGCTGGAGTGTGGGCTGTCGGATCAATCACACTTCTCACGGTTGTTCCAGCGCACGATGGGCACGAACCCAAACGAATGGCGCCGCTTCTGTCGTGTTGAACGGCAAGGAGCGTCGGTGTCCTGACAATCGATCCACCAGCGGCGGGCCATTTGTCATGAGCGCATTCGCAGTCAGCAGCCGAATGAAAACGGCCTTCGTCCTGGCGGGTGGAGGTAGCGTCGGCTCAGTGCACGTCAGCATGCTGCGTGCGCTTGTACAGAGCGGCGTTGACGCTGATCGCATTATGGGGTCGAGCGTCGGCGCCGTGAATGCAGCATCCTTCGCCGGCAATCCCCACACTCGATGGAATCTCCGCCATGGAAGCCCTTTGGCGTAGGCTGAGGCGCACCATCCTGCCGTTGAGCTGGAGCGGGCTCCTTGGCTTGCTGCGTTGGCGCGATCATCTAGTGCGGTCGGATGGTTTAAGGCGCCTCCTCGAGCTTCATCTCCCCTACCGCAATCTGGAGGATGCGGCGCTGCCCTTGCACGTGGTGACGACGGATATCCTGTCAGGCGAGGCCGTGGTGCTGTCACGCGGGCCGGCGACGCAAGCAATACTGGCCAACAGTGCCATTCCGGGAGCGTTCGCGCCCGTCCACATCGATGGTCGTCCGCTCTGCGACGGCGCAATCGCGAGCAACACGCCGATGCAAGTTGCTGTCGCCTGCGGTGCGCGCCGACTCGTCGTGCTGCCCACGGGCGCTGGGCCTGGGCCGCGGCATCCCTCGACAGGCGCGATTGCGACCGGACTACATGCGACAACCCTGCTGACGGCGCACCCCCTTGTCATCGAGCTCGATCGGCTCGGCGAGACGATCGAGTGCCACGTCCTACCCAATGCATGCCCCCTTAGGGTTTTGCCCAGCGACTTTTCCCGGACATCGGAGCTCATGGAGCGAGGCTACCGGGGTACTCTGCACTGGATCCGGGAAGGCGGCATGAATTGCAGCGTGATGCGCTCCGCCAAACGATCCCAGAGGCGTTCCGCAAGAAGAGCACCGACGGATTCTTCCTGGACCGCGTGTGCGCCTCTACCGGCACGTCGATATCTGGAGCGGATCGACGCGAGGCAACAACCGTATTGGCGCGCTAGAAGGAAGCAGGCCGATCCCTCTGATGTCGCTTCCATCGGTTGGCGCGCAGAAGGCCGCGAATTGATTGCGATGCAACGTAGCCGAGCTGGTCGCCTCCTCCCTATCTCGGAGCAGGTGTGATGGCCGCCATGGGGACTGTGAAGGATGCCAACGGCGAACTCCTTGCCCACTTCATGGGCGCTTCGCCTCTCGAAGTTTGTGCGGTACGACGCTTTCCGTCTCCACGTTTCCACCTCTTATCGCGAGCTGTTCGAGCGGGCGCTGAAGCAAATCTTGCAACGAGAAGACTAGTGGATTGTCCGCTGAAGGGGCGCGCACAACTCGCAGCACCGAAACTGTGCGATCGGGATGCGTCGTACAAAGCGATGAATTCGCAACCGATTGCTCCGTGGCATGCCGTTAGCAAAGGGAGAAGGCCAATGTGGACCTCCGTGCGTGATGGATTAGGCGAGATCGTCTGGCTCGCCACGCTGGTTGCCGCCCTGTCGATTCCTAGCGTAGCGTTGGCGGTGATGCTGGTGCGACCGTAGGCAAGTTGCCCGGTGGCCTGATTTTGACAGGCTCTTATCGCCCTTCGATCCGTTCGACGGAGTGGAGAGCGACAATGAGCAAAGGTCGTCTGGAGGCGTTCACCGACGGTGTGATCGCGATCATCATCACCATCATGGTGCTCGAAATCAATGTGCCGCGCGGCGCCGACCTCGCGTCGCTGCAAGCAGACCTTCCGATCTTGCTGACTTACAAACTAAGCTATCTCAACGTAGGGCGAGTGACTGCATGCGCACCCGCCTTGAATGACGGCGGATTCCTTCAAATCTGAGCCGTTAGTGCAATCCGACCCTGCCCGTATCGCGATAGACGTGGTCGTAGAAATTAGCGCCGCGGCCTCAGCGCTAGGTATCGCTACCTCACCACGTCAACACGAAAGGAGACCGAAATGGCTGCGCAAAGACGACCGAAGAAAAAGGCGAAGCCGCCCCAGCATTCCGTCACGCTTATAGCGTCGGAAGACTCGAGGCCGATCGGGTTGATGCCGCCCTCGTTCCCGCCGGACTATGTCGCCGGCTCCATCGCGCCGTTCTTCTTGGCCGGCAGCTACATCGGCGAGACTCCCTTGCTCCCCATGATCGATCTCTCCCTGACCAAGCAGGGAGCCTGCCCTGTTCAGTGGTGGGGCATGCTGTACGAAGGCTGGGTGCCCAGTCCGGAGGAAGAGGTCACCACGGTCTTCCTGACCGGATACGAGCACCGCGGTCCGAACAACGAACGCAAGAGGATCTATATGACGGCGACGACGCCGGATCTAATCGACACCAAATACCAGGCCAAGATCCAACGCTTCTATGAGCGGTTCCTTGCCGACGTCAATGCAGGCAAGCCCATGATGGCGCAGTATTTCGCCAACTACTACGACCTCTATTGGGACCTCCACGTCGGTGCGACGGGGAGCGAGATTCCGACTGAGGTTCGCCAGTTCAGTGCCGGCTTCAATACCGTGCTGGGCTTCTATTATCCGACTCTGGAGATCGTCCGGGATGCTTACATGCAGGCGCGCAACACGCGCGAGGCGCTCAAGTCATGGCTCGATGTTCGCGTGCAAGCCATCAAGGACGGCCAGCAGCCCAATGCGGATAGCACCTTCGTCTATTATTGGTTGAAGAACGGGGAGCTGGGTGAGAACTTCCGCCGCATGGATATCGTGTTCGAGTGCTTCCACTTCTTCCTGGCGTTCAGCCAATGGGGCAACACGGTCTACAACGTGGCGGCAAAGCTGGAGCCGACCCACGGCGATCCGAACGTCCAGAAGTGGTTCGAGAAGACGATGAAGGGCGGGCCGGACAACGTCGATGGCAGCCCGTTCACACCGCTCGATCGGTTCGTCATGGAGCTGTTTCGGACGATCAATCCGAATGCGGGGAGCCTCTCCACGCTGAAGAGGGCGCGCCAACTCCTCCCCTCCGAGTTCAGCAGCATCGCCACGCCGCACCTGGCCGCAAGCATGGACCCTCGCCAGTGGGAGAAGCCGACGGAGTTCAATCCGGATCGCTACAAGACAGTGCCAACGAGCGCCGAAAACGACGAGGCCAGGGTCAAGCAGATGGGGCTCGCGCGCTGTCCGTTCAGCAAGGAGGAATTCCCGGTAAAGGACGGCCGCAAGGTCGAGATGACCAACTCTGCTTTCGGCGCCGTCTACAGCAAGATTGACGGTACCCCACATCCGGTGGTGGATACGGCGGGCTATGCGCCCTTCGGCTTCGGCTATCGCCGCTGCGCCGGCGAGCACATCACGGTGGAGTTCATCAAGGAGCTCCTGCGCAAGGTCTGGCAGGAAGGGATCTCCTTCACGAAACTCGATGTCCAATCGCCGGGGCAAATACCCGTGAACCCCAGGACAGTCCTCAACGACGACATCGCGTTCAATCGGCCGAAGTAGGATGAGCTGAGAAGCAAGACGATGCAGCCGTGCTCGGACCTTTGGCTTTTCGATCCTGTGATCGCCCAAGCTGGCCGCCGACCTTGTCCTCTCGGCGGCTGGTCGGGCCAAGCGGGATCAGGTCTGGCGTAGGTGCAAGAAGGGCATTGCCCTCCTCCCCACAGCGCGGCCCGCACTGAGCGGCCGGCTGCAAAGGGCGAGCACCTCAAGAACGGCGCTGCGCGCGCCACCGGGAGCCAAGAACGCTTGTGGCGCTAGCTGCAGCGTTTTGCGTAATCTGCTCGCGCCCAATCCTTCGGGCTCACGGGAGCGAAGGGCGTGCGCAACACTCTGGATTGCTGGCTGCGTAGTGCGCGCCACCGGCAGCTCGACCCGCTGCCACACATCGACCAAAGCATCGGCGAGGTGATCGATCAGGGCATCGTCATGCAAGGGCGTTGGCGTGATGCAGCCCCTCTGTGCCTCTAGCTACGGTCGGATAGTTGATGGGCTGAATGTAGATGCCGTGGCGTGAGCGAGAGATCGCTCTCTGCCCGGCATTTTTGCGGGTCGCCGACCACGAACGGAACGATGTGGGTATCGGTTGGGATCATCGGCAGGCCGGCCGCGCCAAGCGCGGCCTTCAGGCGAGCCGCACGCTCTTGGTGGCGCTCGCCTCGAATTGGGATGCCTTCAGATGCCGGATCACGGCAGTCTCCGCCGCGCAAATTCCCCGAGGGCAATGCCGTGGTGAAGATGAAGCTGTGTGCGTGGCAGCGGATCGCATCGACGAGATCGGCAGTTCCGACAATGTAGCCGCCGAGGCAGCCAAACGCTTTGGCGAGCGTGCCTTCGATGACGTCGATGCGATGCATGGCGCCGTCACGCGCTGCCACGCCTGCGCCGCGCGGCCATCCCTACGGCATAGACCTCGTCGCAATAGGTCATCGCCAGTAGCGCTCGGCGAGGGCAGATGCGCTCGATTGGCGCCAGGTCGCCATCCATCGCATAGAGGCTTTCGAACACAATCAGCTTGGGGCGACGCGGCTCAGCCGCGGTCAGCAATCGCTCCAGATGGCCCGTGTCGTTGTGGCGCCAAATCTGCTTCTCCATGCCGGACTGTCCAACACCCTCGATCATCGAGTTGTGATGGAGCGCGTCGGACAGAATGAGGCAATCGGGAATCAGGCCGGCGATCGTCGAGAATCCCGCCTGATTCGACACGTAACCAGACGTGAGGCCAGCGCGGCTTCCTTGTCATGCAGATCGGCAAGCTCTCGCTCGAGAGTGACCAGGGGATGGTTGGTTCCGGCGATGTTGCGCGTCCCTCCGGCGCCGGTTCCCATGCGCAGGGTCGTCTTCACCATGGCGCCAACCACTTTCGGGTGCTGACCCATGCCAAGATAGTCGTTTCACGACGTCGCACCCCCGCTATGGCACCTGGCAGCGATAGGTACCCGGATCGGGTAGGGATCGCTTGCCCACGGCCTTGAAGCGGGACGCTCTTTACGCTCTCGGGGGCTTAGTTGATAGTTCCTTGCCGGCAGCGGCAGTCTTCAAACAGCGGATTTCGGGAACACCTCACCACCCCGTCGCAAGCCTTGTCCATGCTTGCGCAATCTCCGGCCGAAGCGCGCGACCTATTCCGCGCGACGGACCGACAAGGCTGAGTTCTACCCCCTACGCGGCCGCGGGGGTGGGCGGTGGCAGGTGTCGCCACCGGCCAGGCCTTGACGGCTGCAGCTGTTCGCGCCTCATGCGCACCTCCTGCTCGCCATGCAGCAACACGGGCTGCGCTCGCCGCGGAGGCTGCGGCCACCGCATTGCTCCAGGATTTATCGGGATGATTGCATTAACTCGCCCTCCATTGAGGGGCCAACGACGCGCCGCTCATTCTGGAAATCAGGTCGCTATTTCAATAACATAGGCGTTCGTAATTTTCATCACTGCTGGCGCCAACACAGCAAAAATCAAGGCCCAAGGCTCGGCGTGGACGCCCTCGAGCGCAGACTGCCGCGCTCGCAACGAGCAATCGCCGGGTTATCGACCGCGCGCCCCCCGCTGATTGTGGGCCCCCCAAAAGGGTAAGCCCTGTTAGCACTCGCACCTTGACAGTGCCAAAGAGAGCTGTTTTCAGATAGCCGTGCACAAGGCGACTGCGGTGCTGATGCCGCATTGTTTGTTTCATGCGGCGCCAAATTGCAGTGCGCTGGTGCAGATCCAAAACCAACCCTTGGACAATGAGGAAGAGGCCATGAAGTTCCGTCCTCTGCACGACCGCGTGGTCGTGCGCCGGATCGAAGAAGACACGAAGACGGCCGGCGGTATCATCATTCCTGACACTGCAAAAGAAAAACCGATGCAGGGCGAAGTGATCGCGGCGGGCCCAGGTGCGCGCGATGAAAGCGGCAGGATCGTGCCGCTTGATGTGAAGCGCGGTGACCGCGTGCTGTTCGGAAAATGGTCGGGCACAGAAGTCAAGATCGATGGCGACGATCTACTCATCATGAAGGAGAGCGACATCCTTGGCGTGATCGAGGGAAAAGCATCGGTGCGCGCCGCGGCTTGATCGCGGCCCTCTCCGCAGTGTTCCTCGGATTGATTCCGAGGCTTCACTCTGCATCGCGCGCCGCAGCACGCGGTTGAGGGGACATGACCATCGTCTTCCCAAGGAATGATGACTAAGCGGAAATCTGGAGGAAGTGCCAATGGCAGCCAAAGAGGTAAAATTTTCGCAGGACGCACGCGATCGAATGTTGCGGGGCGTGGATATTCTCGCTGATGCGGTCAAGGTGACGCTGGGCCCGAAGGGTCGCAACGTCGTGCTCGAAAAATCCTTTGGCGCCCCGCGGGTCACCAAGGATGGCGTCACGGTCGCCAAGGAGATCGAACTGGAAGACAAGTTCGAGAATATGGGCGCGCAAATGCTGCGCGAGGTAGCCTCTAAAACGTCGGATATCGCCGGTGATGGCACCACCACCGCAACCGTTCTCGCACAGGCAATCGTAAGGGAAGGGGCGAAAGCAGTGGCCGCCGGCGCCAACCCAATGGACTTGAAACGTGGCGTCGACCTGGCAGTGCAGACAGTAGTCGATCAGCTCAAGTCAAAATCCAAGAAGGTGACCAACAGCGAGGAAATTGCCCAGGTCGGAACCGTGTCTGCGAACGGCGACAATGAGGTCGGCAAAATGATCGCAGAAGCAATGGACAAAGTCGGCAAAGAAGGCGTCATCACCGTCGAGGAGGCCAAGTCACTTGAGACCGAGCTCAATGTGGTCGAAGGCATGCAATTCGACCGCGGCTACATCTCGCCCTATTTCATCACGGACGCTAACAAGATGGTGGCGGAGCTCGAAGACCCCTATGTCCTAATCCACGAAAAGAAGTTGGCGAGCTTGCAGCCATTGTTGCCGGTGCTGGAGGCGGTCGTGCAAACGACCAAGCCATTGCTTATCATCGCCGAGGAGATTGAGGGCGAAGCGCTGGCAACACTGGTCGTCAACAAGCTGCGCGGCGGCCTGAAGGTGGCGGCTGTCAAGGCGCCTGGCTTCGGCGACCGTCGCAAGGCGATGCTCGAGGATATCGCTACCCTTACCGCCGGGACCGTGATCTCCGAAGATCTGGGCATCAAGCTCGACAATGTAAAGCTCGACATGCTGGGCCGAGCTAAGCGGGTCCAGGTTGAGAAGGAGAACACGACAATCATCGACGGCGCCGGAAAGAAGAAGGATATCGACGGACGTATCCAGCAAATCAAAGCGCAGATCGAAGAAACGACCTCAGACTATGACAAGGAGAAATTGCAAGAGCGACTGGCGAAGCTGGCGGGTGGTGTCGCTGTCATCAAGGTTGGTGGCTCCACCGAAGTGGAGGTGAAAGAGCGCAAGGACCGCGTCGAGGACGCTCTCCACGCCACCCGTGCCGCGGTGGAGGAGGGGGTTGTTCCTGGAGGTGGGGTGGCCTTGCTCAGGGCGGCCAAGGCCCTCGAGGACCTCAAAGGCGAAAACGACGACCAAAGGACGGGAATCAACATCGTGCGCAAGGCCCTCTCCTGGCCAGCTCGCCTTATCGCGATTAATGCCGGTGAAGACGGCTCCGTGGTGGTGGGAAAGATCCTTGACAAGGCAACCTACAACTTCGGGTACAATGCACAGACCGGTGAATATGGCGATCTCACCAGCCAAGGCGTGATCGACCCCGCTAAGGTCGTGCGATGCGCCCTGCAGGACGCGTCATCGATCGCCGGGCTTTTGATCACAACCGAAGCGATGGTGGCCGAGCGACCAAAGAAAGAAGCCGCGCATCCACCGATGCCGGGTGGCGGCATGGGTGGGATGGACTACTGAAGGATCAACTAGAGCAAATGTTGAGGGCCGCCGACCGGCGGCCCTCGCGTCATGTCCATGCACACACGTCCAAATGCCCCTCGGCTCTGGGAGCAGTGACGGTACCCAGCAGGCCCAAGATCCCAAGCTTGGTTGCGAAATAAATACACACGCGACACACTTATGCTCGTGGCCATTTTTTGCGCGATGCTGCCAGCGGACGATCATATTGTCGCTAGAAAGAGCCGGTGGGCAACTTGCGTGCACGCACGAAAAGGAATGCAGGTACCCGTGACAAACGCTCATAACCTCTAGGATCCTTGACCTTGAGCGTGTCACTCGGTGAGGGCTCGCACATTCGCTCGATGACAAACCCCGCCGCTGTGAGAGGATCGATCAAATCGCGGAGCGGCCTACGGTAGTAGCGCATTTTCTCCCCGAGCCATGCCCACTCCTCTTCAATCAACTCGGCCTTTAGATAACCCGGATCGACGATGCTGGGTTGGTGAACGGGGTGGTGGGTCGAGAACACCAGCGCTCCCCGGGGTCGCAGGAGTCGCGCCCACTCGGAGAATGTCGTTGCGAGATCTGTCACGTAGTGCAGAACAAGCGAGGACAAAATGAGGTCAAAGGAGCAGTCTTCAAGGACGCGGCGCAGGTCGGTCACATCGCCTTGCAATACCCGAGCACGGCCGGCCAGCCGTTGGACTGCCAAGGCAACCATGCGAGAGCTACGGTCGATGGCGACCACACGTGCACCGTGCCGCGTGAGCCAATCGCTATACCATCCAGGACCACAGCCGGCATCGAGAACGTCTTTGGTGTCCACCTCCGGCAAGAGCGCGAGCATGGTCGGCCGCTCGTAGAGTGAGTTCCAGGGACGCTGATCGATACCTGCGGCATAGCGAGTTGCAATGGTGTCATAGTCGGTTGCACCCGCCGTGGACGATCTCCTCAGCGCGCAGGTCCGTACGATCAGGTCATCGACGTCCTGTTCGCGGCTAATGCGGATCGTGGGTTCATCCTGAGCAGGATATTCAAACCGCGCCAGATGATGCTCGAAGACGTCATCACGGATGGGCTCGCGTGCCCTCTCCACTGCATTGATCTGGCGGCGCGACTGGATCACTGAAATCGGCGTATCGACCAGTAGGATCGTAAACTTGGCACCGCACGACTTTGCGACGCGTTGGCAGCGGTCCCTGAGAAATCTGTGCGAGAAAGTATCATCGACCACCGCGCCTCTGCCTTGCTCCAGGCATTTGCGCAATCGGGCCATGGCGATAAAGCTCGTTTCCTCCCATCGCGCGTCGGGGATTCCCTCACCCCCAGCTAAACCGCGTTCCGCGTTGATGGCATCGAGAGAAATGTAATTTAACTCCAATGCATCAGCGACTCGACGGGCAACGGTCGATTTCCCGGCAAACGCTATCCCGCACATTGCGAATGCCGCGAGATCATCGCGCATCGGCGGTGAGATTGCTCCGGCCAGAACAAGTGGCTTGCGCATCAGAATAGTGCGCTCCTCGCCGTGCAACACATCCTGTACCGGCTCGTAGCCCAGGCGCGCATAGAAGCCTTGCGCCGTTATCGACGAAAGCAACGAGAGCTTGGAGCAACCCATTTCAGCAGCGAGCTCCTCGATGGCGCGCATGAGCAATGATCCAAGGCCTTTCCCATGCCAATCCGGCCGCACGAATACCGACCTTGCCTGCTTGCCATCGAAACCCACGACGCCCACCACCTCCTCGCCGCTTACGGCAGCGAACATGATGCGTTCACGCAAACGGCCCAATACGCCGTCCATTGTCCAGGTCTGGGCCTGCTGCGCGGTGAGGGTCGATCCGTAATCTTTGACGTTCACCTCATGGAGGCAGCGCAGCACAATTGCGCTGATGGCCTGCGCGTCGCCGAAACATGCGAGTCTTATCGTTGGCAAGCTCATCGGAAGGTCCGCTTCGGCTGATCGATGCTAAATCTGGCCGGAACCACGCGCATCTCCTAGCATGGCGTGATTTCCTGCACAGCATGCGAATGGGTGAACCAGCATTTCAGCACGTCTGCGGCGTGGATAGGCTCACCAACCCAGGGATAAGGCGGGGAACTTCGACCGCATGGGCTGGCCCATGGTTTCCTCTGCGGTCCCAAGAGCCAAAGGGGGAATGCGGATCGCAAGCGGCGACTTCGCTTAGCCTTAGCGAAGCTCCCGGACGAAGGATCAGGGCGGGACCTTGCAAGAGGGGCTGCGCGATCGCTCTGCGGCAGGTATGGTCGCAGCTACCACCGCTCACATTTTGGAGAGCATCATGGATACCCCTGCTGAGACGCCAGAGCGTAAGGCGTTCTATGCCCGGATCGATAAGCAGAACATGACCGCGCTCTGGACGGTAATGAACGCGTTGATCACTCAAGAGCCCAAGAGCCAATGCCTGGCGGCACTCTGGCGGTTCGAGGACATCCGCGCTGCGATGCTTGAGGCCGGTTCCTTGATCACCGCCAAGGAGGCGGAGCGGCGTGTCCTCATTCTTGAAAATCCGGGATTGCGCGGATGTTCCAAGATCACCACAGCTCTCTATGCCGGTGTCCAGCTTGTCCTGCCACACGAAGTGGCACCCGCTCACCGACATTCACAGTCGGCACTGCGCTTCGTCATCGAGGGAAAAGGTGCCTTCACTACCGTTGATGGCGAGCGCACGTATATGTCTCCAGGTGACTTCGTCATCACGCCCTCGATGACCTGGCATGATCACGGAAACGAAAGCGAGGACCCCATGTTCTGGCTCGATGGCCTCGACATTCCGCTGGTTCAATTCCTCGATGCATCCTTCGTCGAGCGCCACCCCGATGAGCAACAGCCGATCACCAGGCCCATCGGGCATTCGGGGGCGCAGTACGGTGCCAATTTGTTGCCGATCGACCATCCCCGAAGATCGTTCACATCTCCTATCTTCAATTACCCCTATGCCCGTACGCGCGAGGCTCTCGATCAAGTGGGACGCTCAAGCGATTGCGATCCCTGTCACGGCGTCAAACTGCGCTACACCAACCCGGTCACAGGCGATCACGCCATGCCAACCATGGCGACCTTCATCCAGCTGCTGCCAGCGGGCTTCAAGTCGAACCCATATCGCTCGACCGATGCGACCGTCTTTTGCGTCACCGAGGGCCGCGGTCACACTCGGATCGGTGACAAATCGCTCGCGTGGGGACCAAAGGACATTTTTGTTGTGCCGAGCTGGCACCCGGTCGTACACGAGGCCATTGACGGTGAATGCGTGCTCTTCTCCTTTTCCGATCGGGTCGTGCAGGAGAAACTTGGAATATGGCGCGAACGACGAGGAAATTATTGAGGGCCTTCGGCCGGGGGCGCTCCCGTGCGACATAGTCCAATGCGCATTGCGGTCGTTGGCGGTGGACCTGGTGGGCTCTATCTCGCCTCGTTGTGGAAAGGCCGGCATCCCCGCGACGAGGTCGAGCTATTCGAGCAAAGCCCAGCCGACGCGACTTGGGGCTTTGGCGTGGTTTTTTCTGACCGCGCTCTAGAGTTTCTGCGCGAGGACGACCCCGCTACGGTCGACCTCATTGCGCCGCACATGGAAAATTGGCGCAATATCACCGTGGTTCATCGCGGAGAGAGGATTGTCATCGACGGCATAGGGTTCTCAGCGATTAGTCGGCTTGTGCTGCTGCGGCTGCTACAGCAGCGGGCTCATACGATGGGGGTTGTCTGCAGGTTCAACACGCCGGTCCGGGCCATTGACGAACTGGCGGGCTTTGACCTCATCGTTGCTGCTGACGGAGTGAATTCACTCACCCGTCGAGATTTTGAGGGTGATTTCGGCTTCTCGCTCTCCTATCTCACGAACAAGTTCATATGGTATGGCACGGCTCGCCACTTTGAGACCCTGACCCAAACGTTCGTCCAGACCGATGCGGGCAACTTCAATGCCCACCACTACCGCTACGCCCCCGCGATGAGCACGTTTCTCATCGAGTGCGATCGCTCCACCTGGCTGCGCGCCGGCCTCGACAAGCTCTCGGAAGAGGAGACCCGCCGCTATTGTGAACTTATTTTCGAAGAGACGTTGCAAGGCGAGGGATTGGTTTCCAATCGTTCGACTTGGCGCAATTTTGCATGGGTCTGGAACGATCGCTGGTCGTTCCAAAACATGGTGCTGATCGGCGACGCGTTGCGGACCGCGCATTTCTCCATCGGCTCGGGAACGCGCCTCGCACTGGAAGACGCTTTGGCGCTTGTCAAGGCTCTCGAGGCCGAGCCAACCGATCTGGTGTCTGCACTGGCGCATTATGAGAATAACCGCCGACCCATTGTCGAGAAGCTTGTCGCCGCGTCTCGCCGGTCGGCTCTTTGGTACGAGCACTTTGCCGAGCATATGCGGCTAGCTCCGCTCGAATTGGCCATGAGCTACATCAGGCGATCCGAGCGGATCGACGAGAACCGTCTGCGGGCCATCTCGCCAAGATTTATGACGCTCTATGCAATGTCTCGCGTCTCATCAGAAATCGGTCGGCCGGAAATGGAGCAAGACGATGCCGGATGACGTCGCGGCTGCCCCGGTCGATCTCGTGCCGCACGACGCGCCAGGCAACCGCGAGATCGCTTTCTCGGTTCCAGGGCAATACAATGCCAGCGCCATACTGTTCGACAACCTGAAGGACAACCGCTATCGCTGCGCCGTGGCCGGACCGGCCGGCTCGCGCACATATGGCGAACTTGCGGCCGACGCGTCCGCCTTCGGCAACGGATTATTGTCGCTAGGGCTTGGGCGCAGCGACCGTGTGCTGCTCTTCCTCGACGACACCCCGACCTATCCGGCCGCCTTGTTTGGCGCAATACGCGCCGGTCTCGTACCGCTGCTCATCAATACGCTTACCCCGCCCGAACTTCTGCAATTCTATCTCGCGGACTCCAGTGCCAAGGTGGCAATCTGCGATGCCGCCTTCGCCGATCGCTTCAATGCTGAGGCCTGCCGGGACACGAACCTTGAAGCCGTGGTGATCAGCAATGGCGAGGCCGCGCAGTCAGGCCCTGTGCGCTTCGTCTCCGCCGCCCGCTGGCTGGCACGTGCGCCACCCGCTCTTTCACCGGCCGACACCCGCCGCGAGGACATGGCGTTCTGGATGTATCCATCCGGCTCCACCGGGAGGCCGAAAGGGATCGTGCACCTGCAGCACGATATGCTGTTTACTCACCTGTCGTACGCCCGCCATCTCCTTAAGCTTAGACAGAACGATGTCTGCTTCTCGGTGCCAAAGATCTTCTTCGCCTACGGCTTCGGCAATTCGATCACGTTTCCGTTTGCCGCCGGAGCATCCAGCGTGCTGCTAGCAGGGCAGCCGAAACCTGCCGCCATCTTCGCGGCGATCGCGAGCTATCGTCCGACCGTGTTTTTCGGATTGCCGACACTCTACACGGCACTAAGCAAGGCTCCGGAAGCGAAAACGGCCGATTTATCTAGCTTGCGATTGTGCATTTCGGCCGCCGAAATACTCACAGCGGAAGTCTTCAATGCCTGGAAACGAATTTCGGGGCTGGAGAT
>Ga0075425_100001695_pt1 | contig 21636 bp, 19 predicted proteins | sample SoiMethybrSBSTD4_FD_75300 | JGI IMG/M metagenome (GOLD analysis project Ga0075425, IMG submission 75300) | Bulk soil microbial communities from a Populus tree surrounding site in Tennessee, USA - Soil MetaG P. TD hybrid SBSTD4 | ecosystem: Environmental > Terrestrial > Soil > Tree plantation... | reverse complement strand
GGACCAGATCGGCTCGGCTCAGCGCAATTCCTTCACTTGCAGCGCCGCGCAACGCGATGCGGCGGATGACGCGGTCTTCCGAACCGATTCCCTCCTTGTCGAGAAATTGACGGAACTCCTCGGCCTCGATCTCGCTAGAAACCGTCGCGGCAAGTCGCACTCGAAAGCCCTGCTCCCGAGCGCGGCGAATGCCATCGCGCGCTCGCGCCCATGATCCCGGTCCGCGATGCTGATCGTGGCGGTCTGCTGTCGGGCTGTCCAGGCTGATCTGAAAAACAATTCGATCACGGGGCAGTGAGCGCAAACTTTCCGCGCGTCGGCCAGCGAACAACATTCCGTTGGTGAGCACCGTAGTTGGGGCGGCCGCAGCACAAGCCAGCAGAATCTCGCCGATATCTTCGAGCAGGAACGGCTCGCCTCCGGTCACGAATATTTCTTTCACCCCCACTGACGGCGCTTCGCGGGCAATTCGCTGAACTCGTTCAAGCCCCAATTCTCTTCGCGTCGCGTTAGGCGAGGAACGCACGCAGCAGTAATCGCAGGACAAGTTACAGTGGAAATTCGTATAGAGCCAGAGACGGGAACCAATCGGACGCTGATCTTCGGCGGCTTCGGGAACAGCGCCGTAACGGAACACCCAGCGTGTCCGGCCGTTCTCGTAATTCGCTTCGAGCAACGAATTGCCCGTGAAGCGACACCACCTTTCGAGTTCCGGACCGACGCTCTGCTGATCACCTACAAGCGAAACCAGGTCGCCCTGCCGGCAACGCTGCAGGATGGCGATCAACTCAGGCAACAGGCCCGACGAAAAATTCCTCCTTCCAATGTCGAGATGAACGTCCGCCTTCATCAGCGTGGCTGCATTTTACAGCGGGGCGAGCGATCGGTTCGTGACAATGGCGGACGGCGCATGCTAACCACAAAGGACACTACACGAAGGAAAACCCTTCGTGATACTTCGTGTCCATTGTGGTTTATCTTTTCGGATCAGCGATTGCGCCTTATTGCGCGGGCATCCACTTGTCGGATCCGCTCACCTTCACGGCCACATCAGAGATCCACAAGTGGAGCGGCTTGCCATCGGCGTTGCCGCGGTGCTCGGTTGAAACCAGAAGCGGACCAGCTTTCTTGTAGCCCGTCCAGGTTGCAGTTACCAGGAGGGGCGGCTTGTTTCCGCCGCGGTGATAGACAAATTGCTTAACCCGGTAGTCTGGGCCGACATAGAGATCCCAGGTATCGCCGGGCGTGAAACCGCCTGCTTCTTTGGGGTATTTCACTGAGACTAGCGTGGCCGAGCCCACGCCGATCGGCAGTTTTTTCATGCCTTCATTGGTGATGGTGGCGCTTTTGTCCCAGTAAGCGTGGAACGGGAACATAAACCAGTAATTATCGTTGACGAACGCCGGTTCGACTTCGTTCTTGATCTGATCGGGCTGGCTGTTGAGTTGCGAGCTGTCATAGCTCGCTTTTACGGGCTTCCCGTCTTTACCCGTACTCTCAAATGAGATTTTCCCGGACTTCGGCTCCCACTCCCATTTGTGGGTGGCTTTGAACAATCCCGGAATGTCGACGCTCCAGGTGTAGCGGACCGCTTCAATTTTGTCGTAGGAATCAAGGCCATAGGCTTTGGCGATTTTTTCGATGATTGGGTCGCGCTCTTGCGACAGGGAGGTTACACATAGGAGAAGCACTGCGAAAGCGAGAAGACCGACGGTCCTGATCCAGCTGAAAGTTTTCATGATGTCTCTCCTGGAAGAAATCGGCCGAGTATCTGTCAGAGATGAAGGGGCGAGGTACAAAGATACATGAATTCTCGTTTCGAGGCGTCACTCAGCGGATCTCGTTTTTTAAGATTGGCGCGGCAGTGGTCTGATCCGGCGAAGAACGAGTATTAGGGCTGCCATTGCGACGCATCCGTACTCCACCAGCATTACCCAGCCAGGAAGCGTTCCCCACACCCCCGAGACCGCGCGCAAGTGCCATTGAACGTAAACCGGGATGATGCTCACTGTCCAGACGATGATTAGAAGCGCCGAAGGCGAAGTTAAAAACGGGAGTAGCCACAGCAAATACCAGGGGAATACGCTGGGCGCACAGAAAAGCGACGCCGCCATCGGCCAGGCAAAAGCTTCAGGCGACATGGGTGTACCGAGAGAAACCTCGGTGGCATCTCCTCTGTGCAACTCTGTGCCCTCTGTGGTTAACGTTCTTTTCCGCCTCCGAATCCAGATCGCAATTGCCAATCCGGCGAGCACCGCGAACCCGGCCAGCAGCTGCGGAGGCGCCACGGGATGCAATATCGCGAACACGGGCCCGTTGAAACGGAAGCCCGTCATGTAAGTGTCGAGCGATCCGAATGGAATGCGACCGTGATCCAAAAACGGCACATACAGAAGCGCGACCACTACTGCCGCCATCGCCGCGTCGCGAATGCGCAAGCGCTTCCAGTAGAGCGGCAGTAAAACGATTGGGAGAAACTTCACCGCGACCGCCAGCCCAAATGCCAGAGCCGCAATCGTACGCCAATTGCGCACAAGCGCGGTAAGGGACATCACCAACAGCAATGCACCGACGATGTCGATATGTCCACTTCCTGCAACTTCTGCAGCTAGCAGTGGACTCCAGGCGTACACCAGAACGAGGTGCGCTCCCTGGCCGGTGATTCGTGAGAGATCAAGTAAAACGAGTGCGATCGCGAAATCGCAAATTACAAATGCGACTTTCATGGCAGAAACAGATTCATGAACCGAAGTTACTGCGCGAAAAAACAACTGCGCTCCCGGTGGATACGGGCTCGCTAGACCGGGGTTATTCAAGCTGCTGGTTTCGGCGGTATGCAAACGCGCAACGGCAGGATCGCTGGGAACGATGACATATGGGTTGTAGCCGAGCCGTTGCAGGCGACCATCCCAAACATAGCGATGGATGTCGTCGTCCGCGCCAGGCGCCAGTCGAAGAAATTCGATGTGCCACACGCCAGCCAGGATGAGCCCGACCACGACAACGCGCCGGGGAAATTCTGGTGTAGCAAAGAACTCACGAATCGCGAGCAGGTATGCGATCGCAGCAAACGTCAACGAGGCCATGAAGTGCGGCCCCCCGCGATCAATGAAGAAGCGTGAGCAGATCGTCAGCGCCAAACACAAGGCGGTACCAAGTGCGTAGACTCTCCACTCGGCGGCGCTCTTCACGGTTTTCCAGTGCCGGTGCGCGATTGCCCGGCCGCCAGCTCCCACGCTTTGAGCCAGGCCGCTGTTCGCGGCGCCCTTTCGGGGGCCAGACGTAACTCCGCGGTCAAGCGTTTCAGGTCGTCAGATACATCAATGTCGTAGAAAGGCTCAGCGAAGCCTATACAAAGTTGCAGATCCCGCGCGCGCGAAGTCAGCCTGTCCAGCGCGGTGCTCGTGCCCATTGCATCATTTGCGAAGAGCGTGGGATGTGAGGCCTTCGCTCCAACAAGATAGTAGCCGCCGTCGTACGTCGGCCCCACGACCACGTCATGCGCGGCCAGCGTTTTGAACGCGTCTTCGAGAACCGGGGGAGGCAGGTGCGGGCTGTCGCTGTTGAAAGCGATTGTGCGTCGTTGATGAACGTCGGTGAAGTGCGCAAACACCGAAGTCAGACCCGCAGCAAGGCCCTCACCTTTCTGTGCAACTACGCTCACTTCCCGGCCTGCCAAGTGCGCCAGCTCGCTTACATCCAACTCCGGACACATGATGGAAACTTCCACATCGTGCAACGACCGCGCCAGCGAAAGGGTGTCTTCCAGAAGACAGCAATAGAAATCGGTGACAGCTTCAGAAGAAAGACTGCGGACCAGACGGGTTTTGACCGCGCCTGGCCTCGGTGCTTTCGCCATGATTACCAGCACACGGTCGCAACCTGACGAACGTACGGCGGTCTCCCTTGAAGATTTCATAGATTGTTGGGGCCATAATATACGACCGGTGGCCCACTCAAGCCTGGTTTTGGCTTGAGTGGGGATGTAAGAGGCTGATCCAAAAACCGTAACCGGCTGTGAGGGAGGGACGAGATTAAGTCGACATCGACGACTCGAAAAGGCCAAAGAGCGGCGGGAAGACTGTGTTGGGCTGTAGAACTGCCCCACCCAAGCCAAAACCGGGCTTGAATGGGCCGCCCGCCGTGGCCCCGTGTTTAGCTTTTCCTTTGACGCTTACGATAGTTGAGTCGCACTCGGACGGCACATTAGTAAAGTCCATTTTGCTATTGTTCGCTTTTAACAGATCAATGTATTTATTGAGACAAACCGCATCCTGCCGAAGTTTGGTTCGCACTTGGTGCTCCCAGATAGAAGCGATGAACGGCGTCAATTAGAGCAAAACGCTGTCTTAATAATTCTTCAGTTGGAGTGTTCGTTTCAATCTCCCAATCCTCGAAGAGAGTGTCGATGTGTCCTGCATCAACATCACTGCCGTGTGAATTACGCACTGCTAGCAGAAAGTGCAATGCCGTTTTTGCGAACGCGTTGCTGACTGCGGGAGGGGGTACGGCAAATTTTTGCTTTGCTGCTGGTTTGGGTTTTTTCGTTACGGTTTGCGCCTGTGCTCCGATGATTAGCGTTGTGAGTGTGAGCCACATTACTGCAATCGCCTTTTTCATCTTGACATCTGTCCGTCGCATCGAAGCGTAGCCTAACGGTGGCCGCCGAAGCAATACTAATCGTCCCCTTGAAGCATGGCATAGAACTGCGCACTAGCCACACTCAAGAAACTGGCTCTCGGCCCTGCTCCAGAACGCGGTAAAGAATAGTTTTCAGATTAGCCACGCGCCCTTGGCCGAAATCGGCCTTTCGTCGAATTTCGAATGGGGTTTTCGAATGATCTCTGATCTCACAAAAAATATCCTCTATGGCATTAACTCGCTCTGTGATCAAATCCACGTTCTTCGGCTCCGCGTCCATCTTTCTTTTCCTCCGACAAATGCTGGAAATAGATAAAATGCGTATATTCATTCCTGGTGTCTTTTAGATCGGGCCACGTCACCCGGCAGATTCGCACAGTGCGCCCCAAACCTCCCGCGCTGACTCCCAATGCCAAGTAGTACCACGTGGTGGGTCGGGTTTTCTTCGCTTGTCGAGAATCCTATTGACGTCCACAGACCTAAACTGACCGCGGCGTACCAACCAGTCGGCGTCGACAATAATAGCGCACGATCAAGCTGAGAATGAACCAACCTGCGCCGAGTGTGCCCTTAAGCGTGCCGCCGATCTTCGATTTTCCAATACGAGGGTGATAGCTCACGGGGACTTCAACCACGCGGTATCCTGCCAGTGCGCCTTTCAAGATCATCTCAACCGCCCATCCGTAAGTCATCTCTTCAAGGGCGAGTTCGCGTATGACATCAGCGCGGGCCGCGCGAAACGGGCCGAGATCGCTGATCTTCACGCCGTAGAGAAGCCTGATCAGGCTGGCGGCGAGACGATTCCCAAACACCTGATGCCAGGGCAATGCGTCAGCAGAATTATGCTTGTGCAGGCGCGAACCGAGCATGATGTCCGCGCGGCCTTCAATAATTGGCGCCAAGAGAATTGGAAGTTCAGAGGGGCGATCGCTGTAGTCGCCATCCAGGAACACAACCACGTCAGGAGAATTCGTCGCGGCCAGGCCCGTGAGGCACGCTCGCCCATAGCCGCGGCGCGGCTCCTCAATAACGCGCGCTCCCGTTGTTGCAGCAATATCGGGCGTGCTGTCACTCGAGTTGCTGTCAACAACGATGACTTCGGTGACGAGATCAGATGGCAAGTCGGCGAGCACACGGCCAATGGCTCCGGCTTCGTTATGCGTGGGAATGATGACGGACACGCGCACTTGGTGTCAGCTCAGATCAGCCACCACGGCGCTGACAGCCAGCGATCCGCGAGCCAGGCATCAACGCCCCATCGTCGGCCGGCACTTCCAATGGCCACTCCGAGTGATGCGAGCACCGGAACCAGCAGCTCCCATATCCACGAGGTGCCCCACTCGGAAACCCAAAGGCTTCCCAAATACAGAAATGCCATGAAAGCCGCAGGTCGCGCAAGCAGCCCGATAACGAGCAGAACGCCGAGCCCGATCTCAGTCAGAGCCTGCATAGGGGCCGCCATGGACGCATGGCTTGCCGCCAGAGCCATGACGGACTTCCAAATCGCCGGACAATGACTGTTCTTAATGTAGTAGTTGATCAATCCCGCATAACCTGCAGGCGTGTAGAGGCCTTTGCCAAGGTTCTCGAAAAATACCCATACCAGCATCGCGCCAATCGTGACCCTAACCAGCGCGAGTCCGTTGGCAGCGGAGAATTGGTTGGCACCGCTTGGTGTCGAGCTTTGGTTCAGCGTCATCGGGGAACCTCGTGACTGGTTGTACTGGTTTTGGACGGCGGGTTCCGAACAACTCACAACGCAAAGAAACATACCAGATCGCGCTCGCTCTGGGTAGTCGGCCGAACTTGGATCACCCTTCCCTTCCGTCATATCTGCGATTGTGAACTTAACCGAAATTGTTGAAATTCCGCGTATCCTCCCGCCAACGGCATCCGTACTAGCAGATGAAAGGTCGAAAAGGCCACAACGAGAACGGAAATGAACATCAAAACACGTCAGTCTTGATCTGAGCGCGAGTTTTCAACATTTGTGGCGCAAAGCGCGGTGGCCTGAATTTCGTCTAACCAAGGGTAGTCAGGAATCAGAAGTTTCGAGGATCAACATATGTGCCCAGCATGCATAACAGACACAGCAGTACTGATTGCCGGAGTCGGATCGACGGGAGGAGTTCTCGCGGTCTGCATCGGCAAGGTCCGAAGATTTTTCCGAGCGAATGGCCTCGCTCTATTTCATAAAACACAGGAGAAATAAGATGGCAACGAGCAAACAGATACGGATGAAGACACCCCCAATCGTGTCGCAGCAGGAGTGGCAGGCGGCACACCAGCAGATGCTGGCGAAGGAAAAGGCTTTTACCCGATCACGTGATGCGCTGGCCGCCGAGCGTCGGCGGATGCCGTGGATGCCGGTGGAGAAGAAGTATGAGTTCGAGGGCCCCAAAGGCAGATTAAGCCTGCTCGATCTGTTCGAAGACCGCAAGCAGTTGATCATTTATCGCGCCTTCTTCGAGCCGGGCGTCTTCGGCTGGCCCGATCATGCTTGCCGTGGCTGCTCCCTGGGCGCAGATCAGGTTTCGCATCTCGCTCATCTGAACGCTCGCGACACCACCCTCGCATGGGCCTCGCGCGCGCCGCAGGCTGACATTGCGCGGCTGAAGAAACGCATGGAATGGCAAATGCCCTGGTACACCATGATCGACAGCTTCGACAAAGACTTTGGCGTCGATGAGTGGCACGGCCACAACGTGTTCTTCCGTGACGGCGACAAACTGTTCCGGACTTACTTCATCAACAACCGCGGCGACGAGGCGTTGGGGAGCGTCTGGAGCTATCTCGACATTACGCCGCTCGGCCGCCAGGAGACTTGGGAGGACTCGCCGGAGGGTTATCCTCAAACTCAGCCGTACAAATGGTGGAACTGGCACGACAACTACGACAAGGAGCCCGCTCCTCACCCGAAGTGGATCGATATCATAACGGACCCTGTAGGGGCCGCAGAACGAAGGCGTGAGGAAGAAGCGAAGGCGAGCTAAACAAGAGCGCCACTTCGTCGCAGTCGAGCAGCTTTTCTTACACATAAGATAGCGATCATTCTGATTTTCAGGCGGAGCTAGCAGCCGTCGCGATGACATGCTGGTTATTGTGCAACGGTTCGAAATCCTCTCCGCTGACCCATAGATGATGCAGCAACACCGCCAGTTATCGTGCGGTGGCCAACAGCGGCATAACGTGAGCAGTCTCGCCGTTTTTGGGTAATGCCGCTTCCGAGAATGCGGACTATGTTCTTGTGGGAGTGTCTTGAACAGCGGTGGATTTCACTTTGAAATCGCCTCAGCCGCGATCGGTTGGCTTTACTGTGGTCGACTCTTGCGCAACCGTGAGCCCTCCTAGTCCGTTACCTCGTAAACCTCGCCGGAGCCACCGGCGCCTAGTTGCCTTGAATGCTATACGTCTCAAATGCAGTTTTGAGCAGTTCGCCTGCCTTGTAATCGCACCAGAGTTGACTGCAAGGTCCAAATTGGTGTTCAAGAGCTGTCGAATACCGATAACTTCACATAACTTTGCAGCATTGAACGCCAGTCTAAGCCACTGATTTAACGTGGCAGAGCGTCGCTACCGATAATTCCTAAGCGTTGGTCGGCAGTTCGACTCTGCTCGGGGCCTCCAGCGTTTTGAGGCAGAACGCCCGATTCTCGACCTCAAACGCCTGCCAAGCAGGTTCAGTCGCTCAGCAAAATGTAGAGTAAGCTGCCGAGGGACATTGCCACTGTCACCAAAAGGAAAACATCAACGCAAAGGCTTCGCAGACGGCTGGTGATATTTGTATTCGCGGAGTGCATTCAGGGAGCCCCCTCAACTCCCAAAAACCGCTCAAAATTTGCTTACAGCGTGTCAAAAGGATGACTGGAGTACCAATCATCCGTCAATCCCCAAAAAGGTGTACTAGGAGGTCCACTCGGCCCGGTGGACGCGGGGTTTAGGCCTCGCTTGGTGCGCTAGTTTGACCAAGCAGCCTTCTCTCTTTTTCCTCAAGGATGCGGTTGATTTCGCTCACCAGCTCAATTAGCTTTTCCGGATCCTGCTCGCTGGCAGCCTGTTCGCAGAGACGCATCCAGCGCTCTCTTACCTCGCCTTTCATGCTTTCAACCCTCCGCGATGTGAAAGTACGAAGTGGACTTGGCAACATTAATTTCGGTCTAGCAAATTGATGGGACGACCCAGAAGTAAGTTGCGCGCATTGAATCGTCAAAAACCATGTAGGGGATAGCCTTAGTTTGGCGAGGCCACCCTAACGATTCGCAGAGCTTCGTTTTGGCTAGGTGGACGCAGACAGGAGTCGGTCACTTCACCACCAGACTCACAAGCTTGCCGGTGTAGATCTTCTTCACGATCTGCTTTCCTGCGACGAAGATTTGGACTTTTTCGTCGCCGAGCGCTTTCGCGAAAACCTCGTCTTCCGGCGTGTTCGGCGCCACGACGATTTTTCCTCGTAGCTTACCATTCACCTGAACCGGAATCTCGATTTCGTCTTCTTTGGCGAGCTCGGGATCGGATTTTGGCCACGGTTCTTTGAGCAAGTTGCTCGTCTCGCCGAGCATCTCCCAGAGTTCGTGCGAAAGATAGGGGGCGAAGGGGGCGAGCAGCAACACAAACTTACGCTGAACATCCCCCAGGAAAGCCTTGGGCGCCGGGTCATCACCATGCCACGCGAAGATTTCCTGCTCTGTCGAGCACGTATTGAGCAACTCCATCAGCGCTGCGACTGAAGTGTTGAAGTGCCAGCGTCCCTTAAAGTCTTCCGTAATTCGCCCAATCGTCTGGTGGAGTTTCCGCACAACACGCTTCGCATCGGGAGTGAGCTCGCCGGCCGAATAGCCGTCGTCGTACGTTCGAGCGTTGATCGGATTCTGCACAAAGAAGGCATACACTCGTCCGAGAAAGCGGCGAATACCTTCAATCCCTGTGTCCTGCCAGTCGAGATCCCGATCAGGGGGTGCCGCAAACAAGCTGTACAAGCGCGCTGCATCCGCGCCGAACTTAGCGACCATGTGATCTGGCGCGACTACGTTGCCCAAGCTCTTCGACATCTTCGCGCCGTCTTTGATCACCATCCCTTGGGTGAAGAGACGTTCGACGGGCTCATCATTCTTTATCAGGCCGATGTCCCGCATGAACTTGGTCCAGAAGCGCGAGTAGATGAGGTGAAGAATGGCATGCTCGACGCCGCCGATGTACTGATCGATTCCCTTCTCGCCGAACCAGTAGGCGGCGATCTTGGAATCAAATGGAGCGTTGTCGTTGTGGGCGTCCGTGTAGCGATAGAAGTACCAGGACGAATCAACGAATGTGTCCATGGTGTCGGTCTCGCGCCGGGCCGGGCCGCCGCATTTCGGGCAGGTCGTATTCGAAAACTCCGGCACGCGCTGCAAGGGAGAGCCGCCGGTCAACGTGATCTCGACTTTGTCGGGAAGGATCACCGGCAAATCCTTCTCCGCCACTGGGGCGATGCCGTCCTTATCGCAATAAACCATCGGGATCGGTGTACCCCAGTAGCGCTGGCGTGAAATGCCCCAGTCCTTCAACCGATATGTGACAGTGGCCTTGCCGAAATTGTGTTGCTCGGCATAAGCGGACATTTTCTTGATGGCTTCTTCGCAGGAGAGGCCTGTAAATTCGCTCGAGTTGATGAGAGTGCCGTCGAGGGTGGTGAAGGGGAGATCTGCAGATTCTCCTGCCTTGGCCGGCGCAATGACTTGCTTGATCTCAATCCCGTACTTCTTTGCGAATTCGTGGTCTCGCTCGTCATGAGCAGGAACGCTCATGATCGCGCCGGTGCCGTAATCCATCAGAATGTAGTTCGCAACCCAGAGCGGCACACGCTCCCCGTTATAGGGATTTACGGCGAGATGTCCGGTATTAACGCCGTGTTTTTCGATATTGGCGATGTCTCCGCTTTCTTTCGCCGTCTTTTGTTCGGCGATGAGCTGATCAACTTTTAGCCGCAGCTCGACGTCGAGCGCACACAATTCCTGGGTGATCGGATGCTCAGGAGCCAGCTGGACTGAAGTCGCCCCGAAGATCGTGTCCACGCGGGTGGTGAACACGGTGATGACATCGCCGCCGGAATAATCGAGACGGAAATCTACGAGCGTCCCTTCGCTGCGGCCGATCCAGTTACGCTGCATGGTGCGGACTTTTTCCGGCCATCCGGGGAGGCGGTCAAGATCGCGAAGCAGTTCGTCGGCATAGTTGGTGGTCCGCAAGAACCACTGCTCGAGTTCGCGCTGCTCGACGAGCGTGTCCTCATGGCGCCAACAATGACCGTTGTTCACTACCTGCTCGTTGGCCAACACGGTCGCGCATTTAGGGCACCAATTGACTTTGCTCTTCTTGCGGTACGCCAGTCCGCGTTCGTACAGCTTCAAGAAGAACCACTGGTTCCACCTGTAATACTCTGGAAAACAAGTAGTTACCTCTCGCGACCAGTCATAGGCGAAGCCGAGGCGCTTCATCTGCGCCTTCATGTTGGCGATGTTGCGCAGCGTCCACTCACGCGGCGGAACATTGGCGCTGATAGCCGCGTTTTCCGCGGGCAAGCCGAACGAATCCCATCCCATGGGATGGAGAACGTTGTAGCCATTCATCCACATGTAGCGGGCAAGCGCATCGCCGATGGCGTAGTTGCGCACGTGGCCCATGTGCAACGCGCCGGAGGGATAGGGCAGCATCTCCAGGACATAAAACTTGGGCTTCGTGGAGTTGACTTCAGCCACGTAGAGCTTCGGGTCCTCCTGCCACCGCGCCGACCACTTTTCTTCGATCTGATGGGCGTTGTAGGGCTCGTCGCGACGAGGAGACCCCTCGTCTGGCAGTGCGGTGCTGGCGATCGTGCGTTCCTCTTGCGGCATATGTGTTGGATCTAGATTTTACAATGTGCCTAGGAAATCCCCTCATCTCGCAACATCGGCGAGATGTGGGGCACCCCATGTCTAGTCAGAGATCAAAGATCCAACGCTCATTTGACCAACGCTTTTAGAGCCGCGACATTGCGAAGATCGTCGCCAGGCGCATCCACGGGCGTTTCCGCAATAAAGGCGGCGTGCTTAACTCTAGGATCGTTCAACAAGCGGCGGAAAGGCTCTGGCCCGATGGTCCCTTTACCGATGTGCTCGTGACGGTCGAGTCTTGATCCACGGATGGCTTTTGCATCATTACAGTGAAATACCGGAACGTTCTTGAATCCGATGGCCGAATCGAGTTGCGCCATCGTCTCGCGATAGCCGTCTTCCGATACGATATCGTATCCGGCAACGTGAGTGTGGCAGGTATCGATGCAGGCGCCGACCGGGACGTGATTGCGTAGATGGTCGATGACTTCGGCGACCTGTTCGAAGCTGCTGCCGAGCGAATACTCGGCCCCGGCAGTGTTCTCGATGACGATGGTAAGCCCGGCCTTCGCGAGATCCAGTGTGTGGCTGGCGGCGGAAATCGCAGCGGCAGTTTGGAGCAATCCTTTTTCGCGGTCGGCGCCGCGGAATGATCCGGGATGCAGCACCAGATACTCGGCGCAGAGCATCAGCGCGCGTTCGATCTCGCCACGAAAGGCTTCGATGGATTTCTTGAGAAACGCCTCGGTTATGCTTGCCATGTTGATCAGGTAGTTTGTGTGGATGACCATCGGCTTCAGGTTGTACTGCTCCCGAAGCCGTTTCAGCTCGTCACATTGCGGGCGACCTAATTCGTAAGGCGCCCATTGGCGCGGGCTGGAAGAGAAAATCTGAAACGTATTGCAGCCCAGGCGGTAGGCACGTTCCGCGGCAAGCTCTACGCCCCCGGCAATCGAGGTGTGAATACCGACACGGCGCGAGGTCATTTTCAGAGGGCGTTGGGGGATTGGATAGTTGAGAACGTCCGATTCACCGGCCATGGAACCATTGTAAAAACGTTGCAACCGTTCGTCGCGTTACATTGCCGCGTTTTCGGTTCACAATTAAACTTGTAGTCCACAGGAGACCCCATGCTGGTAGTTATGCAGGCGCATGCCTCGTCAGAGGACATTCGTCGGGTTTGCGACAAAATCGAAGCCCTTGGATATCGCGCGCACTCTATTCCCGGCGCTGAGCGTACCGCCATTGGCATCACCGGAAATCGCGGCGAGATCGAACTCGCAACTCTCGACGAAATGCCGGGCGTGCAGGAAGTCATCAAGGTCACTAAGCCTTACAAGCTGGTCAGCCGCGACATGAAGGAGGAGAACACGGTCGTCTCCTTCTCCGGAACCGACGCGACTTTCGGTGGGCCGACGCTGGCGATTGTGGCTGGGCCGTGCGCCATTGAAAGCCGTGAGCAGGCGTTTGCGGTGGCTGAACGAGTGCATCGCGCGGGGGCGCAATTCTTTCGTGGAGGAGCATACAAGCCGCGAACTTCTCCTTATTCGTTCCAAGGGCTGGAGGAAAAAGCGCTGCGGATCATGGCGGCGATTCGCGATCAGTACGGATTGAGGATCGTCACCGAAGCAATCGATAATGAGTCGCTCGAGTTGGTTGAAGAATATGCGGACGTGATCCAGATCGGCGCGCGTAACATGCAGAACTTCTCGCTGCTCAAGCGCGCGGGGAGATCGCGGAAGCCGGTGCTTTTGAAACGAGGTATGTCGGCGACACTCGAAGAATTCTTAATGGCCGCCGAGTACGTCATGAGCGAAGGCAACTACAACGTGATCCTGTGCGAGCGCGGCGTGAGAACATTTGCCGATCACACGCGGAACACGCTCGACCTCAGTCTGATTCCGGCTGTCCAGCGCTTGAGCCATTTACCGATTCTCGTTGATCCCAGCCACGGCACCGGCAAGCGCAATAAGGTCACGCCATTGTCGCGCGCTGCTGTTGCTGTCGGCGCGGATGGATTGCTCATCGAAGTCCACTGCGATCCCGACAAAGCGCTGTCGGATGGGATGCAGTCGCTCTATCCCGACCAGTTTGATGAGTTGATGGTACAGGTGAGGCAGATAGCGGCGGTGGTGGGGAGGAGTGTGCCGGGGATCAGCGAACATGCGGCAGCGGCCAGATCCAATTCCGAAAGATGACTTTTTGTATACGATTTCATGAGATTGTGGCGGACAATCTGTGGTTGTTCCCTGCTCGCACTCACATCGTTCCGCGCGGATGCGCAGAAAATTCCTCCGGAACCGGCCCTAACAATTACGGAGAATTCAGCTCAAGATAGCCGAGGTCTTATTCCGCCTTTTCCTGTTCATTTCGTTAATCCTGCGTTTCCAAGCAAAGTCAAAAAGAAGGATGCACGTGGCGAAATTGTCTTACACCCTGTGGTTACAAGCGAAGGAAATCTCCGGGATGGTTCCGTTGTCAGCGGAAATCCGGCGCTTGCGAACGCCGCCATTGACGCAGTGCGCCAGTGGCGATACCTTCCCGCGACTCGCGACGGACTTACCGTCGAAGTGCCTCGAACGATCAATCTGAAATACGATCTCAGCAAGGATTTGCCGCGTCCTGAGGACCCAATCTCCGCTCCCACTACACCTCCGGAAGACCTAATGCACGAGCTTGAATCGGGTGATCTTTCCGAGTAGGCCCCGGAATAAAGGCACCGAATGCGATCTACGCACCCGATCCCGAGTACACCGAAGAAGCCCGTCGCGAGCGGTTTCAGGGCGTGGTCGTACTCGGCGTTGTGGTTGGAGCGAACGGAAACGCCCGCACCGTCTGGGTTGTCCCGTCGCTTGGTAGGGACTTAGAGGAGAGCTCCGTTCAAACCGTGAACAGCTGGAAGTCCGTTTCCGCGACTAAAGACGGTAATCCAGTCGCCACAGTCGTAAATGTTGAGGCTACGTTCCGAGTTTACTAACCGTGTTTACTAACCGTTATTTGGGGCTTACTCTGCCCTTCTACTCGCGGTCGTAGTCGTCACTCCCAACTTCTTGAGCCGGTCTTTCGCCTGCATTGCTTCGCTCGAGCGCGGATAGCGTTGCACTACGTGACGCAGCGCTGAAATGCCGGCGTCCTTCTGGCCGGATTCGATCAGCGCGAACCCTTTCTTCAGTTCAGCTGAGGCAGCTTTGTTGCCGTCGGGAAAACTCTGCAACACCTGATCGTATTGCTTAATCGCCTGAGGATAGTTCCCTGCATGAAAATCCATTTCGGCGAGATAGAAATATGCGTTTCCAGCGAGGTCTGTGTTCGGATAGTTCTTCACGTAGTCTCCGAATTCCTGCTTGGCAATATCCGTGTTGCCACCGTTGTAGTCGCGCAGAGCGTTGTTGTAGAGCACGTCTGGAGGCGGGACAGCGTTTTGCGCCGCCAGCTGCTGTTGTTGTTGGGCCTGCTGGTTGGCCTGAGCAGCCATGGTCTGCTGCGCAGCTTGCATATCCTCGAGGGACTTCGTGACCTTCCCCAGACGCGCCTTCAGTTCGTCGAGACTGTCATTGAGTGATTGCAGCTGGCCGGAGAGCTGGTCGACGTGGTTGTTGGTATCGCTCTGCTCTTTTTGCAGCGAGGTCTGCATGTTCGTGATCGCGGTCGTGACCTTGTTGATGCTGTCGGTGTTCTGGTCCATCAGGTGGCGAAGCACGCCCATGCGCTCGTCGAGCGACTGCTGCATCTGCGTCAGCTGCTGCTGCAGGTTCTGCACCTGAGTTTGCAGTTCGACGATGTCGCGGTTGACGGCCAGGGCGGGGGTGCACGCCAGGCAAGCGGCGAAAAAGGCTACGTGAATTCGTGTGCGGAGGTTTCTCATATCAGTTCCTGGTGTTTAGAACTATGTGTCGGACAGATTTAAGATGCGCAAAAGTGCCTTCTGATAAGTGCAACAGAAGACACGTGTTGGGTCAAGTTCGCGGAAGGACAAGCCATTTGCGAGCTTGATGCCCGATTGGATTTATAGGTAGCCCAGCCAGCTCCAATCCCGGTGACGCGCTTTGAATTCCATGAACCACAGGCAAGGCAAGTATAGGATCGCAACCGCCAAAATCCACATGGCGTAAATGAACGGCAAGCCATGGCCGTAACCTGGCGGGGTCCGTTGCAGGAACATGGCTCCGTGCCACAGCCATCCGACGGGCTGGTGGAAGGCGTATGCGGCGAAGATGGCGATCAGATGGATGAGGTAGAGGTGCAGGATGTAATAAAACATCGGGACGCGGCCGTAGACGAGCAACACTTTGCCAAGACCGCGCTCAGCTTTTGCGCCGTCGAGCAGGCCGAGCAACATGAGAGCAGGCCCCAGCGTCATGAGCAAATAATCAAGCGACGGCGGATACTTTTCGGTGTTCAAGAACGAAATGACCGTCAGCGAAAGCGTCGGCTGCTTGCTCCACGGTCCCACTGAAAACGGGAACCCGGAAGTGGAGTTTCCGTAAAGGTTGAACCCGCGCAAAATCAAAAACAGTAGCGTCGCCGAAATTCCTACCGTGAGAATCCACTTGCGGCGGTCGGAGCGAACCAAAATTGCACCAAACCCAAAACCGGCAGCCATCACGCCAACCCAGGGAATCAGCACGTACAGAACAAGGGAGGTAAAGTGTGGAGTTAGCTGAATCGCACCAGGCGCGTGCAGCAGCGTCCACAACCAACTGAGCTTTCCGAACTGCGCTGGCGTGAAGCGATCCAAAAGATTGTGGGTCGCGATCATTCCGACGCCAAACACAGCAATCCAGCGAAGCGGCAGGCGCACAATGAGCGCCATGCAGACCATACTCCAGCCCAGAATCCAAATCACTCCGCCGGCGGCCCAAGGTTGGAAGGTCCAGGCAAAATCCACAATTGTCAATTCAAGCAGCACCAGCCACAGGCCGCGAGTTAGGAAAAACCAGGACACCTGCTGGATGGACTTGCCGCGTGAAGTTGCCAGAAACGCACCTGTGCCGGCCAGAAATGAGAAAACCGGAGCGCAGAAATGCGTGATGAAGCGTGTAAAAAACAGTGCTCCATTCGTGTTGGGGATAAGCTCTGGCGGAAATGGAACGTTGGTCAGGTAGTGGCGCGTGTGGTCGAGCGCCATGACAACCATGACGAGTCCACGCAAAATGTCCACGGATGCAAGCCGCGAGACTGTCGAAACCAGAGGTGAAGCTTTTACACTTTCGGCGAGACCTGCGGAAGTGGCAGAGAGTGTTGCCATTGTGTCCTCGACGAAAGGATGATGCAGTGTAGCACCGGGTCGCAATAATTCTGATTACGCGCTAACCCGTTGCTTACTGCTCCGTCTCACACTGCGGAAAATTCTGTCTCTCGCAAACAATGCGTTGGCTTCCTGCCCAGGAGATAACAATGAAACTACCAATAGCGTTGGGGATACTTGCGCTTACATCACAAGGCTTGGTTGCGCAGTCTACATTTCACGGAAATGCAGCGCGAACTGGAGTGTATGAATCGGCCGGGCCGAAAACTTTTGGTGGGGTGAAGTGGACGTTCAAAACCGGCGGGCCAATCGTAGCTTCGCCCGCAATTGCGGACGGAGTTGTATACATCGCCAGCATGGATACAAATCTGTACGCCATCGATCAGGAGACCGGAAAAGAGAAGTGGAAATACAAATCGCGAATGCCGATCGCTTCGTCACCGGCGATTGCAAACGGCATTCTGTATTTCGTGAGCTCAAGCGGAGCGCTCGGCGCGATCGACACTGGAACTGGCAAGATCAAATGGGTGTTGCCGACAGAATACGAGCGCAAGTTTGAGGCCAAGAATCTTCATGGATACCCGTCGGCGGCGCAGACCATTCCTGACGCGTGGGACATTTATACTTCGTCACCGGCAGTTGCGAATGGCAAGGTGTATTTTGGGAGTGGAGATGGGGGCATTTATGCAGCCGATGCACAAACTGGCGTTTTGCAGTGGAAGTTTTCGACCGGCGATGTTGTGCATTCGTCGCCAGCGGTCGTCGGGAACACGGTTTACATCGGCAGTTGGGACAGCTATCTGTACGCGCTGGATGCGGACACCGGAGCAGTAAAGTGGTCGTTCAAAACCGGCGAAGATCCTACGATTCACAATCAGGTCGGCTTCCAATCTTCTCCTGCGGTAGTTGATGGGACGGTATTCGTAGGATGTCGCGATGCGCACGTGTATGCAGTTGACGCGGCAAGCGGCCGCAAGCGATGGGATTATCCAACCAGTAAGTCATGGGTTATTGGCACGCCCGCAGTGCGTGATGGAATTGTTTACGTAGGCACATCCGATAGTTCACGTTTTATGGGTCTGGACGCGAAGACTGGCCGGCTACGGTTCAACTTTGATGCCAAGGCCTATATGTTCTCTTCGGCGGCGTTGGCTGGCGATCTCGCATATGTTGGCGACCACAATGGGCGGCTGTACGCGGTCGACGCCAAGTCCGGCAGGCTCGCGTGGGAGTTTCAGACAGACGCATCGAAGGCAGACCCTCTGAAGATTCTGAACGCAGACGGAACCTTGAAACAGGAAGAGTTGTTCGCGCCTGTGTTCGGAGATTTTGAAGATATGTACGTTGACATTTACAAATTCACGACGATCGGTGCGATCCTGTCTTCACCAGTCGTCGATAAAGGCGTGGTCTACTTCGGCAGCATGGATGGGAATCTGTATGCGCTTCAGTAGAGCTTGCGCAATAAGCCTTGCATTGTGGGTTCTGCCCGGTGGATTAGCCACCGGGCAGCGGCTTCATGATCGCGAATTTTGGCGCGACGTTGCAAAACATCACTATGAAGTTCCGGTGGGCGAGTCGTCCGGCGCACTCGCCCACGAGCTTAGCGGGATCCTCGGCTCGCCGGACCCCGAACTGCGCGATGACCTGGCCTATTCGATTCTGGCTCGGTGGATCTACCGCGGAAATCTCGACGCAGACGATGTACGAAAGTTAGCTGACGCATGGGTAACTAACCTGAAGGATGGGATTGCGGAATCCGGCACGAACTCGGTGCTGAAGCGATCGTTTTCGGCGTTGTGCCTGGCATCGATTGCTGAGCGCGACTTAAAAACACAGGTGTTGGACGCGCCACACTACCATCGTCTGGTTGCGTCGGCGGTTTTGTATTTACAGGCGGAACGTGACTTGCGCGGCTACGATGCCAAGCTGGGCTGGATCCACGCGACCGCTCACACGTCAGATCTGCTGCAGGCCCTGGCAAATAATTCCAGGCTTACTCCTGAAGAAGGACCGCAGATACTCGATGCAGTCCATTCACGCCTTGCCACTGCAGCTGAGGTTTATACCCAAGGCGAGCAGGACCGAATGGCGCAGGCGGTACTGGCGGTGATCCGGCGCACAGATTTCAAAGTGGAAGTTTTCGATGCCTGGCTGGCGCGCGTGCAGGACGAAGATCGAAAGACCTGGGCTGAGCCGTTTACTCCAGAATCGCTGGCCCGATACCAAAACCACACTTACATGCTTCAGGCACTGGCTGTGCGGCTCGAGTTAGAGCCAGAGTCTTCGAAGATCGCAGCGTGGCGACAGCAGCTTCTGACTCTGCTAAAAAGCAGATAACGCCAACTCGCCTTCAAAAGCTTTTAACCGCAAAGAACGCAAAGAACTCGCAAAGTTCGCAAAGAACGTGGCGACCGATCCCTTTGCGACTGTGGCGACACCTTTGCGCCCTTTGCGGTTAGAATCTTTAACTTCGCCCGCGATGATGCGTTCGGACCTCAATCTATGGAGAAAATGTGAATCGCTTACTCTTGCTCGTCTGTGCGGCTTTATTCATTCCAACTGCAAATGCCCAGCTCGATGATTCCACCAAGCAGCTTTCCCACGACCTCTTCAAGCAATTGATCGAGATCAATACCACAGATTCTGTAGGTAGCGTGACCGCCGCCGCGGAAGCGATGGCACAGCGCTTTCGCGATGCGGGATTTCCCGAGAGCGATATTCACATCGCGGGGCCTAATGATCGGAAGAAGAATGTCGTGGTGCGAGTGCATGGATCAGGAACGCACAAGCCGGTCCTGCTGATTGGGCACCTCGATGTAGTTGAGGCGCGGCGTGAAGACTGGACGACAGATCCGTTTCAGTTCGTAGAGAAGGACGGGTACTTCTACGGCCGCGGCACACAGGACATGAAAGACGGCGACGCGATCATGACCACCACGCTGATCCGATTCAAGAAGGAGGGCTTTCTCCCCGATCGCGACATCATTCTTGCTCTGACCGCGGACGAGGAGGGCGGCCAGTCGAACGGCGTGGACTGGCTGATCAAGAACCATCGCGACTGGATTGATGCCGAATTCGTGCTGAATCACGATGGCGGTGGGATTCTGTCCGAGCACGGCGTCGCGAAGATCATGACCATGGATGCATCGGAAAAGCTGTATGCGGATTTCACGTTGAAGGTCACGAATCCCGGTGGGCACAGTTCCCTGCCCGTGGCTGACAACGCGATCTATCACCTGACTGAAGGTCTCACCCGCTTGGCGCATTATCAATTTCCCGTCGAACTGAACGCCACGACACGAGCCTATTTTGAACGTATGTCGAAGGTGATGACTGGCGAGCGTTCAGCGGACATGAAGGCGGTCTTGAAAAACCCGCCCGATATGGAAGCTGTGGCGCGGCTTTCGCACGATCCGATTGACAATTCAACTTTGCACACCACATGCGTGGCAACACGGCTCAATGCTGGTCACGCCAACAATGCTTTGCCCCAAATGGCATCGGCGAACGTGAACTGCCGAATCGAGCCGGGACACACACCGGAGGAAATTCGAAGGCAGTTAGAAAAGGTTCTCGCAGACCCTAAGATAATTGTCACTTATGTGACCACGAGTGGTGGCAGGGATCCCAATGGCAAAGCATTCTCGCCTTCTGCCCTGCGACCAGATGTGATGAGTACGCTGGAAAAAATCACAGCTGAAGTGTGGCCCGGAGTGCCGGTGATTCCGGACCAGGCGAATGGCGCGTCAGATGGCGTCTATACCAATGCGGCGGGTATGCCGACGTATAGCGTGTCGGGCGAAGCGATTGATCGGGATGATATTCGCGCGCATGGGAAGGATGAACGTGTAAAGCAGGAGTCGTTCTACAAGGCGGTGGAGTTTTATTACCGGTTCCTGAAGTTGCTGACGAGCGTTTCGTAGAGACGTAGCTCGCTACGTCTCTCTTTAGTCCGCCAAAATGCTTGCCACTCCAATGCAGACGTTGCAAGCAACCTCTCTACTGCAGGTCCGTAACCCGATACAGCGCGCTCGCGTGCGGACGCAGTTCGGTCTCAATACCGCTCTTTTTTCCTAGCGTTTTCTTTGCCCATAGGTCGCGGACTTCTGCGGTCCGACCCATGACAAAGAACTTGCTCCAGGGGAGATTCACAACGGCCGTCTCGTCGCCGAGATTGAACACCGCGATGTAGTAATCCCGTGTTGTGGGAGAGATGCTCGCGACCCACGCACGAACATTCCCTTCTTCGACTGCCTGGTGACCAACGCGACCACGCTGGTCCACTTCGAGGACTTCGTCATTCGTGATTAGAGCCATTGTCTCGGAGTCAAGGCTTGGCAAGTCGCCGCCGAAAATCAAAGGCGAGCGAAAGATCGACCAAAGCGTCACGACTGTTTGCTGCTCGTCGCGTGTGAACTTGCTCGGCGAACCGCCACCTTCCGTTGCGGTGACACGAAGTTTGCCCAGCGGCAGCATGTCCGCGTCGGGCCAAGTATTATTCCTGCCGACTTGAATGGCCCAGTCACGTGTGTAGTCAAACTGTTTCTTGAGCAGCTTCCAGTCGTCCCAAAAGTCATCGGAGATACGCCACATTTGCGCGTACTTCTCAAAGAACCTCCATTCAGAAAGTGGCGCGGGGCCAGGAGAGATGCTAAGCACCATTGGGCGGCCGGTTTTTCGAATCGCTAAGGCGAGCGCCTTAATCTCTGCCGGTTGATATAGATGGCTGCCCATATCATCTGCCTTGATGAAGTCCACGCCCCAGGAGGCGTAGAGCTCGGCGACCGAGTCGTAGTACGCCTGTGAGCCGGGCCTGGTTGTGTCCACGCCCCACATATCAGGATTCCACTCGCAAGGATTGCCTCTGTCAGCAATATTCGCCGCGTGATATTGCGT
>Ga0075425_100001692_pt1 | contig 21642 bp, 18 predicted proteins | sample SoiMethybrSBSTD4_FD_75300 | JGI IMG/M metagenome (GOLD analysis project Ga0075425, IMG submission 75300) | Bulk soil microbial communities from a Populus tree surrounding site in Tennessee, USA - Soil MetaG P. TD hybrid SBSTD4 | ecosystem: Environmental > Terrestrial > Soil > Tree plantation... | reverse complement strand
AACGGCGATAGGCTCGCGAGCGCAAACGACCCCGTGCCGTCGCCGAGAAAGACCGAGACATTGCCGGTTCCCGAATTCGCCGTGACGAGGTCGAGCTTGCCGTCGCGATTGAAATCACCGATAGCCAGCGCGGCGGGCGTATGGGCCGGGAAATTGGTTTGATCCGCCGTAACAGCGAAGTCCGTCGCATCGCCGAACGCGCCGCCGAGCACGAAGGCGGTTGTGTTCGCCAAGAATGAAAAGCCGCCGGTCTGGAAATTGGCCGAGAGGATATCGGGCTTGCCGTCGCCGTTGAAATCGGCGACGACCGTGGAAAGCGCCCCGCTCTTGACGGTTAAATTTAGCCCGGAGTTAAACGTGCCGTCGCCGTTCCCCGGAAATACCGAGAAAAGACTGCCGTCCAAAGGTACTGCCAGATCGAGCTTGCCGTCGCCGTTCAAGTCAGCAGCCACGATAAACTGCGCCGTCGAGGGTACGTCGCGGCTGGACGAAGTTCCCCCAAACTTGCCGTCGCTGGTGCCCAAACGGATCGTGATCTTTTTGTCCGTGAGACTGGTGAAAGCCAGGTCGGGGATGCCGTCACGATTGAAATCGGCCACGGTGACGTACCCCGGCGAGTCTTTCTGTAAGAGATCCAGCGGCGTGCCGAACGAGCCGTCGCCTAGGCCGGGCACCACGAGCAACGTATTGCCGTCGGCGAGCGCGAGATCCAGTTTGCCGTCGCCGTCGAAATCGCCGACCGCGACCGACAGCGGCTTGTTGACGTTGGGGAGCGTCAGCGGTGCCGGAGGCGCGAACGTGCCGTCGCCGTTGCCGAGGAGAATGGAAACGACGTTGCTTTGATTGCTGGTTACCGCGATGTCGAGCTTGCCGTCCCCGTTAAAATCGCCGACGGCCATCGAATGATTGAAAGCGCTCAACCCTAGAGAAATAGCCGGCTGGGTTGCGAACGTGCCATCACCGTTGCCGAGGAGAATAGTGACAGTGGAATTACCGGTTGTATTACTGTCCGCCACGGCGAGATCGAGTTTGCCGTCGCCGTCGAAATCCCCGGCGACCACAAACATCGGAGGCGCGGGAGAAAAAGGGATGGTCGCCGTCAATGTGAACGTCCCGTTGCCGTTGCCGCGCAAAACCGTGACGGTTTTGTTGCCTGAGTTGGCGACCGCGACGTCGGGTTTTCCGTCGCGATTGAAATCGCCGAGGGCGATGGACCGCGGCGTAATTCCGCCCTTCAGATTCACCACTTTGGCGAAAGATATTTGTTGCGCGGAACTCACTGAGGGGGAGGCGAATAAGAAGATGAGCCCGGCGATCTTGAGAAAACGGTGGTCCATCGACAAGCGGCCGATCATACGTGATCGCTGATCGAAAGACAAGATTTGAGTCAATAGGACCGGAGGAAATTCTCGAGCAGTTTTTTTCCTTCTTCGGTGAGGATCGATTCGGGATGGAACTGGACGCCCTCGATCGGCAGCGATCGGTGGCGCACCCCCATGATGACGCCGTCTTCGGTCTGTGCGCTCACTTCGAGCTCGGCGGGGCAGGTCGCGCGATCGATCACCAGCGAGTGGTAGCGCATCGCGGCGAAGGGGTTTTTGAGCGATTTGTAAATCGTGCGCGCGTCGTGGCGCACCTGGGACAGTTTCCCGTGCATGAGCGTCGGCGCGCGGACGATGTCCGCGCCGAACGCGGCGCCGATCGACTGATGGCCGAGGCAGACGCCGAGGATCGGCGTCGATGCGCCGAAGCGCCGGACCGCGGCGCACGAGATGCCCGCCTCGTTCGGCGTGCACGGGCCGGGCGAGACGACGATCTTCTCGGGCCGAAGCGACGCGATCTCGTCGAGCGAGATCTCGTCGTTGCGGAAAACCTTCACCTCCGCGCCGAGCTCGCCCAGGTAGTGGTAGAGGTTGTAGGTGAACGAATCGTAATTGTCGATCAAAAGAATCATTTCTTTCGACCTTTCGCTTTCCAGCTCTCCGCCAGCGCGATCGCCTTCAGCATGCCGCGCGCCTTGCTGAGCGTCTCCTGATACTCGCTCTCGGGGTCCGAGTCGGCGACGATGCCGGCGCCGGCGTTGATGAACGCTTTTTTCCCCTGCATGACGATTGTGCGGATGACGATGCAGGTGTCGAGATTGCCGTTGAAGCCGAAATAGCCGATCGCGCCGGCGTAGAGGCCGCGCTTTTCAGGCTCTAATTCGGCGATGATCTGCATCGCCCGGATTTTCGGCGCGCCGGAGACTGTGCCGGCGGGAAACGTCGAGACGAAGAGATCGAACGCGCTCTTTCCCGGCGCGAGCTTGCCGCGCACGTTCGAGACCAGATGGATGACGTGCGAGTAGCGCTCGATCGCCATCAGCTCGTTGACTTCGACAGTGCCGATGGCGGCGACGCGTCCGACGTCGTTGCGGCCCAGGTCGACGAGCATGATGTGCTCGGCGCGCTCCTTGGGGTCGGCCAGGAGATCGGCCTCGAGCGCGCGTTCTTCTTCCGGCGTGACGCCGCGCCGGCGCGTGCCGGCGATCGGGCGGAGCTCGATGGTGTCGCCGGTTAGGCGGACCATCGTCTCGGGCGAAGAGCCGATCACCCGCAGGCCTTCCATCTCCAGGTAGTACATATAAGGTGACGGGTTGATGAGCCGGAGCGCACGGTAGACCTCGAAGGGATCGGCCGCGGTCGTCGTCTCCAGCCGCTGGCACAGCACGGCCTGGATGATGTCGCCGGCCCGGATGTATTCCTTCGCTCTGCCGACCGCGTCTTTGAAGGCGCGCGGTGTTAAGTTCGACTGGAAGTTTTTGTCGCGCGCCGGCGCGGCGATTTCCCGCGAGGCGGTTTTCCGCGCCGTCTTCTCGACTGAGGCGACGAGCCGGCGGATCCGCGCCGCGGCCGCGTCGTACTTTTGCCGCAGATTCTTGCCGTCGCCCACGCGCACGTTGTCGATGACCTTGATCGTGTGCTTCAGGTTGTCGAAGGCGACGAGCGTCTGGACGAAGATGAAAAAAATCTCCGGCATGCCGTGCGGATCGCGCTTCGCGTTGGCGATGCGGTGGAAATGCTCGACGGCGTCGTAGGCGACGTAGCCCAGCGCGCCGCCGAAAAACGGCGGGATGCCGTCGACGGTAACCGGGCGATGCTCCTTGAGCAATTGTTCGAGAACGCGCAGCGGCTCGTCCGCCTTGAGGGTTCTTTTCCTGCCGTCCTCGACGATCTCCACGCTCTTGCCGCGCGACTTGAAGACGAGGTAGGGCCGCGTGCCGATGAACGAGTAGCGCGCCCAGCGCTCGCTCCCCTCGACGCTTTCCAGGAGAAAGGCGTAGCGGTCCCTCTCGAGCCGCCGAAAAAACGAGAGCGGCGTCTCGAGATCCATCAGCAGCTCCTGGTAGACGGGGATCAGGGTCCCCTGTTTTGCCAGGCGCGCGAATTCTTCGAAGGACGGATGCAGCATGCGTTACGCTTTCCCAAAAACAAAAAGGCCATAGGACGTCCGCCTATGGCCTTTTGAAAATCGCTATTAAAGCTGGACCTAGCCAAGCGGCAGACGGCGGAATAGTCGCCCGCGCCACCAGCCGTTCGCGTTGTTCTCCAGCCGAATCATGGCATTCTTTTTAGCGTAACCGCGCGTCGGCGTCAAGCTGAAGAAAAATGTTGAGTTTTGAATTTTGAGTGTTGAATTGAACTCCGAAAACTTAAAACTCATAACTCAACACTCTTCAAATGTAATACATTTGAGGGCGGTCCTCGGGCTTGCACAGGTCGGCGACGGTGACCTCTTCGAGAATCTTTTCGGCGCTTTCGACGGCGCGCGTCCATGCCTCGATCAGCCGGCGCGCGGGAAGCGAGCCGGGCGTGCGGTCGCGCGGATTTCTGATGTCGACGCCCATCAGCGGACCTTCCAGAACCTTCAGCACTTCGGTCACGCTGATTTTCTCCGGCTGCCGCGCGAGGCGATAGCCGCCGCCGGGTCCGCGCGCGCCGTGGACGAGATTGGCGCGCTTCAAGAGCACCATGATCTGTCCGAGGTACTCTTCGGGTATGCGCTGGCGCTTGGCGATCTCCTTGACCTGCGCGAGCTGCCGTCCCTTGCTGTTCTGCGCGAGATCGACAAGCGCGAGCAGTCCGTAGTAGCCTTTGGAGCCGACCTTCACGGTATGAAGCATTTACATGACGGCCTCCGAACGTCAAGTTAGAAACTATTGCGCGCAGATTGACAAAGGCCCGCGCCGGGGCATAAGTTAAAACGTTTTTTGATTTCCCTGGCCGTGACAAAGCTTTTCCGGAGGGATGATGATTCGGCGCGAAAAATCCAACTATGCGATTCAATCGGTGTCGCATGCCCTCGACGTGCTGGAGCAGTTCAACCAGAACGCGGAGGAGATCGGCGTCACCGAGCTGAGCAAGCGGCTGAAGCTCCACAAGAACAACGTCTTCCGCCTGCTCGCGACGCTCGAGGCGCGCGGCTACATCGAGCAGAACCGCGCGACGGAAAACTATCGGCTGGGATTGAAATGTTTTCAGCTCGGCCAGATCTACGTGAACCAGATGGGCTTCCTGCTGCAGGCGAAAGGAATGCTCGAAGAGCTGGCGAAGTCCGCCGACGAGAGCTGCTACGTCGCGGTGAAAAAGGGGACGGCGATCGTACCGCTCGATTTCGTCGAGCCGCAAAATCCCGTCCGCGTCGTGTCGCTGGTCGGTCGGACACTGCCGCTTCATTGCACCGCGCCGGGCAAGGTTCATCTCGCGTTCGAAGCGGGCGAAGCCGCTGCCGAAGTCCTGCCCGAGAAGCTCGTGCGTTTTACGGCTAGGACGATCGTCGACCGCGAGGCGCTGCTGCGCCAGGTGCGCGAAGTGGCGGGCGCGGGATACGCCATCGATCACGGCGAGTTCATGGACGAAGTCGCATCCGTCGCGGTGCCGATCCGCGACTACACGCGCGGCGTGGTGGGGAGTCTCGCGATCGCCGGGCCGGCGCAGCGCCTGACGCCGCAGCGCATCGAGAAGGAGATCGTGCCGCTGCTCACGGAAAGCGGCAGCCGGCTTTCGAGCCGCCTGGGATATAAGAGATAGCCGGCGGCAGTCCCTACCCGTGATTTTTTCCGTTCCATGCCCGCGGCATGCATCGTCAGCGTCTCGGTACGGAACGAAATTTAGCAAAGCTCCCCCGCACTCTACATAATGCGCCCGGTATCGATATAATGCGGAGGCGAAGACTCACGCGATGCTCACGACGATAGAAAAAATCCTTTTTATCGCGCTCGCCCTGGGCGCATTTTATTTCGCGGGCACCGGCTTTTATCAGGTATTCAAGTCGATCCGGCGCGGCAAGCCGGAAGACCGCTTCGACCGTCTGCCCGAGCGCATCGGCCGCGCCCTCTGGATCGTCGCCACGCAGCAGTCGGTGTTCAAGAAGCGCCCGCTTGTCTCGTTCCTGCATGCGCTCGTCTTCTACGGCTTTCTCTTTTACTTCCTGGTCAACGCGGTGGACGCGGTAGAGGGCTTTTTTCCCTTCCGCGCGCGCGGCGCCGGTTGGGCTCCGTTCAGCCTCGCCGCCGATCTTCTGACCGCCGGCGTGCTTCTGGGCATGATCGGCCTGGTCTTGCGCCGCTTTTTCGTGCGCCCGCGCGATTTCTCCTTCGCGCCCAACGTGCCGCTGCACGAGGACGCGCGCGGCGGCGTGCGGCGCGACTCCTCGATCGTCGCGGCGTTCATCCTGTTCCACGTCGGGAGCCGGCTGCTGTCGCGCGCCGCCGTCCTGGCGCAGGACGGCGCCGATCCTTTACAGCCGGTGGGCTCCGCCTTTGCGGCGCTCTTCGCGAATCTCAGTTCCGGCGCGACCACCGCCTTCGAGCATTTCTTCTGGTGGGGTGCGCTGGGGTCCATCCTCGTCTTTCTGCCCTATTTTCCGCGCTCGAAGCACATCCATCTGATGCTCGCGCCGATCAACTTGGCGCTCAAAAAGAAAAACCCCGGCGCGCTCGCGACCATGGACTTCGAAAAAGAGGAGTCCTTTGGCGCGGCGAAGCTCGAGGACTTTTCCTGGCCGCGGCTGCTCGACGCCTACAGCTGCATCATGTGCAACCGCTGCCAGGATGTCTGCCCGGCCTACGCCACCGGCAAGGCGCTGAGCCCGGCGGCGATCCTGATCAACGAGCGCTTCGAATTAAACCGCATCCGCACCGAGTTCAGCGAAGGGAAGGAGAGCCCGCGTCCGCTGCTGGAGTTCGCGCTCAACGAAGAGGCGGCCTGGGCCTGCACGACCTGCAACGCCTGCATCGAAGTCTGCCCGGTGGGGAACGAGCAGATGCTCCACATCGTCGACGTCCGGCGCGAGCGCGTGCTGTCGGCGGCGGAGTTTCCGAACAACCTGAAAAAAGCCTTCGGCGGCATGGAGCAGGCGGGCAACCCCTGGGCGATGGCGCCGGAGCAGCGGCTCGACTGGGCCAAGGGGCTGCCGTTCGAGGTGCCGACGGTCGAAAAAAATCCCGACCCCGACGTCCTTTACTGGGTCGGCTGCGCCGCCGCCTTCGACCCGCGCGCGCAAAAGATCGCCCAGAGCATGGCGTCGATTCTCCACGCGGCGGGCTTGAGCTGGGCGGTGCTCGGCCTGCGGGAGAAGTGCACCGGCGACGCGGCGCGCCGGACGGGCAACGAGTACCTCTTCGCCCAGCTCGCGGCGGAGAACACCGAGACCCTGAACGGCCTCGCCCCCCAACTCATCGTCACGACCTGCCCGCACTGCCTGCACACGATCAAGAACGAGTACCCGGAGTTCGGCGGCAAGTACGCGGTCAAGCACCACACGGAATTCATCGACGGGCTGATAAAATCCGGCAAATTGAAACTCAACCCGGCCGCCGACGGCGCCGCGACCTATCACGACCCGTGCTATCTCGGACGCCATAACCAGGTCTTCGACCAGCCGCGGCAGGTAATCGCCTCGGCCGGCGTCAAGCTCGCCGAGCCGGCGCGCAACCGGAGCAACAGCTTCTGCTGCGGCGCGGGCGGCGGCCAGTTCTGGAAGACCGAGGAGCCCGGGCGCGAGCGAGTGACCGCCAACCGCTGGCGCGAGCTCAAAGGCACAGGCGCCAAGACCGTCGCGACCGGCTGCCCGTTCTGCATGCGCATGTTCACCGAGGAGGCGGCGCAGGAGGAGACCGGCGCGCCGGCGATTCAGGACATCGCGGAGATCGTGGCGGGCAATCTGGCGAAGTAGCGCGCTGCCGGTCCGGCGCATCCGCCGGACGCATTCACTTGACGAACCTGCAAAAAAAAATCCGCTGGCTCGCGCTCGCGGGCTGGCTCGCGCTGGCGCTCCACTTCACCGCCTGCCGCGGCGACCCGCGCGTCGTCATCGCCACGCGCGGCGGCAAAGAGGCCGCGTTCGAAGTCGAAGTCGCCGACACGCCATCCAAGCGCGAGATGGGTCTCATGTATCGCCGCGAGCTCGCCGCGGATCATGGGATGCTTTTTATCTTTCCCGACGAATCGGTGCTCACGTTCTGGATGAAGAACACGCCGATCCCGCTCGACATGATCTTCATCGGCTCCGATTTGAAAATCGTCGGCATCGTGCGCGAGGCGGTCCCGTTCACGCTGTCGGCGCGCTCCGTCGGTCTGCCGAGCCGCTACGTGCTCGAGATCAACGGCGGCGCCGCGCAAAAGCGCGGCATCGAAGTCGGCGATAACGTGCGATTGGAAGGCGTCTCTGCGGAAGCCGTGAAAGAATAAATTTTGAATTTTAAATTTTGAGTTTTGAATTTAATTCAAAATTCAACATTCAAAATTCATCACTCGTTCTAGATTTCCTGGAAAAAGTACGGCTTCAGCACGTCGAGGTGCTTCTGGTAGTTATCGGGATAGAGAAACCGCAGCGTCGCGGCGATGCTGCTTGATAACGAGTTGCCGTCCTGCGGCGTGAAGCACATGCCGACGATCTCGCGGTCGTCCTTGAGCGCGAGGCTCTGCGTGACGATAACCGTCTGGTTCAGGATGCGGCCGAACAGGCCGTGGTCGCGGCCGAACGAGAAGACCGACGCCGACGATTTTTTGTTCGTGAGCGCGACGCGGCCGTTGGCCTTGAGCCGGCGCATGACCTCGTCCATCGTCACGCTGCGCTTGAGGTGCAGGTTGAAGTGAATTGTGTGCATGTATTGGGTGTTGAGTTTGATCGCCGATGAATAGATCGACAGATCGAGCCCCATCGTCTCGAAGAGGTGATGCGCGTCGCGCCCCTGGTGCGTGCCGAAGCGCGCATCCTCGTGCTTGCCGACCTCGGGCGCGGGAATGAAATCGCCCTCCTGGCTGAGATCGTTGGCGCGGCGCATGCAGACGAAAAGGCCCTCTTCCAGGTTGTCTTCCTTTTCCGGACCGAGCGCGAGGGTGTCGATCAAAACCGCCAGGTTATGCGTGTTGCAGCTAACGACCTGAACGAACTGGTCTTTGCCGTTAAGCGCCTTGTCGTTGATGCCGCGCGCGTACATCTTGCCGAAGCCGAACTCGCTGCCCTGCGCGATGAAGCCGCGGCCGTTGCCGGCATATTTGTTGTAGAGCTTCTCCTTGTTTTCGTTGCCGACGGGCGTGCAATCGACGATGACGCTGGCGCGCTCAATCGCCTCTTCGGCCTCGAAACTGGGCTCCATGCCCATATCTTTGAACTTGCTCCAGCGGTCCTTGTCGACGGCGAGCTTCGCTCCTTTCTGCGCGAGCGCGTGGACCTTGGACCGGTCGGTCAGAAGCGGAGTCCGCTTGTGAAAAGTGACGTCGTCGAGGCCCCATTGCTCACGAAAGGTGGAGAGAATGCCGATCAGTGGCTCGCCGATCGTCCCGGTTCCGACGACGTGAACGATTCTTTTCTTTGCGGCTGACATGGCGTCCTCAGTCCCTTCGTAAAGTTTAAAAAACCCAGTAGTATATACTATAGAAACGGCTCAAGTGGAAGGGTGTGAAAACAAAAACGCGCGAACTTTCAAGCGTTCTTTAAAGATGTTAGGAACATAAGGGCACAACATGGCACAAGAGATCATCAAAGCTGAAAATTTTTTCGACCGGCGCTTCGGCGTTACCGGCCGCGATGTGGAAAAACTGCTGTCCCAGGCGCTCGAGCGCAAGGCGGACTACGCCGATCTTTATTTCGAGTACCGAGTCAACGAGGGCGTGAGCCTCGAAGAGGGACTCGTGAAGCATGGCTCGCGCTCGACGTCGAACGGCGTCGGCGTGCGGGTGCTCTCGGAAGCGAAGACGGGCTATGCATACACCGACGACATCACGATCGACAATCTCGCGCTCGCCGCGCGCACCGCGCAGGCGATCGCGCAGAACCGCTCGGCCGACACGCCGGTGAGAGTCGGCCGCGAGACCGTCCAGGCGCACGATCTTTATCCGGTTAAAGCCCCGGCGACGGATGTCGCGCTGGAGAAAAAGACCGCGCTGCTGTACGAGATCGACCGGCTGGCGCGCTCGCTCGATCCGCGTGTGAAAAACGTCTTCGTCTCGTTCGCCAGCGAGGAAAAGATCGTGCTCGTCGCGTCGTCCAAGGGCTGGCTCGCGGGCGACATCCAGCCGCTCGCGCGCCTGAACGTCACCTGCATCGCCGAGGAGCGCGGCAACCGCCAGCTCGGTACGTACGGCGGCGGCGGCCGCGTGGAATTCGACTTCTTTCTCGACAAGAACAACTACGAGCGCTTCACGCGCGAGGCCGTGCGTCAGGCGATTCTAAACCTGGAAGCGGAGGACGCGCCGGCGGGCACCATGGACGTGGTGCTCGGACCCGGCTGGCCCGGCATCCTGCTCCACGAAGCGATCGGCCACGGCCTCGAAGGCGACTTCAACCGCAAAAAGGTCTCGGCATTCAGCGAGCGGATCGGCCAGAAAGTCGCCTCCGAGCTCTGCACCGTGGTCGACGACGGCACGCTGCCGTCGCGCCGCGGCTCGCTAAACTTGGACGACGAGGGGACGCCGACGCAGCGCACCGTGCTGATCGAAAAGGGTGTCCTGCGGGGATACCTGCAGGATCGTCTCAACGCCGGCCTCATGAAAATGGCGCCGACCGGCAACGGCCGGCGCGAGAGCTACGCGCATATCCCGATGCCGCGCATGACCAATACCTTCATGCTCGCCGGCGAGAGCGCGCCGGAGGACATCCTCCGGTCGGTGAAAAAAGGGCTCTACGCCGTCTCGTTCGGCGGCGGGCAGGTGGACATCACCAACGGCAAGTTCGTCTTCTCCGCGAGCGAAGCCTACCTGATCGAGGACGGCAAGGTGACGCGCCCGGTGAAAGGCGCGACGCTCATCGGCAACGGCCCGGACGTGCTCACGCGCGTCTCGATGGTGGGCCACGATCTTAAGCTCGACGAGGGCGTCGGCACCTGCGGCAAGGACGGGCAGTCGGTGCCGGTCGGCGTCGGGTTGCCGACGATCCGCATCGACGGCATTACCGTCGGCGGCACGGCCGCGGAAAATAAATAATCATGGAGCGCTTGGAATTATCCGCCGAGCTCGCGCACGATATCCTCAAGCAGGCGAAGCAAAAGGGCGCGACCGCCGGCGACGTCATGATGGCGGAGAGCGACAGCGCGTTTGTCGCCGTGCGCCTTGGGGAGGTCGACAAAATCAGCCAGGCGCAGGAGAAACGGCTCGGGCTCAGACTCTTCTTCGGCGCGAGCTCGGCGAGCGCGTCGACTTCCGACATATCGACCGCCGCGATCGAGCGCCTCGTGGATGACACCTGCGCGCTCGCGCGCGCCACGGCGAAAGACGAGTTCAGCGGCCTGCCGGCGCCCGAAGCGCTCGCGAAGGAGCTGCCGGACCTCGATCTTGACGACGGCAAAGTCCACTCGGTATCCGTCGACGATAAGATCCGCCTCGCGCTTGCGGCGGAGAAGGCGGCGCTGGAGCTCGATCCGCGCATCACCAACTCCGAGGGCGGCGAGTTCTCTGCCGGCGCGGCGCGCGTCCTTTACGCCAACAGCCACGGTTTTAGCGGCGAGTACCGCGGCACGAGCTACGGCATGTCGGTCGCGCCGGTGGCGAGCTCGAACGGCTCGATGCAGCGCGACTACTGGTATTCGTCGCAGCGAAAGTTCGCGCGGCTTGAGGCGCCCGAAGCGGTAGGAAGGCGCGCGGCCGAGCGCGCGCTGAGACGCCTCGGCGCGCGGAAAGTGAAGACATGCGAGTGCCCGGTCGTCTTCGACCCGGAGATATCGGCGAATCTCCTGCGCCATCTCGCTTCGGCGCTTTCCGGATACGCGCTCTATAAAGGCGCGTCTTTCCTGGTCGGCAAGCTGGGCGAGAAGATCGCCTCGGAGAACGTGACGATCGTCGACGACGGCACGATTCCCGGCGCGCTCGGATCGAAGCCGTTCGACGGCGAGGGGCTGCCGACGGCGAAAAAAACGATCATCGACCGTGGCGTCTTGAGAAGTTATCTGCTGGATACCTACAGCGGAAGAAAATTGAAAATGCCGTCGACCGGCAACGCGAGCCGCGGCATCGGCGACTCGCCGGGGGTCGGCCCGCTGAATTTCTACCTCGCCGCCGGACCGCACGCGCCCGAGCAGATCCTCACCTCCGTCGACGCCGGCTTCTACGTGACGGAGCTGATGGGTTTCGGCGTCAACCTCGTCACCGGCGATTACTCGCGCGGCGCGGCAGGCATCTGGATCGACAAGGGGAAGCTCACCTATCCCGTCGAAGAGGTCACGATCGCGGGAAATTTAAAAGAGATGCTCGGGAATATCGAGATGGTCGGCAGCGACCTCGAATTCCGAGGCAGGATCGCCGCGCCGACGCTTAAGCTATCCCGGATGACCGTCGCCGGAAATTAAATTAACTGATAACCCGCCTTCAGCACCGCGCGCATGAGGTCGTCGACGATCGTATGCTCGCCTTCGAACTCGACGACGGCGACGCTCCGCTCGAGATTGAAGTCGATCGTCCGAACGCCGGAGACGGCGCCGAGCGCCTGCTTTAACGCCGGGAGCGCGTCCGCTTTGAGGTCCTTGATCGAGATGATCGCCGTGCGGCTCTTCATCGCATTGACACTTTAGCGGACGTTTTCCGCTTTGCAATAACCTCCGATTTGCCCTTTTCTCCGTAACATGGAACAAGAGAGCTTCCATGTCGGCGGAATTTTTCGCGCTCGCGAATGCGTTTCTGTTCGCGCTGCACAATCTCTTCACCAAAAAGGCGCTGCGCACGTCGAATCCAGCGACGGGCGTCATCACGAGCCTGCTCATCAACATCGTCTTTCTCTGGACGGTGGCGCTGCTCATCGTGCCGATCGCTTCGGTGATGAGCGCGTCGATCCTGATCTTTGTGGTCGTCGGCTTTTTTCAGCCGGGGCTTACGCGTCTGCTCACGTATAAAGGCATCGACGCGCTCGGCGTCGCCATCACCGATCCGATCCGCGCGACGACGCCGCTCTTCAGCGCGGCGATGGCGATCCTGTTTCTTGGCGAGAAGATCACGCTGCCGATCGTCGTCGCAACCTTCATGATCATCGCCGGCATCACGCTGCTCTCGTGGCGCAGCGGCTCGATGAAGCTCACCGGCTCGGCGGTGTTTCTCTGGTATCCGATCGCCGCCTCGGCGCTCGCCGGCGCGTCGCAGGTCGTGCGCAAGTTCGGCCTCGCCGCCGTGCCGCACCCGTTTCTCGCCGCCGCGGTGACGGCGACCTCGTCGTTCGTGGTCTCGATCCTGACGCTTTGGTACGTCGAGAAATCTAAGGAGACGTGGAAGATGAACCGCGACTGCTTCGGCTGGTTCATCGCCGCGGGCATCACAGTGAGCCTCGCGATGACGTGCATCTACTACGCGCTCGATCTCGGGAAAGTCTCGGTCGTGATTCCGCTCAGCAGCACGGGGCCGTTCTTCTCGCTCATCTTCACGGCGCTGTTTCTCCGGGACGTGGAGCGCGTGACGCTCCGGATCGTTCTCGCCGCGACGATGATCATCGCCGGCGTGCTGGTGATCACGCTGTGGAAGTAATTCGGGATTAGTTCGGCAGCCGGTCTTCGATCTCGAAGCCCATGTCGGCGATCATGCGGTGTGTCTCGCTCGTTTCCATGCCCGGCGTGGTCAGATAGCCGTTGACGAACAGCGAGTTCGCCGGGTAGAGGCTCAGCGGCTGGAGCGAGCGCAGGTTGATCTCGCGCCCGCCGCCGACGCGGAGCTCCTTGTCGGGATTCACGAAGCGGAACATGCAGAGGATTTTCAAGCAGCGCTGCGGCGTCAGCGTCTTTACGCCTTCGAACGGCGTGCCGTCGATCGGATGGAGAAAGTTGATCGGGATCGAATCGACGCCGAGCTTTCTCAGCGATACGGCGAGGTCCATCAGGTCGTCGTCGGTCTCGCCCATGCCGACGATGCCGCCGCAGCAGGATGACAGGCCGACCGATTTGACGTTCGTCACGGTGTCGACGCGGTCGGTGTAGGTGTGCGTCGTGCAGATATTCGGGTGATGGCGCTCGCTCGTGTTGAGATTATGATTGATGCGCTCGACGCCGGCTTCTTTCAGCGTCGCGATCTTCTCTTCGTCCATCAATCCCAGCGAGCAGCAGATGTTGATGTCGACGCGGCTCTTGATCTCGCGCACGACGCCGCAGATGTCCTGGATCTCCTTCGCCGTCGGGCCGCGGCCGCTGTTGACGATGCAGAAGCGCACGGCGCCCGCGGCCTTCGCCTTGAGCGCGCCCTCGATCAGCTTGTCCTTCGGCAGAAACGGATACTTGTCGATCGGCGCGTGGGATACCGACGACTGCGAGCAGTAATGGCAGTCCTCGGGGCAGAGCCCGCTCTTGGCGTTCATCAGCATGTGGATCTGCACGCGCTTGCCGAAATATTTCCGCCGCACCTTGAAAGCCGCCGCCAGAAGCTCCGGCATATCCGTGTCGGCCGCGTCGAGCACCGCCTGCATCTCGTCGCGCGCGAGCAGTTCCCCGTCCAATGCTTTTTGCGCCAAGCGGTCGTAATCCATTCGTAACTCCTAGTGAGCCGATTTACCACGCCGTTTGCGGGCTTGCAAACTTTCCGTCACTGCGAAACGTTCGTCCGCGTCGATTCTATCGCCATCGCCTGCGCCTTTTTCAAGTCCGCCTTGCCCGAGCCGAGGAGAGGAATCTCCTCCACCTGGAGGAGATTTTCCTTCTTGGGGATCCAGAGCTTCGGCAGCTCTGTTTCGTTGAGCGCGCGCCAAAGCTCTTCGGGCGCGACGTCGGGGCGCGAATAGAGGACCGCCAGCCGCTCGCCTTTTTGCTCGTCGGGAACGGACACGACGACGGAGCTGCGCTCGCCCAAAATCTCGTTGACGATATCTTCGATTTTGACGTGCGGCACCATCTCGCCGGCGATCTTGCTGAAGCGCGATACGCGGTCGGTGATGCGGATGAAGCCGTCGTCGTCGATCGCGGCGATGTCGCCGGTGACATACCAGCCGTCGCGGAAAACCTCGCGCGTTTTTTCTTCGTCGTCGAGATAGCCGATCATCCGGTTCGGTCCCTTGACGAGCAACAATCCCTCCGAATTCGACGGCAAGGGCGCGCCGCTGTCCGGATCGACGACCTTCGCGGCGACGCCGGGGAGCGGATGACCGACGGTGCCGAATTTTCTTCCCGTCTGGCGCTCGGCGCCGTCGGCGACATCCGGGATGTTGACCGAGATCACCGGGCTCATCTCCGTCGCGCCATAGCCTTCCAGAAGGTCGAGGCCGTACTTCTCCTGGAATTCGCGCGCGATCGGCTCGCGCAGTTTTTCGGCGCCCGTGACCGCGTAGCGCAGCGAAGCGAACTGCTCGCGCGGAATTCTGCGCAGATACGCGGCGTAAAACGTCGGCGTGCTGATGAGAATCGTCGCGCGGTGCTTCTCGGCGAGCTCGCCGATCGTTTTGCCGTCGAGCGGATTGGAATGGTAAACCGCGCCGAAGCCTGTGATCAGCGGAAACCAGAGCGTGCCGGTGAATCCGAAGGAATGAAAAAACGGCAGCACGCCGAGCATGCGGTCCTCCGGCGAAACGCGAAAGAGCTGCGCGAAGGATTCGATGTTGGAGAGCACGTTATCGTGCGACAGCATGGCGCCTTTCGGCGAGCCGGTGCTGCCGCTGGAGAAGATCACCGCGGCAAGCGCGTCCGCGCGCAGCGTGTCGCCGCCGTAGAGACGCATCAACAACCGCGCGGGCAAAATAAAGGCGAGCGCGGTCGCCCGAGTTTTATCCTTCGGCTTGAGATCGCTCAGCAGCTCTTCCAGATCGATCATGCCTTCGACCTTGGCGAGCTTGGTGCGGGCGAGAAACTGGCGCGAGGTGAGAATCGTCTTGATGCCGCAGCGCTGCCGCGCCTGTTCCAGCGCGTCGGTTCCCGCGGTGAAATTCAAATTCACCGCGGCCTTGCCGGCGATGGAAACGGCGAGGTTCGCGAGCGCGCCGCCGACCGATGCCGGAAAGAGCAGGCCGATCATCGGCTCATCCGCGCATTTTTCTTTCAGCCGGCGCGCAAGCAGAAGGCCGGCGGCGAGCGCGCGGCCGTAGGTGAGTGCGTGTCCCGTCGAGTCCGCCATGCAGAAGGAGAACCAATGCGCTTTCGCGGTCTTCATGAAGCGCAGCGGCAGCACGTCGCGCGCCGCGCGACGGTAACGCGACGCCTCGCTGCCCAGCTCGGCGACCGCTTGGCGCGCGTCGTGCGCCGTCGCCGACGGCGGCAGCGAGGCGCCGAAGGAGACCGTGACGGGATAAGGGATGTGCTCGGGCCGCTTCCAGAAGAAGCGGCCTTCCTTGAAGCTGAAGACGCTGCCCCACACGCGGTCGAGATGCACCGGGATCACCGGCACGTTCATGCCTTCGACGATTCTCTCGAAGCCGCGCTTAAACGGCAGCAGGTTGCCGGTGCGGCTGATGCCGCCCTCGGCGAAGATGCACACGACGTGTCCTTCGGCCAATTCCGCGCGCGCCCGTGCGAGCGACTCGACGATCTCGCGCCGGCTACGGGCCGAGACGGGAATCGCCTTCATCAGACGCAGAAGCCAGTGGATGGACCGCATCTCGTAGTGCGGCGCGTACATCATGAAGCGGATGAAGCGCTGTACCGACGCGCCGACGAGCAGCGCGTCGGCGTAGGAGACGTGATTGCAGACGAGCAGCGCCGGACCGCGCACCGGCACGTGCTCCTGGCCGGCGATGCGGATGCGGTAAATCGTGTGCGTGAGCAGCCAGAGCGAAAAGCGCGCGAAATAATCCGGCACGAGCCGCAGGATCACCGCTGTCGCGGCGAGGGTAAAGCATCCGAGCAGGAGCACGATGCGGTCGGGCGCGAGGCCGAGCGCGCTGCGTAAAAGCCAATGCGCGCCGGCGGCGAGCGAGATCGCGAGCGTATTCAGAAAATTGTTGGTCGCGATGAGCCGGCCTTTCTCGTCACGCCCGCTTCGCTGCTGCAGCAGCGCATTCAGCGGCACGGCGAAAAGGCCGCCGGAAAAACCGAGAGCGATCAGCGCCGCCGCCGTCGCGGCGTAAGAGTCTCCCGCAAAGGACAGCAGCACCAACGAAATTCCCATCGCGATGGAGCCCGCGGGCACGAGCCCCAGCTCCACCTTGTCGCCGGAGAGGCGGCCGGCCGCGAGGCTGCCGCCGCCGATGCCGATCGCAAGGAAAGTTCCCAGCAGCGTGATGTGCGATTCGTCGAGCGCTAGCAGCTCTTTGCCGAAGAACAGCGTGTCGAGCTGCACGAGCGCGCCGACAAACCAAAAATAAGAGATGCCGAGGACGGTCAGCCGGAGTGGGCGGTCGGGGTAGAGTCGCTTGATGCCGTCCCATATCTCTCCGAACGGATTGAGCCGCAGCCGCCGCGCCTCCGGCGAAGCCGGCGGCACTTTGAGAATTCTCAGGCTCGTCCACGTGCCGATCACGGCGATCGTGACCAGCAGGACGCCGATCCACGCCGGCCGGTCCTTCCATGCCGTGTAAATCGGCCCGCTCAGCGACGTGCCGAGGATGATCGCGACGAACGTGCTCATTTCCAGGAGCCCGTTGCCGCGCGAGAGATCCGTGCCGGGTAGCATCTCGGGCAGAATGCCGTATTTCGCCGGGCTGAAAAACGCCGTGTGCACGCCCATGAGAAAAACGATCGCGAGCATCGAATCGATGCCGCCCGCCGCAAAGGCGATCAATGCCAGCGTCATGACCAAGATCTCGAATATCTTGAACGCGACCAGCACGCTCCTTTTGCTGTAGACGTCGGCCAGTTGGCCGGCGTAACCGGAAAAAAGCGCCGACGGAAGAATGAAAAGGAGCGCGATGAGGTCGACGTAAAAGCCGCCCGCGCCGCTGACGACGGCGTTCAGCGCGACCAGCGAGACCGCCATCTTATAGAAGTTGTCGTTGAAGGCGCCGAGAAACTGCGTCCAGAAAAACGCCGCGAAGCCCGGAAGCCTGAAAGTGTCGCTGTATTTTCCCGCGGGCATAAAATTGCTATAGGCCGCCGCCGCCGGGTTCGGGAAATATTTTTCGCAGCGCCGCGTGCGTCGCGCCGGCGGAGACGATCGTGCCGGCGATCATTGCCGCGAGCCAGAGTTTCTCGGGGAGCCACGTCTGCGGATGCTCGTCGCTGAAGCCGTACACGTAGTTCACGTTGACCGCGGCCTGGGGATTGCTCGGCGGCGCCGGCGGCGCGGGTCCGAACGCGTAGCACACTACCAGCACGATCACGATGAGAGCGGCCTCGGCGCCGAAGGCCCGGCGGTCGTACCCCAGACGCGCCAGCAACCATAGCAGCAAAAACGGCAGCCAGCCATGGAACGAGGAGAGCGCGCGTACGAAAAGCGGGATGCGGTCATCGAACATATATGCCGTCATGGCGTTCACGTGATGGCCGGTTAGAAGGCGCGCGCCGAAATCTACGACCCACAGCGTCTGCGGCAACAAAATTCCCACCGCCTGGGCGCCGACCAACAGCGGATTTTCGAGCCAAAGACCGATGCAGGTAAGCAGCAGCGCGATGTCGCAGAAGAAGAGAAAATTCCAGGGTGTGTATGTCGTCCAGTAGTAGGGAACGAGGACCGCGGCGAAAGCGGTATAAAGCAGCTTGACCGCTATCGGGATGCGCCGACGCGCCGCTGCTTCGACGGACGCCTCTGTCGTCGTATCCATCTGACTGAAGTCCTTAGGTGAAACGGAACTGCGACGCAATAGAAAATTCATGCTTGAACCTCCTGCTTTGCATCCTTTCCAGCCGTCTCCTGCCTGGAGTGGAGCAAGCGCTGTGCCAGCGGCGCCGCTGCGAAATACCGACACTGCAAGCGGATTGGATCGTTGTTTTGGCCGCAACCGGCTAATCCCCTAGGCAGACGCTCGGCGCGGCTGGGCAACCGGTTAGGCGGCGGGATTACGCGACGATGGTGGAGAAGTCGCGGAACGCGATGCCGAGGTTTTTCAGCACCAGCGCCTGGCGATCGAAATAGTTTGCGCGCGCGGCCTCGCCGTAGCGCCGGCCAATAGCAGGGTAGGCGAAAACCGGCAGCGGATAGTCGGTGCCGAAAAGCACGCGCTCCTGAATCTCGGGATGGCGCTTCAGGATGAACAGCATGTCGGCGCGGTTCGGCAGCGTGAGCGCCGAGGCGTCGAGATAAAAGCGCGGATAGCGGGAGACGAACTCGCGCACCGTCTTGAGATGCGGCTCGTAGCCGAAAAGCCCTTGACTGCACCCATGCGCGCCGATGACGGTGACGCCTTCTTCGAGCGCGTTACGCAGCCGCGCCGGCTCGCCGGCCGACTGGTCGCGTCCGGTGAGGCTGAATTCGTAGCCGACGTGGCTGAGGAGCGGGAGCTTCAGGCGCGCGAGCGCGCGGTAAAACGGCAGGTAGCGACTGTCGGCCGGATCGAAGCACTGCGCGTTGGGAAGGATCTTCACCAGCGCCGCGCCGCCGCCGGCGGCGCGCTCCAGCTCGTCGAGCGCGTCGCGCCGCTGAGGGTTCACCGAAGCGCCGGCGAGAAAGCGGTCGGGCCGCTCCCTCGCGAGCTCCAACACATACCGATTGGAGACCAGAAAATCCGTTCGCGCCATGTCGAGATTGCCGCCGGCGTCGTAGACGCCGTCGAGCGCAAGCAGCACCGCTTTCTCGACCAGCGTCGCGCGCTCCAGCTCGCGCAACAAACGGTCGACATAAAATGCATTCGCCTCGGCGGGCTTGCGGAAATCGATGCCGAACTTCCACGCGATGAAGCGCGAGAGGGGCCGGCGCAGCATCTTCTCCGAGATGTAGCAGCCGTTGCCGCCGTCGGGCAGCGCAGCGAGATGCACGTGGACGTCGATCACGGCCTCCGATTATAGGGGCGGCCGCCGCGAATATCCACGCGTCGGGAATTACACGGCAGCGGGCAGCGCGAAGTATTCGTCGCTTTCAGCCTCGGCGCGCCGTCCGTGGAGACTTCGCATGATGGAGCGGTAGCGGCGCTTACGCGCGGCGAACTGCTCCGCGTTCCATGTGTCGCCCCATAACCGCATGACGCCCTCCTCCAGTTCCTCGACCGACATGCCGCGCGGGCGGAAATTGACGTCGAACAGCGTGCAGCGGTCCCACGCGCCGGGATAGAGCAGCCGGCCTTCGCGCGCGAGCCGCTCGTAGAGCCGCGTCCCGGGAAACGGCGTGAGAATCGTGACCTGCACTTCGAGCAGGCGTGAGCGCTCGACGAATTCACGGATCTCGTCGAAAATGTCCGGCGTGTCGGAGTCGAGCCCGACGATGAAACAGCCGCACACGCTGACGCCGCGGCTCTGGATCTTCTCGATCGCGTCCAGATATAACGGCAGCCGGCCGGCTTTCCAGTTCACGCGATCCAGACCGTCGAGGCTCGCGCGGCGCGGGCTCTCGAAGCCGATCAGGATCTGTCGGCAGCCGCTCGGATACAGCAGATCGAGCAGCTCCTCGTCGTCGGCGACCGAAACGTCGCTCTCTGTGAAGTAGCGGATGCGGCGGGGCCCGAGCTCGCGCAGCAGGCGCTTGGCCCAGCGCTTGTTGACGAACGTGTTGTCGTCGGCGAACTCGATGAACGGCCGACGCCATAGCGCACGCACCGCGTCGATCTCTTCGAGCACGCGCTCGACGGGCTTCAAGCGGTAGCCGCCGTAGAGCCGGGAGGCGGCGCAAAACTCGCAATCGAGCGGGCAGCCGCGCGTCGTCTGCACCGTGACGCGGTTGTACGGCCCGAGGCGGTTCAATTGCCCCGTGGCGCGCGGATCGAGCTGCGTGCCCTCGTCAGCCGGCGCAGCAAGCAGATCGAAGCGCGGCAGCGGCGCCGCGTCGAGGCGGAGCCTCCCGGGCGCCGGATCGCGATAGATTTTTTTCAGCCCCGCGCGGCCGCCGCGCTGGAAATCGCGCACGACCTCCGGCCAGACCGCCTCCGCTTCGCCGGCGACGACCGCGTCGGCGTGGAGCGCGGCTTCCTCCGGCAGCACGGTCGCGTGCAGGCCGCCGAAGACGACGGGCACGCCGCGCGCGCGGTAGGCGTCGGCCACCAGATAGGCGTCGAAGGCGCGCGCCGTGTAGGTCGAGAGCGCGACGAAGTCGAAATCGAGCCGCGGTTTTACCGCGAACGAAGCGACGTCGTCGACCTCGACGTACTCCAGCTCGACGCCTTCGGGCGTCGCGCCGGCGATAGTCAAGAGCGCCAGGCTCGGCAGCTGCGCGATCACGCGCCCGCGGTTGACGAACTGCGGCAGCGTGATGCCGAGATCGATGAACTTACGCGTCTGCAGCTTGACGCCCGCGATAGCGATGAGACCGATCTTCATCTGCCGCTCCTTTCTTTTCGAAAACTTGACAAAGAAAAATCAGGGCCATGCCGGCGATGATCGCGGCCTCGTGCGCGGCGCGGATAAACGCGCGCAGCGCGCCGTCGTAGGCGCCGGCGAAATTCACCAGAAGCGGCGCGTCGAAGGCGTAAAGTCCCATGATAAGGCCGGCCGCCGCGCTCGCGGCGATGAGTCGCCAGCCCCAGAGCTCCGCGGGGCGCTCGCGACGCGCAAGAAGCGACGCGGAAAAGGCTGCGTAGACGACGGCGAACGCCGGCAGCGGCAGCAACATTCGCAATTCGATGCGCGTGAGCGCGGCCGCGGCGAGTATGAGCGGCATCGCGGCGGCGCCGAAGAGCATCGCTGCGAGAGCGCGCCGCGCGGCGGCATTTTCGTCCGCAACCCGGGCCGCGAGGGCCGATAAAAATATGGCGAGAAACGGAAGAGCGACGGCTGCCACGCGCGCGAGGCGAAAAAGGCGCATGCGGAGACCGTGCGACGCGCCGAGCGACAGCGGCGGGTAAACCGCTGTCGCGGCATCGAAGAGAATGCCGCAGATTAGGAGCGTGAGCGGCACGGAAAGATCACGCAATCGTCCCTGATAGTGGGTGAATCTATTCATGTGTCGTTAGCGATATTGGTGGTAAGGTAAATTTGAAAGTTACAGTCTTGCCGGATTGTCCTTGGGGGACATCTTCGGCGAGCGTTATATCGGCGGTTAGACTTTCCAGTCGCGTAAGTTTTTCGGGAAGCTTGAAATAGACGAACCCGGTCGCTGCCTCGCCTGGCCGCAGGATAGCGTCGCGTAGCTCGAGGGTTTTAAAGCGTTCCCGAAACTTGTTGACCGTACAGGGATGATAGAAGTGTGAGTC
>Ga0075425_100001691_pt1 | contig 21643 bp, 18 predicted proteins | sample SoiMethybrSBSTD4_FD_75300 | JGI IMG/M metagenome (GOLD analysis project Ga0075425, IMG submission 75300) | Bulk soil microbial communities from a Populus tree surrounding site in Tennessee, USA - Soil MetaG P. TD hybrid SBSTD4 | ecosystem: Environmental > Terrestrial > Soil > Tree plantation... | reverse complement strand
TCCGAGGTGACGCTGTGGGCGGTCGACTACGGCGTCCTGTCGCTCACGTCGTACAAGACGCCGGACGTGCTGGCGTCGATGTACCTGCGCAAGGCCTTGCAGGTCGTGACCGACGAGTCGCGCGAGAAGATCGTCAGCCGCCGCGTGCTGACGCCGAAAGGGGAGACGCAGGGCGGCGGCGGCGGGCGTGACGCCGGGCCGGGAACGATCCGCAAGGATTTCCGCGTGCTGGCGTTCTGGCTCGGCTCGATCGCGACGGACAAGAGCGGCCGGGCGCGCGCCGACGTGGTGCTGCCGGAGTCGCTGACGACGTACCGCATCATGGCCGTGGCCGGCGACCGCGGCTCGCGCTTCGGCTGGGGCGAGAACGAGATCCGCATCAACAAGCCGCTGCTGATCACGCCGGCCTTCCCGCGCTTCCTGGCGCTGGGCGACAAGGCCACGTTCGGCGGCGTCGTGCACAGCCAGCTCAAGCAGGGCGGGCGGGCGGCGGTGACGATCAAGTCGCTCGATCCGTCGATCGTGGAGGTGGCGGGATCGCAGTCCGTCGACGTCGCCGCCGGCGGCAACGTCGAAGTGCGCTTCGACGCCGTCGCGAAAGCGGTCGGCACCGCGCGCATCCAGATGAGTGTGGCCATGCTGGGCGAGAACGACGCGTTCGAAGAGACCCTGCCGGTGCGCCTGCTCACGCCCGCGGAGACGGTGGCGGCGTACGGCGAGGCCAATCCGACGGCGAAGGAGACGCTGGAAGTGCCGAAGGACGTGGCCACCGCCAATCTCCACGTCGAGCTGGCCTCGACGGCGATGGTCGGCCTGAGCGAGGGGGCGCAGTACCTGATCGAATATCCGTACGGCTGCGCGGAGCAGCGCTCCTCCGCGGCGATGGCGACGATGCTGGCCGGCGATCTCGGCGACGCCTTCGCGCTGCCGAACCTCGACGCCAAGAAGGCGCATTCGATCGCCCAGACCACGATCTATGAGCTCTACAAGTTCCAATGCGGCGACGGTGGCTTCTCGTTCTGGGCCGGCGAATGCGGCGGCGAGTCGCCGTACCTGACCGCGAACGTCGTCCACGTCATGCAGCGCGGCGTGGCGCTGAAGTACGACGTGAGCAAGGACGTGCTCAACCGCGCCTACACCTACCTCGACAATCAGCTCAAGCAGAAGCGGCCGGAGAACGAAGGGTGGTGGCCGGCCTACACGGCCTGGCAGGCCTTCGCGGCGAAGGTGCTGGCCGAGGGCGGCCGCAACGTCGACAGCCACATCAACCGGCTGATCACCTACGTCGACCGCATGCCCGTCTTCGGCATCGCCTACCTCGTCGACGCCATGAAGGGCGATCCGCGCACGGCCGATCTGCGCCGGCGCATCGACAACGCCATCTTGCCCGAGGGGGGAAGCGCGCACGTCGAGGAGCTGAACGATCCATATCTGATGTGGTTCTGGAACTCGAACGTGCGCTCGACGGCGATCGTGCTCGGCACGCTGGTGCGCTCCGGCAACGACGAGCAGCTCGTCAAGCAGATGGTGCGCTGGCTGATGAAGGTGCGCCGGCGCGGGCGGTGGGGGAACACGCAGGAGAACGTCTGGGCGATGGAGTCGCTGGTCGACTACTACCGCAAATACGAGAGCGTGGTGCCCGACTTCACGGCGTTAGTAAACGTTGATTCACAAACTCTGGCACGCGACGTATTCAAGGGCCGCAGCAGCGAGGCGAAGAGCCACGACGTTGCTTCGCCGCATTCCGGCGAGGTGACGTTCCAGAAGGAGGGCCTCGGCACGCTCTTCTACCTGATGCGCCTGCGCTACGTGCCGTTCGGGATCACGCACGAGCCGCGCGACCAGGGCTTCGCGATCGAGCGGAAGTACTCGCAGGAGACGTTCAAAGCCGGCGACCTGATCAAGGTCACGCTGCGCATCCGCAACACGAAGGAGCGGCGCTTCGTCGCGGTGGTCGACCCGATTCCCGCCGGCACCGAGCCGGTGGAGTCATGGTTCTCGACGACGGCGACGGAGCTGGCCGAGCAGCAGCACAAGGCCGACACGGGAGGCGACTGGATGTCGTGGTGGAAGCACGGCGGCTTCGATCACGTGGAGCGCCACGACGATCACGTCGCGCTCTTCGCCACGCGCCTCGCCGAAGGGCCGCATGAGTTCACGTACCTCGTGCGGGCCACGACGGCGGGGCACTTCGTCGCCGCCCCGGCGCACGTGGAGGAGATGTACGAGCCGGAGGTATTCGGGCGGACGGCGAGCGCCGTCGTGGAGGTGAAGTGAGGGAGCGCCGGCGTCTCGCCGGCTGGCTCGGCGCCGTCCTCGGCGCCGCAATGCTCCTGCGGTTCGCGCCGCTGCCTGCCATCCCGCACGAGACCACGCCGGCGATCGTCGACCGCCACGGCGTGCTCCTTTACGAGCCCCTCGGCAGCGGCGGCACGCGCAGCGCCTGGTTGAGCGAGATCCCGCACAACGTGGAGCGCGCCACCATCGCCGCCGAGGACAAGCGCTTCTACCTCCACCCCGGCATCGATCCGATCGCGCTGGCGCGCGCGCTGGCGCACGACATCCGCCGTCTGAAAATCGTCGAAGGCGGCTCCACCATCACGCAACAGGTCGCCAAGCTGATGCTGCAGCGCAAAAGCCGCTGGCAGAAGCTGCGCGAGGCCATCGTCGCCCTGCAGCTCGAAGCGCGCTACAGCAAACGCGAGATCCTCGCTCTCTACCTCAACGTCGCCCCGTACGGCGACCAGACCATCGGTATTGCCCGCGCCAGCCAACGCGTCTTCGGCTGCGATCCCGAGCAGCTCACCGTCGCCCAGGCCGCCTACCTGGCGGCGCTGCCGCAGCGGCCGTCGTCGAAGAACGTCCGCTACCGCGCCGTCCTGCGGCGCATGCACGCCTCGAAGGCCGACTTCGCCGAGAAGCTTGCGTTTGACAAAGGCAAACACCCCCTCCTCGCCGCGCACTTCGTCGAGCGCGTGCGCGCCATCGCCAACGGCCCGCGCATCGAGACCACGCTCGATGCCCGCCTGCAGCGCGAGGTCGAAGGCATCATCGCCGCCGCCAAGCCGGAGCTGCTGAAGCACGGCGCGCACTCCGTCGCCGTCGCCGTGCTCGACAACCGCAGCGGCGACTGGCTGGCGTGGGAAGGCTCGGGCGACTACTTCGGCACCGACTTTGGCGGCGCCATCGACGGCGTCGTCACGCCGCGCCAGCCCGGCTCGGCGCTCAAGCCGTTCACGTACGCGCTCGGCTTCGAGTCGGGCTTCACACCGGCCACGGTGCTCGACGACGTGCCGTCGCATTTTCCGACCGCCGAGGAAGGCGTCGTCTACACGCCGCGCAACTACGACGGGCGCTACCGCGGGCCGCTGCGCGCGCGCGTCGCGCTGGCCGGCTCGGAGAACGTGCCGGCCGTGCAGCTCCTCTCCAGGCTCGGGCCGCCGGCGCTGCTGCGCTTCCTGCGCGCCTTCGGCTTCCGCAACTTCGACCGTACAGCCGATTACTACGGCCTCGGCCTGACCCTCGGCGACGCCGAGGTGACGCTCGATCAGCTCGTGCGCGCGTACGCGACGTTCGCGCGCGGCGGCGTGGCCATCGAGCCGTCGATGCTCCTGCACGGGCCGCGCGCGCAGCGGCGGCTCGTCTCGCAGCGGACGGCGTTCTGGATCACCGACATCCTCTCCGACGCCTCCGCGCGCGAGTACATCTTCGGCTCCGGCGGGGCGCTCGATTTTCCGTTTCCCGTGGCGGTGAAGACGGGGACGTCGCAGGCGTATCGCGACAACTGGACGATCGGGTATACGCGCGACGTGACGGTGGGGGTGTGGGTGGGGAACTTTGATCTTTCGGCGTTGCGGAATTCGAGCGGGGTTACGGGGGCGGGGCCGATTTTCCATGCCGTGATGCTCGCGGCGGCGGGAGGGCGGGAGGAGATCGTGGAGAGGCCTTCTGACCTGGAGCGCGTGCCGGTCTGTGCGTTGACGGGGTTGCGGCCTTCGACGAGCTGTCCGGAAGTTGATAGTGAGTGGTTGCCGGGCGATGCGGCGGTTGTTTTTTGTGCGCATCCGCGCGTGAGCCGCGAGACGCGGCCCGGCCAGCCGGCGAGGACGCCGGCGCTCCGGATCGTCAACCCGGCCGATGGGGCGACGTACCTCATCGATCCGACGTTGCGGCGGGAATTTCAGGCGCTGCGGTTGCGGGCGTCGGGCCAGGCGCGCTTTACCGTCGATGGGAAGCGCGTCGCTGCCGACTGGCCGCTCCAGCCTGGCAGGCACGTCGTTGCCGCCGTCGACGAGCGCGGCCGCCGTGATAGCGTCACCATCACGGTGCGATAACTGCTTATGACCAAGCCGCTCATCGGCATCGGCTCCGACGTCCTTCAAGAGCAAGGCGAGCGCGACCGGGCCTTCGTCTACACCACCTACGTCGACTCGCTGCGGCGCGCCGGCGCGGTCCCCGTGCTCATCCCGCCGCAGCCGGAGAACGCCGCCGAGGTCCTCGACGACGTCGACGGCCTCCTCCTCGCCGGCGGCGACGATTGCGATCCCGCCGCTTACGGCGAGCCGCGGCACGCCTCCGTCGACCCGGTGATGGACCCGCGCCGCCAGGCCAACGACCTCTCCCTGGCCCGCCTGGCCCGCGAGCGCGGCATCCCCACGCTCGGCATCTGCCTCGGCGTGCAGGTCATGAACGTCGCCGCCGGCGGCACGCTCATCCAGAACATCGAGAGCGACATCGACCACGCCAGCGAGCCCATGGATCGCCACCGCCACGAGGTGGCCATCGACGGCGGCACGCGCCTGGCCGCGATCCTCGGCGCGCGCGAGCTCGACGTGAACTCCTCGCACCATCAGGCCATCAAGGACGTCGGCTCCGGCCTGCGCGTCACCGCGCACGCTCCCGACGGCATCGTCGAGGGCCTCGAGGACCCGCGCCATCCCTTCTACGTCGGCGTGCAGTGGCACCCCGAGGACATGAACGGCGAGGCCTCGGCATCGGCCATCTTTGGTGCGTTCGTGGAGGCCGCGCGCAAGCGCGCCGAAACGCGCACGAATTTGTCACCGGCCGCGGCTTTGGAATCGGAATAGCCTTTTTCCATCAGTCGTTTCCGATGCCCGTGAGAAAACTCGCTATTTTTGCGCTCGCGCTGGCCATCTCCTCCACCGCGTCGGCGTCGCCGTGGATCAAGTCGTACACGCAGGCGCAGAAGAAGGCGAAGGAGACGAACCGCTTCATCTTCGTCGACCTCTTCGCCGACTGGTGCGGGTGGTGCCACAAGTTCGAGCAGGACGTGATCCCATCCGAGGCCTTCCAGAAGGTCACCGACAACATGGTCCTCCTCCGCCTCAACACCGAGGACCAGGCCGAGGGGACGAACATCTCCCGCCGCTACAACGTCACCAGTCTGCCGACGTTCCTCGTCCTCGACGCCGACGGCATGGTGGTCGGGATCATCCGCGGCTACCAGGTGCCGAACGATTTCGCCACCTCCATCAAGGACGTCCAGGGCCGCTACAACGACTTCATGAAGAAAGTCTCGACGGAGAACAGCTTCGGGAAGGATTTCCAGAAGCGCCTGGAGCTGGCCAAGGAGTTCCGGGCCCGCTACGCGCTGCCGCAGGCGGAGACGCGCTTCAAGAAGATCATCGGCGAGCGCAACCTGCCGGTGAACGTCCGCGATGAGACGTATTACGAGCTGGCCCTGACGCAGATGATGGCCAAGAAGTACGACGACTCCCTCGGCACGATCCAGAAGTTCGCCGCGGTGCAGAACAAGGGCGAGCCGTACGAGAAGTCGCGGCTGCTGATCGGCGACGTCTACCTGCAGGAAGGGAAGTTCGACAAGGCCGTGGCCGAGTACCGCTCGTTCAAGGCGTCGTTCCCGCAGTCGCAGTTCGTGAAGAACGTCGACATGCTCCTCCCGCAGCTCGAGCGCCAGATCGCGACGACGAAAAAACAGTGAAGCGGCTCGCACTCGCACTCACCCTTTTGCTGACGGCGGCCGTTTCGTACGGGCAGCTTTCGCTTTCCCTGCCGACGGACCAGGACCTGGTCAAGCTCTCCGGCGTGGTGACGCAGCGCAGCGGCGACGACGTGCGCGGCACGATCACCGCGGAGATCGCCAAGACGTGGCACATCAACTCGGTGAAGCCGCTCGACGAGTTCGTGATCCCGACGACGCTGAAGCTCGACGGCGCCGACCTCGTGCGCGCCGACTTCCCGCCCCACGAGCTGAAGGACTTCACGTTCAGCGACGGGAAGAAGCTCGCTGTCTACGAGGGGACGATCGCGATTCCGTTCGAAGCGAAGCTGAAGAGCGGAGCGACGGCGATCACTGCCACGCTGCGCTACCAGTCGTGCAACGACAGCGTCTGCCTGCCGCCGAAGACGGTGTCGGCCGACATCTCGACGAACGCCGTGGTGGCCGCGCCGGTCGCGAGCAAGAACTTCACGCCGCTCTCCGCGGCGCCGAAGACCACCGAAGTCAGCCTGCGCGTGGGCTCGTTCGAGGCGCACGGCCTGCCGCTGACGCTGCTCGTCCTCTTCCTCGGCGGGTTGGCGCTGAACCTCACGCCGTGCGTCTTCCCCGTCATTCCCATCACCCTCGGCTTCTTCGCCATGCAGAGCGACGGGCGCCGCTCGCGCCGCTTCGCGCTGTCGGCCGCGTACGTGGCCGGCATCGTGATCATGTACGCATCCCTCGGCGTCGTCGCGGCCATGGCCGGGAAGCTCTTCGGGGCCTGGCTGCAGTCGCAGGCGGTGCTGATCTTCTTCGCCGCGCTGATGCTCGTCTTCGCCACGTCGATGTTCGGCGCCTGGGAGTTCCGCGTGCCGCAGTTCGTGGCCGCGCGCTCGCAGGGGCGGGCGGGCGTGGCGGGGGCGGCGGCGATGGGGCTGCTCGTCGGGATCGTGGCCGCGCCGTGCGTCGGCCCGGTCGTGGCGGCGCTGTTCGTGCTCGTGGCATCGCTGGCCAAGCCCGCCATCGGCTTCGTGATGTTCGCCACGCTCGGCTTCGGCCTCGGCTTTCCCTACCTCGTCGCTCTGAACGCGCTGCCGCGTCCCGGCGAGTGGATGGTGCATGTGAAGCGGGCCATGGGCTTCGTGCTCATCGCCATGGCCTTCTACTTCCTCCGCGCCGTCGTCGGCGAGGAGATTTTCCGCTGGGGCGTCGCCGCGAGCCTGCTGATCGGCGGCGTGTTCCTCTTCATCGTCCGCGGCAGCGGCGGGCGGGCGCTGCGCATCGCCTTCGCCGTGGCGCTGCTGATCGGCGGCGCCGCCTTCGCCTGGCCGCGCGCCGAGGGGGCGAAAGTCGAGTGGAAGAGCTACGACGCCGGCCTGATCGCCTCGGCGCACAAGCCGGTGATCGTCGACTTCTACGCCGACTGGTGCATCCCCTGTAAGGAGCTCGACCAGAAGACGTTCAGCGACGCGGCGGTGGCGGGCGAGCTGGGACGCTTCGAGCGCGTGAAGGCGGACCTGACGAACGGCGACGACGCCAAGGTGAAGGCGCTGACGAAGGAGTACGCGATCGTGGGCGTGCCGACGATCGTGCTTCTCGACTCGGCCGGACACGAGGTCCAGGCGCTGCGGCTGACCGGCTACGAGCCGGCCGGGGAGTTCCTCAAACGATTGCAGCAAGTGCGGTAACGGCCGTCCGCGCGCGCATCGCCAGCGCGCACGCGCTCGCGGCTGCGCGCTTCCGCGAGGCCTTTGCCGCCGGCGACACGCGCGTCGAGGCGCACCTGGAGATGCTCGCCGCGGCGCTCGTCGAATGCGCGGAGCACGTGCGCGTGCGCGGCGCGATCCGCTACGAGATCGTTGACCGCCTGGCCACGGCGTACGTCGAGCGCGGGAAGTCGCTCTTCCCCTTCTTCGAAGTCGAGCGCACCGCCCTCGGCGTCTTCGAGTACTGGCTCATCATCTCCGAGATCCTGGCCTCGCCGGCGTGGCACGTGACGAAGCTGATCGCGGAGCCGGGCGAGTACGACGACGCCCTGCGGCGGATGCAGTCGCCGCAGATCGTGCGGGCCATCCCGCCGCCCCTCCTCCCCTCAGCCGACCTGCGCGACGACGGCACGGCCCTGCTCGAGGTCACGGTCTACACCCGCGCCGGCGAGGAGCGCATCGAGCGGCGCACGCTCGCCCTCGACGAGCAGAACGAGTTTCACTTCCACGGCCGCGTGCTGCTGGCCGAGGGGCGTGGCGGCGTCGCCGTTTAGTGCGTCGACGCGCGATGGCGCGGCGGCGGCACCCCTGACGGCGTCAGGACCTCCTCGTGCTTCCCGTTCTCGTTGTGGAAGTGCAGCAGCAGAATCCCGCGCGACTTCGCCGCCGTGAACGCGGTCTTGTCGTACGCCACGGCGATCGTATTCTGCGGGTTGTCGGCGAAGCCGAACGCCGCCGTCCGCGCCGCGGAGAACGACATCCCCGGCTTGGCCACGTCGTAGGTCTGTCGCGGCACCGCGTCGATCGGCGTCGTCACCGAGCTCCCGATGCGCACGCGGTAGGAGATCGACGACTTCGTCGCGCTCAGGCCGAGGTCGGCGGCCGATACCGGAAGCACCATCACGTTCGTGTTGAACAGCACCATGTCGGCGACCGCGGGGTCGGCCACGTCGCGGGCGATAGCCTTGCAGTTCGTGCCGGCGACGGTGCAGAGCTGCGTGACGAAGACGTCGGTGAAGGACGTGGCCTGGAACGTGCCGAGGTCCGTTGTCGTCACGCGGAAATCGTCGACGCCGTCGCCGTTCGTGTCGATGTCGATGCGCAGCGGTGTCTGCACCGGCGACGTCCACGGCCCGAACGTGGCGATGGCGAAGTAGATCGTCGAGTTGGGCACGCTCTTCGTCGTCGCGAAGTTGCTGCCGATGCCGGTGTACTCGATATTGAGCTGGCCCGCGAGCGTGGGGTTGCGCGTGCCGACGTTCGACAGCTCGAAGGCGGCCACGGCGGCGTTCTCGTCGTCCGTGCCGTTGCCGGTGTTCAGGCTCGTCCCCTTCAGGGCCATCTGGAACGTGCCGGTGGCGTCGGGGAACGTCGTGTTGGTCGTGCTCATCGCCGAGGCCACGCGCGGCGCGGCGAAGACGGGGAGGCGCAGCGTCTCCTGGCCGCTGGCCGTCAGCGTCACCCATCCCGAGGCCTCGCTGATCCAGCTTCGCGTCGTGTTCAACTGCGTCGCGGTCAACGACGCGTCGCGATGATGGCGCATCTGCGCGGCGTTCGCGTCCATGCGCAGCGTGAAGGTGGCGCTGCCGTTCGCCGGCACCGTCACGGAGTCCGGCACCGTGAACGTGACCCCGGGCTGCGACACCGCCGGATCGTACGTGACGCGATACGTCGTGACCGTCCCCGAGCCTTTGTTCAGGATGACGACGCTCTTCGTGGCGCTGAACGTGCTCGACACGTCCGGCGCGCCGAAGGACGCGCCGATCACCCCCGGCGCTTCGCCGGAGACGGTGAGGATCGTATTCGTCCGCGAGGCGCTGGCGACGTCGATGCGTCCCGCGCCGACGCGGCCGACGCCGTAGCGGTTGCCGCTGCGGCTCGTGCCCGTGAAGAGATCGTGCGAGGCCGTGCTCATCGCCAGCGCCCGCAGCTCGTCGGCCGACCAGTCGGGATGGAGCTGCTTGAGCAGCGCCATCGACCCCGTCACATGCGGCGCGGCCATCGACGTTCCGCTCATCGACGTGCCGCGGAAGCCGCTCTTGGCGCGCACCGACCAGATCGACTGCCCCGGCGCGGTGATCTCCGGCTTGAGGGCGTTGTCTTCGAGGCGCGGGCCGCGCGACGAGAACGACGACAGCAGATCGACATTCGCCGCGGTGAGGATCGGCATCGCGCCGATCTCGTCGGCGTTGAACGCCGCCGTCACCGTCGACGAGCCGAGCCTCGCCAGGATCAGATCGCCGGTCGACTTCTGCACGAGCGTCGACGGGATCGTCGTCGCTCCGGCGATGGCGATGTCGAGGTCATCCCTCGTGTGCCGCAGGATCACCCCGATCGCGCCGGCGGTGTTGGCGTTGCCGACGCGCGTGGCCGAGCCGCAATCGTTGTCGGTCCAGTCCAGGAGGGCGATCTTGCCGGTGATCAGCGTCTTGTCCGAGGCCGGGAACGCCGAGCAGCCGCTGAGCACCGTCGCCGGCCGCGCCACCGTGCCGCTCACGGGCGGCTTGTTGAACCAGTCGAAGTTGACGGAGTGGTGCGCGGTGTACGTGCTGGCGATGGCCGCCGGCGCGGTGATCTGCATCCCGTCCGCCGGCTCGAGCGCGTCGACCGAGGCGGCCACGCTGATGACGTGGTCGCCCGTGGAGGGCTGGCTGACGACGTAGTAGACGTCGCCGTCGTTGCCGGCCGAGGCCACGACGACGCAGCCAACCTTGGCCAGGTTGTCGGCGGCGATCGTGTTGACGTTGCTCTTCGAGCCGAACGACGAGCCGAGGGACATGTTCACGACGTCCATGTGGTCGGCGAAGTCGCCGTCCTTGTTCGGGTCGAGCGCCCACTCCAGCGCCGGCGCGATCAGCCCGGTCGAGCCGGTGCAGCCGAAGATGCGGATCGGGAAGAGCTTCGCCTCCGGCGCGACGCCCGGGCCGATGGAGAAGATCGAGGGATCGAAGACGACGTTGTACGGGCCGCCGTACGTCGTGCCGTCCTTCTTTACGCCGAGGCCGCCGATCGTGCCGGCCACGTGCGAGCCGTGCCCTTCGCAGTCCATCGGATCGCCGTCGGGATGCGGCGTGCGCGTGGCGGCGTCGCTCGACCCGGCGTCGTAGGCGTCGCCGGCGAGGTCGGTGCCGCCGGGGACTTTGTCGGTCGTCGGAAAGGTGCTGCCGGTGAAGGTCTTACCGGTGTAATCGCCGTTTCCGCCGAAGTCCTTGTGGATGTAATCGAGGCCGGTGTCGACGACGCCGACCTTGACGTTCTTCCCCGTGGCCCCGTTCGGGGCGAGGGCGCGCCAGACGTCGGGGCCGCCGATGAGCGGGACGCTCGAAGTATTCGCGCGCTGGGCGATCGGCAGCGGCTGCACGGACTTGACGCCGGGGAGCCGGCGGATGGCCTCGAGCTGCGAGGCGTCGACGTCGACGGCGATGCCGTTGAAGAGGCGCTGCAGGCGGAAGAGGACGACGGAGGAGGGGATGGCGTTGACGCGCGCGACGACGCTCTGCTGCTCGGCCTCGACGACGGCGAGCTGGTTGCGGGCCGCGGTGACGGCCGCGCGGAGGCCGCTGGCCGTCGACTTCGCCGACAGCGCGGCCAGGTAGCTCTCCACCGCAGGCGGCGACTGCAGTTCAATAACGACGGAAATCCGTTCTTGACCAAAGAGGGCAGTCGACACGAAGAGCAGGAACGCCGAGGTCAGTGGTCGCATGAGGAGCGAATGGTAACTCAGCGCCGCGCCAGGACGCTGGCCAGGACGTCGAACGATTTCAATTCGTGACCGAGGAAGTGCCGGCGCACGGAGCCGGCCAAGGCCCGCAGCTCGAAGAGGACGGCCTCGGGGGCGCGGAAGCCGGCGACGGGGAGGCGCAGGACGTCGTCGAGCGCCGCCGCCACTTCGTTCGCCACGACCTCGGCCTCGGCCGCCGCGCACCAGCGGCAGACGAAGCCCTGGGCCCGGGCGTCGAAGCGCAGCGGCCGCTCCAGCGGCTGGTGGCATTCGACGCAGTTCTTCGGCGTCGGCAGGATGCCGCCCAGCCGCAGCATCCAGACCTCGGCGTAGGCGACGACGGCGAGCGGCGCCGCGCCGTCGAGCAGCGCCTCGGTGGTCTTGTCGAGGAGGCGGTAGACGAGCTCCGAGGGGTCGTCGGCCTGCGCGAAGACATCGACGGTCTCGGCGATGTACGACGCCGCCACGCTGGCCAGGAGGTTCTGCTGCGCCGGAAAGAGCGAGCGGAGGAGGTCGACGGACTCGATGCGCACGACTTCGTCGTTTTCTTTCTCGACGAAGCCGATGCGCACCTTCGCCAGCGGCTCGAGCGACGCCCCGAAGCGCGTCCGCCCGCCCCGCGCCCCGTACGCCCACCCTTTGCGCTTGCCGTGCTCCGGCGTGAGGAAGACAACGAGCTTGTCCCGCTCGCGGGCCGGGAGGGTGTGGAGGACGATGGCTTCGGTGGTTTGGGGACGCAAGCGATCCGTGAGAACCTCCAATGGTGACGACCTTCATCCATCCCGCCGAGGCGAGGCGGCAGTTCGCCGAATTCGCGGCGGGCGAGATCGGCATCGCCGACCTCGCGCGCGGGGCGCTGCTGATCGCGCTCGAGGAGTATCCGCGCCTCGACGTCGACCACTACCTCGGCGAGCTGGCCGCGCTGGCGGGGCGGGTGGCGGGGCGGGGCTCGCCGTACGATCCGCCGGTGTTCCGCCTCGGGCATCTGCACGCGGAGATGTTCGACGCCGACGGCTATCGCGGCGACGACGTGAATTACTACGACCCGCGCAATGCCTACCTGAACGACGTGATCGACCGCAAGACCGGCCTGCCGATCGCGCTGTCGATCGTCTTCCTCGACGTCGCCGCGCGGGTCGGACTGAACGCCGCCGGCGTCGGTCTGCCGGGGCACTACGTCGTCAAAGTGCAGTTCGAGCTGAATGAGCTCTTCGTCGACCCCTTCCACGACGGAGCGACGCTGACGATGAGCGAGATCGCGGCGATGATCAGCGGCGTCAGCGGCGGCCAGGTGCGCCTCACCAGCGAGCACCTCCGGGCCTGGACGCCGCGCCAGACGCTGGCGCGCGTCCTCGGCAATCTGCAGAACATGTGGGGACGGGCGGGGGAGACGCGGAAGGCGATGGCGGCGTCGGAGCGGCTCGAGTTGCTGCAGGAAGGACTGCGATGAAGCTCGTGGTCACGATCTTCGAGCGGACGGCGGAGGCGGCGATCGCGGCGATTCGCGGGCTGCGGCGGGAGCACGACATGGTCGAGCTGCGCGTTGATGCCTTCGGCGGCGCGGTGGACCTCGCCGCCGTGCGCGCCGCGACGGCGAAGCCGGTCATCGTCACGAACCGCGGCGGCGCGCCGGTGGACTTCGGCGCCGCGTACGACGCCGGGATCGACTTCGTCGACGTCGAATTCGGACACGATCCGGGACCGCGGCCCGACCGCGTCGTGCTCTCACATCACGACTACGAGGGCATGCCGGACGTGGAGGGGTTGCTGCGCGACATGCCCGATTGCGCATACAAAAAAATCGCCGTGACGCCGCGGACGTTTGCGGACAACGCACGGTTGCTCGAGCTCGCCGGTAGGGGCGCACAGCGTGCGCCCGGCGGCGTCACCGTCATCGGCATGGGCGAGCGCGGCCTCTACGCGCGCATCGCCGCGCCGTTCTTCGGGTCGGAGCTGCAGTTCGTCGCCCTCGACGCCGAGCACGTCGCCGCGCCGGCGCAGCTCACGCTCGCCGATGCCCTCACGATCTACGGCAGCGCTCCGCGCGCCGGCAAGCTCTTCGCCGTCGTCGGCGACCCCGCCGGGCACAGCCGCTCGCCGATGATCCACAACCCCATCTTCCGCGAGCGCGGCGTCGCCGCGGCGTACACCATCGCCTCGTTCGCCACTTTCGGAGAGATCGCCGAGCCCTTCGCGAAACGCGAGCGCTTCGCGCCGGCCGGTATGAGCATTACCGCGCCGTTCAAGGAGGACGCCTTCGAGTTTGCGAAGCGGCACGCTGACATCGCCAGGAACGCCCGCGACGCCGGCGCCGTCAACACCCTGGCCTGGATCGATGGGCGCATCGTCGCCGACAACACCGACGTCGACGGCTTCGAGCAGCTGATCGACGGCACGAAGGCGGCCATCGTCGGCGCCGGCGGCACGGCGCGCGCGGCGCGCGTGGCCCTGATGCGCAAAGGCATCCCCTTCGCCGTCTACAACCGCACGCCGCGCGAGGGGACGCTGCCGCTCGACGAGCTGAGGAACTTCGATGGCGATCTCATCATCGACACGCTGCCCGTGGAAATCCCGATGCCCGACGTCCGCGTCATCCGCGCCGCCTACAAACAAACGGCGAACGACTTGCTCCGCGCCCAGGCAGTGAGGCAAAGTGCGATCTTCCTCGAGGCCTGCCGATGAACTTCGACGAGCTCCGCAAGCAATACGACATCGTGCCGGTGGTGCGCGAGCTCGCCGCCGACACGCTCACGCCCGTGGCCGCCTTCGCGGCCCTTTCGCCTGACGACGCCGAGGCCTTTCTGTTCGAGAGCGTCGAGCGCGGCGAGAACCTCGGGCGCTACTCCTTCATCGGCTTCGAACCGCGGCGCAGCCTCCGCTTCGACCGGGCCACGCCCGATCCCGCCGGCCTCCTCAACGCCGAGCTGCGCCCGCTGCGCGTCTACGGCGAGGACCAGCTCCCGCCGTTCTTCGGCGGCGCCGTCGGCTTCTTCGGCTACGGCGTGGCGGGGTGGACGGAAAGGATTCCGGATTCCCATCCCGACGACCTCGGCGTCCCCGACGCCCGCCTCCTCTTCTTCGACAACGTCGTCGTCTTCGACCACGTCCGCCAGCGGCTCCTCGTCGTGGCGAACGTCTTCACGAACGATCCCGACGCCTCGCTCGAAAGCGCCAACGCCCGCCTCGACCGCGCCATCGCCCGCCTCCGCCGCGCCGCCGTCGACCTCGTCGAGTTCCCGCGGCGCGTCGAGCCGGCGGAGCTCCGCTCGAACTTCGACCGCGCCGCGTTCGAGCAGATGGTCCGCGAGGCGAAGGACGAGATCGTCGCCGGCGAGATCTTCCAGATCGTCCTGGCCCAGCGGTGGTCGACGGAGTTCCCCTCCTCGGAAGCGCTGACGCTCTATCGCGCCCTGCGCTCGATCAATCCGTCGCCGTACATGTTTCTGCTGCGCACGCCGGAGTGCACGCTCGTCGGCTCGTCGCCGGAGATGCTCGTGCGCGTGACCGACGGCGTCGCTGAGCTGCGGCCGATCGCCGGGACGCAGCCGCGCGGGGCGACGTTCGAGGAGGACGCGCGCCTGGAGCAGACGCTGCGCGACGATCCGAAGGAGAACGCCGAGCACCTGATGCTGGTCGACCTCGGCCGCAACGACCTCGGCCGGGTCTGCAGCAGCGGCTCGGTCGATGTGCACGATTTCGCGCACGTCGAGCGCTACAGCCACGTCATGCACCTCGTCACGCACGTGCGCGGCCGCCTGCGCGACGACCGCACGCCCGTCGATGCCTTCCTGGCCGGCTTCCCCGCCGGTACGCTCACCGGGGCGCCGAAGATCCGGGCCATGGAGCTGATCGACCGCTTCGAGACCGTGCGCCGCGGACCGTACGGCGGCGCGGTGGCGTACTTCGGCTTCAGCGGCAACCTCGACTCGTGCATCACCATCCGCACGATCACGCTGGCCAACGGCCGCGCATACGTCGAGGCCGGCGCCGGCATCGTCTACGACTCCGATCCTGCGACTGAGTTCGACGAGACGGTGAACAAGGCCAAGGCGCTGATGAACGCCATCAGCACTGCCAAGGCGATGTCCGCGTCCGCCCTCAAAGTCTCGGGCTGCTGACGGGATTCCGCTCGAACCGCACCTTCGTGAAGCCGAGCGTGTGCAGCAGCGGCGCGAGCTTCGACTCCGCCCCCTCCTGGGCCATGCCGAGGATGTTCTTGCGCACGGCCTCGTTGCGGATCTGCTGTTCGGCGTACTGGCGCGCGCGGCCTTCCAGGCCCTGATCGGCGCCGCGGAAGAAGCCGGTGCGGCGGTTGATGACGTGCGACTCGCGGTTGTCGAGGCGCGTGACCAGGACCATCGACGGCGGGAGGCGCATGACCAGCGTGCCGTCGGGCTCGCGCCGGATATCGGTCTGCTGGATGCCGGAGAGGTCGATGCCGGCGATGACGTCGCCGGCGGCGAAGAACGTGATCTCGTCGCCGGCGATCCGATCCGGCAGGAGGTTGTAGCCCTGCTTGAGCGTGGAGACGTTCACGACGTGCATCGACGTCGTCTCCAGCCGCGCCAGGGAGCGGACGCGCGTGACGACGGCGCCGAGGTCCTCCTGCTGCTCCTGGCGCGTGAGACTGGCCGCCTGCTCGACGCGGTGGAACGTCCGCCACATCAGCCAAGCGCCGAGGCCGAAGAGCAGTAGCAGCACCACTACCGCCAGGGTCAGAATTTGACGTCTCGAAGTCATGATCGGTGAATTTTGTAACTTTCTACCAAAATCCTGCTATTCTTCTCGGCCTCCCCAGGTCAATAGGGTTCAAGGAAGCTTTCAAGGGAGGGGGCTCGCCGGCTACAAGCGCCACTGCTTGTTGATGTGGTCGACGAACGTCGACTTGCCGGTTTCGAGCCACTCTGTCAGCGCGTCGACGCTGATCTCATCGAGCGACTCCACGATGGAGAGGTGCGCCGCGGCGGCGACGCGCGCGAGCGGCTTGTCGAGCTGGGCGACGACTCTCGCGGACCGCGCGATGCGCGACGCGGTCTCGACATCGTGTTTCATGGCCAGCATGCGCGTGGCGGCGAGGGTGAGTAGGGCCGCGCCGTTCCAGTTGGAGCGCTGCTCCCAGCGCGGCGGGACGATGAAGTCGTCCGCGCCGATCTCCGCGGCCAGGCCGGCGATGCGGCGCTCGGCCGTGACGTGCAGGGCATCGACGTCGCCGTGGAAGAGGAGCTCGTAGGTCTCGGGATCGTCCGCCAGGGCCTTGCGCGCGGTGGCGTCGGTCTCGATCGGCAGGGCCGCGAAAAACAGCGCCCCCTCGGCCGCCTCGGCGAGACGTTCGAGGGCATCGGCCGCGGTCGTGACGGGGTACATGACCGGCACGGCGACGCCCCAGGTCAGGGTCCGCGCGCGGGCCTCGTCGAAGAGCCGTTTCAGCCGGACGAAGTCGAGCGGCCACGCGGCGATGACGACGGACGCGTTGTCGCCGGCCGGCAACGCGCCGCGCGACGAAGTGAGGAACATCGCCGCGTCGACGAGTTGCAGAGCATCATCTCCGCGGCGGTAGACGACCTCGGCGGACTCGCTGGCGTCGATGAGGATGGGGTCCACGATGCGGCGCCACCCGCCGCGCTCGAGATCCTCGCAGACCTCCACCTCCATCCTCTTCGGCGCGCTCGCCGTGAGCGCGAGGTAATCGATCGCTACCGGCGCGCCGCGGCGCGCGGAGTACGGCGCGATCGTCGTGGCGGCCCAGAACGGCGGTTCAGGGACGCTGGCCCGGACGATGCGGAGCGACGGCGCCTTCTTGTAGAGAATCACGATCGCGGCGCGAGGTACGGCGCGGCCAGGCTGCGCACGTACTTCGCGATCATGTCGAACTCCAGGTTGACGCGGTCGCCGAGGTTGGCCGTGCCGAGGTTCGTGCGGCGCAGCGTCTCCGGGATCAGCGCCGCGCCGAAGGTGGCGCCGTCCGGCTCGACGACGGTGAGGGAGACGCCGTCGACGGCGATGGAGCCTTTGTTGACGACGAGCTCGGCGTACTCGGACGGGTAGCTCCAGCGATAGACGGCGAACTCCCCCTCGGTGGTGATGGAGACGAGGGCGCCGACGGTGTCGACGTGGCCCTGGACCATGTGCCCGCCGAGGCGGTCGCCGAGGGCCAGGGCGCGCTCGAGGTTGACGCGCGTGTCGGCGGCGAGCGCGCCGAGGGTCGTGCGCGAGAGCGTCTCGTTCGAGACCTCGGTGAGGAGCGCGCCGCTGCGCTGCGGGATGACGGTGAGGCAGACGCCGTTCACGGCCACGCTCTCGCCGCGATCGAGCGGCTCGTCGAACGTGGCCCGGATGCGCAGACGCGCGCCGTGGTCGAGCCGCTCCAGCGACTCGATCGTGCCGTTGTTCATGATGATGCCGGTGAACATCGCTCACGCCGGGTAAGCCGTGATCATCAGATCGGGGCCGACCATCTCGACGCGATCAAAGCGAAGGCGGTGCGCCTCTGTCAACCGTCGCACGGGGTCGCCGGCGTAAATCGAGGGGGCGCTGCCTCCGCCGACGATCATCGGCGCGACGAAGACGACCATCTTCTGCCACAGCCGCTGCTCGATGAATTGGGCGATAACGAGCGCACCGCCTTCGACGACGACAGACTGCACGTTGAGGCCGCGGAGCATGGTCTCGAGCGGCACGTCGTCGGTGACGTGCAGCGTGGCGCCGCCGTCGGTGAGGACGCGGGCGTCGGGCGGCACGGCGCGGTCGCGGTCGAGGACGACGCGGAGCCACGGCTGGATGGAGCTGTTCCAGCCGAGGCGGCGGGTGAGGCGGGGGTTGTCGTCGCGGACTGTGCCGCCGCCGACGACGATGGCGTCGACCTCCTCGCGCAACGCCAGGCTGCGCTCGCGCGCGGCGTCGGAGGTGATCCACTGGCTGTCGCGCTCGACGGTGGCGAGCTTTCCGTCGAGGGTCATGGCCGCTTTGACGATGACGAAGGGGCGGCCTTGCGTGACGGCGTAGACGAATTTCTCGTTTTGGCGCTGGGCCTCGTCCTCGAGCACGCTGGTCACGACCTCGACGCCGTGCTCCCGCAGCCGCTCGATTCCGCCCGATTTGTGCGGGTCGCCCATGGCCACGACGACGCGCGCGACGCCCGCCGCGAGCAGGGCGTCGACGCACGGCGGGGTCCGCCCGAAGTGGTTGCACGGCTCGAGGGTGACGACGGCGGTGGCGCCGCGCGGATTCTCGCAAGCCTGCAGCGCCACGATCTCCGCGTGCGGCTCGCCGGCACGCTGATGCCACCCCTCGGCGAGAACGACGCCGTCGCGCGCGATCACGCAGCCGACCATGGGGTTCGGACTGACGGAGTAGCGGCCGCGCTCCGCGAGCTCGAGGGCGCGGTGCATGAGGAGCTCGTCGTTCATGCGCCGAGAACTTCGAAGCCGGCGGCGCGGGCGGCGCGGGCGAGGGTGGTGTCGTGGGTGGTGAAGAGGAGATCAGCGCGATGATCGTGTCGCCACCATAGGGCAGTGGCCAGGTGAATCGCGTCCAGGGTTTTCAGCGGCGCGGAGAATGCGTCTTCAGCGCGCCGGAGGATCGGTTCGTCAAGGGATATCAGATCCGCGATCACCGCAACCGCCTCAGTGGCAAGGCGGTGTTGCATGATCTGCTCATCAGAGAACTTCTCGCCCATTCGCAACCGCTCGATTGTCCGTGCACACTCAACGCGGAGCAGCACACTCGAGACGTAATGATCGATTAAAGGCCACTCTGTGAGCGGGTTCGGCTCTCGCAAGATGATGCGCAAGACGACCGACGAATCGACGTACGCCCTCACGACTTTCGCAAATTGTCGATCACGTCATCGACGATGTCTCGCGCATTACGGTCGTCGAGAAGGTAGTCAAGGCTGCTGCGCTTCAACTTCAGCGGTGGCGGCAGTTTAACGTCACGCATGCTGCCTTTGCCGGGTCTGACGCGGACTCCGTTACGCCAGACCCATTTCTCGTTTGGACGGCGGACCTCGACGATTTTTCTATTCTCGTCGACCACGAAAATGGTGTTGCCCACATGGATCTCTTCGAGGCCTTCTTTCACCTTGCTCATCCCCCAATAATAAAAGAGGACAGGCGCGAGCGCCTGTCCTCCTCAAAAAAACCTCGCTGCGGCGCCTTACGGCACGTGAATGAAGCGGTATCCCGAGATCGCGCGGCCGCGGCTCGGCGACACCACGTAAATGCGGATCGTCGAGCCTGACTTGGCCCGGTCGACGGCGGCGCGGAAGTCGTCCACGCTGCGGACCGGCTGGCCCTGTACCTCGGTGATCACATCGCCTTCGCTGAGGCCGACTTCGCCGGCGGGGGAGACTTCCTTCACGTTCGCCACCACCACGCCGTTGCGGACGCTGTCGTCGATCGAATACATCTGCCGCGCCTGCGGCGTCAGCTCCTGCACCGACATGCCGAGCTTGTTCCGGGTCGGGCCGGACTCGTTGCTCTTGCCGTTATCGTCGCTCGGCTCTGACTCGTCGGGGCGCGTGGCCGTCTTGGCCGTCACCGTCTGGCGCTGGCCGTTGCGGAGCACCGTGACCTTCACGTTCGAGCCGACCGGCAGGTACGACACGTAGTCGATCAGCTCGCGATTGCTGTTGATCTTGTGGCCGTCGAGCTCGACGACGATGTCGCCGGCCTTGATGCCGGCCGCGTCGGCGGGCTTGCCCGACTCGACGCTCTGCACGAGCGCGCCGGTGACGTTCGGGGCGTTGAAGGCCTGCCGGGCGTCATCGTTGAGCTCGGAAATGGACATGCCGAGGTAGCCGCGGGTGATCTTGCCCTGCTTGAGCTGGGGCAGGAGGCGCTTGGCCGTGTTGATCGGCGTGGCGAAGCCGATGCCCTGCGCGCCGCCGCCGCGGATGGCGGTGTTGATGCCGACGACCTCGCCGTTGATGTTCATGAGCGGGCCGCCGCTGTTGCCGAAGTTGATGGCGGCGTCGGTCTGGATGAAGTTCTCGAACGAGCGCGTCTCCTGGCTGAGGCCGAGGGAGCGGCCCTTCGCGGAGATCACGCCGACGGTCAGCGTGTTCTCGAACTGGAAGGGGTTGCCGACGGCGATGGCCCAGTCACCCTTGCGGATGCGCTCGGAGTCGCCGAGGGGAACGGTCGGGAGCGGCTGGCCGACGTCGATCTTCACCAGGGCGATGTCGGTGGCCGGATCGCGGCCGATGACCTTCGCCGTCACGGTGTGCCCGCCGTTGCCGTTCTCGTCGGCGCCGTAGTGGACCTCGACCTTCGTCGCGCCCTCCACGACGTGGTTGTTCGTCAGGATGTAGCCGTCGGGCGAGATGATGAAGCCCGAGCCGCCGGCGCGCTGGGCGTGCTCGTCGTCGCCGCTGTCATCGCGCGGCAGCTGCTGCTGGTGCGGATTCCGGCGGCCGTTCGGGCTCTGCTGCGGGCTGGGGAAAAAGAACTCGAAGGGATCGATGCCGAAGCCCCGGTTGTTCCGGCTCGTCTTCACGACCTCGGTCGTGGTGATGGAGACGACCGCCGGGGCGACTCGGGCGGCCACGTCCGCGAACGACGGGATCGTCACCGTGGTGACCGGCCCCGTGGCCGTCTGGATCGGGCTCGACGTCTGGGCTTTGGACTGCCGCATCAGTCCGAGATCGGCGGTCAGGACCACGCCGAAAGCGACGGAGGCGATGATGATCGCGATCGTCGACAAGATGCGCTTGGTGGTTGAATTCATGACTTCTTTGGCTCCTTTGAACTGCAGATGGGGTTTTCGATTGATGATGTGTGGTCGGTACGCCGCAACGTCAGACGCAAATGACGTACGAAACGTTTCGCGGCTTGGTTACGGGATGAAAAACAAAGGTGGGAGCCAAATCTTCCGGGGGTGGAGGACAGGCGCGGTCCGCCTGCCCTCCGCTGAATTACACCACGGTCCGTCGTCCGACGATCAGCCGGTAGATGAAGAGCAGTAGCATCGCGCCGATGATCGATCCGATCCATCCGGCGCTTTGCTCGTTACGGCCGAGCAGCGTCGTGGCCAGGAAGCCGCCCACGAACGAGCCGGCGATGCCGAGCAGAATCGTCACGATCCAGCCACCCGGGTCGCGTCCCGGCATGAGGAACTTCGCGATCGCGCCGACGACCAGACCGAATAAGAGCCATCCGATGATGTTCATGTCGATTCCTCCAATTAGCCTGGACAGTTCAGAGCAACGGCAGTGCCAGCCACCGATTTTGCAAGCACTTGAGGATCAATGAGAAAGAT
>Ga0075425_100001690_pt1 | contig 21643 bp, 17 predicted proteins | sample SoiMethybrSBSTD4_FD_75300 | JGI IMG/M metagenome (GOLD analysis project Ga0075425, IMG submission 75300) | Bulk soil microbial communities from a Populus tree surrounding site in Tennessee, USA - Soil MetaG P. TD hybrid SBSTD4 | ecosystem: Environmental > Terrestrial > Soil > Tree plantation... | reverse complement strand
CATAGCGCTTGAGCGCCGGGTCGACCTCGATGTTGTCGTGCCCCGCAAAGGCCAATGCTTGCCAGCACTGGAAAATCGCGGCGACCAAGGCTAGACGCACCCGCGCAATGGTACCGGGTTAATTCATGCCTAGAACTCATGAATACATGAGCGACTCGATTAGGTGGCGTTGTCGCGCGGCGCTTAAATCGACGAGCGGAGCGGCGCATCGCCGACCCGAAGAACACCACAGGAGGAGGAAAAGCCATGTTGAAAGCAGCAGGCAGAGGGCTTGCCTTTGCCGTTTTGGCGGTCGGCGTCTCGAGCGCGCTCGCCGTCAGCCAGAGCGGCGAGCAGAAGAACATGCGGCGCGTCGGGCATGTCGACCTGCAGGGAAGGCCGTCTTACCAGCCGAATTTCATCGAGTATCCGGATGGGCGGGTGATTGCATTCGCCGGCACGCACGGCGGCGCGAAACCGAATCCGCTCAAGGGCGGCGTCGTTGAAAACAACGGCACGGTGATCGTGGACATCACCAATCCGGCGCGCCCGGTCGAGAAATTCCACATCCCGGCTCCCGCCAGCGGGGCGCAGACGCAGTCCGAGCGCGCGTGCCTGGGATCGGACCTGCCGAAGGGCATCCCCGGCAAGGTCTACCTGATGCGCAACGTGCAGACCAACACGCTGTCGGTCTCGGGGTACGAGGTCTGGGACGTCACGGACGTCACCAACCCGAAGCTCGTCGGCCAGATACGCAACCTGCGCAACACCCACAAGCACTGGTGGGAGTGCAAGACCGGCCTTGCGTTCCTGCCCGGCAGCAAAGCGACGCCGCGCTGGCGCCAAGGTCAGTCGATGATCATCGTCGACTGGAGCGATCCGGCGAATCCGATCTATCTGCGCACGCACGGGCTCCCCGGCGGGCAGCCGAGCGGTACGGGGCCCATCCCGCCGTCCCTGCACGGCCCCATCTCGGCGCATGAGCATCCCAATGCCGCGGGCATGCTCGCGCGCGCGGCGAGCGCCGATGACACGATCGGCAATCGCATCTACACGGCATGGGGCGTGGGCGACGACGGCGTGCTGCAGGTGCTGAACCGCAGGAAGCTGCTGCCGCCGCCTTATGGCGACTGGAGCGGCAATCCGGATGATCCAACCAACGATCAGCTCGAGGCGCCGCAGACCTCGATCCTGTGGATGTCCCCGGACCAGGGCGGCCATACCAGCATGCCGGTGTTCGGCCTGAAGCCGAAGAGCTATGCGAACTTCACCGAGTTCCTGACGCGTGACATCGTGTTGCTCGCTTCCGAGTCGACGGCCGACAAGTGCCAGGAAGCGCCGCACTGGAGCTTCGTTGTCGACGTGACGGTGGAGAACTCGATCACGGCGCCGCCGGGAACGCGCCTACCGCCCGCGGGTGTCGACCCCAATGGACCGAGGGTAGAGCAGAACAAGTGGCAGGGACCGATGGTGCTCTCGACCATGTCGGTCGACCCGCGCGCCGGCGAGAAGTATCGCCGGGGCAACTACTGCCTGCGCGGCGCGCGCTTCGGGGTGCACTCGAGCGAAGAAAACTTCCGTAATCCCTACTACGGCCGCTTGAACTTCATCGCTTACTTCACCGGTGGCGTGCGCGTCTGGGACATCCGCGAGCCGCAAGCGCCGGTCGAAGTCGGCTTCTATGTAGCCGAGAGCACGCCACTAACCGCACCGGATGGCTACATGACGAACAACGTCGAGGTGGATAACCGCGGCTTTGTCATCACCGTGGACCGCAACGGCGCGGGGATGGACATCCTCGAGCTGCGCGGCAAGGCGAAGCGCATCGGGCTCGGCCGGGACGACGACGACCGCGACGACCGGGATGACGACTAGCAGCCGGCACATCGGCACGCAAAAGGCGGCCTGCGGGCCGCCTTTTTATTTGCCCGCAGGTGAAGGCGAACAGTGCAACATTCCGCTCAGAACCTACTTAGAATGTCGCCGATGAGGGGCTCACTCGCCCTGTCAGCATTGCTCGCCGCGTTATTGCTTGCTGCAGCTCTCGTCGCGCCGCGGCCGGCGCTCGCGCACGGCGCTGCGCGCCACGAATCGGCCATCGCTGCGGGCGCGGCGCCGGTGCGCACCGAGCAGGCGCAGACGGGCCGAGCAGCGCTTGTTCCGGCTTGTCCGGGCGAGCACGGCGAGTTCTGCACCTGCGGCGGCCCGGCGGCCTGTTCGGGCAGCGGCAAGCTCGCGCTTGCGGCAGCGCCGCTCGCCGTACTCGCGCTGGTTCCCCCGGCGCGCGGCGAACCGCGACGCGAGTCGCTCGCGCGCGCTCCACCGCGCGCCTTCTCTCTCCGCCTCTCTCGCGCCCCTCCGTCGTTCTCCTGAGCGGTAGCACACGTTGACGCCCTGCGGCTGCGCGCCGCGGCGCGTCGCCTTTCACCGCTTTCGGGAGGACGGCAATGAAGCAGCTTTTGCTCGTGGCAGCGCTCGCATCGGCGATTGCCGGCGAGGCCGCCGCGTCGTGCGGCTCGGCGTTCTGCATGGTGAACACCAACTGGAACGTCGAGGGCGCGTGGATCGAGCCGGGTGCGCGCCTCGATCTGCGCTTCGAGTACATCAACCAGGACCAGCCGCGCGCCGGCAGCCGCAAGGTCGGGGTCGGCGAGATCCCGCAGCATCACGACGAGATCCGCACCATCAACCGCAACTGGATCGGCACGTTCGACTATACGTTCAACCAGGACTGGGGCGTGTCGGCCACGCTGCCTTACTCGATCCGCGACCACTCGCACATCCATCACCACATGGGCGAGGATTTGATGGAAACGTGGCACTTCGGCGAAATCGGCGACGCGCGCGTGCTCGGCCGGCGGCAGTGGCACGCCGAGAGCGTGCAGGCCGAGCGGCTGGATTTCTTCGGCGCGACCTTCGGCCTGAAGCTGCCGAGCGGCCGCACCGACGTGCGCAACGCCGACGGCGACCTCGCCGAGCGCACGCTGCAGCCCGGGAGCGGCACGACGGATCTGCTGCTCGGCGGCTATTTCCGCCGCGTGCTCGGCTCGGGCTCCTCGTGGTTCGCCGATGTCCTCTGGCAGCACCCGCTCGACAGCCACGACGAGTTCCGGCCCGGCAATCGCGTGTCGCTCGACGTCGGCTACCGGCGCGAGATGAGCGAGCGGCTCGGCCTCATGCTGCAGCTCAACTTCCTGCATCGCGCACGCGACAGCGGCGACCAGGCCGAGCCGGACGATAGCGGCGGCAAGTTCCTTTTCCTCAGTCCCGGTGTGAGCTACGCGCTCGGCAAGAACCTGCAGCTCTACAGCTTCGTGCAGCTGCCGCTCTACCAGTACGTGAACGGCGTGCAGCTCACCGCCGACTGGGCGTTCGTCGCGGGTGCGAGCCTGCGCTTCTAGCGCGTGCTGTTCGGCGGCGTCATCAGCGCGGGGGGCGTCACCGGCGCGGCGGGCGTCGCAGGCGCGGGCTTGGCGGTGGCGGGTTGCCCCGGCGCGGCCGGCTGCCCCGGCACGACTGCCTGCCCCGGCGCGAGCGGGCTGTAGGTGAACTTCCAGTCGGTATAGGTCTGCGCGGACTCGAAGCCGGCGTCGCGCTGCTTGAAATTGGCGATCTTCAGCGGCTTGTCTTCGGAGAGGCTGTGCACGCCGGCGATGCCGCCGTCGGGCGCCTTGACGATGCCCCACTCGGCGCCGCCGGTGAGCGGATCGGCATACAGGCGCCGCAGGTAGCGCACTGTGCCGGGCTGGCGTGGATCCTTCAGCAGGTCTTCAAGCGCACGCGGGTACTGGTTCTTGCCGGCGAGGTAATAGCGCGTGATCGCCTTGCGGTATTCGTTGCCGACGAAGAGGAGCTGCGTCTCCTTCTCGCGCTTGGCCGCCGTCTCCCAGACTTCGCCGACCAGTGCGAGGCCGGCGGTGATGACGGCAACGATGAAGAGCACCGTGAGATACGTGAAGCCGCGGCTCTTCATCGTCGCCATCGCGCGAACGCCTACGGCACCAGCGCGAAGGAGCGCAGCGCCGAGCCGGTGCCGCCACGGATCCTGAGCGGCGGCACGACCAGCACGAACTCGTACTCCTTCGCGGCGGCGATCTCCTCGAGGAAGTAATTCTCGATGATGTTGATGCCGTTGTCCGCGATCAGCAGCATGTGCACCGGAAACACCTCGAAGGCCGGCGTCCCCGGGTTGACGATCGGCGGGCGCACTTCGAAGGTCAGCGTGTCGTCGCCGACGACCGGCGCGCCGGCCTTCACCAGGAACTTGGCGCCCTCCACGCCGACACCCGCGGCGCTCGCGCCGGCATAGAAGGCCGGGTCGCTCGCGAAGAACTTGCCCCAGCCGGTGCGGATCAGCACCGTGTCGCCACGCCGCAGGCGCACGCCCTGGTCGCTCACGGTTTGCGCGAGGTGCTTATCGGTGATGTTGAAACCGGCGGGCAACGGGTCGGCATTGCCCTGAACGGTGCGCGCGACGTCGAGCAGCACGCCGCGGTTCACCAGTCGCCCGACCGGGTAGTGGTTGATGTCGAGATGCGCGCCGGTGGCGGCCGCATCGCGGCCGATGCCCCGCGGGTCGCTCGTCGACTGGGCGGCGTCGATGCCGCCGAACAGCTTGCCGTTGCGGCCGATGTGGCCGATGGCATCGATCGACGGCGCGCCATGCTGCCCACTGAAGTGCTGTACCTCGGCGGTGAACGAAAGCTTGCCGCCGTCGCCAAACGCACCGCGGGTGTTCTGGTGTGTCGCCTGGAGGTGCATTTCATAGAACGGGTTGACGCTCGCGATCGGCGAGTTCTCGTCCCAGGTCGGCGACAGGTCGAAGATGCGCGCCTTGGTGACCTGGCGGATGAAGCCCTCGTGGCGTCCCTCGTCGTCGGCGAAGGCGCGTCCTGCCATTAATTCGCCGAGCGCAAGCGCGGCAGCGCCCGCCCCGGCAGTCTTGAAGAAACTGCGGCGATTCTCGGCCATACGTGGTACCTCCCCTTACGGTTGAGTGGACTTACAGCTGCGAAAACTCGCGTCCGTCCCGGGTCTTGCCGCTCGCGCCGCTCTTCACGTCGTAGACGCCGCCTTTCTGCGGGTCCTCGGGCTGCACGATGATCCAGGTCTTGTCGCTCTCGGTGACCGGGTCGAGCGGCACGCCGCGCAGGTACTTCTCCGTGGCGAGCGCGTCGAGCGACTCGGGGTACTTGCCCTTGTCGGCGTAGTAGCGCGAGATCGCATCGCGCATCTGGTTCAGGTTCTCGCGCAGCACCGCCTCCTTCGACTTGTCGATGCTGCCGAAGTAGCGCGGCACGGCGAGCGTCAGGAGCAGCGCGATGATGGACAGCACCACCATCAGCTCGATGAGGGTAAACCCCCCGCTCGCGCTGCGCGCTCGCGACCCCCTTAACAGGGGGTCTAAAAGATTCTTCACCATTCTTTGAGCGGGCGGCCGTTCAGGCCGATGAGCGTCGAGCGCGTGAAGACGTCGAAGATGTCGTCGCCTTCGCGCGGATCGTCCGGCGGGCTTTCGTAGCTCCGCTTCCCCCAGGTGTCGGCGTCGGCGAGCGCCGGGTCGGTGGCGAAGGGATCGCGCGGCAGGCGGCGCAGGAAGTAGATGCGCGCCTTCTTCGGGTCCTTCTGGTCCTCGGCGCCGGTGACGAGGTCGTCGAGGCGCTTGGGATAGCCCGATTCGCCGGCGCGCTTGGTGATGCGGCCATCGTCGGAGGCCTGCTTGTACGCGTCCAGCGCCTCGCGGATCTCGCGCAGCGAGCGGCGCAGGTCGGCCTCCTTCGCGCGCTGCACGATCAGCTCGTTGAGCGGCAGGGCCACCGAGGCCAGCACGGCGACGATCGCCACCGTGATGACGAGCTCGATGAGGGTAAAACCCCCCGCTCGCGAAGCTCGCGGCCCCCTTATCAGGGGGCCAAAAACCATCCGTGTCATTGCGGCGCGGGCTTGACCCCGCCGAACGGCACCATCGCGGGCGGCGCGGCGGGCTTCGCCGGCTCCACCAGGGGCGACTCGGCCGGCGACTCGGGCGGCACGGCGCCGCCGGTGATCGGCGGCTGCGCCGAGATTCCCGGGATGATGGGCGGCGCGGCGCCCAGGCGCGGCGTGCCGGTAGAGGCCTCGGTGCCGGCGGCGAACTCGACCGAGGCAGCGTCGGGCCGCGCGAGCGTGCGCGCGAGCCGCGGCGTGATGAGCAGCACGATCTCGGTGCGGTTGTTGTTGTCCAGCGTGTGCGAGAAAAGGCGCCCGGCGATCGGCAGCTCGCCGAGGAACGGCACCCGATCGGCGGCGCGGCGGTCATCCGTGCTGATCAGGCCCGCGAGCACCTGCGTCTCGCCGTCGCGCAGGCGCAGGTTGGTGGCGGCGGTGCGCGTGCCGAGCTGGTAGGTAAGGGTGCCGGAGCTCGACTTCACCGTGTTGGTGATGTTGCTCACCTCGAGGGCGACCTTCATGCTGATCTCGTCGTCGAGCGAGATCAGCGGCTCGACCTCGAGCTTGAGGCCGACGTCGAGGTAGGTGACCGACTCGGAGACGAAGCCGCCGGTCGCGGCCGCGGTGGTGGTGATCACGGGCACGCGGTCGCCGATGTGGATGCGCGCCTTCTCCTTGTTCTTCACCCGGATGCGCGGATTGGCGAGCGTGTTGGCGACGCTGTCCTGCTGCTTGAGCGCGAACAGGAACAGCGGATTGGTAAACGAGAGCTGCACCAGGTCGGAGCTGCGGTTCTGCCACTCGCGCAGCGTGATGGTGCCCGGCGTATTCGCGGCGCCGACCAGGCTGACCGCGAGCGTATCGGGGAACTTGATGCCGAGCTCGAGCAGCTTGGTGCGGTTCACCTCCATCACCTCGACTTCGAGCATCACCTCCGGCTCGGCGAGGTCCTGCGCGGCGATCAGGCGCTCGGCGAGGCGGATCGCCGCCGGCGTGTCCTTGACGACCAGCAGGTTGATCTTCTCGTCGATGAAGATGTCGCGGCTCTTGACCAGCGTGCGGATCATGTTCGCCGTCTGCTTGACGTCGGCGTTCGACAGATAGAAGCCCTTCACCACGAGCTCCTGGTACTCGCGCAGCTTCTGCGGCGTGTTCGGGTAGACGAACACGGTGTTCTCGTTCAGCACCTTGCTTTCGAGCGAGTTGGTGAGCATCGCCATGCGGATGGCGTCCTCGATGGTCGCGTCGCGCAGCGCGATGCTGGTGCGCTGGTCGGTGCGCACGTCGCGGTCGAACACGAAGTTGATGCCGGAGGCGCGCTGCAGCACCTCGAAGACGTTCCTCAGCGTCACCTCGCGCAGATCGAGCGAGATCGGCCGCGCGACGCTCGGCTTGAGCTGCACGGTGGCGATGGCCGGCTTCACCAGCCGCTCGTCGATGACGCGCTGCAGCCGCCGCGCCTCGCGCTGCTGCGGGTTCTCGGTGAGCACCGGGCGCAGCACGTCCTGCGCCTCGCGGTATTTGCCGCCCTTCACGAGCTCGTTGGCCTCGGCAACCTGCACACGGTGGCGCCGGTCGGTCTCGATCTGGATCAGGCCGGCGGCCGCGCGCGGGCTGCTGCGGTCGTGCGACTGCACGCGCTTGTAGAGCGCTTCGGCTTGCTCGTAAAGACCCGTCTGGCGCATGACGTCCGCCTGCGCGAGCCACTGCGCCGAGAGCGTATCGCGCAGCCGGAAATACTCGCGGCGCAGCTCGCGGTCGTCAGGCCGCTGGCGCATTGCCTGCTCGAGCAGCGTCAGCGCCTCGTCACCGCGGCCGGCACCGTAGTACTCGCGCGCCTGATCCAGAGCGCTCGGGTTGCCCGCGCATCCCGCGACGAGTAGAAGGAGCAGCAGCGCTCGTTTCATTGCAATTCTCCTGGCGGTTGCGCGTACAGCGTGAGGCGCACCTGCGCCTCGAGCTGCGTGTCGGCGGCGCGCTTGCGCTCGAAGCGCAGCGCGTCGATCGAGGCGATCGGCATGTCCTTGAGCAGCGCCGACAGGAACTCGCGGAACTGGCCGTAGCTGCCGCGCACCGGCAGCGTCACGCGATAGGCCCAGAGGCCCGTGGTGCGCCGCTCGAGGCGATACTCGCCCTGCGCGAGGTCGAGGCCGGCGCCGCGCGCGAGGCGGTGCAGCCGCTCGACGTGCGCGTTGAGCTGATCGGGCGGCGGGAAAAGCAGATAGAAGCGGCGCAGCTCCTCTGCGCGGCCGTCGACCGAAACCGGCCGGTACGGCGTGCGGCTACGCAAGCGCTCGAGCGCGGCGCGCTGCGCGGCGGCCTCCTCTTGCGCCGGCACGACCGCGTTGACGTAGAACGCGCCTGCGGCGAGCAGGATGCCGAGCGCCACGATCCCGGCGGGGCCGAGGCGGCGCAGCAGGACTTCGAGGCGCGCTTTCACTTGAGCGAGGCCTGCACGGAAAACTGGATCGGCTGCTGCGGCTCGTCACGCTGCACCTGGTGGGAGACCAGCACCACGTTGGCGAGCTCGCGCGCCGTGCCGAGGCGCTTCAGGTAGTCGAACATGGCGTCGCGGTTGCGCGCCTCGGCGGTCAGGCGCAGCACGCCGCGCTCGGCGTCGGGCTGCAGCTGCAGGATCGCCACGTCGCGCGTCGCCGCCTGCTCGATCGCACCGAACAGCGAGCCCCAGGGAAGCGTCAGCTGGCGCACCACCGCCTCCGCGTTCTTCGCCTGCTCCTCGAGCCGCTCTTTCGGCAGGCCGCGCGCCGGCCGCCCCCCCGGCAGCACGAGGCCGGCCTGCGCCTGGAGGCCGCCGAGCTCCTGGCGCACGTCGCGATAGCGCAGCAGCACCTGTGCGCTGACCGCGAGCGCCAGCACGAGCAGCAGCAGGCCCGGCCACACCGGCCGGTGCGGCGGCGCGACGTAGTCGAGCTCGAGTTTCGGGGTCCGGACTATGGCATCCCCGCCCACAGGTGATGCAAGTTCAGTTTCATGGTCTCCCCCTCAGGTCGCAGCGGCGCTGAATTGCCAATACGGATCGTTCGGCGGCGCCTCGGCGCCGGCGAGCAGCACGCGGCGCGTGCTGCCGGCATCGACGCGATAGCGCTCGCGCTCGAGAAGCGCGCGCCACTCGCCCTTCGCATTCTGCACGGCGCGGAAGGCGCCGTCCGCGTGCAGCGCAACGCAGGCGCGATCGGGCTCGGCGATGACCAGCCACGCGCCGCCCGGATGCGGCACGGCGGCGCGCGCGCCGTTGAAGACATGCATCAGCGCCGGCTGCACCGAAACCAGCTTGGCGTTGCTCCCTGCAAAAACCTGCTTGATGGCCGCGATCAGCTCGCCATCCACGGCGCTCGCCAGGCGCGGCTCGCCGCGCCGGCCTTCGCTCGCGCGGTAAAGCCAGCCTTTGGCGCGCTCGCCGTGGATCTTGGCGAAATGATGCCGCAGGTACGCTTCCTCCTCTGCCGGCGTGGCGAGCGCGGCGCTCCACGGCACGAGCGCGTAGCGCACGAAATGGTTCGACAGCACGACGCTGACACGCGCTCGCGGCCAGTCGACGCTTTTCATGGCCTGCAGCGCGCCGTGCCACGGCTCGCTACCGAACGCCGGGTCGCACGGATAGCGCTTTTCGCCGACGGCGAGCTCCGCCGGCGCGAGACGCGCGAGCAGCCGCTTAGGAAACAAAGGTGACACGGTTGATCTCCGCGAGCGTCGTCTCGCCGTTCTTCACCGCCTGGAACGCGGCTTCGCGCAGCATGCGCGTGCCGCCGCGCTGCGCGGCGTCTCTCAGCTGGCGCACCGGCGCGCGCGAGGTGATCAGCTCGCGCAGCTCGTCGTTCAGGATCATGAGCTCGGCGATCGCCTTGCGGCCCTTGTAGCCCGCGCCGCGGCATTCGCGGCAGCCGCGCCCGGTGACGAATTTCCAGCCCGCGACCGCGTGCGGCTCGAGGCCCGATTCCGCCAGCAGCTCGGCGCTCGGCGCGTCGCGCTCCGCGCAGTGCGGGCAGACCAGGCGCACCAGGCGCTGCGCCAGGATCGCGTTCAGCGCCGAGACGAAGCCGTAGAGGTCGACGTTCATGTGCATGAAGCGGCCGATGACGTCGAACACGTTGTTCGCATGCACCGTGGTGAAGACGAGGTGACCCGTGAGCGCCGACTGCACCGCGATGTTCGCCGTCTCCGGATCGCGGATCTCGCCGACCATGATCTTGTCGGGGTCGTGGCGCAGGATCGAGCGCAGGCCGCGCGCGAAGCTGAGCCCCTTCTTCTCGTTCACCGGGATCTGCAGCACGCCGGGGAGCTGGTACTCCACCGGATCCTCGATGGTGACGATCTTGTCCTGGCCGTTATTGATCTCGGTGATCGCGGCGTACAGCGTCGTGGTCTTGCCGCTGCCGGTCGGGCCGGTGACCAGCAGCATGCCGTAGGGCTCGTGGGAGAGGCGCCGCAGGCGCTTGACCTCCTGCGGGTCGAAGCCGAGCGAGTCGAGCGACAGCGTCTGGCGCGTGGTCTCGTAGAGCGACTGCTTGTCGAGCACGCGCAGCACCGCATCCTCGCCGTGGATGCTCGGCATGATCGAGACGCGGAAATCGACCGCGCGCCCGCGCTCGAGCGCCTTGAAGCGCCCGTCCTGCGGCACGCGCCGCTCGGTGATGTCGAGCTCGGCGAGCACTTTCACGCGCGCAATCGCCTGCTCGGCCTGCGTCGGGTCCTGGATCAGCTTCACCTGCGAGAGGATGCCGTCGATGCGGAACTTGATGGCGAGGCCCGCGGGCAGCGTCTCGAGGTGGATGTCGCTCGCGCCGATCATCAGCGCATCGCGCAGCGTCGAGCGCACCAGGCGCACCACCTCGCTCGACTCGTCGCCGATCGCCCGCAGCGAGAGGTCCTCGACGCGGCCGCTGTCGGCCGGGCCGGCAGGCGCCTCCTCTTCCAGCGCGTCGAGCGCGCGCAGCGACTCCTCGTGCCCGGCCAGGAAGGCGACCAGGTCGCCGCGGTGCACCAGGCACCAGCTGAAGGGCTGCGCGATGCGCTCCTCGGCCCAGGCCTGCAGCTCGCCCGAGAACGGGTCGTCGAACGCCAGCACCAGCCGCCCGTCCTCTGCGCGCAGCAGCGCGCAGCCGCGCTGCGAGCACTCCGCGAAGGAGAGCAGGTCGAACTGCGGCGCCGCGCGGCGCAGGCCGGCCATGTCGAGGCGCTCGAGCGAGAGCGTCGCCGCGAGGCGCGCGGTGAAGCTGTCGGGCTCGAGCGCGAGCCCTTCCTCGAGCACGTCGACGACGCGCCGGTGCGCGCTGCGCGCCGCAGCGCGCGCCCGCGCGATGTCGTCTACCGAGATGGTTTCTACGACGGCGCTCATTGCAGGTTGCCCGCGAGCTCGAAAATCGGCATATACATCAGCACGACGATCGCGCCGATGACAAGGCCGATGATCGCCATCAGGATCGGCTCGAACAGGCGCGTGAACCAGTCGACCCAGCGCGCCAGCTCCTCGTCGTGAAACGTCGCGATGCTCTCGAGCATCTCGCCCATGTTGCCGCCCTTCTCGCCTACCGCGATCATGCGCAGCGCCACCGGCGTGGCGAGGCCGTTGGCCTCCATCGACTGCGAGACGTTGCGGCCTTCGGAAATCGCGCGGCTCGCGGCGACCAGCCGCTCGCGCAGCTGCGAGTGCAGGAGCTCGGCGCCCATGTCGAGCGCCGTGACCAGCGGCATGCCGCCGCGCAGCAGCATGCCGATGGTGCGATAGAAGCGCGCGAGCTGGTAGACCTTGAGCCGCTCGCCGATCGCCGGGATGCGCCAGATCGCATCGCCGATCGCCGTGCGCACGCGCGGCAGGCGCAGCGCGTAGACCGCCGCCGCGATGAGCGCCGCGAGCGCGCCAAGCACGAAAGGCGCATGCTGGTGCACCGCCTGTCCCCAGGTGAGCAGCAGCCGCGAGAACAGCGGCAGGTCGGTGCCGCGGTCCTGGTAGATGTGGCCAAAGCGCGGCACCACATACAAGAGCAGGAACAGCGACACGAGGCCGCCCACGCTGATCAGGAGCGCCGGGTAGATCAGCGCATTGATCACGCGCTTCTTGATCGCTTCGAGCTGCCCGGCATACGCGACGTAGCGCGCGAGCGCCGGCGCGAGGTCGCTGGTTTTCTCGGCCGCCTTGACGGTGGCGACGTAGAGCGCGGAAAAGGCGTCGGGAAATTCCTGCAGCGCGGCGGAGAGCGGCTGGCCCTGGCGCAGCACCGCGGCGAGGCGCTCGAGGATGCCGCGAAAGTCGTTGCGCCGCTCCTTCTGCGCGAGCGTCTCGATCGCTTCGACCAGCGGCAGGCCCGCGGCGATCAGCACGCGCAGCTCCTGCGAAAAGAGCGCCACCGGGAAGCGCTCGGCGCCGCGCTGCCAGGGCAGCCGTACGCCGTGGCGCTGGCGCACCGAAAGCACGGTGTAGCCGCGCCCCTCGATGGTCCTTACGGCGCTCGTCTCGTCGGGCGCCTGGAAATCGAGCGCTTCGACCTCGCCGGTCGGCCCGATGGCTTTTAGTTCGAACCGCATCAGTGATTGGTAATGTCGGCGTTCTCGCCGGTCCCGCCGGGCTGGCCGTCCTTGCCGTAGGAGACGAGGTCGAAGTCGCCGCCTTTCTCGCCCGGCATCTTGTAGATGTAGGGCCGGCTCCAGGGATCGAGCGGCACGTCCTTGCGCAGGTACGGGCCGCCCCACTTCGGCTCGTTCTGCGGCCGCTGCACCAGCGCCACCAGCCCGAGCTCGGTGCTCGGATAGTGGCCGGTGTCGAGCCGATACTGATCGAGCGCCTTCTCGAGCGCATCGATCTGCGCCTTGGCGACGTTGATCTCCGATTTCCCCACCTGGCCGAAGTAGCGCGGCGCGACAAAGCCGGCCAGCAGCCCGATGATCAGGACGACCACCAGCAATTCGAGCAACGTAAAGCCGGCCACGGGCCGGCGAACCCGAGTCTCTTTGGGACTCATGGCTTTACCTCCGGTTTTCCTATGTTACTTCGACTTTCGGCGCCAAAAACGGCCGCGCGACCGCATACACGGGATTGACGACGAGCGGCGGCAAGGTATAAACGCCTTAGGTCGCTTTTACAACGTTGCGCGCTCGGCATTGCCGCGGCCGCGCTGCTTTTTCGTCATCGCACACACGGCGTCGGCACAACCGGTGACTGGCTGCCCGCCTGGCCAAGCCATGCAGTCGTCCGATCCTAGCGGAAAACGTATTACGTGCGTCGCGATCCCGGACGTCAGCGGCCTGCAAGGCCAGCTTAATGCCAAAACGGCGGCGCGCGCTACCGCGGACACGCAGCTTCAGAACGCCCTCGGCGCTGAAGCCGCCTCGCGCATCGGCGGCCGCGCGCAACACTGCCATCGGTGACCTGCGCAACGCGGTCATCGAGTCGAGCATCGTCGGCACCTACGCGTTCAGCGGGCCGGTCGTCTGCCTCAACTCGAGCCATCTTCTACACGTCGACCAACGGCGTGGGCATCGGCTTCAACGTGGCGCCGCCGAATCCGAGCGGCGGCGTGAACGTCTCGGTGCAGCGCCAGCTTCACCTGGCAAATCGTGGACCGTCATCACCGAGGACACCATCTGCCGCCGGGCCAACCCGGCACGCCGAACTCCAACTTCCGTATTTGCGGGCGCCACAGGGTCCTGACGAAGTTGTAGCGCGCTTCATCGGAACAAAAAGAAAGGCGGCCCGCGGGCCGCCTTTTCGACGCCTGAGACGCGGCTCTGCTAATCCCGGTCGCGATGGTCCGCGCGAACCTGGCCGCGGATTTCGCCGCCTGGCGAGAGATTGCTGTGGACATTCACATACGCGACGCCGGCTCGAATCGCCTCGATGACTTCGTTCAGCTCGCCGGTCTTGATTTGCTGACCATTGACGAGCGTCTGGACGTTCTCCGGCCGCCAAGTGCCGGTGAAATGCCCGTCCGGCGACGTGCACACATTCGTGTTCCCCGAATTAGCAGGCGCCGGGTTGGTTGCGGTTCCGCAGATCCACAAGACGATGCCGCCATTCACGCTGCGCTGGCCGACGTGCATGTGCGACTGCGTCACCGTGCCCTGCATGCCCGTATACGTGATTTCAAAGTCGATGGCGTCGCCGTTCCGATTGATGACTGCCTCGAAGGTGCCGCCCGCTTCCGTGGATACGACTGGCACTTCTTGGAAGCCCATGAGTCTCGCGCGCACCTTGTCATCGGCGCTCGCCATGTTTGTTACAAACAGCGCGCCGAGGGCGGCCGCAATAGCAAGTTTCTTCATGCTGTTCCTCCTCTAACCTGCACCTTGGGTGGTGCCTGCGGCGAACACCACCATGACGGCCTTATTCCATGCCGCGGCCGCAAAGAAAAGCGCCCCTTCAAGCAGCGAGCGGGCGCTCGCTCGACAACTATCATTCGTCCTGATCGCGATCGTCCTCCTCACGCCCCCGGCGTTCCACCTTGAGATCGACGCGCCTGGCGGCGCTCGGCACGCCGTTACGGTCGACCACGAACAGCATGTAAATTCCCGGCACCGCCTGCCCCGGCAGCTTCGGCGCCGTGACGCGCAGTTCGCCGCTACCGTCGTCCTCTTTCTGCCGGAACGCGAGCTTCACGTAGCGGTCCCCGGTCGTCAGGCTGTGCGTGTTGTGGTCGCTCCGCAGGAGCGCCACCGAAGCGATCTCGCGCGCGTCGCCTGCCACCTCGAGGTCGAAGTGCCCGCGGTACGAGATCCTTCGCGGCGCGCCTTTGATCACCGGACGAGCCGCACGGCTGCCGTCCTGCTTGAAGAGGTAAGGCGGCGAGAACACCTGGCCGACCGGAACGCCGACGTCCGGGTCGCCGCGCGGCAAAACGCCGGCGTACGAGGTCATCAGCGGAAACGACGGGTCGTCGGGCCGCACCAGCGCCTCGCGGTTTTCCCCGGCGAAGAACACCGTGGCATCGGGCAGCAGCGTCGCGGTGCCGTGCAAGCCGCGCGACACCGTGGTCTTGCCGAGCTTGGCGACGGCCCCGGTCGCGGGGTCGAACATCTGGAAATGCAGGCCCTCGCGCTCCTCGTAGGTGCACGGCCGCCCGTCGACGTTGCACGCCGGCGAACGGTTGATGCCCTGGCCGATCAGCACCTTGCCATTGGGGAGGAGCACCGCCTTGGTGGTGGCAAGCGGCTGCAGGATGGTGCCGACCTTGCGCCAGCGCGGCCGCGGCTCGGCGAAATCGATGCTCTCGACGGTTCCGGTCTGATTGCCGCTCGCGTCCTGTCCCGAGATCAGGAACCACTGGTGCGACACGGTGTGGCCGTCCCTATCGATCTCGATCAGGCTCGCGGTCGGGCAGCAGTACGGCCTTACTTCGGAAGCGGTGTCGAGCAGCGTCCAGTGGTTTTTGGCCGGGACATCGCGATTCGGATCCCTGAGCGCGGCGAGCACGTCCAGGCACCAGGTCGTCCCTTTCGTGAAGTTGGGGGTGCCCCCGCCGATGCCGAACTTGGCGCCTCCCGGAATCGCCTCGGTGCCGTAGTCCATCTCGCCGTCGAAGGTGCAAACCTTCCAGTCGTCGCGGCGCGGGCCGGTCTGGACCACCTCGAGCTGCGGATAGAGCGGGAATGCCATGCGGGCATTCTCGAGCGCGATGTTGCGATCGGTCTTCGGGTCGTACACCTCGGGCACGACCTGGTTGACGCGCGAGGCCGTGAAGGCGGTGTCGGTCTGCGGCACGTTCTGCCGTCCTTTCGCGACGCGGTTCGGATCCGGACCGACGGCGTTGTTCTGGTCGAAGCCGCCCGCCACCAGGATCATATCGTTCGGCAGCGCAACCGCCGACGGATACCAGCGGCCGTACTTCTGGTCCGAAGGCTCCGAGGGCTGGGTGCTCTGCTGGTCGCGCGGATCGCAGCCCTCGTAGAACTGGGCATCGGGGTTGCGCGCGAAGAGCTGCAGCCCGAAGGGGTCCCGGGTCCAGTTCGCGCGCGTGCATGGCTCGCGCCGCTTCACCCACGTCTCGGTATTCGGGTCAAAGATGTTGACCTTGTAGAGGCCATTGTCGCTCTGCATGTCGTGGCCGCCGAAGACATAGACCCGTCCGTCGGATAGCGTGGTCCGCGCATTGCAATACATGTTGTAGAACACGCCCTTCGAATGACCATTCTCCGCAAAGGCGGCGCGGTTCATCGCGAAGTCGGCTTCGTCGAGCAGCGCCGTATGGAATTTGCCGCTCGTCTTGAAGGCATCGGGATGGTTGATGTCGAAGAGAAGCTGCCTCTCCATCGTGCGGTTCGCCCGGATGCGGGTCGGCACGCTTTGGCTGAGGCCTTGACGCATCAGGTATGCGCCATAGGTCAGCCGCTGAAACGAGTCGTCTGCGTTGCGGTTCATGCCCAGGCCAAGGAATGGATCAAAGCCGTGCAGCACGTCGCGCAAGGAAGAATTGAACTGGTTGCCGGCCGTAGTGAACGCGCCACGCGCGATCGCGAGATCGACGATCGCCGGGTCCGCCATGTCGTTCGGCGTGTACTCGGAAAACCTGCTGTGAAACAGGATCTTCGGCGTCTGCGAAGCGCTCTTCCACACGAGACCCATGTGGACCGCCTCCGCGCTCTGCATGGGAATCAGCGGTGAAGCCTGTCCGCATTGCGCCGGCGGGCAGTTCGCATTCGGATCGGGGAATGCGCCTTGCGCAACGGCGTCCAGCCACGCAAAGCACGACAGGGTGCAGGCAAATCCGACCGAGAAACCGATCTTTTTCATGCTCCGTCCTCCTCAATTTTGGTTGGTCGATTCACCGTCCTCAAAGAGCGGACGAAAAGACAAAAGAGGAAGATCGTTGTTTCTTCAGCGCATCAAGCGCGCGAGCGCACATCGGCGCGCGCCGGCGGCGAACAACTGCTCGGACCTCCTCCTCAGTCGGTAAACCCATTCCGAGCGCGGAATATTCCTGACCGGAAGATGACAAAAAAACGCCCGCTCGAATTCGAGCGGGCGTTCGCAAAAAGGCAGTCTTTAAAGGCCGCTAGGGTCGGTGCATTTGGGCGGCGTCCCAACGAACGAGTTGCAAAGGACGTTGCTATCGGCCGCCTGTTGCACGAGCTGAACCCAGTCGTCCGTCACGCCCGCCGGCAGGTTGGTCGTGCATTTCGCGCCCATGCCCTTGGCAGTAGCGCCGGCGTTGAGATAACCCTGGCAGGCAGCGTTGTTCGCGGCTGCCTTGACAGCAGCGACATAGCCCTTGTGGTCGCCGTAGCGCTCTTGCAGCGACTTGCGAGGATCGCCGGGCGCGCGGTCGGCGGGCGTCTTCGCGAACGGCACCATGCCGCCGATGTAGTCGCACACCTGGCCGGCATGGAACGGACGGCCGTCATATTGCGCGCTGCCGGGGCCGGCGGTGATGTTCCAGCCCAGGTACGTTCCGAGCGGCGCGTCGCGCAGCACGGTGGGCACCCCGCCAAGCTCGTTACCGTCGGCGTCGACCTTCGGCACCATCATCTTGATCACGCCAAGGATCGCCGGCGGAATCTGGTTCGGGTTGCCGGTGGCGTTGAAGTGGTCGAATTCCGAGCCCCAGTCGTAATCGAAGATCGGGAAGATGAAGTTCTCCGGCGCGAAGATCGAGTCCGGAATCCCCGGCACGCCGCTCGGGAAGCCCATCGCGCTCTTCGTCGCCTCGACGAGCGTGCGCTCGGCGTTCGGGCCGCGCATCAGCGGCCATTTGCTCGGCGGCGGCGGCGTGCCGTTCATCACCCAGTCGCGCAGCGCGACGCGCACACGATTGACGAGTGCGGTCGAGGGCACCGGATTCGCGCGCAGCGCGCCGCGGCCCCAGTTGTTGCCCGGGCAGTTCACGCCGGTGTCGGGTGGGTTCTGGTCCATCGCGCCGTTGCCGCCGCCGTGCGTGGAGCTCGGCAGGTAATAGCGCCGGACGTTATCCGGAAGCGGGATGTCGTTCTTCGGATCGGTGCCGACCCAGGAGGGCGTCATCTTCAGTGCAAACACTTCGGCGCCGCCGAACGTCTCGACGATCTTCGGGCACGTATTGCTGATGTTGCAGCGATCGAGGATGCCGCCCGGATGGATGTTGCGCGCGCGGTCCGGGAAGCTGTGCCACCACTGCGGGCCTTCGCTGCCCATCTGGTAGAGCTCGAGCACGCCGTCCGGTTGTCCCCAGCGCGAATTGTTCGCCACCCGGCGACCGGCGATGAGCGGCCACGCGCCTTCGTGCACGATGCGGCCCGCCTCGTCCTCGTTCATGCCGAGGAAGATGTAGTGGCGCGTGAAGTTGCCCGACTGCGACACGCCGCGGATGATTTCCGACTGGATCTTGCCGGCCACCGGATTGGCGGTACCGAAGTCGTCCGTCGCTTCATACTTGAAGAACGATCCGAGGTCGCGGAAGGCCGCGGTGCCGGCGCCGAGCACGTACGGGTCCTTCGCGGTATAGATGAGTTGGTAGAGCTTTGCGGGATCGAAGCTGCGCTTGGCCGGGTCGAGGCACACGCGCACCGGCAGGCTGGTCGGTGAGCCGGGCGCGGCGAACGTTGCGCTCGCGCCATAGCAGAACTTCCAGTCGCCGTTCGGGATCGTCTCGCCTTCGGTGACGACGCCGTTGATCGTCTCGCTGAGATGCACCTTCAGCAGCGCGTCGCTGTTGTTCGACGAGTCCTTGGGGAAATACGGCACCGGGTTGCCCATCACGTTGAGCGGCGCGTTCCCGCCGCCGCGATTGATGATGCGCGCGAGCACGCTGCCGGTGACTCCGCTGACCACCGGCGTCTTCACGTAGTGGTTGCGAAAGACCGGGGCTGCACAAGTGCCCGTGTACGGAGGCAGGCAATCGACGTTCGCCGGCACCGTCGTTCCGCCCGCGTTGTCGCCCTGCCATCCCGAAAGGAGCTGCACGTCGTTCGCGGCGCGGGAATCCACCGGGAAGCCGACGTCGCCGCCGCGGTTCGGCACGTCGTGCCACATCACGCCGCTCGGGGCGCCGGCGGAATCGACCGGCTTGCGGATGATGAAGCTGGCGATATAGCGCGCCTTGCCGTCCGAGCCTGCTGCCGCCTTGAGGTCGGTGATGAGCTCGTTGTGCGGATCGCCGGCGCTGAGCTCGCCGAAGGCGCGTCCCGTGATCTCCCGGTAGCGCGCATCGGTTTGCGTGCACGCGCCGGCCGAGTTGCGGGCCACGCAAAGCGGCGTGACGTCGCTGTCGATCACGATGCGCGTCACACGCGCCTGGGAACCGGGCACCCATGCCGCGAGTGCGACGGCAACGCACGCCGTCAGTGTCTTAACGGGACTGCGTAACATTATTCATCCTCCTCTTCATCGTCTTCATCGCCTTCATGATGTCGGCCGCGGGACGGCTGGCAATGACGGAAGGTCTCCGCGGTCGAAACCGGATGCGTCGCCGCCGGCACGCCGAGATCGGCGCCGCGGGATACGAGGCGATTCAGCTCCGGCTGCGCGTCTTCGCAAAGCATCAGCCGCTTGGCGATTAGGCGGTCGATCGCGGCCACGACCTTCGTGTAATAGACGTCGAAACTCGCATAACGCTCAGCGACCGAGGGACGCGGATCCGGCGGGTTGGTGGCGAAACGCTCGGCCTGGCTCTTCTTGAACGGGATGAACTGACCCGCCGCCTCGCAGCCGTCGTTTGCCTGCGGACCGGCACGCAGCGCCCAGCCGGTGTAAGTCGCAAGCGGCACGGTGACGTCGGGCAGCCGCACGCCGGCGACTTCGTTGCCGTCACTGTCGGTCTTCGAGACGTAGCTCGGATAGATCGGCCCGTTCGCCGGGTTGTCTTCGAAGGGCGGCGTGATCACCGGCGGATTGATACTCGCGATGCCGGTCTGGTAGAAGTTCGGGCCGTAGTCGAAGAGATAACGCGTCGTCTTCAAACCGCTGTAGGTCACGCCCGGGATATTCGGGAAGCCGACAGCGGACTGCGCCGGCGAGACGAGCGTGCCGTCCTCGAAAGTCGGCACGCGGCTGCGCGGAGGCCTGACGTGGTGTGTCGACCACTCGTCTAGCGCGACCCACAGCGCGCGCTGGATCGGCGCGGAGTTGAGCGGGTTCTGCAGTTGCTGGCAGGCGCCCTTGCCCGGAGGATAGGCCGCGCTGCCGTGCTGGTGGCTCGAGATCAGGTAATTGCGCGCGAACGGCGAGTCGTGAAGGTCGCGCCGGCCGGCCGGATCGGTATGCAGGAGCGACGCCGCTTTCACCCAGTACTCGTTCGCCGAGTAGATCTCCATGGCGAGCGGGCAGGTGTCGCTCTCCTCGCAGCGCCTGTAGCGGCTGTCGGTCTTGCGCGTGATGTGATCGTGCGTCATCACGTTGGCGAACGGGAACCGGCCTTCGATGTAGAGATGGTCCTGGCGGTTGCGCTCGGTGCGGCCGGGCTGCGAGAAGCGGTAGTTCATGTTGATGCCGTCGCCCGCGGCGATCCACTGCAGAAGACCATCGAACACTTTGCCGCCGTTCTCCGCTTCGTTGAAGCCGAGATGGCGGAAGTCGTTCAACAGGCGGCCGGGCTGCGACACCACGTCGGTGTAGACGCGCCGGATGTCGCCCGCAAGCGGGTTCGCCGCGCCACTGTCGTCCTGCCTCGCGTGGCGCAGCCACGCCACGAAGTCGCGGATCGCCGCGAAGCCGATGCCGTTCACCGTCGGATCCTTTGCCGTGTAGGTGAACTCGTAGATGTCGTTCGCGACGTAGTTGCCGCTGTTGAGCTTCACCGACCAGCCGGTGACGCCGGAGGCGTAGTTCCAGTCGCTCGCCGGCACGGGCGCCGGCGCGTCGTCCAAATGCACGCGATGCGTGAGCTTCGCCGTCGCCTTGTCGTTCGGATCGGCGGGCGGATAGTTCAGCGGCAGCGAGTTGGTTGCGCCGCCGGTCACGAAATACTCATAGCTCGGGCCGGTAATCGTGCCCGTCGGATTGGCCGCCGTCGGTGCGGCGTGCGCCACCGGCAGCGTGATGGTCGTCGGCGAAGTCGCCGTCTTGGTCGTGTTCTTGCCCGCGGCGAAATCCCAACCGCTCCAAACCATGGTGTAGCCGCGCGGCATGAGAAACGCATTGGCGAGCGTGGCCGCATCGGTGACGGAGCCCGGGTCGTTGCCGGCCGGCATACGCCCGAAGGTGCCCCACAGCTTCGTGCCGCGGTTCGGCGGCTCGTACATCACCTTGTGCGCGCCGTTCGCGAGATTGATCGGCTTCAGGATGTAGAAGTCGAACGAATACTCGACGTTGCCGTTGCTGTTCCTCGGCGCAAGTCCGATATCGACAATGACGGCGTTCTGCGGATCGCTCGGATTGAGCTCGCCGTACGCCGTGCCGAGAATCTTTTCGTACTGCCCGACGCCGGGCCACGAATAGCCGCCGAAAGCCGGGCTTTGTGAAAGCGTCTTATCGACCACGACCTTGGTGATGCGCGCCTCGGCGTGCGGAACGGCGAATGCCATGCCCGCTGCGAGCGCGAGCAGCGTGCTCGACTTCATGGAATCTCCCCCTCGTAGTGGTGCAGCGCGATTATGGGCAGCCGGAAAAAGCAATTCATGAAATCACCGAATGAATCGATGAGCACCGCGAATGGATCGAGCAAGGAGCAAGAAGCACGCTCAGCGCGATGCGGATACGCGCCCGCAGCCCCCCGAGGTCACCCTGCGGAATACCGCTCGGCAGGTCGCGCGCAAGCCTCGGCACGGCCATCGCGCCCCCAACTTTTCAGCGCAGGCACGCCAGAGCGTTGATCCC
>Ga0075425_100001689_pt1 | contig 21644 bp, 22 predicted proteins | sample SoiMethybrSBSTD4_FD_75300 | JGI IMG/M metagenome (GOLD analysis project Ga0075425, IMG submission 75300) | Bulk soil microbial communities from a Populus tree surrounding site in Tennessee, USA - Soil MetaG P. TD hybrid SBSTD4 | ecosystem: Environmental > Terrestrial > Soil > Tree plantation... | reverse complement strand
CGACGACAACATCAAGGACGTCGACTACGCGTTCGATCCGACGCTCAACGGAACGCTGGTCTACGACTACGGCGATCTCGCGACGAGCTACGCGATGACGCTGCTGTCGAACAGCGGCGCACAGCACAAGGTCACTGTCTCGAGCATCCACATGGGCAGCACGATCACCACCGAGAGCGACGGCACCGAGAGCCCGACCGCATCGGCCGACGGCGGCGACGACGGCGTCACGCTGGTCAGCACGACCTTCGGCATGGGCGGCGCCGCCATCGTCAACGTCAATGCATCGGCCGCGGGCTGGGTCGTTGCGTGGCTCGACTTCAACGGCGACGGCGACTTCGACGACGCCAACGAAAAGATCATCGATCAGGCTGTGACCGCCGGCGACAACCAGCTCTGGTTCACCGTCTCGAACACGATCCCCAACGGTCTGACCGACTTCTTCTCGCGCTTCCGCATCTATCCGGCGCGCCCGCAGATCGTGGCCAGCACCGGACCGGGACTCGATTCGAACTTTCAGCGCATGAGCGGCGAGGTCGAGGACTACGTCTTCTCCGTCTCCGTCTCACCGACGCTCGTGAAGATTCGCAAGCTCGATGCGGTCCAGTCGAAGAACAACGTCACGGTCATGTGGCAGACCTCGTATGAAACCGACAACGCCGGCTTCCACGTCTGGCGCAGCGGTTCCGACGGCGTGAAGACGAAGCTCAATGCGGCGCTCATCACCGGCTCCGCGTTCCTCACGTCGAACGGCCGCAAGACCGATCATCCGTACAGCTATCGATTCGTCGACAAGGCGCCGCTCAGCGGGTTCGCGCAGTACTGGGTCGAGGACGTCGACCTGCACGGCACGCACACGATGAACGGACCGGTCACGCCGACCACGTCGACGTCCGACGTGCCTGGCTCCGGCGTCACGACCGATCCCGATGCGACTCTCGGATCCGTCGGCGGCGTCTTCACGACCGAAGCCGGCATGGGCGTCAACGTGCCCGAGCCGGCCGCACCCGCGGCGGCGCAACTCGCCGAGCAGTGGCAGCTCGCATCGGTGCCCGCGGTGAAGGTCATCGTCACGAAGCCGGGCTGGTACCGCGTCACGAAGGCCGAGCTCAGCGCGGCCGGATTCGACGCCGGCACGAACGGCAAACAGCTCGCGGTCTGGAGCGACGGCATCGAGATTCCGGTGTACGTCAACGCGAAGAACGAAGCGAAGTTCGACGCAACGGACTCGATCGAATTCTTCGGCCGCGGCATCGACATCCCGAGCACGGGCGGCCGCGTCTACTACATCACCGCGCGCAAAGGCTCCGGCCTGCGCGTGAAGACCACCGGCAACCGCGGCAACAGCGGATCGCCCGCGCCCGCGACGTTCCCGTACACCTTCACGCGCTTCGAGCGCTTCGAATACTTCCCTGCGCTCGTGACCAACGGCGACAACGCCAACTTCTTCGGATCCGCGATCGGAACGTGGGGCGTCGAGCAGTCGATGTCCGTCACGAACCCCGATCGGACCGGCACAGCGAAGCTCGAGACCGTGATCCAGGGCGCGACCGATTGGCTGCAGCACGTCGCCGAGGTGAAGCTCAATGGCACGACGATCGGCGAGATTCACATCGGCCCGATCGAGCGCCATGTCGAAACGCTCGAGTTCCCGGCCAGTCTCCTCGTCCCGGGCAACAACACGCTCTACTTCGTCGCGACGAACAGCGATGACGACATCAGTCTCATCGAGTCGCTGAAGCTCAACTACGCGCACACGCTGCGCGCCGACAACGACGCGCTGACGCTGAGCGTCGCGCCGGGAACCGCGGTCACCATCACCGGCTTCACGAACGACAAGGTTCGCGTCGTCGACGTGACCAACCCGAGCGCGCCGGACTTCATCGACGCGAACGTCGGCAACGCGGCCGACGGCAGCAAGCAGGTCTCGTTCGTCACGACGAATCAGGGCAACGCCGCGCGCACGATCTTCGCGTTCGCCGACAACCGCGTGATGCCGGTCGCGCAGGTGGTTTGGAACGAGCCCTCGACGTGGAACGCAACGTCGAACGGCGCGAACCTCGTCATCATCACCAACAAGCAGTTCATCGCGGCGGCGAACGCGCTGAAAGCAGCGCGCGTCGCGCAGGGCATCTCCACGGCGGTCGTCGACGTGCAGAACGTCTACGACGAGTTCTCCTTCGGGCATCACTCGCCGCAGGCCATCCGCGACTTCCTCTATCGCGCGTACACGACGTGGACGGTGAAGCCGCACTACGCGATCCTCCTCGGCGATGCGAGCTTCGACCCGCGTAATTACATGAACATGGGCAGCTTCGACTACGTGCCGTCGAAGGAGATCCCGACGTACTGGACGAAGACGGCCTCCGACGACTGGTTCGCCGACTTCGCCGGCTCGGGTGTTCCGGCCATCGCCATCGGACGCATTCCGGTGCGCACGGCCGCCGAGGCGACGGCGACGATCAACAAGCTCGTCGCGCGCACCGGACCTCCGACCGATGCGTGGGCGAAGAACGTCGAGATCATCTCGGCCGGCATCGACGGCTACAACTTCGGCCGCGCCGCCGATCTCCTCGCGGAGGCGATTCCGAAGAGCTACACCGTCGATCGCATTCGCATGGATCAGACGCCGTCGCCGGCGAGCGCGATCGACGCGGCATTCGATCGCGGCTCGGTCCTCACGACCTACCTCGGCCACGGTTCAGTCGAGATGTGGGGCTGGTTCGGCTACACGGCCGGCGAGGCCTCGGCACTCACGAATTCGAATCGTCTGCCGTTCGTGCTCGCGATGACGTGCGGCAACGGATACTTCCAGAACGTCTGGGCGTACACGATGGCCGAGGCGATGCTGAACAACCCGAACGGCGGCGCGATCGGCGTGCTCGCCTCGTCGGCGCTCACGAATCCGTCCGGTCAGGTAACCCTCGCGGGCGAGTTCGATCGCCTGGTCTTCGGCTCATCGCCGATGACAGTCGGCGACGCGGTCCTGAAAGCGAAGGAAGCGACTCGCGATCAGGACGTGCGCCGCACGTTCATCCTCTTCGGCGATCCGACGATCCGTCTGAAGTGAGTCTCGCAGCCGGCGCGCTTCTACGGCGCGCCGGCTTTCACCGCGCCTTCCTTCTCCTCCAAAACGCGTACGCCGGCAGTCCCGCCGCAAGGATCGCGAATCCGATGATCGCGTTCATCGGCGCGCGCGCGACGGCGCCCGCGACGACGAGCCAGCAGGCCGCGGTGAAGAGGAGCGTCGTGAACGGGTGGCCGGGCGTGCGGAATTCGGCGGACGCGGTTTTGCGGCGGAAGAGGAACAGCGCGATGCCGGTCAGTCCGAAGAAGATGAAGTCGACCGAGACGACGTAGTTGAGGATCTGATCGTACGTGCCGGTGAGCGCGATGACGATTGCGACGAGGCCCTGCAGCGCGACGGCGACGACCGGTACGCGCGTCTTGTCATCGACCTTGCCGACGGCGCGGAAGAAGAGACCGTCCGCAGCCATCGCGTAGTAGACGCGCGGCGCGGTGAGCATGCTCTGGCTGAGGAAGCCGAGCGTCGAGATGGCGATCCCCGCGGCGATCAGCGTCCCGCCGCGCGAGCCGATCGCGGCGCGCATCACCGCCGATGCCGGCGTCTCCGTCGCGGCTAGTCCGTTCGCGCTCAGCGCGCCGACGCAGACGACGTTGACGCCGACGTAGATCGCGATCACGCCGGCCACGCCCGCGAGCAGACCGATCGCGAGATCGCGCTTCGGACGCACGAGCTCACCGGACATGAAGCTCGCGGTCTGCCATCCGCCGTACGCGAACATCACCGGCGTCATCGCCGCGGCGAAGCGCATCAGCAGATTTCCTTCGCCGTCGCCGGTGGGCGTCAGCGAGAGATTCGATCCGCGCGCGATCGCCGCGCCCGCGACGAGCAGCATCACGATCGCGGCGAGCTTCATCAGCATCAGCGCCGACTGCGTGTTCGATCCCGCACGCACCCCTCGGCAGTTGATGATCGTGAGGACGAGCAGCGCCGCGGTGGCGATCACGCCGTCCGGCCACGTGACGCCCGTCAGCTCCTTCGCGTAGCGCGCGAACGTGACCGACACCGCCGCCATGCCGCCGGTCTGAATCACGAGCAGCAGGCCCCAGCCGTAGAGAAACGCGAGCGCCGGATGGTAGGCGTCCCGCAAATACGCGTACTGCCCGCCCACTTCGGGACGCAGCGCCGCGAGCTCCGCGTACACGAACGCGCCGAGCAGCGCGATCGCGCCGCCGGCGAGCCACGCGCCGAGGATCAGCGCGGGCGAATGCACCTGCAGCGCGACGTTATGCGGGTTGATGAAGATGCCCGAGCCGATGATCCCGCCCATCACGATCATCGTCGCGTCGAATGCGTTGAGCCGCCGCGCCAGCGTGGTCATGCGCGTCAGTGTAGAGGAGTCGTTGGGGTCATCGTTGGGGTCACATCTGGAAAACGAACTTCGTGTCTACATCGGTTGACCGCGAAGTTCGTTTTCCAGATGTGACCCCGCCGTGATCGCGTTCCTGAGGCGGTGAGCCGAGGGCGCGACGTGCTCCAGCGCATCGACCTCGTGCGCGTCAACGATCGCATCCTGAACGCCGCGGGTCTGTTGTTGCCCTTCGAGCTTCGCTCCCTGGATGCGATCCACCTCGCCACCGCGCAGGAGCTCGGTCACGACTTGAAAGTGCTTGTCACCTACGAAAGGATGGCCGCTGCCGCCAGACAACTCGGATACAGGACCTTCCAGCCGCGTTGAGTGTCGTTGGGGTCACATCTGGAAAACGAACTTCGCGTCTACACCGGTTGACCGCGAAGTTCGTTTTCCAGATGTGACCCCGCCGTGATCCAGTCCGGATCTCCCCCCCGTGCGATCATCTCCCCCATGCCTTCAGCGCGCTTCCGCGCCACTCTGCTCTCCGGCCACAAGGGAGTTGCGTGCGAAGTGCCGTTCGATCCGGCGGAGCGGTGGTCGCTTCCGGTCGTGACGATCGGACCGCGCCGGCGCGGCGTCGAGGTGGCGGCAACGCTCGACGACGTCTCGTTCGATTCCGCGGTCGTCGCGCGGTCGCGGCGGCACTGGCTGCTCGTCGATGACTCGGTGCTGCAACGCAGCGGCAGGAAGGAGGGCGACGCGGTCTCCATCGTTCTCGCTCCGCGCGGTGCGCCATCGAAACACCCGATGAAGACGCCGGCGAGCCAGGCTGCGAGCGCGCTGGAGCGTCTGCGCGCCATCTGCCAGCCGTTGCCGGAGTCGTACGAAAAGATTGCGTGGGGCTCGCCGACGTTCCGCGCCGGCGTGAAGGGAAAGATCTACGCGATGTTCTCCGACGATCATCACGGCGACGGCCGCGTCGCGGTCCTCTGTCCCGCGCCCGAGGGTGTGCAGCGCGAGCTCGTCGGCTCCGATCCTGAAGTTTTCTTCGTGCCGCCGTACGTCGGACCTGCAGGATGGATCGGGATTCGCCTCGATCGGAAAATCGCCGACGGCGCGCTGACCGCCTTCCTCGAGCAGGCGTATCGGATGGTCGCGGCGCCGCGTTTGCGTGAGCGATTGAAGAGTTAATCGCGCCGCAGCACGACCACCGTCAGATCGTCATCGACGCGGCGCGCGGATCCGAGGGCGCGGCTCGCGAGCTCGCGCGCGGTCATGTGCATGCCGTGCAGCGCATCACGCAGACCGCACACGCCGAGCTCCTCGCCGTTCGCGCGCGACTCGATCAGGCCGTCGCTGTAGAGAACGATCGCCTCGCCGCGATCGAGATGATGCGTCGACGACGACCACTCCGGCTGCACGAGGATGCCCGCCACGGGACCGGTCGACGCAAGCTCCTCGATCGCGCCGCTCGTGCGCACGATCAGCGGCGGGCAGTGACCCGCGTTCGCGATGGTGAGCACGCCGTCGTCGCGCAGCCATCCGATGACCACCGTCGCGAACTTGTTGCTCGGCAGCAGCGGACGCAGAAACGTGTGCAGACGGAGCATCGTCGCGGACGGATCGCACTGAGTCGCCGCGCATGACGTGATGCGATGCTCGAGCTCCTCCTGAATCATGGCCATCACCAGCGCGGCCTTCAGGCCCTTGCCCGCGACGTCGCCGATCGCGAACCAGAGGCGATCGGCCTCGCGATGCGTGAACCAGAAATCGCCCGTGAACGTGCGTGCCGGCTTCGACACCGCGTGGATGTCCGCGATCGACCGCAGAGGCGGCGGCGCTTTGAACAGCGGAATCTGCGCGACGGTATTCATGGCGGTCACGAGGCGTGGGCGAAAGGCTGACACCTTCGGCAGGGACGGAAGCCCTTCGCCATCGCTTCCTCCGCCGCGTGGAAAGGGACGCGATTCTCCTCACGGATGCGGCGCGCGTCCTTGCACGTCGGGAAGCAGACGATCTTCGTCGTGCGCGATCCGACGAGGCGCACCCCTGCCTTCGAGAATCTTTCCAGCTGTTCGACGTCGACGCCTTCGCGCTCCAGCAGCGCGCGTTTCACCGGTGCGCCGAACGCGTACTCGCCGATGCCGCCGGTCGACGGCACGACGCGATGGCACGGCACGACGAACGGCACGACGTTCTTCGCGCAGATCGTTCCGACCGCGCGCACCGCCTTCGGACGTCCGACCTGTTGCGCGACCCACGCGTAGGTGCGCACTTCGCCGCGGGGAATGCGCGAGAGCGTGCGCAGCACTTCGCCTTCGAGCTCGCCCGCGTCCTCGAAGTCGACGAGCGGATGATCGACGCCGTGACCTTCCACCGCCGCGATGACCTGCTTCCGCAGGCGCTCCGGCAGCGATCCTTCTTCGAGCGGACGCGCGTACTTTTTCACGTACGCCGCGCGGAATGCTTTCTCCGAGTTCGCGCGATAGATCATGCGCAGGCCGCGATCGCTGAACGCGACGAACACCGGACCGGACGCGGTCTCGACCTTCGCGAACGCATCGCTGATCTTCGAGCAGACGGCCTCTTTGCACGAACGCGGCGGCTCGACGGCCAGCGCGCGAACGGCCTTCGCGAGCGATTCGACGTCGGCAACCGACTCGTCGCACGACGAGCAGCGCTTCAGGTGATCGTGCAGCGGCTCATGCTCGTCGGGTTCGAGCTCGCCGGTGCGCATCGCATCGATGCGAGTGAGCACGGATCTACACTGCATATGCGACTCCTTTCTTTTCCAGAGCCTCCCGCAGCAGTTTCAGCGAGCGGAAGACTTTGCCGCGCAATGCGGCCTCGGTCGCGCCGACGGTCCGGGCGATGTCCGCGTAGGACATCTCCTCCATGAACCGCAGCACGATGAGCTCGCGGGCCTCGACGGGGAGCCCTGCCATCGCGGACCGCAGCAGCTCGGCCTCCTCGCGCCGGTCGAGATCCGATCCGACGCTTCCGACGAACGGACCGAGGCGGCCGTCGTCGAAGGCGGTGAGCGGCTGCTCGAGGGCGCGGGTTTTCGAGCGGCGTTTGTTGAGCGAGAGATTGCGCGCGATGCGGAAGAGCCACGGCCGCAGGGCGAGGGAGGCGACTTTGCTCTCGCCGTACTGCCGAGTGAGGGCGCGATGCGCGCGAATCATCGCGTCCTGAACGACTTCCTGCGCATCGAACGCGTTCTGCAGGATGCCGTGGGCGTAGCCGAACAGCGGAGCCTCGTAGCGGTCGAGCATCTTCTCGAACGCGCCCGGCTCACAGCGGTGGACCGCCAGCGCCAGATTCTCCTCGGGGGCTTCGATCTGGCAGGCCGCCTCGCCGCCAGTCCACGAGTTTTTCATGTGGCTATTAACACGCGCCGGAGGGATTTCGTTCGGGCGGATGTCATCCCGAGCGTCAGTCGAGGGATCTGGCGGCCTGGGGGCGCGCATCCCTTGCCACCCGCCCGGATCCCTCGACTTCGCTCGGGATGACAACCTCCCTCGGCAAACGCACCGTGAACGTCGATCCCTTGCCTGCTTCGGAGCGCACTTCGATCGTGCCGTGGTGCAGCTCGACGAAGCTTTTCGTCAGCGAAAGGCCGAGGCCGGTGCCGCCGCGGGTGCGGCGCCGTCCGGCCTGGTAGAACTCGTCGAAGATGCGCGTGACCTCTTCCGGCGCGATGCCGATGCCGGTGTCGACCACTTCGAGGCGGACCAGGTCGTCCTGCGCCGCGACGTTGAGATAAACGAATCCGCCGCGATGCGAGAACTTCACGGCGTTCGAGAGCAGGTTCAGAAGGATCTGCTTCACACGGCCTTCGTCGAGGAACACCGTCGTCACGTTCGGCTCGACGCGCGTCACGATCGTGACGTCGCGCTCCGCGGCCATCCCTTTGATCACGCGATCGACGGTCGCGATGGTCTCCGTCAGGTCGAACGACTCCGGATGGATCTGCACCTTGCCGGCCTCGATCTTCGCGAGATCGAGAATGTCGTTGATCAGCTCGAGCAGGTGACTGCCCGCGGTCTTGATGTTCTCGAGAAAACGGAAGAGCCGCGGCGGAAGGAGTCCCTGCGTCGACTGCAGCAGGATCGCGGAGAAGCCGATGATCGCGTTGAGCGGCGTGCGCAGCTCGTGCGACATGCTGGCGAGGAACTGATTCTTCGAGCGGTCGGCGGCGAGGAGATGGAGGTTGGTCTCGTGCAGCTCGATCGTGCGCTCCTGCACGCGCTGTTCGAGCGCGAGGTTCAGGCCCTCGAGATCGCGGAAGAGATGCATGTTCTCGATCGCCGCCGCGGCCTGATTCGCGATGGCCGTCAGCAGCACGAGATCGTCGTCGGTGAATTCGTTCTTCGCGTAGCTCTGGATGGAGATCACGCCGATGACGCGGTCGCGCGCGATCATCGGCACGCCGAGCCACGATTCCGTCGGCATGCCGTCGTCGTACGAGAAGATGCCGAGCTTCCGTTCGTCGAGCGAGCTGCCGATCAGCAGCGGCTTCGCATTCCGCACGACCCACGCATTGAGGCCGTCGCCGAGCTGGATGCGCGCCTTCGGCCGCTGGATGTTGTCCTCGACGTTCAGCTCGAACAGCAGCTCGTTCGTCGACGGCTCGTGCAGCGCGATGCTGAAGATCGACGCGTCGATGAAGCTCCGGCATTCGGTGTAGACGCGCATCAGGAGCTCGTCGGTCGGACAGTTCAGCGAGATCGTCTTGCCGATGTTCGTGAGCGTCGTCAGGCGATGAATGAGTTGCTCGCGATCGGCGCGAATGTGCGCGAGGTTCCGCGCGACGGCGTTGACCATCACGCCGCTGAACGCGGCCGCGAGCACGCCGCCCCATCCCATCGTGACCGCCGCGAACGCGGTCAGCATCGAGTACGGCACCGTCACGAGGCAGATCCCGCCGTCGATGAAGCCGAGTTTCAGGCTCGTCGCGCTCGAGTAGCCGTACGCGCGCTCGACGCGTGCGACGACGATCTCGTTCATCAGGATCATGACCAGGCCGGCCACGAAGATCCGCGCCGCGGCGGCGACGGTCGCCTCGAGATGCGATGGGCGTCCGCCGATCAGCTCGTAGATGAGCGTCGCCGCGCAGACTGGGATCCCGTACGTCCCGAAGAGGCCGAACGTGCGCGCCCACTGCACCTTCGGATCGGACATGTTGATCTTCGAAAAGCCGATCTGGTTCATGCCGAGAATGCGCTGACCGACGGCCGCGACGACGGTGATCCAGCTCGAGAGCACGAGGCCGAGGATCGGGAACATCGCGATGCAGGCGGTGATGACGAAGGAGACGAAGATCTGCTCGGTGAGCTTGAACTTCAGCAATGCGAGAGCGATCGCGAAAACGAAAAAGAGCGCGATCAGGATCGGGCCGGACGCGCCGAGCGAGGCCAGAACCTGAGCAGGCTCATGCCGGCGGACGATCGTCGCGGCGATGAGCAGGAGAATGCCGAGGACGCCGTGTTGCAGAAAAACGGCGACCACCCGCCTGCGGGAGGAGGGATCGTGCTCGGCAGCAACGAGAGCCATGAAGAACCAGTCCGATCTCGGTGAGATGAAGATCGTAACAGACCAGCGTGCCCGGCCCGGGATGTGAACGTAAAATCGGCGTCATGGCTCGCGGATGGGAGAGCAAATCGATCGAATCGCAGCAGACGGACAGCCCCTCGCACGACGGCCCGCGCGACCGCCCGACGCCCGCGGAGCAGGAGAAAACCCGCAAACGCGAAAGCCTCGAGCTGTCGCGCCGCCGCGTCCTGCACGACCTCGAGAGCAGCCGGTCCGAGGTGCATCGGGCCGCGCTCGAGAATGCGCTGAAGTTCCTGGACGAGGAGTTGTCGAAACTGCGGTGAAAGGATGAAGGATGAAGGATGAAGGCTCCGTGCCTCTCTTCATCCTTCATCCTTCATCCTTCATCCTTCCACCATGCTCGATCACCATCGCGCGATGCTCGCGGACACCGTCCGCATGGATGCTTACGCGGCCGCGATTCGCGCGGTCGTGAAGCCCGGCGACGTCGTTCTCGACATCGGCACGGGCACGGGCATCCTCGCGTTTCTCGCATGTCGCGCCGGCGCGCGGCATGCGTATGCGATCGATGCCACGCACGCCGCGGACGTCGCGATGCTGCTCGCGCGGCACTACGGCCTCGCGGATCGCGTCACCGTTTTTCACGAGCATTCGACCAGCGTCGAATTGCCCGAGCGCGCCAACGTCCTCGTCACCGAAATCCTCGGCGCGTTCGCGCTCGAGGAGCGCATCCTGCCGACGATCGTCGATGCGCGACGCCGTTTGCTGACACCCGACGCGTTGCTGATTCCGCGGCGCATCGTGTTGTCGCTCGTTCCCGTCGAGCAGCCGGCGCTCATCGCGAAGCATGTCGATGCGTGGAACGAGCCGCGCGCCGGATTCGACTTCTCGCTGCTGCGCACCTTCGCCGCGAACACGTGGTACGTCGATGCCATCGATCCCGCCTCGCATCTCGCAACGCCGCAGCCGGCGGTGGACATCGATCTGACGACGATCGATGCGCCGGACGTCGGAGGCACGGCGACGTTCGTCGCCACGCGCGATGGGATCATGCACGGCTTCGCCGGCTGGTTCGCCGCAACGCTCGCCGACGGCGTCGAGCTGTCGAATGCGATCCCGCGCGCGACGTGCTGGGATCAGGCCTTCCTTCCGCTCGAGCAACCGGTCGCGATCGCGAAAGGCACGGCGATCCGCGTCGAATTGCAGAGCGACGGACGCCGCGCGTGGCGCTGGCGCGGCGCCGCCGGCGCTACCGCGTTCGATCAGACGACATGGCTCGACCGGCCGCCCTGTGGTTCGCGCGTCGCGCGGTAGCCGGTAGTCGGTGGTCGGTAGTCGGTGTTCGTGCGGTGCGCATGGCGCAAACACCGACTACCGACAACCGACTACCGACGACCGCGCGCAGCGCGCTCCTCGATGATGGTTTGCGCAATCATGCGCAGCAAATATCGCGCGTTCTCATCGATTCGCTCGTACGAGCGGCACACCTGCGCGACTTCGAAGTCGGTCAGCGAGGCCGGGAGCGTGAAGCCCTCATCCGGCTGCAGCGGCTCGCGCGTCCATTTCTTTTCCCACCGCCCGCTCGAGAAGTAGCGGCAGCGAAAGAATCCCTGCGCTTCGAGGTGGCCGCTGCGCGACGGCTCGCCTTCGGTCAGGCCGCGAAGGTTCTCGACCGCGCGGCGCAGCTCGCCGTTCTCGAGCAGCTCCAGAATCTCCTGCAGGACCTCCGACGATTCGTCGGTCACATGCGTGAAATGGAGCCGCGACTCGTACGTCGGACCGTCCAGCGCGACGATGCGTGACGCGAGCACGGTGGCCGTCGCGGCGAAGTGCCGCGTCTTCCATTCGAACGCGAGGCGCACTTTCGCGCCGCGGCCGACGGGGGAGACGTGCCGCACGCGCGCGCCGCGCGGGCCGATGTCGACGAGGACTCCTTCCGACCTTCCGAGGTGAACGACGATGCCGTCCGACACCTGGACGCGCTGGTCGTTGCGCCGGTCGAACGTTGATGTGGACTGCTGAAGTGCGCTCATGTTCCGGATCTCCGAATCAGGCCGCGTCGCGTCCGGCGACGACGACCTGCATGGTGGGTGCGGCGACGACGCGATCGCGTCCCGCGTTCTTGGCGGCGTACAGCGCGCGATCGGCGGCGCTCAGCAGCTTGTCGAGCTCGATGCCATGCTCCGGCGCCGCGGCGACGCCCGCCGAGATCGTGACGTTGCCGAGGCGCTGATCGCCGAGGTGCGGCTCGAGGGAGTGAACTTTTTCCTGCAGGCGATTCGCGCAGTGGATGGCCACGTCGAGCGGCGTGTTCGGCAGCATCGCCACGAACTCCTCACCGCCGTAACGGCAGACGACGTCCTCGTCGCGAAAGACGTGCTGCATCAACCGCGCGAACTGCTGCAGCAGCGCATCGCCGCCGGCGTGGCCGAACGTGTCGTTGAATTTCTTGAACCAGTCGATGTCGATGAGGATGACGCTGACCGGCGCGCCGGCGCGCGCGCATCGCTGCAGCTCGCGCCCGAGCACTTCCGCGAGGTAGTGGCGGTTGAAGAGTCCCGTGAGCGAGTCGCGAACCGCGCGCGTGCGCAGCGTTTCCTGCATGCGCTGATTCGCCATCGCCAGCGAGACCTGATCGGCGAACGCCTTCGCGACGAGTGCGAACTCGTTCGGCAGCTCTTCGGTCCGCGCGGTCGAGCGCAGCGTGAGGACGCCGATCGTTTCGCCGAAGGCCAGCATCGGCACGCAGATCGCGGGATGTCCGGCGTCGGAATCGCGGTAATGCCGGCACATCACCTGCGCGCCGTCGGCGAGGTGGGCCTGCGTGCGTCGCATCGCCCAGCAGTCGACGGTGTTGAACGTGACCACGTCCGGATCGGCGCCCCAGACCGTCATCAGCTCCGCCACCTCCGTCGACGTCTCGACGAGATAGAGAGCGCCGTCGAACATCGGAAAGAGCCGTCTGCCGAACGACGGGATGACGTCCATCGCCTCGCCGATGCCGAGGCTGAGGTGGAGCATCTCGCTCATGTCGGCGAGAAGAGAGATGTCGCGCGTGCGCTGCTGCAGATCGCAGATGCGCATCTCCAGCTGGGCGACGACGACCTCCGTTTCCCGGCGGGCCCGCGAGCGATCCGCGATCGCGCGGCTCATGCCGATGAACGCGACGCCGAGCAGCGCGAGTGTGGCCATCCCGGTGCCGGCGCGCAGGGCCGTTGCGATTTGCGTCCCCCGCGCGTGCTGGGGGACCTGGAGGCTGAGGTACTCGCGCTCCGCGAACAGAACGATCGCGGCGATCATCGCGGCATACGTCACTCGTTTGTTCATGCGCAGGCCCTCACGCGTTCGTCGAACCAGTGCGAGGCCGGATGCGGCCGGCCGAAGTAGAAGCCCTGCGCGAGATCGACGCCGAGCTCGGTCGCGGCATCCGCCGTTTCGCGCGTCTCGATGCCTTCGAGAATCGTCCGGCAGCCGAAGTCGTGCGCGAGCGCGAGCACGTTGCGGACGATGCGGCGCTTCGTTTCGTCGATCTCCGAGTTGGTGCCGAACGTGTTGCTGATCTTGATGAACGACGGCTGAATGGAGCTCATCAGCGAGAGGTGCGAGTAGGCGGAGCCGAGGTCGTCGAGCGCGAAGCGGATCGCGCTGCGGCGGAGGTCGGAGAACACGGCCGCCGCGCGGCAGGCATCGTGGAATCCCGAGCGCTCGGTCACCTCGATGACGATGCGATCGAGGGGGATCCGCGCGCCTTCCGCCGCCGCGCGAAACGCATCGGGAAACGCCGACAGCTCCAGCACGCTCGGATCGACGTTCAGAAAAAGATTCGTTCCGGCCGGCAGCCGCGTCGCCTCGGCGATCGCGTGCGTGATCGCGGTGAGGTTCAGCTCCTCGAGCTTCGAGCAGCGCGATGCATACGTGAAGAGCTCGGCCGGCCCTCCCGCCGCCCACCCGCCGCGCACACGTGCGAGCGCTTCGAATCCGAACGCGACGCCTGACGGGAGATGAACGATCGGCTGATACACGGTCGCGAGCGAGTCGGTGCGCAGGATGTCGTCGAGCGATCGAACGTGAACGACGGCTGACGGCGCACCCATGGGCTCTTCGGGAGATGCGAGCGCGGCTTCGAGCTCGCGCGCTTCGAACGGCTTCGACAGCACCGCCGTCGCGCCGTTGCGCAACGCTTCTGTGCGCAGCGCGTCGGTGACGAATCCCGACATCAGAATGATCCGGCAGTCGGGCCGATGGGCGCGGACGCGCGAGAGGAAATGCAGTCCCTCGAAACCGAAGGCGCCGGAGAACTGGAGGTCGGTCACGAGATGCGTGATCGGAAAACGCTCGAGCGTGATCTCCGCCGACTCGACATCGGAGCAGACCACGACCGTGCGACCCGGGCGCTCGAGCATCAGCGCGAGCGCCTCGGTGATCGATCCGTCGTCATCGACGAGCAGAACGTGATCACTCATGCCGTCATCCTTTCGGTCGCGCGTCCGGTGACGAGATCGTGCGCCTCGAGGTAGAACCGAACATCGCGGGCCGTGAGCGCGTAGAGCACGCGATCGCCGCCGCGGCCCATCGAGCTGAGATAGCCGGTGCCGTTGTCGCGCATGAACATCACGTCGCCCGCGAACTCGGCGGGGACGTGCGCGAGCAGATCGAGAAAATCCTCGGCATTGCCGGCGCGGTCGACGACGACGCGCTCGATGTCGAGGCCGACGTCGGTGACCGCTTTCTCGAGTGCGAATCGCAGCGCGGTGAGCGTCCCGACGAAGGCGAGACGCGTGTGCGCGGCGGTCACTCTCCAGTCGAGATCGGGTTTGTTCGGCGGAGAAGCAACGATGGTGATGCGCGTGGCGAGGCTCATCGTGATGTCCTCACCACACCAGCGCCGCGGCGAGGCACGAGGCGACGAAGGCCGGCGCGCAGACGAGCACGAACACGCGCCACGTCTGACGGCCGCCGCGGAGATCGGAGATTGTGTGCAACACGAATTCGGACATGGTTTTCTCCTTTGGATCAGTTGGTCGTTGGCTGCGGCTTCGGAAGGGGGACGGTGCGGAAGCCGAACTGGTCGATCGGCCAGACGTCGAGCGGCAGGGTCTTGCCGTTGATGTCGTATTCAGAGGTGCGGCGGCGGCTCGTGACCAGCTCGATCGTGCCGCCGGCGGGGACGGTGTACGCGTCGCCTTCGTAGCGAAACGCCTGGCCCGGCGTGCCGACGAAGCGATAGCCGACGGTCCTGATCCCGCACGTCAGCCCGCGCACCTCGACGGCGCGCGACTTCTTCATCAGTGCGGTGAAATCGATCTCGAGATTGACGGAAAGGGTGAGGACGGCAGCAGCGATCAGCATCATGAGCTCCTTCGGACCGACCGCCACTAGTCCAAACGAGGTACCACGTGCCCGATTCGCTTAACGTGATGAAAGGATGGGGCTTAGCCGAAAAGCGCGCGGAAGCCGCGCTGTTCGATTTTTAGACAGGCGTACGCGAATTGGTTTAGGAGTGCGGCGGCGCGCCGCCGCTTTTGATTCGCGATCGCAAAGCGGTGGCTGGCGCCACCGCACTCCTAAACCTTCGCGACGTCGAGAATCCTGCGCGCGAGGTTCGTCGCGTCGGCGATCGCGTTCAACACTTTCGCGGACGACTCGAGCTTCGAGAGCGAGGCGTCGATGGCGACGGAGGCGTCGCTGGTCTGGCGGAGGAGCGATTCGAATTCGAGGTTGTTCTCGTCGAGGCGCGCGCGGACGAGATCGAAGTAGGCCGTGCGCAGCGCGTCGTATTGCGCTTCGAGCTCCGCGACGCGGTCCGGACCGCCCTCGACCATCGCCTTCGCGAGCACGGCCGCGGCGCGCACGTTGTACTGCCGGATGCTGGTCAGGAGCTGCTTCTGCATTTCCTCGCGAGTCATGAGCTCTACTCCTTCGCCATGATCTGCAGGATCTGATTCGAGGCCTGCAGCACGTCGGCGGCCGATGGTTTGTCCGACGCGAGCGCGCTGTGCGCCGCGACCAGCGCATCGAGCGCGCGCGTGACCGTTCGCATTTTTTCTTCCGATGCCGCGATGCGCGCGCGCTCGGCGTTGATGAGCTGCAACTGGTAAACGGGAATCTTGCGATCCGACGCGACCGGCTCGGTCACGAGCATCCCGATCTTCCCGGCATCGAGCGACGTCGGCGGAATGCCGGCCACCGCGCTCGAGTACGACACCTCCACGCCGGTGAGGAAGTCGCGCCACGCGCTCACGTCGTCGAGCCACACCGTCCGGTAGGCATTCACCAGCTCGACGAACGCCTCGTTGTGCTTTCGAAGATTGCGGCTGCGCTGCGCTTCCACGAGCTTCGTGGAAACGGTGCCGAGGAGGGACTTCGCCTGATCGGTGATCTGAACGCCGCGGCCGAGCGTGTTCGCCGCGTCGGCGAGACCCGCGGTCGCCTGCGCGACATCGGCGGGCGCGGTGCTGTCCGCGATCGCCTGATAACTGCCGTACGCGCTCTTCAGCGCCTTGTAGGCCGCGCGCCGCGCCTTCAGCTGTTCCGAAAAATCCTCCGCTTTTTTGTCCGGGAACGGCGAGCCGGGGGGAAGAAGAAGGATGCGGACGAAATCCTGATGGGATTTGTCGCGGACGACGGTCGCGTCGACGTCATCGTAAAAAGCGAGGGCCGCCGTGGCGACTTCCTGTCCGCGCATGGCGACCGTCTTCGCGAGCGGCACGGTCCGCGACGACACGCATCCTGCAGACAGAACAATCGTGAGCAGCAGCACCGGACATCTCGAACGATTCACGCGGGAGCTCCCTTCACTGGTGCGGAGGATCTGTCCGGTTTGTACCACTTTTCAGGGGCGCTCCCAATCGGCGATCGAGCCTCGCACGATCACGAAGGAGGGATGCGCGCGCGGCCGCTTCACGCGCAGCGCCTGCGCGAGCCACTCCTCGTTGCGCGCGCGGAGTTTGTTCTGCAGGTGCTCCCATTCGAAGAGGAGCTGCCCGCGCGTGACGATGAGCGGATGCGTGTCGCGGCGGCGCGGCAGCTTCGAGACGTCGAAGCGATAGCCGCGGCGATCGGCTTCGAGCGCGATCTCGTGCAGATAGCTCGCGATCGCATCGAGCGGCCGCGCGTGCTCGCGAAAGCGGATCAGCTGCGGATGCTGCGTGTAGCCGCGCGTGCGTCCGCCGAGGACGGCCTGCGCGAGGAGTCCCTCACGCCAGACGGCGACCAGTCCCGCCGGATCGAGATACTTCGGATGGATCGACCAGAGCCGCATGCGCGGATTTCATTACACCAGTCGATGGCGGATCGTGCGTTGCTTTCCCATGTGTAATTTTTCCGCAAATGCGGAGATCCTGACTCAACTATGATGCACACCTCCTCATGGCCGATCTTCGCAATCGCGTGCTGATCGTCGACGACGATCCGCAGATCACGGAAGGCCTCCAGGCGTTGCTGTCCGAGGAGTGGGACGTCCGCACGGCCAGTACGGCGAAGGAAGCGATTGTGACGTTCGGCGATTTCTCGCCCGACGTCGTGCTGCTCGACGTCAATCTCCCCGGCATGTCGGGCATTGACGTGCTGCGCCAGTTCAAGATGTATTCGGAGACCACGGCGGTGATCATGATGTCCGGCGCCGGCGATCACGCGGCGGTCATCGAGTCGATGAAGCTCGGCGCGGAGACGTTTCTGCAGAAACCCTTCGACTACGACACGCTGTCGGCGACGCTCGAGCAGGTCGAGCGAATGATTGCGACGCGGCACGAGCTTCTCGCGCTCCGCCATGGCCAGAGCGGCAAATGCGAGCGCCTTCCGGGAATCTCTCCGGTCATCAATCAGCTCAACGACATCCTCGGCCAGATCGCCCGCGCGTCGTCGCCCGTTCTGCTGGAAGGCGAATCGGGCACGGGCAAGGGCGTGATGGCGCGGCTCATTCACGATCGCTCGCCGCGCACGCGCTCGCCGTTCGTCGATCTCAATTGCGCGGGACTGTCGAAGGAGCTGCTCGAGTCGGAGCTGTTCGGCCACGAGCGCGGCGCGTTCACCAATGCGATGAACACGAAACCGGGATTGTTCGAGATCGCCGGCGACGGCACGCTGTTTCTCGACGAGATCGGCGAAATGGAGCCGACCGTTCAGGCGCGCCTGCTGAAGGCCCTCGAGGAAAAACGTTTTCGTCGCGTCGGCGGGATTCGCGATCTGCGCGCCGATTTCCGTCTGGTCGCCGCGACGAATCGCGATCTCGCGGCGGAAGTGGCGGCCGGACGATTCCGCGGCGATCTGTATTACCGCCTGAACGTGGTGCGGCTGCGCATGCCGCCGCTGCGCGAGCGGAAAGAAGACATTCCCGTACTGATTCAGGAAGTGCTCCGCCCGCTCGCGAAGGACATGGGCCGCCCGTTCCCGAAAATCACGCCCAATGCGATGAAGAAACTGCAGTCGTACGGATGGCCGGGCAACGTGCGCGAGCTGCGCAATGTGCTCGAGCGGGCGATGCTCACGCTGACGAGCGAGGAAGTTCGGAGCGAGGACCTCACGCTCGAATCGCGATCGCAGGCGTTGCCGACCACGGCGGAGCTCCTGCCGACGGAGGAGTGGGAAATTCGTCCGCTCGATGAGGTCATCGCGAAATACGTCGCCGCCGCGGTCGCGGCGACAGGCGGCAACATGCGCAGCGCCGCGCGCAAACTGGAGATCAGTCCGTCGACGCTGTACGCACGGCTGAAGGTGAAGCGGCAGTGACCTTCAATTCGCTGCGCGCCGTGACGTTTTTCAAATACGTCCTGAATCTCTGAAACAGCTCCTCGCTCGTCGTCGGCGTCGACATCACTTCCGAGAATTCGACGGGCGAGGCGCCGGCGCGCAACTGGAGGTCGTCGTCGCGGACGAGCATGCGGATCAGCATCTCCGACACCGCGAACTGTTTCGGCAGTTTGATGCCGTGCTCCTTCGCCGATTTCTCGATCCCGCGGCGCGTCGCGGCATCGAGCTCGCGCACCGAGCCGACGAGCGTCGCTTCGATGTGGCTGTCGACCGCGGTCACGATCGTGACGCGGCTGCGGCGCGGATTGAAATCGCCGCTCGCGCCGAAGATGCCGCAGGTCGGCGGCAGAAACAGCTTGTCGCCCGGATTCGGATCGAGATTGCGGTAGATCTCGGCACGCAGCAGTCGTCGCGAGTTGCACGCGCTCAGGACGATCGTGCGGACGCCATCGTCTTCGAGCCGCTCCTGCAGACCGCCGACCGAGATGTACGAGCGATCGGCCTTCGCCTTCTTGCTCGCCTGGACTTTCAGGCCGTTGCCGTTCGTGCCGTGCGTTTCGAGAACGAGCGTGCGGATCGGCGCGCCGGGATGCGCGGCGTTGTACGACTCGATGCCGTTCAGAATCGTCGCCCAGTCGGCGCTTTCGAAACAGGCGAATCCGAGGGACTGATAGAAACGGCAGTTGCCCGGAACGCTGAGGTCGGGAGTGAAGACCATGCCGACGCCGCTGCCCAGGGTGTCGATCGACGCGAACGGCGCGTCAGGCCATGCGCGGGCGAGCAGACCCCGCGTCTGCCGGTCGGCGGCGTGCGCCGCGACGGCGATGCAGAGGACGGCGAAGAGAATCAGCCTGCGCATGGCAAACACCAAACACGACCCCTCGGATGAGGGGTCGTGCAATGACGCATCAGTCCTTCCGCAAACGGGTGCGCGTGGTGGTGGTACTCGTCGTCGACGTCGTGTCCTGCTGATCGTTCAGCGACGAATTGCTCGCCATCGAGTTGGTTCCCTGAGTCGAGGTCGTGGTGGTCGTGGTCGTCGTTGTCGGCGAAGTGACCTCTGTCGTGACCGGAGTCTCCGTGATCACGGGTTGGGTGTTGAGGTTGCTGCTGACGCTGGCCGAGGTGTCGGTCGTGCCGGTCACGCTGGTACCGCTCGTTCCGCTGACGCCGGTCGTCGTCGACGTCGTCACGGTCGTGGTCTTCGCCATCGGAACCGCGGGCTGATACGCCACGTCCGCGGGCGCCGAGAGCGTCGCGTCCGCCGTCACGTTCGCCGGAGCCGCTTCGGCTGACGACGAGCTGTCGATCGGCGGCGGTGTGGCGACCGTGGTCACCGTCCGGGTCTCGGTCTGGGTCGTCGCCACGTCGCTGCTGTGAGCGCATCCCGCCATGACGACGCAGAGCACGGCGAGGGCGATGAATGATGTGGTTCGCAGTGATTTCATGCTGTTCCTCCTGTTACGAGCTCCTGTTGGTTGTGGTGTGGTGGTGTTGCCGGCGGCGACGTGCCGGACGTCGTGATCGACGACGTGTCGGCTGCGCTCGTCCCTTGGTGAGGCCTCTTCATCCGTGCGGCTCGATTGCCACACGCGTGCCCAAATAACTATTGCTGAGCTTCGCCGCTAACGCGTCAGCTGCCGCAGCGCCGCCTTCAGAACCGCGGGGAACTCGGCGTCGTGGCCCAGTTCCTTCCGCGCCTTTTCGAGCGCAACTTCCGCATCCTTCGGCCGATAGCCGAGGTTGACGAGGGCGGAGTGCACGTCGTCGTCGACGGAGAGTCGCGTCGGTGCGACGGGCTCCGTGGGCGTCGCGATCAGGAGCTTGTCGCGCAGTTCGAGACAGATGCGCTCGGCGGTTTTTTTGCCGACGCCGGGGATCGACGAGAGCTTGCGCGCATCGCCGCGAGCGACCGCGTCCGCAAGATCGGGCGCATCGATGCCGGAGAGAATCTTCTGCGCGAGCGTCGGACCGATCCCCGAGATCGAGATCAGTTTCTCGAACGCGATCTTCTCCTCGGCGCTCGCGAATCCGAACAGCGCCAGCGTGTCCTCGCGCACGTGCGTGTAAATCTCGAGCTCGACGTCGCGCCGCCCCTCGATGCGGTAGTACGTCGAGAGCGAGATGCGCACCTCGTAGCCGACGCCGTTCGTCATCACGAGCGCACGCGTGGTGTCGAGCTGGCGGAGCGTGCCGGAGAGATAGCCGATCATCGGGCTGAGAGTCTCACAGGCTTACAGTCTCACAGTCGCACAGAGGGCTCTGTGAGACTTTGCGACTGTGCGACTGCGTCTCTACTTCCTCCTCCACCGTGTTCCGCCCGGCGTGTCCTCGAGCGTGATTCCTCGCGACAGCAGCAGATCGCGAATGCGATCCGATTCCGCGAAGTTGCGCGCCTTGCGCGCGGCGTTGCGCGCGGCGATGAGCTCTTCGATTTCTTTGTCGAGGGTTTCCTCACGTTTCGGAAGGATGTCCAGCACCGCATCGACTTTGCGCAGTGCGGTGACGATGCCCTCCGCGTCCGAGGCGTTGATGCGGCCCGCATCGATCGCGGCGTTCACGTCGCGGATCAGCGTGAAGAGCGCGCCGAGCGCGCCGGCCGTGTTCAGGTCGTCGTCCATCGCTTCTTCGAAATCGGCGAGGAACTTTCCGATGAGCGCATCGTCCGCTTCGGACACGTGGGCCGCGTCGTGCGGCGCGGACTTCGAAACGTCTTCGAGTCGCAGCAGAAACGACTCGATGCGCGCGAGCGCGTTCTTCGCGTCGTCGAGCGACTGCGTCGTGAAGTTCAGCTTCGTGCGATGCGGCACGGAGAGCAATGCGTAGCGCAGCGCGAGCGGGTCGTAACCCATCTCGCGCACTTCGTTCAGCGTGTAGATGTTGCCGAGGGACTTCGACATCTTCTGCGCGTCGAGGTTGAGGTGCTCGCCGTGGATCCAGTAGCGGACGAACGGCTTGCCG